>Ga0209938_1000462_pt1 | contig 22540 bp, 19 predicted proteins | sample SalPonR2_C_D1_MG_FD_185708 | JGI IMG/M metagenome (GOLD analysis project Ga0209938, IMG submission 185708) | Salt pond soil microbial communities from South San Francisco under conditions of wetland restoration - Salt Pond MetaG R2_C_D1_MG... ... | reverse complement strand
TCGAATCCCTGTCTCTCCGCCATTTCATCTAGGTTTACCGTTTATAATCAATGATTTAGGCGCTCTCCACGGGCATGTGAGCGCATCCTACCCGCCAACGCCGAAAACGGCTAGCTAGTGCAGCGCCGCCTTGTCAAAGCTCGAAGTCTTTCCGGAGCGACTTCTTGGGTATCAAGGTTCCCATCGTCAAGTGAAGCGCGCCATCTGGATCTTTAAACACGCTTTTGGCAAAGACTGAGATAGGCATATCCTCTTTGTATCGTTCCTTAATCGCGATCATCGCATCACGATCTAATCTCCCAACCGCGACTTGTCGCTCATCTGTCGTGTCGATCACAGAAATATCTTCAAGCTCTCCAGAGTCTGAAAACTGCCGTTGCAGCTCGATGTTGTAATCCTCACGATTGATGATGCGTTGAAGGAGTTTTTGAGCCGCTTTCTTCTGCTCAGGGTTGGGTTCAAATATCAGGTAAGAATCGTTTTCTTTCGAGACGTTGGGCAAATAGACCCAATCCTTTCCTGGGTGCTTGTTCTCGATCATCGAACTATCCCAATAGCCACCTGAACTATCAGATCGGCGTTCCGTTGACCGGCTGGCGGTGCGCTTCTTCAACAGAAGCAAGGCAACGGCACCGACAACAATGACGATTAGGACTATTTCCAGCGCACTAACTCCTCGAAAATTAACGTTAAGAACTGTCCCATCCCACCAGCTCAAGTGCAAGCGAAGCATCGACGCCCGCCTCTTTCGCTTGCGAGAGCGCCTGCACCACACCCGCCGCTGCGCGAGCACGCCCGCCCGCGTCATACGCTTGGAGCGGCTGCATCACGTCCACCGTCACCGGCTGGCCCAGCTTCGCCGTTGCCTCTTCGGCCATGAGCGCCGCGATTGGCTGGAGCGTCCATTGCGCCAGATGTCTTTGACACTCGCGCACCATCGGCCCTGTCGTGGCGTTGTAGAGCATCCGCCTTGAGGCGATCCAGCGACGGCCCGATGCCGTATTTCGTGCCCGGATTGGCGGCGATGAGGCTGGCGACGTCATCGGCAGGCAAGCCCGGCTCCGGCCTATGCTCCTGGCGATAGACGCCCGGCGCGTCCCTATCGAGCCAGAGCGAAAACGGGTGGAAATGCCGATATCGCCCGCGAAGGCACTGGCGGTCTGTTCCAGAACCGTCGGGTTGTCCGCCTTCAGGCCGAGAAGCGGCCCAGCATGGGCCGGCCGTGCACGTCGGACCGGACGATCTGCGCCCGGCCGGAGATGTCATCGCCATCAGCATCCTCCGGGTCGGCCCAGGCCAGGATATCCCGTGTCGGGAGGGCCTCCAGCAGGGCCAGCCCGATCATCTGCGGCGCCACGCGCGGGTTAAGCATCGCCTTGTCGTGCAGCGGGCCATATCAGAGGTCGGCGGAGGTGCAGGTCGGCTCGCGCAGGGTGGCGACCTGCCCGCCCGACAGCGGCACCTCGATCTCCTCGTAGGGGACCTGAAGCCGGTATTCGGAGCCGTGTCCCGGCAGGCTGAAATCCTGCATCTGCGTGCCATAGGTCGGGTCGGGCGCCGTCGCGTGCGTGCCCCGGAGAAAAGTCTCGATCGCCGCCGTATCGACCCGTGGCACAGGGGCAGAGACGCCCAGGACCATCGACACCGCGCCGTCATCGGGGCCTTCGGGCGGGTGGCCATCTCCATGTCCAGTTCGGGGTTCTCGGCGCCCACCAAGTCGGACAGGGACGGGCCGCTGACCTTGGTGCCATCTGTGCGCATGTAGCGGCTGAGATAGATGTTCCGGATGCCCACGCCGTTAAAGTCATGGTCGTTGTGGGTGTTGTCGGCAAAGCAGGAGTGTTCTTCCTCGGAGTCCTTCAGCATCAGGCCGAGGCGCATCCGCTCGCCCACGGTCTCGCCGTAGGACAGGCTGCCCATGCCCGTGAGCATCGCTTTCAGCCCGGCCTGTTCGTCCCCCATGAGGTTCTCGCGGGCGGCGGCGCCCTCGGCCCATCGCGCGGTGATCCACTCAAGGTCCGAGATCAACAGATCCGTCGCAGCGGAAAGATTCTCGGCCCAGCGGTCACAATTGCCGTTCGCGCAGTCGTCACCCTGCGCATAGTCGGTCCAGGGGTGGTTGCCGGCGCCGTCGCCATGGCCGTTCAGGTCCTGCCCGAGAGCAGGAACTCGATGGCGTGACAGCCGGTGGCGACATTGGCCTCGATCCCGTCAGCCTCGTGCAGGGTGTTTTCCAGAACGTCCGGGGTGATCTCGATCGCGTCGACCTCCTCGCCCGACAGGGGGAAGGTCGGGTTGGCGATGACGTTCAGCGCCTCCAGCCAGGCGTCGCGGGCGGCCTGCATACTCTGCACCGAGGGGCTGTCGATCAGGGCGGTGACGGCCTGCTGCAGCGCGCGGGCCGCCTCCAGGCTATCTCCATCATTCGCCTCGGCGATATCGGCACAGGTGTCGTGCACCTCTGCAGAATGTTTATTGAAATGAGCGGTCTTTGCAGTACCTGACTTTTCCAGCCGGAGTCTGACTGCATTCGCCGGGTCCCGTCGACGAGAAGGCAACGCTCCCTTGGGCCAAAGGGCAGACATCAGCGCGCCCCATGGACCCCGCATCTCGGACAGCGCCGAAAGACAGGGCATGGCAAAGGGCCAATGCGTGGATCTCGGTTGATATTCGGTTGCTTCGTGGCGAGGACAGCGCTGTGTCGCCTTCAGGATTCCTGCTTGTCCTCTGTCGGGATCAGCGGAATCTCGGTGCGATCTTCTTCCGGGGCGCCACACAGCAGTTCCACGGCCCGGTCAGCCGCGTCCTGGAAGGGTTCCAGCACGATGTCGGCACCCGCGCCGAACAGTTCTTCCGTGTCGCGGGCGTGATGCGAGGCGACGGCGACCCGACCGGAGAAGCCCGAGGCGCGTGTCAACTGGATCAGCGTGGTCCGCGTATCCTCGTGGCTGAGACCGGTGGGGTGGATCGGAACGGTCGAGACGATCCACTCGGCCTGGGCGAGTGGCAGCTCGCTGACAAATTCCGCATCGGTCGCATCGCCGAAATCCGTGTCGAGGCCCATTTCGCGCCACCGGCGTATGGCCTTCGGATTGAAGTCCACGCCCAGCACCTTGATCCCGCGCTTTTGCAGGCGCATGCCGACGGCGGTGCCGAACCGTCCGAGCCCGAAAACGATCATCTTGTAGTCGTCGTCGCCATGCGCATCCGGCTCGGACCGTTCGCGCGGCGTGCCCCGGCGCTCGAAAACGCCGAGCAGCGGCTCGAACATGGCATAGAGCCCGTGGGAGTAGGTGATCATGTAGGTCGAAGCCGCGATGGTCACGAGGCCGACCATGGTGACGAGGCCGAGCGCGTCTTGCTGCACATGGCCGAGCGACACGCCCATGGCCACGAAGATAAGGGAGAATTCACTGATCTGGGCGACGGTCAGGCCGGCCAGGAAGCCCGTGCGCTTGCGGTATCCCATTGCCCCCATGATCGCGAGGACGATCAGCGGGTTGCCGATCAGCACAAACAGGGAGAATATGATCGCCCCGATAACATGCGCGCCGAGCAACGACACGTCGAGCGCGGAGCCGAGCGCGATGAAGAAGAACAGCAGCAGGAAATCGCGCAAGGGCGCCAGCCGCGCGGCGATGGTCTCGCGGTAGGGGGTCGAGGCGAGGGCGACGCCGGCCAGCAGCCCGCCAACCTCCTTGCCGAGCCCGACGATTTCGCCGGCGGCCGCGAACATCGCCGCCATGGCGATGGCGAAGATCACCAGCAGTTCCGGCGCGCGAGCCAGCCGCTCGGTCAGCGGATCGGCCACATAGCGCACGATCAGGATAACGAGCGCGACCATCGCCACGCCCGAGGCCAGCACCGTCGGCACGGACCCACCGCCATGGCCGCCGTCAGCTGCCGCACCGATGCCGATGGCCGAGAGCACGATCATCGCCAGCACGACGACGAGGTCCTGCACGATGAGAAAGCCCAAAGCGATCTGGCCGTGCAGGCTGTCGATCTCGCGTTTGTCCGACAGGAGCTTCACGATGATGATCGTGGAGGAAAAGGTCAGCGCCACGGCGACATAGAGGCTGGTGACATGCCCCAGTCCGAGCGTCAGACCGATAAAAAACCCGAAGATCGATGTAAATGCGACCTGTCCCAGCCCGGTCAGCAGTGACACCACGCCGAGTGACCGAATGAGCTTCACGTCGAGCTTGATCCCGACGAGGAAGAGCAGAACGGCGATACCGAGTTCCGACAGAAGATCGATCTGCGCGTCGGAATGCACGACATCGAGGGCGGACGGTCCGGCGATGAGACCGACGGCAATGAAGCTGACGATCAACGGCTGGCGCAGCAGGATGCCGAACAGACCTATGGCGGCGGCCATCACGAGCAGGACGGCAACCTCGGCGAAGGGCGAGTGGATCAGCGCGTCGGTCATGCGCCCTTCCCGCCTGTTGCGGGATCAATGACAGTTCCACGGTCCCGCCCGGGCATCTCTCGCGCCCGCGTTGCATGCTTGCAAAGGAACGTCTCCAAGTCGCCATCGGCGATCCGCCAGCCCTTGCCGATCTCGATCGCTCGCAGTTCGCCATCCTTGACCCAGTTGCGAACGGTCGCTTCGCTGACCTGAAGGCGGTCGGCGACTTCCTTGACCGTCTGATATTGATCGCGCGGCATCGGTTCGGCCCTTTTTACCGTCATTTCATAAAGCATAGCGACTCTTGGTGTGTTTTCCATGGTTTTGGTGCACTTTACTGCAGTTCAATGATGTTCGAGCGAACATCGGTAAACGGGGATGACGACCAGCCGCACGCCATCATAGACAGCGAACCTGATGCGGCGTCTGCACTCTTGCAGCCGCTCGATCTCGTCGAGGGGCGACCCGGCACGCGGATGGCCGGCATTTCCAGTGTTTGCGCGACTGTTCCCTCGATCAGCCATCGCCGCCCATATCGACAACCCGAGGGTGACACCCCACTGTATCACGACGTGCAGCCAAGGTCGGCTGCGCGCCAGGATGGCATGTCCCGTGCCGGTATGGAGCTTCGCTTGGACCGTGAGTGTTCGACAGCCATCGGGACGCCGTTTAGGTTGCGGTTCGGACAGGGAGAGACGGATGGCCCAGCCTGTTGGCTTGAGAACGACGATACTTGGCAATGTCGGTGCGGTTTTTCGCGTTTCGGTCGCCATCGTTGTGGTCTTCGTGCTGGCGGCTGCGATCGCGCCCGCGACGGTTGAGCGTGTCGCGCAGGCCGTGCTGCACGCGACGGCGGTGAACGTCGGCTGGATGTACCTGTTGACCATGACAGGGTTTGTCTTTTTCGTGCTGTTCCTCGGCCTGTCGCGGTTGGGGACCATAAGATTGGGGGCCCCGGACGAGCGGCCCGAATTCTCGTTTCAAAGCTGGCTTGCGATGATCTTCTCGGGCGGCATGGGCGTTGGTCTCGTTTTCTGGGGCGTGGCCGAGCCGATGATGCATTTCAACGCCCCGCCGCGCGGCACCGGGCTGCCACGCACGGCCGAGGCGGCACAGACCGGCATGCTCTTTGCGTTCTTCCACTGGGGATTGCACCAGTGGGCAACTTTTGCGCTGGTGGGACTCGCCCTTGCCTATGTCCGTTTTCGGCACGAAAGCCATGGCCTGATAAGCGAGACGTTCCGTCCGCTCCTGGGAACCCGCGTGGATGGCGGCTGGGGCAAGGCCATCGACGTGCTGACGGTCGTCTCGACGGTGTTCGGCGTAGCCACCACGCTCGGGCTTGGGGCGCTGCAGATCAACAGCGGGGTCTCACAGTTGACCGGCATCCCCTACGGCTTTGCGGCGCAACTGGTGATCCTCGCTCTTATCGGCACCCTTTTCACGCTCTCGGCGATGACCCCTCTCGACCGTGGCGTAAAGCTGCTGAGCAATGCCAACATGCTGCTTGCGGCGGCGCTTCTCGGGGCCGTGCTGTTCTTTGGACCCACCTCCTTCATCTTGGGCATATTCACCCAGACCCTGGGCGAGTACCTGGGCAACGTCATCCAGATGAGCCTTGTCACCTCGCCCTATTCGGATGGCGCCTGGGTTGAGCAATGGACCATGTTCTACTGGGCTTGGGGGCTGAGCTGGGCGCCGTTTGTCGGAAGTTTCATTGCCCGGATCTCGCGCGGGCGCACGATCCGCGAATTTGTCCTGGGCGTGATGATCGTTCCGGTGGTGCTGAGCATGTTGTGGTTTTCGGCCTTCGGCGGGGCGGCCATCCGGTTCGAGATCTTCGAGAATGCCGGGATCGCCGACGCCGTTGCGGCCGAGGTTCCGGCCGGGCTCTACGCCCTGCTCGACCAATTGCCTGCCAGCGAGGTGCTGAGCGTGGCATCCATCGTGCTTGTCGGCATGTTCCTCGTGACCTCGGCCGACTCGGCCACTTTCGTGCTTGGCATGTTCACGTCCAAGGGCGTGCTCAACCCGACACGCGCGGTTCGGGTGCTCTGGGGCGCCTTGCAGATGGTGTTGGTCGTTGTGCTGCTTCTCGCAGGCGGCCTGGAGAGCCTGCGGACCGTTTCAATCATCGCAGCCTTCCCGTTCATGCTCTTGATGATCCTGCTCGCGGTCTCGCTTTACAGCGATCTTTCAAAGGAGATCGCAACCCGCGACGAGAAGGCTCAGGTTCTCGAAGGGCGGATCGAGCGCCTGCTTTTGCGCGAGTCCGAACGCGAAAAGGCCGCACAAGCCGAAGCCGAAGTTCACCCGACCGTTCCCGAAGGTTCTGACGGGCCAGCCATGTCCGGCTCGGACGAGCACAGCGTCGGCAATTGAAAAGCCGGCGCGATGCACGACCCGCATGGCAAGGTCCGATATACCAATCACTGCCCCACGCGGAACGACCCCTTGTCGAACACGAATTGGATCGGGCGCTCCAATGGAACACGCGACTTCGCGACGGCGCGGCTGGACCGGGGCCAGATCCCCGCAGATCTCCCCCGGGCCAGAACGGACCTGACACAGGCCCCTCACGGGGCATTCGTTTCGCCGCGATCAAGCGGGCGGACTACCGTGCTTGAACGGTTGCAACCATGAGTCCTTCCAGCTTTTTCAGAAGGACGTCGTTGTCGAACCGTTCAGTTGCGGTACGGTTGGCCCCCTGCCCCATGCTTGAGCGAAGCCCTTCGTCGTGCAGGACGTCGCGCAGCCGGGCCGTGTAGCCCACCTCGTCATGTTCTGCGACAAGGAAACCGGTCACGCCATCGTCGACAGCCTCGGGGATGCCTGCATGCCGGGTGGACACGATCGCGCATCCACAGGCCATGGCTTCCTGAATTGCCGTGGGCAGGCCTTCCGCGTTCCCATCACTCGCCAACACCGAGTGTTGAAGAAATACTTCGCTCGTCGCCAGGTGCTGACGAACAACTTCGTGGCTCTGTGCGCCAAGCAACGAAACCCTGTCGCCCAAACCCAGCTCTTTGACCAACGCCCGGGCAGGTCCCATCAGCGATCCCCCTCCGATGACCGCAAGCCGTGCCTCGGGCAGATCTTTGCTGGCCTCGGCAAAGGCACGAATGGTCGCCAGCGGCGCCTTTTTCTCGATCAGTCGGCCTACGGCGACACAGGACAGCGGCTGTTTTTCCTGCGGAACGAACCGACGGACGTTCACACCGGACGGGATGACATGGGCATTTGGTGTCTGCACCCCGTAGCTGGACAAGTTGTCGAGCAGGAACTGCGAAACCGCAAAAACACCGTTGAGCCGTGGAATGCACCGCCGATAAGCCTCTACCATGGCCGGACGGGTCAGGCTTTTTGACGCGTCACTCCCTCTAAAATATGTAAAAATCGGTATATCCATTTCGCGCGCCAAGGGCGCGATGGCCAACACCTGGGTGCCAAATTCAGCAAGGACGGCCTCGACCTTGTTGTCGCGAAGGAACCCCCTGAGTTCATCCTTTCGCCGTCCGAACGGCGCGCGCGATGTTGAATATCTTATCCGATTTGTCAGCATCGCTGGCGCCGCGATGAGAATGTCGTTGAAGCTCAAGCGCCCACGCCGTTCGAAAACCGGCTTCTGGTAAGGGTTCTCGCCTGTGAAACGCCCCGTGATAATGCAGGTGTTTCCTTGGAAGATGTGTTCGACATGGCGGTTCACCATCGTCTCGTGCGCACGGTAATAATCGCCCGTGACGATCGCAGTCTTCATGCCCGTCTGGTCATTTGAACGAGATCCCCCAAGCCGCGAGCTTAACTGCGTCAGAATCGCGCGACGACGCCGTGAGATCAACCGCTTTTTGCGTCCACTGGCGCTTGGTTGCACCGGCGAGGGTTCGCCCCGGAACCCCATCGGCGCGACGCTGGCCGATCGCCACGATACGATCATGGCATCGGCGATTGCCTGTTCAGATTCCAGCCCGTTCCACGCCCTATTCTCGCCCGGTTGCCGCGTTAGCCCTTCCGCACAAGGAGGTGACTGATGCGGCTGACTCATATCGATGGACTTCGGGGATTTCTGCTGATCAGCATGACCATGGGTCATATCGCCTTTTTTATCCGTACGGACCTCGGGCCGCTGACACATCACAGCGAGGGCTTCGTCGATGCCGCGCAGGGTTTCGTGACCCTGTCGGGCGTCGTAATCGGCTTGGTATTCGGCAAACGCCTGCTCCGGAGATCCGCGCGCGAGATGCGCAAAAGCCTGTTCATCCGAATGGGGCTCATCTGGCGTTGGCACCTCGCGTTGCTCTGCGCAATCACTGCGCTGGCCATCGTGCTTCCCCAAAACCCCTTGGCTTTGCAGACCTACCAGTCCGAAACACCGGTGCTTGCCCTGGCCCTGGGAGCAACCTTGCTGTCCGGGCCGGTCTTCATAGACATCCTGCCCATGTATCTTGTTTTCATGGTTTTCACGCCCGCAGCCCTGGTGGCCATGGAGCGCGGGCACTGGCTCGGTGTCGCGGCGGTTTCGGCGCTTGCCTGGGGGATTGCGCAAACCGCGCTGCCGGACATCGCCTTTGCCAGCATCGGGGAACGGACCGGCCTGTCGGACTCCGGCGTTCCGTTGGGGCTCTATTTCAATCGGCTGGGCTGGCAGGTTCTCTATTTTGCAGGGCTTGCGGGCGGCTTCCTGATGGCGCAGGAGCGTCTTTCGCTCCAGTTCCTGTCACGTCCCCTCGGCACGGCCCTCGCCCTCGCCAGCCTGGTGCCCACCGCCGTATTCTTCGCGCTGCCGAAGGTCATTGCCCACGGTGGACTTGGCCCCGAGGTGAACGATGCGCTGCTGGCGGCCTTCGATCGCGCCGACATGACCCTCCCGCGGCTTCTGACATTTGCCGCGCATTTCTACCTTGCGCTTTGGTTGCTCATGGCCGGCAGGAGTTGCCGCATGGCCTGGATCCGGGCCATTTCACGCGGTCTGGATACGATTGCCACTTGGCGCCCATTGGTCTTCTTGGGCCAACATTCACTGCCGGTTTACGCCTGGCACGTTCTGCTGTGCTACGGGCTTGCGATTTTCGCCGCAGACAAGGTCAATGAGGCCGCTTGGTATTGGCGCGAGGGGGTCGTTGTCCTTGCCACGCTGACGCTTTTCGTCCCGGCGATCCTGGACGCCCGCAAACCCTGGGCAATCGCGCGGTCCCGCGATGCCGGACCGCGACCGGCAACAGCGCAAAGCTGATCGCGGGTCAGGGCATGTTTCACGCCCGAGGATGACCCTTTTTCAGCCCGTGCGGGTGCGCGCGATGGCGTCCTGCCATCCGGCGTAGCGGTGGTCGCGCCTTTCCGGCGCCATGGCCGGCTCGAACCGGCGATCGAGCGCCCAGCTTTCCGCAAATCCCGCCTGGTCGGGGTAGAGCCCCACCTGCATTCCCGCCAGCCAGGCCGCCCCCAGCGCGGTGGTTTCCAGCACGGCGGGCCGATCCACGGGGGCGCCAAGGATGTCGGACAGGAATTGCATGGCCCAGTCGCTGGCACTCATGCCTCCGTCAACCCGCAGAACCCCCTCCCCGGCCCCGTCCCAGTCGGCTTTCATCGCCTCCAGGAGGTCGCGGGTCTGAAAGCCCACGCTTTCCAGCGCGGCGCGGGCGAACTCGGCCGGCCCCGCGTTGCGCGTCAGGCCAAAGATCGCCCCGCGGGCTTGCGAATCCCAGTGCGGCGCACCCAACCCGGTAAAGGCCGGCACCAGGTAAAGCTCGACGTTCGGGTCGGCCTTCTCGGCGAGGGTGTGCGTATCCGCGGCCTTGGCGATGATGCCCAGCCCGTCGCGCAGCCACTGCACCACGGCCCCGGCGATGAAGATCGACCCTTCCAGCGCATAGGTCGGGCGGCCCTCGAACTGGTAGGCGATGGTGCCCAGCAAGCGGTTGCGGCTGGTGACCAGTTCGGACCCGGTATTGAGCAGGGCAAAGCACCCCGTTCCGTAGGTGGATTTCAGCATGCCCGGGTCGAAACAGGCCTGGCCGATGGTCGCGGCCTGTTGGTCGCCTGCAACGCCTCGGATCGCGAGGTTTTGGCCCGCGATCCGGGCTGTTCCGAAATCGGCGGCGCAGTCCTTGACCTGCGGCAGCATGGCGACCGGGATGCCGAGACGGGCGCAGATGGTCTCGTCCCACTGTCCTTCGCGGATGTTGTAGAGCATCGTGCGGGCGGCATTGGTGGCATCGGTGGCATGGACCCGGCCGCCGGTCAGGCGCCAGATCAGGTAGCTGTCGACGGTCCCGAACAACAACTCACCCGCCTCGGCGCGGGCCCGGGCACCTTCGACGTTTTCCAGCAGCCAACGCAGCTTGGTGCCCGAAAAATACGGATCCGCCAGAAGCCCGGTGCGCGCGGTGATCTCGGTCTCGAAGCCCTCGGCGCGCAGCTCTTCGCAGAAATCGGCGGTGCGCCGGTCCTGCCAGACGATGGCCCTGTGGATGGCCTCGCCGGTGGCCTTGTCCCAGACGATCGTCGTCTCGCGCTGGTTCGTGATGCCGATCGCGGCAACGCCGTCGGACCGTGCCAGAACCTCTTCGCAGGTGGCCTGAACGCTGTCCCATATCTCTGCGACATCGTGTTCCACCCAGCCGCTGGCCGGATAATGCTGTGTGAACTCGCGCTGCGCCACGTGGGCGGGCACCATGGCCGCGTCGAACAGGATCGCGCGGCTCGACGTGGTGCCCTGGTCGATCGCAAGGATATGGGTCATGGTCTTCCTCCCTCGGCCCGGTAGCCGGTCGCGACCACGAATTTCTCGGAACTGTCCGAGCGTGACGCCGGCGGCTTGACGTTCACCACCTTGGTGAATTTCTGCTTGAGCAGTTTTTGCAACTCGCCTTCGGCCCCGCCGGCCAGCACCTTGGCCACGAAGGTGCCCCCCTCGTCCAGCACGTCGAAGGCGAAATGCGCGGCCAGCTCGCAAAGCGCCATGATTCGCAGGTGGTCGGTCTGCTTGTGGCCCGAGGCCGCGGCGGCCATGTCGGACATGACCACATCGGCCGGACCGCCCAGCCAGGCCTTGACCTGCGTGTCGGCCCCCTCGTCGGAAAAGTCCAGCTGGTGCAGTTCGGCCCCGGCGATCGGCTCGACCTCCTGCAGGTCGATGCCCAGCAGACGGCCCTGCGGCTTGCCCGCCCGTTCTCCCAGCGCGTTGATCCGCGGAACGGCCACCTGGCACCAGCCGCCGGGCGCACAGCCCAGATCCACGACGCGCGCCCCGGGCTTGAGAAAGCCCAGCTTGTCGTCCAGTTCCATGATCTTGAAAGCGGCACGGCCGCGATAGCCCTCTGCCTGCGCGCGCTTCACATAAGGGTCGTTGAGCTGGCGCTGCAACCAGCGGGTCGAAGAGTTCTTGCGCCCGCGCGCGGACTTGACCTTGACGGTCAGGTCGCGCTGGCCGCGGCCGCTGGGGGTCCGGTTTCGGGGTGTCTTGGCCATGGCAAGAACAGGTAGCGATGCCGCGCGCGCTCGTAAAGACGGCAATGCGCCGTTATGCTGGTCTTCGACCCTTGAAACCCGGGGCGCGGGCGGCCTATTACGCTAGCGCTAACGGCCCCGCGGCCCGCCTGCCGCGCACGCCCCGCACTGTCCCGACCGAGGCCCGCATGACGCACCCTGCTGATACCCTTTCGCTGGTCGCCGATATCGGCGGCACCAATACACGCGTCGCACTGGCCGATGGCCGCGCGATCCTGCCCGGGACCGTGCGGCGCTATGCCAATTCCGATCACCCGGGCCTCGAGACGGTGCTGCGCCGCTTCATCGAGGAAGAGGAGAACGTCGATACCTGCGCCGCATGCGTGGCCGTGGCCGGACCGGTGCATGACGGGCGCGCCTCGATGACCAACCTGGACTGGTCCATCGACACCGCCACGATCGCGCGGGCGACCCGCGCCGAGACGGTCTCGGTGCTCAACGACCTGCAGGCGCAGGGCCATGCGCTGGGGCACCTGCCCACCGAGGCGGTCACGACCGTGATGACCCGGACCAGCGACGACAGGCCATATCCCGGGGCACCCCGGCTGGTCGTGGGCGTCGGCACGGGCTTCAACGCGGCGCCGGTGCACGAGACTGGCGCGGCGCGGCTGGTGCCGCCTTCGGAATGCGGTCACGCAAACCTGCCGATCCGCAATGAACAGGAACTGCGCCTGTGCCGGTATGTCTCGACGGCGCATGGCTTCCCGGCGGTCGAGGACGTTCTCTCGGGGCGCGGGCTGGAACGGGTCTATGCCTTCCTCGGCGAAGAGGCGGGCGCCCCCGCCGCGAAATCCGCCCGGCAGATCATGGAGGCCTGCGCCGCGGGGACGGACGCCCGGGCGACCGAGGCGGCACGGGTCTTCGCACGGATGCTGGGCACGGTCTGCGGCAACCTGGCCCTGATCCAGCTGCCCTTCGGCGGCATCTACCTGGTGGGGGGCGTGGCACGGGCCTTCGCGCCGCTCCTCGGCGACCTCGGCTTCGACGAGGCCTTTCGCGACAAGGGCCGTTTCGCGGGCTTCATGGGCAATTTCTCGGTACATGTCGTTCAGGACGACTATGCCGCGCTGACCGGCTGCGCCGCGCATCTGGTGGGGCTGGACGCGGCCTGACCATGCCGGGCCGCTGCCCGGCCAGGTGGTCGGGCCGGTCGCCGGATCCGGTTGCGGGCGCATCTTGCCGCGCAGCCCCGGGTGTCAATGCGCGCAGGCCGCGCGCATCTGTTCGTCCACCGTGCGGGTCAGGTCGGTAAGCGAGAACGGCTTGGGCAAAAAGACCGAGTTCGAAATGCGCTTCTGGTCCTCGCCGAAGGTTTCCTCGGCGTAGCCCGATACGAAAACCACCCGCGCGCCGGGGCGTTGGGCCAGCGCCTCTCGCACCCAGGTGGGGCCGTCCTTGCCGGGCATGATGACATCCGTCACGAAAAGATCGACCGAGACCTCGGGGTCGTCCAGCAGGTCGAGCGCTGACTCCGCGCTTTCGGCTTCGAAGACGGTGTAGCCGCGCATCTTCAGGGCCCGCGCGGCGAAGGCACGCACGGGGGCCTCGTCCTCGACCAGCAGGATCACGCCCTCGGCCCGTTCCAGCGGCAGAACCGGGTCGGCCACGGTCCCGGGGTCCGGCAGATCAAGGGGACCGTCATGCACCGGGATGTAGATGGAAAAGCGCGTGCCCTTGGCTGTTTCGCTGTCCGCGAAGATGAAGCCGCCGGTCTGCTTGATGATACCATAGGCGGTGGACAGGCCAAGCCCGGTCCCTTCTCCGGTTTTCTTGGTGGTCACGAAGGGGTCGAACATCTTTTCACGGATTTCGGGCGGGATGCCCGTGCCGGTGTCGGTGACCGACAGGCAGACATAGCGACCGGCGGGAACGCGGGCGCGGTCCCGCTCCATGGGGTCGGACAGTGTGACATTCTCGGTCCGGATGCCGATGTCGCCGCCATCGGGCATGGCGTCGCGCGCGTTGACCACAAGGTTCATCAGCACCTGTTCCAACTGCTGGCGGTCGGCCTTGACGGGGTCGAGCCCCGGGTCGTGATCCAGCGTCAGGGTGATCGTCTCGCCCACTAGGCGATTGAGCAGATGTGTGGAGTCCGACAGGGTATTGCGCAGGTTCAGAACCTCCGGTTGCAGGTTCTGCTTGCGCGAATAGGCCAGCAACTGCCCCACCAGCGCCGCCGCGCGATTGGCGTTCTGACTGATCTGCACCAGGTCCGCGTAATCCCCGTCACCCTGGTCGTGGCGCAGCAGCAGCAGGTCGCAATGCCCCGAGATCGCCGTCAGCAGGTTGTTGAAATCATGCGCCACGCCACCGGCCAGTTGCCCGATGGCCTGCATCTTCTGGCTCTGGACGAATTGCTGTTCCAGTGACTTGAACTCGGTCACGTCGTTCAGAACCGCCAGCAGGTAGTCGCGTTCGGCATCACCCGCCGGGTTGAGAGAGACCTGGATGAACTGTTCCTCGTCGCGGCCCCTGGCCTGAAGGAATTCCGGCTTGAGCGTGCCCTTGCCCGATGCCGCCTCCTCGAGCCAGTCGACAAGGGGCCGGCCCAACCCCTCGAAGAGATCTGTGACAAGGGTCTGCGCCGGCACGGGCCGATCCAGCAGCATCCGCGCCTCGCGGTTCGAGCCCAGAACCTCGCCCGATGGGGCGATCTTCAGGAGCGGCACGGGCAATTCGTCTATGGCGTCCCAGGTCGGGGCGCTCTCGCCCATGTCGACGGGCGCCGCGCCGCCGCCATCGCCCGGCAGAAGGTAGATCTCGCGGCGTCCGCCGTGGCTCGGGATTTCGGCCACGAGGCTTTCGATCTCGCCGCGCGCGGCGGCGATCCGGTGCACCTGGCCGGAGACCAGCGGCAGGTCGTTGAAAACCCCTTCGAGTTTCTTGGCCCGCCCGCCCAGCAGGCGGCGGAAGGCGTCGTTCATGTAGAGCACGGTGCCCGAGGGCCCGGCGGTGAGCATGGGCAGGCTGAGCGCGTCGGCCGCGCGCACCGCCCCGCCGCGATCGCTCATGTCCTCGAGTCGCCAGAGGTAGCGATCGGCGTACAGCTGGGTCACGCAAAGCCGCAGGTGCCCGCGCCGGGTGACCACGTCCTCGCGCGCGGCCCCGAGGGCATGGGCCTTGCTGTGAAGCCGGTAGACCACCGCGCCGGGATCGGCGAACAGCTCGGCAAAGGCGAGGCCCAGTGTCCCGGTGTCCGGGGTCTGGAAACGGGCCTCGGCCGCGGCATTGCGGTTGAGAATGCGCCCCTCGGGGTCGCTGACCAGGCTGGCGGCCTCGTCGTTCATGACGATCCGTTCCACTGCAGCCCCGGCCAGGCCCAGTCGCAACCCTCGCCAGGCCTGCCGCGCCCCCACCAGGACCGCGGCCACAACCAGGACCGCACCGAAGACAAGCAGCGACAGCCGCAACGGCGTGTCCGGCTGGACCAGCCCGAGTCCCAGCGCGGCCAGCCCCGGCAGGGCGAGCACCCAGATCGGCAGAGGCCGGGACCGCGGCGCGTGGCCCGTGCCGGGCGGGCGCGATCCGGGGGCGGATCCGGGGCGGATGTCGGGGGCGATTTCTGTTTGTGTCACGCACCACACCTCTCGATTCGGTGGCACCAATTCACGCCAGAAGTCTTAAGGCGGTCTTAAATACTTCGTTCAGCCTAGCAGTGGGCGGTTCAAATACAACCTTAACGGGTCAGGCTATCCCGTCCATCATTGCAAGATAGAACCCATCGTGCGCGGCGGCAGGATCCAGCCGCATCTGCGTGGCAAGCCGCGCCCGCGGCCGGTCGGCTAGAAGGGCTGTCACCCGGTCTTCGTTCTCCTGCGCAAAGACGGAACAGGTGGCATGGGCCAGCCGTCCACCGGGGGCCAGCAGATCGGCGCCCTGCCGCAGCAACCCATCCTGACGCTCGGTCAGCTCTGCCAGTCGCTCCGGCGTCAGGGCCCACTTGGCCTCGGGCGCGCGGCGCCAGGTCCCACTGCCCGAACAGGGCGCGTCGATCAGAACCAGGTCGAAGCGGCCCGGGATCTCCCCGGGGGCGAGGGTCTCGATCCGCACTCCCGCGCGGGCCGCGCGCGGGGCGATATCGCCCATGCGGCGCGGATCTATGTCATGTGCAAGGATGTGCAGGTCGGCCTCGGCGGCCATGGCCAGCGCCTTGCCGCCGCCGCCCGCACAAAGATCGAGAACACGCATGCCGTCACGCAACCCCAGCCGGGCGACAGCCATCTGCGAGGCGGGGTCCTGAAGCTCGACCAGGCCCTCGGTGAAGGTATGCGTGCCGCCAATGCGGCGCGGGTTGGTGAGAACCTCCAGGGCGAGGGGTGCTCCCGGCACCGGGGCGGTATCGATCCCCTCGTCGCGAAGGCGCGACCGCGCGGATGGCAGGTCCGTCCTGCGCCGGTTCACCCGCAGAAAGACCCCCGCGCGATGGCGCAGTGCCGCGAGCGCCGCATCGGGATCAGCAGCTCCTCTTTCCCACAGGGGCAATTGCCAGTCCGGCACATCCAGCCGCACCGGGCGCGGGGCCGCGTCAAGCGGGGCTCCGGCCTCGTCGGCCGCGACCGGCGCAGGGCCGAAGCGGCTGCCGTCAAAGAGCGTGTCCGGCGCGATCCCCGCCGCCCGACAGGCCCCGAGCATCAGCCCCCGGCCGGTCTCAACGCCGCCGAGCCAGGCGAAGGAGCGTTTGCAGCGCAGGACGTCGAAGACATGGTCGCGGATCGCGGCACGGTCCTTTGATCCCGCGAAACGGTTGGCCCGGCCCCAACGCGACAGGGCCACCTCGGCCGCCTGCCCCGCCAGCACCGTGTCCAGTACCTCGATGGCCGCCGCGACCCGTGCCGCCGGGGTCATCAGGCCATCCGGTAGTTCGGGCTTTCGCGGGTGATCTGGACGTCGTGGACGTGGCTTTCCTTGAGCCCGGCGCCGGTGATCTTCACGAATTCGGCGTTGTTGCGCATCTCCTCGACGGTTCCGTTGCCGGTATAGCCCATGGCCGCGCGCAATCCGCCCACCAACTGATGGATCACCGCCGTGGCCGACCCCTTGTAGGGCACCTGGCCCTCGATCCCCTCGGGCACCAGCTTGTCGCTGGCCGCATCGGACTGGAAATACCGGTCGGCCGAGCCGCGCGCCATGGCCCCCATGCTGCCCATGCCGCGATAGCTCTTGAAGCTGCGGCCCTGATACAGGATGACCTCGCCCGGGCTTTCGTCGGTGCCCGCGATCATCGAGCCGACCATGGCACAGGAGGCGCCCGCCGCGATGGCCTTGGCAAAATCGCCGGAAAACTTGATGCCACCATCGGCGATCACCGGCGTGTCCCCCGCCGCCCTGGCACATTCCATCACCGCCGTCAGCTGCGGCATCCCCACACCGGCCACCATGCGCGTGGTGCAGATCGATCCCGGCCCGATCCCGACCTTGACCGCATCCGCGCCCGCGTCGATCAGCGCGCGGGTGGCCTCGGGGGTGGCCACGTTGCCGGCGATGATCTGGATCTCGTTGGACAGGGACTTGGCCCGGGTCACGGCATCGAGCACGCCCTGAGAATGGCCATGCGCGGTGTCCACCACGATGATGTCGCAACCGGCATCGACCAGCGCCTCGGACCGCGCGAAGCCCGCCTCGCCCACCGAGGTCGCCGCGGCCACCCGCAGTCGTCCCAGGTGGTCCTTGCAGGCCGTGGGGTTCAACACGGCCTGCTCTGTGTCCTTGAGCGTGAGCAACCCTGTCAGCCTGCCGTCGCCGTCATGGACCAGCAGTTTCTCGATCCGGCGGGCCTGCATCAGCGACTTGGCCTCTGCGCGGTCGGCCGGTTCAGCCAGCATCGCGAGGTTGTCCGAGGTCATGACCGCGCTGACCGGCATGTCGTCGGAAGCGGCGAACCTCATGTCGCGGTTGGTCAGGATGCCGACGATGCGGCCCGCCCCGTCAACCACCGGGAAGCCGGTGAAATTGTAGCGATCGACCAGGGCGCGGGCATCACCGATGGTCTGGTCCGCGGTCAGGGTGACGGGGTTGTAGACGATACCGGATTCAAAGCGTTTGACCCGGCGCACCTCGCGCGACTGGGCTTCGATATCCAGGTTCTTGTGGATCACCCCGATGCCACCGGCCTGGGCCATGGTGACGGCCATGCGCGACTCGGTCACAGTGTCCATGGCCGAGCTGAGCAGCGGAATGTTCATGTCGATCTGCCGGGTGACCCTCGTGCGCGTGTCGGCGGTGCTGGGCAGCACGCCGGACGCGGCGGGAACAAGCAGAACATCATCGAAGGTCAGGGCCTCACGAATCTCCATGGCGCACTCCATCGGCAGGGATCGTTTGGCGCTTCCCTATTTCACTTTTGCGCCGACATTGAAAGCCGCAATCTGTCGCGTGCCTGCTTGCAGCGACGCCGGCGCCTGGCGGGTCGGCTGCCGCGCCCCGGTTTCGTCATCGTGAACGCCAAACCGGCAGGCCCGGCCTGCGACGGGCCGAGGGCGCACCGCGATGCCGTTCCTCGTGGTCAATATGACGGGAACGAACCTGCCCCCGTCCCTGGCCCCGTCTAGGCTCCGGCCTTGTACAGCAACGGGATTTCCAATGTCATCCAACCGCAGCGACCCCCTTGTCGTCTTCACCCCCTCAGGCAAGCGGGGGCGCTTTCCCGAGGGCACCCCCATCCTGACCGCGGCGCGGCAGTTGGGCGTGGACCTGGACAGTGTCTGCGGCGGGCGCGGCATATGTTCGAAATGCCAGGTCACGCCGTCCTACGGCGAATTCTCGAAACATGGCGTCACGGTCCACGCCGATGCCCTGTCCGAATGGAACGCGGTCGAGGACCGCTATGACCGGAAACGCGGCCTTGCCAAGGGCCGTCGGCTGGGCTGCCAGGCGACGGTCCGGCGCGACGTGGTCATCGACGTCCCGGAAACCAGCCAGGTCCACCGCCAGGTGGTGCGCAAGGATGCCAGCGACCGCGTCATGGTCATGGACCCCGCGACCAAGCTCTACTACGTCGAGGTGGCCGAACCGGACATGCACGAACCCTCGGGCGATTTCGAGCGGCTGGCCGCGGCGCTGACGTCGCAATGGGATATCGCCCCCGTGACCGCGCCGCTGTCGTTCCTGACCCGGCTGCAACCGGCCCTGCGCAAGGGCAAGTGGGCGGTCACAGTGGCCCTGCACAGGGGCCATGCCGACGACCACTATCGCATCCTCGACATCTACCCCGGCTTCAACGAGGAGCGCCTGTTCGGACTGGCGATCGACCTCGGCTCGACCACCATCGCTGCGCATCTGACGGATCTGCGCGATGGCACCGTCGCCGCCTCGGCCGGCGTCATGAACCCGCAGATCCGTTTTGGCGAGGACCTGATGAGCCGGGTCAGCTATTCGATGATGAATCCCGGCGGTGACAAGGAAATGACCCGCGCGGTGCGCGAGGCCATCGACGGGCTGGCGCAGTCCCTGGCCGAAGAGGCCGGGATCGAAGCCGCCCAGATCATGGAGGCGGTCTTCGTCTGCAACCCGGTCATGCATCACCTTCTGCTCGGGATCGACCCGGTCGAACTGGGCCAGGCGCCCTTTGCGCTGGCGACCTCGCGCTCGGTCTCGGCGCCCGCGCGCGACCTGGACCTGGCGGCGGTCAACGCCAATGCCCGCGTCTTCGTCCTGCCGTGCATCGCCGGGCATGTGGGTGCCGATGCCGCCGCCGTGGCCCTGGCCGAACAGCCCGGCCAACAGGACGAGCTGACGCTGGTGGTGGACGTGGGCACCAATGCCGAGATCCTGCTGGGCGACAAGCGCCGCGTTCTGGCCTGTTCCTCTCCCACCGGGCCGGCCTTCGAGGGCGCGCAGATCAGTTCCGGACAGCGTGCCGCCCCCGGTGCCATCGAACGCGTGGAGATCGACCCCGAAACGAAGGAGCCGCGCTTCCGCGTCATCGGCGTGGATCTCTGGACCGACGAGGACGGCTTCGAGGCAGCCGCCGCCGCGACCGGCATCACCGGCATCTGCGGGTCCGGTATCATCGAGGCCGTGGCCGAAATGCGCATGGCCGGGATCGTGGACGCATCGGGCCTGATCGGGTCGGCCGCCCAGACCGGCACCGATCGCTGCATCACCGAGGGCCGCACCCATGCCTACGTGATCCACGACGGCACCGCCGAGGGCGGGTCGCTGATCTCGGTCACGCAGGGCGATATCCGCGCCATCCAGCTGGCGAAGTCCGCGCTCTACGCCGGCGCGCGGCTGCTGATGGACGAACGCGGCACGGATACCGTGGATCGCGTCGTGCTGGCCGGGGCCTTCGGCGCCCATATCAGCCCGAAACACGCCATGGTGCTGGGAATGATCCCCGATGCGCCGCTGGACAAGGTCACAAGCGCGGGCAATGCCGCCGGCACCGGGGCGCGCATCGCGCTCTGTTCCGTCGCCGCACGGGCCGAAATCGAAGCCACCGTGCGCGAGATCACCAAGGTCGAAACCGCGATCGAACCCAAGTTCCAGGAGCATTTCGTCAACGCCAACGCCCTGCCCCACGCCACCGATCCTTTCCCGACCTTGCGCGGGATCGCGCCGCTTCCGGATGTCAGCTACAATACCAAGGGCGCGGATGCGGAGGGCGGCGGACGCCGGCGCAGGCGGCGCGGGTAACCCCCTTGACGGCGCGGCGGGCCGGACGTATCTCAGCCCCCTGAGCGCGGGTATGGTGAAAAGGTATCACGCGAGCTTCCCAAGCTTAAGTTACGGGTTCGATTCCCGTTACCCGCTCCAAGTCTTTTCCCGATCCGTTGCGTTGTTGGTCGAAGCCCCCGATCAGCAAGACCTGCGCGCCGCAGGCGCTCAATCCGATCACAGCCCGTTGCGTTTCAAGAACCCGACCAGCCCCGCGGTGGACCCGTCCTTGGCGGATGCGTCGCCCCCCTCCACGACGGGTTGCAGCGCCGTGGCCAGTTCCTTGCCCAGTTCCACGCCCCATTGGTCGTAGGAGTTGATGCCCAGCACCACGCCCTCGACGAAAACGCGATGCTCATAAAGGGCAATGATCCGGCCCAGCATCTCGGGGGTCAACTGCGGATAGGCCAGCGTGGTCGATGGACGGTTGCCCGGGAAAACCCGATGTCGCGCCTGCTTTTCCAATTCAGCGCCATCGAACTTGCCGGCCACTTTGCCGCGCGCCTCGTCCAGGTCGCGGCCACGCATCAGCGCCTCGGACTGGGCCAGGCAATTGGCGACAAGCAGCTGGTGTTGATGGTGCAACTCGTCCTCGTGCCCCTGCGCGGCCACGAGGAATTCACAGGGCACGACCCGTGTGCCCTGGTGGATCAACTGGTAGAAGGCGTGCTGACCGTTGGTGCCCGGCGCGCCCCAGACCACCGGCCCGCTGTCGAAGGGCAGATCCGATCCGTCCATGCTGACGCCCTTGCCGTTGCTTTCCATCTCCAGCTGCTGGAGATAGGCCGGCAGCCGCGCCAGGCGGTTGTCGTAAGGCAGCACCGCTCGGGTGGCATGACCAAGGACCTGGTTGTGCCACAGCCCCACCAGGGCCAGCATCGCCGGCATGTTCTCGGGCCAGTCCGCCGACAGGAAATGCCGGTCCATGGCCTGCCCCCCGCGCAGGAAGGCGCGGAACGCCTCGGGTCCGATGGCGATCATGAGCGACAGTCCGATCGGTCCCCAGACGGAATAGCGCCCGCCGACCCAGTCGGCGAAACCGAAGACCCGGGAGGGATCTATGCCGAAATCGCGGGTCTTGTCGCCGGCGGTGCTGAGGGCTGCAAACTGTGCGGCGGGGTCCGCGACGGTCTCGCTCATCCAGGCCTTGGCCGTGCGGGCATTGGTCATGGTCTCGATCGTGGTGAAGGTCTTGGAGGCGACGATCACCAGCGTGGTTTCGGGGTCGCAGCCGCGCAAGGCATCCGCGATATCCGCCGGGTCCACGTTCGACACGAAATGGCAGCGCGGCCCGTCATGATAAGGCGCCAGCGCCTGAACGGCCATCGCCGGGCCCAGGTCAGAGCCCCCGATGCCGATATTTATCACATCCGTGATCGGGCCGCCCTGCCCCGTGAAGTGTCCCGCGCGTACCGCGCGGGCAAAGGTCTCCATCCGGTCGAGCGTTTCCAGGACGCCGGGCATGACATCATAGCCCTCGACCAGCACCGGCCCGCCATCCAGATTGCGCAGGGCGGTGTGCAGAACAGCGCGGCCCTCGGTCGCGTTGAGGGCCTGCCCGTTGAACATCTCGTCGCGCTTCACGGCCATATCCGCCCGGTCCAGCAGGTCGATCAGCAGCCCGCGCGCCTCGACGTCGATATTCGTCTTGGCGTAATCGAAGAGCATGTCACCCAGCCGGACCGAGAACTTCCCGGCCCGGTCGGACGCCTCGAAGAGACTCTCGATACGGCGATCAGCCACTTTCGCGGCATGGCGTTTCAGGTCGTCGAACATCTGTCAGCGTTCCGCCCAATGCACCGTCGCCCCCGGCAGGATCGCCGCGATCGGCGCCTCTTGGGGGGACAGGGTGCGGGCCTTTTCGAGGGCTTCGCGTTTTTCATGGCCGATGATGACCACGTGGCAATTCATTGCGTCCTTGAGCACCCCGGCCGAAAGCGTGACACGTGGTTCCGGCGCACCGGG
>Ga0209938_1000452_pt1 | contig 22655 bp, 20 predicted proteins | sample SalPonR2_C_D1_MG_FD_185708 | JGI IMG/M metagenome (GOLD analysis project Ga0209938, IMG submission 185708) | Salt pond soil microbial communities from South San Francisco under conditions of wetland restoration - Salt Pond MetaG R2_C_D1_MG... ... | reverse complement strand
GGGGCGAACCTTGTTCACGCCCTCGGCGATAACGGCAAAGCCCTGCGCATTGCGGCGCACGGTGACGCGGCGCTGCTCGGCCACCTCGCCCTCGCCCACCACCAGCACAAAAGCCCCTTGAATGTCACGTTGCAAAGCCTGCGCCGGTATCGCCAATTCGCCCTCGGGCGTGTCCGAGGTGAGCGTCACGCGCACCAGTTCGCCGTCCAGCAAACGCCCTTCAGGGTTGGCAAACCGCGCGCGTAACGGCACGCTGTCGGTGCCTGAATTGACCCGGCTGTCCACGAAATCAACATCGCCCGGCGCGTCATAGACGGTGCCATTCGCCAGCGTAAGGCTGACGGCGGCCTCTTTCGAGACCTCTCCCCGTTCGACGCGTTCGAGGCAATTGGACAAAGTTGCCGTCGGCACGGGGAATTCGGCGTGGATCGGATCAAGCTGTACCAACGTCGCAAGCGCGGCCTCGGCCTGATCGAGACGCGCCTGCGCACCGGCCTCGCGCGCGACACGTGGACTTTGACGAACCCGTTCGATGCGCGCCAGATCGCGCTTTGCCTGAGCGGCGCGTAGCGCGCCTTCGGCTTTTTTGCCCTAATGGAAGTAACCACACGATTTTCCTACCTTGTCCGCGCTGGACGCCCTACCGGGGCGCTAATTCGCGGTGGGGTCGCAATGCGTGGCATCGGACGGGGAACCGTGCCGATCGGAGGCCTAGGACGAGCTGCCGTCCCGATCGGAGGCCGCGGGCGGGGCAAGGTGGCTATGGGTGGCACTGGACGCGGCGCGGTTCCTATTGGAGGAACTGGTTTTGCCGGTCGATCTGGACGGGTTGGCCTATCGGGTCGACCGTACATGAAATAGTAATCGTTCCAGTACAGTGAATCATCATAATGATAATATGCTCCGCCACTCACCCCGTCACAGGCGGCAAGCCCGAGTCCGGCTAAGGTGAGTGTGGCCACCAATCTCGCGCGACGCATAATCCTGACCATTTGAAATCCTCCTCGAGTCAGCGAATGGCGCGGAACGAGGCGAACACCGCATTCAGCACCTCTATGAAGGCAGGGTCGGCCCCGGCTTCCAGAACGGCCGCAACAATGGCGACACGCCTGCCGGGCAGATCGATGGCAGCAACTGTGAATTGCAACTGCCGACCTTCGCGACGCCCGGTGCCGGCAAAGACCTCGGCCGGTCGGCCGGCGATCCGCCGCACCACGGGCGGGCCGACCTCAACATCGAGCGCGAGAAAACGGCTCAGCTGGCCCATATACCTCCGGGCGTTGGCCAGATCCCGGACCGCAGGCGGCGACATGAGGCCCATCCATGTTCCCCTATCGACCGTCGGCTCCAGCGCCAGAACACGCGGGACAAGTTGAGGCGCATCGTCCTCAGATCGTGCGATCTCGCGAGGGCCACCCGTGCGGACGGACCAGAAATCCGGAACCTCCACCGTGAAAAGCACACGACCGTCTTCACTATAGCTTACGGGTGTCTGCGCCCTCGCCATAGCGGTCGACAACAGAAATGCGGCAAAAATTGCCATAAGGGTTTTCATCGATACCTCCTCTCAATGAAAGACTTTCAGACGGTTTCGGCGTGTCGGCACGCACCGGCTCGGGTCATTCTTTAATGCTTCGCCAAGTGTCAAAAGACTTGGACCCTTGGCCATACGGCAGGCAGGCCAGCTTATCTCCGAGTTCAGAGCCAGGCTTGCTCCCAGAATGTTGATTTATTGGGTCTTCCCATCTCAGCGCGGAAACAGGAAGGTCATCCCAAGGCGGAAAGCAAGATCATCTGGCCCACCATTCGGACTCTCGGCCCAATATCGCAATCCGGCCTGAAGGCTCACGGGCTGATCACCGATGCTGACAAGGCGTGAAACCGCGAGGTTCACCGGAACTGCCCAGGTATCTCCCTTCCAGTCGTACACCGACTCGGCACTTGCCGTGATCGTGACCGCAGAAGGAAATGTGTATGAAATGAAGGGCTGCAGGAAACTTTGATTGACGTCCCTTCGATTGCCATTTCCCGCGAAAGACCAGACATGGTTGAAGAGTGCACCGTAAGTGAACGGCCCGTCGACGCGCAGAGCCGTCGCCGTTGGCCCTGCGGTCCATTTCTCGCTGCCAAGCGCATCATCTGTTGCGGTGGGCAGACCAAAGGCAAGGCCCGCACCCCAGATCAGACCGCCATCACTCCCCGCATCCCGAGGCGAAAGAAAGAAGCTCTGCAATGTGTCACCGAGGCCTGTTTGATCGGACCCCGGCAGCACATCCTCCTGCCATATGACCGGCAGAATGGTACGGCTGATCAGCGTCCAGTCCTCATTCAGACGAAAAGGGTAGACTGGCTGTATGTTAAGCGTTGTGCGCGATCCATCACCGTCCGGGCCAAAGCCCCGATCATGGTTCAACTGGAACGGAATGCTGATCAGGTCGGCGATGGGGTTGGCCAGTTTCTGCGCCGTCTCCGCGTCCTGCGCATGGCTCATGACAGGAGAGACCGCCAGACACAGGACGGTGACGAATTTTTTTAGCTGGTAGTGCATTTGGTGTGTCCTTTTTGAAGTCATAAGCCTCACCACACCTTGGCGAGGGTCAACCGGACGGTTTCGCCTTCGGGTTGGCCCGCAGGTGACGAGACGGTGGATTCGTAGTTGAGGAAAACGGTGCCAACGGAGGGAATACGCCAGCCGAGGCCAGCCCCGAGACGCCATGTATCAGCGGCATTGTCCTGAGCCACGCTATCCAGATGCGTCTCGCCACCCCAGTCGTAATAAACGTCCGCGGTCAGCCAGAAATCGGGCGTCAGATTGCGGCTCGCATGAAACTCTATTTGGTAGAGCGGATCCTGCTCTAGCGTGGCTGCTGCACCGGGTGCATCCGTATTGTCGCCGAAAACGCGGGCCGTGGCGTAGACTTCAAGCCAGGTCCAGCCTGCATCCGGTGTGTAACTGTAGTTGATCGTCGGCGAGATGCTCCAGCGGTTGGAGCCGGTATTGACGAGCCTGTTTGAATCGTATGAGCCGGTCGGAAAGGTCGTCATGAGATGAAACGATGCGAAGGTTTCCGGATCCCACTGCGCGAAATTTTCCTTGCTCAGGGCTGGTGCACCGAAAATGTTGACCTCGGCAACGATCCCGACATCGCCAAAGCCGGTCTCGCCTGTGGCGAAGGGGCCAGCCGCCACGTCGATATCAGCATGCGGTAAGACGAACGAAAGTCCGCCTGTACGCCCCCCAACGTCAAGAATTCGCGACACAATCAACGATTGCGATGTAATGTCGGTCGTAACGTTGGAGATCCCGAATTCCGCAGCCCCATCGACAGGGGCCACGCGGTTCGAAAAGCCGAGATTGTAGAACGTGACCCAAGTATTCACCGGTGCGTTCAGGTAGTCACGCGCCTTGCCTGCAAAGGCAGGCGTGGAAAAGAATATCGCAAGGTACAAGCATGCCAAGCCGAACAGACGGCAGCAGCCGTGAAAACTGAGCATGTTGACTTGGAGGTTCATCAGATGGTCCAGAAAAGGAGGTTCCGTCCGCTTGGGCCCATGTGTCGGCTCAAGGGGGATGAACCGGACGGCACCTGAGGGGCCGGGCACCGGTCAGGCACCCGGCTCAGGGATTTCAGAGTTCGGGCGTCCAGGGGCCGTCCTCGTCTTCGGGCAGGCCGCGCGAGATCGGCGGGCCCATAGAATGGTCGGTGCCGTCGTCATATTTCCCCGTGAACATGATCATCTCGCAAAAGCCGGTCGCCACGATCGGCCCGTCCGGCCCGCCTTCGCGGAGCTGGATCACGCCTTCGATATAGGGGCCGGCGAAACCGAGGCCCTCCTGCTCCTCGAGGGTCGGCTCGTACCAGTAGGTGCCGTGCGGCGTCTCGATCCGGCCATACCAGGGGTAGACGACGCCGGACTTCTCCGAGGTCCACATGCGCTCGGGGATGAGCTTGAAGGCCGGGCCGAAGGCATAGCTCCGCTCATCGGTCTCACCGTCCATGTAGAAGTAGCGGTTCACGTTATAATGCGGATTCCGGAAGTCCTCGCCTGCGTAGTACTGGCGGAAAGTCATCAGGTCGCCGCTCTCCTCGAACCGGAACCAGGCCCAGAAATAGCGATACTGGTACGTGTTGCGGAAGTTGCCCCACTGGTGCTCGAACCAGCCGGTGCCCTCGAAACGGACCGTGCGGCCGGCCACTTCAAGTTCACCCGTCGTGGCCATGTCGGGCGCTGTATAATAGAGAGTCAGGCCGTACATCGTTTCCGGGTTCTGGCGCTTCTGCGGATCGACCCCGATGCTTTCCAGACCCCAATAGGCCATCGGAGCATAGCCCGGCGCCTGGGCCTGCGACGTCATCGAGAGGCGGAAAGGTTCGTTCCAGTCGTCCTTCTCGGTGGTATAGCCGCCGAACTCCCACGTCTCATTGGCGTGCGTGTAGGCGGTCGTAAAACCGCTCTTGCCGTCGTCGATCTCGTAGCGGAAGTTGAAGTCCTCCGCGTCCGGACCCGAGCCTTCGGTGGTCATCGGTCCCGTGATGTAGAGCAGCGCAGTGTGAAATTCGCCGGTGTCGAGGTTGTGGAAGGCGAACAGCACGTTGTGCAGCGGCCGACCCTCTTTAGCGACCCAGCCTTGGCTGAGCGGCACCCAGAACACCGAGATGCGCTCGCCTGTGTCGAGATCCCGACCGAGAACCGTGATGTAATGCCACTCGTTGAAGTCGTTGCTCTGGTAGAACTCGCTGCCATGCCAGGCATGGTCGCGGGGCAAGGAATAGATCGCCTGCCCGCTGGACATCTCGATGCCCGGACCCTGGAGGGGCGGCTGCCCATTTTGGGCGCGGGCCGGACCAGTCGTTGTGGCAAGCGTACCCGTGAAGGCCCCGGCCCCCAAGGCGAGGCCCGTTGCAGGCGCCGACTGCAGCAATGCGCGGCGTGTCATGCCGGGAGCCGGCGTTAAGTTTCGGATATTCTTGGAAGTCATCTCATATTTCTCCAGACTGCCTTGGTGAAACCAGAGCAAGCGAAACGCCAAGGTCTCTTTTGCGTCGTATCCACCGCCGGTGCGCAATCTTGGACAAGCAGAATTGTGCAATCGGCACTGACGATGACCGTTATGGAATAGCAAGCGGCCAGAGAAATTGTCTAATGCGTTAAAAGCCGCCTGCGATGCGTTGAGGTAATGAGCGGCAAGGGTATCGTCGGTTTTTCCCGGCACTGTCTGACCAATCGTCCCTCGCAAAAACGGCCCTGGGTTTCTCGAAGACGGCAGGTCCGGACATCATGCGGAAACGCATGAAGAACCCTGCTTATGCCTCTGAATAAAGAATTTTTGGCAGACGAGTATCGGTAGTGGGCGCTGGTCCTCGTATTACACACGGTCGGTGCGGCACCGGACCAGAAGCCAGATGGCAATGGCAAGATAGGCGAAAATGCCGAGCGTCAGAAGGGCATGATCAGGTCGCGGGTTGTGCGCCGTCGGTGTCGCAGGGGCCCGTGCCGCGAGTGCCGGGGCCGAGCGAAGGCTGGCGCCAACGTCTGGATGGATACCCAGTGCCCTGTCGATCGCGCGCACCGTCGCATCACTGACAGATTGCACGCGGGTGTCGTAAGAGATCGGCCCCTGCCGCCCGAGCGTGGTTGCCTTGGGTGCTGCCGCGCCGGTGATCACCGTCTGCATGGACAAGACCGAGACCGCGCGGTTTAGGTGCGGATGGCTCTCAGGACGCAGTACCGCTTCTCCGAGAAAGGGCAGCGCCAAGCGCGCGGTGCCCTGCCACCACGCCGAGGCGCTCACGAGTCGCAAGTCGGACCGCTCGGCGAGAAGGTCCACGACGTCACCGCGCTGGCGACTGGCGATGATCAGCCCGGCATCGGCGGCGCCACGTCCGATCGCCGCGCCGATCGTTGCGGCGTCGCCCGCGCTCTGCGGGGCAAGCGTTATGTCCGCTTCGGCATATTGAGCGACAACCGAGGCGATCAAATGGCTTGGCGATCCCTCTGGACCGGTGGCCACGATCCGCGCCCCGCCAAGGCGCTCAGGACCGTCGCCGCCAGCGATGGCGTAAATGACAGATCGCCCCACTACGCCAATCGCCTCCACAGTCTCATCACGCACCGCCCCGTCAGGTGTGAGCTGGAAATGTGCTGCGGCCGGCACGACGGCCATGCGCGCCTCGCCGATGGCGAGCGCCTCGAGCGGGCGCGGGATCGGCGTCAGCGCGACGGCACGGCCCGGCATTGCCCTGCGCACCGCCTCGAGGGCGCGATTGGCCGGGCTGCTGCCAAGGTTTTGGGGGTCGAGCGCAATCGCGAGCGGGATCTCGGGGGGCGTTGCCGCGCCACCTTCCACGATGCCGAGGCGTGCGAGTGCAATAGCCGCAACCGCGCGCGGCGTCCGTCCCGCGACTTGCACTTGCCGCACCATCTCGCGCAGCATCGGCGCGTCGATCACCCCGTTGAGCGCTGCAAGCGCCTCGGGCAGTGTCGGGTTCCGCGCCAAAGCGGACATGCTCGTGAGTGGGGCCGCCTCGTAGGCGGGGAAATAGGGCCGGTCGACCTTGAGAGGCACCAAGCCGAAATCGGCGATCTGCGGATCGGTCGAGAACCCAATCATGACGTCCACTCGTTCATCGACAAGTTGTTGGTAAAGGCTCTCGCGGCGCTCTTCGGGGATGACGACTACGTCACGGAAGTCGAGGCCAAAACGTGCGAGAAAGCCCGAAAGCCCGTCACGCGGGCGTTCCGCGAAACTGCGGCTGACGCCGAGGCGCAGATCTCCCGCTACAGCGGCGAGGTCTGTAATACTGGCAAGTTGCTGACTCTGAGCCAGACTCGGGCGTGTCACGGGCACGAATCGCGATTCGAAACCGAACGGAGCAAGAAACTCGAGCCCGAGCGCAGCGAAAGGTGCCGAAAGTTGCGCGCGCACCGCTTCGGCATCGGTCTCGGGGGGGGCATCGAGCATCGCAAGCGCGGTCCCGGAATATTCGGGGTAAATGTCCACGCGACCCACCTGCAACGCCTGGAACACGTCGGCACTATCCCCAAGACCAATGCGGCGCTCAACCGCAAATCCGCGCGCTTCCAGCGTCAGCGCCATCATCTCGGCGAGGATGCGGTCCTGGACGGTATCCTTGGATGCGACAACGACCGGCTCGCGCGTGCAGCCCGAAAGCGCCAGCGCTGCGAGCAGACAAAAGGTTGCAAGCCACCGCATCACGCCGGCTCCTCAGCCGGGGTCCGACCGGTTGGCTCATCTGCGAGCGCACGCAGAAAGCCCACGATCTGCAGTACCAGAACCGCCGAGAAAGGGATGGCACCGAGCGTGGCCATCGCGCGCGCCACCTCCACCGACGTCGATAGCAGCGTCGCGGCGGTGATGACTGCGGCTAAGCTGCCCCAGATGATCTTGGCAGAGGCCGGCGGTTCAAGCTGCCCGTTCGTCGTCATCATCGATAGAACGAACGTGCCGGAATCTGCGGAGGTGACAAGAAAGATGAAGATCAAGGCGAGAGCTGCTGCGCTTAGAACTCCCGAAAGCGGGAAATAGCCAAAAAAGGCGAAAAGCGCGTCCGACACGTTATCGGCCACCAGCGCCGAAAGCCCGCCAGGGCCAAAAAGTTCGACATAGATGCCTGCGCCCCCGAACACGGCGAACCACAAGATCGAGAACAGCGTCGGCACGAGGATCACGCCGGTACAGAATTCGCGGATCGTGCGCCCACGCGAGATCCGCGCGATGAACACGCCGACAAATGGTCCCCAGGCGAGCCACCAAATCAGATAGGTGAGCGTCCAGCTCGCCGACCACTCGGTGAGCCCCTCATAGGGAAACAAGCGGAACGAGAGGGTGACAATCTGCGAGAGATAGGCGCCAAGCGTGTCAACCGCACTTTCGAATATAAAGGCTGTGGGCCCTACCAACATGATAAAAAGCATTAAAGCCAGAGCAAGCACCATGTTGATGTTGGAGAGCAGTTTCATTCCCTTTTCGACGCCGGTGAGCGTGGAAATCATGTACGCCGCATAAAGGACTGCAAGGATCGCGAGTGCGACGCTGAGCGTCTCGGGCACATTGATCACGCTGGCAAGCCCGGACCGCATCTGAAGGGCCCCCATCGCCAGCGATCCGGCTAGGCCGAAGACCACCGCGACAACCCCAAGCACGTCCGCGGCCACCAGTACGCCATGCTCCGCCCGCCCGCCGATCAGACCGACGAGAGGGGTAGAGATCAATGGCTTGCCACCCCGCCGAAAGGTGAAATAGGCAATGACCAACGCGCAGATGCCATAGATGGACCAAGCGTGCAGGCCCCAGTGCAGATTGGTGATGACCATCGCGGCGCGCGCAGCCTCGGGTGTGCCGCCCTCGAGGCCCGGAGGCGCCGCGAAATGGGTGACGGGTTCCGCCACCCCCCAGAACAGTAGCCCCGCCCCCATCCCGCCAGCGAAAAGCATCGCGATCCATGAAACTGTAGAAAATTCGGGCCGGTCATCGTCGGCACCGAGGCGGATGCGCCCCCACGGCCCGATGGCGAGAACCGCGGCGAAGATCACGAAGCCCGAACAAAGCGTGAGCCACCACCAGCTTGCGCCAATCATGAACCAGCTGGTGAATCCGAGCACGACGCCCGCCATCATGTCAGGGGCGAGAACACCCCAGAGCCCAACGGGCAGGCAGATCGCCAGTGCGAGCAGGAAAACGGGGTTCTGTTTCATCTCGGCACCCTTTCTGAAAAAGTAGGCAAGGTTTAGTTGCCGTCTGTCTTAAAACAGTGCTCCGCCCCAAAAGAGCGGATCTGGTGTCTTTGCATTAACGACTGGATAGGGACATGCAGGCGCATGCAGCAGCACAAGGTAAGCCATGCCGCCTTCAGCTGTAGACGTCTTCCTTGCCGAAGTGGCGGGTCAGCATGTAGTAGACCACCGCGCGATACTTGTTGCGCTCGGACATGCCGTAGGCTTGCATAACCTGCTCGATCGCCGCCATCAGCGCTGGGCTGTCCGCGAGCCCCAGTTTCTTGATCAGAAAATTACGCTTCACCGTTTCAAGCTCATCGGGCTGACTGGCGGCGACTGTCGCGGCATCAGCATCATAAATTGTCGGCCCGCAGCCAATGGTGACCTTCGTCAGAAGGTCCATATCGGGCTCCAGTCCGCATTTGTTGCGCAAATCGTCGGCATAGCGCGCAATAAGATCGTCTCTCTTACCCATGAACTTTTCTCTTCTCTATTCCGGAAAACACCGGTCATTGCCCCGTATTACCAGGTGATTGGCCGATTTTACGGTACGTCGGCCTGATTTCGTTTGATGCCCAGGGGACAGCACTTGACCGAGATCTGTGGCCACCGTGCTTGGTCCTGCAATAACGGGACACGAGGTAAACATCCGAACCAAAGCGCGGTGACGCCAAACTCTCCTATTGGAGGATGCGGAACAGAGTCTAATGCGTTTTAGGCGCACTGTGATGCAGAAGGTTTCACCCTGCATACCGGCTGTCGATCGATGAAATGTGGTCCCGAGCTTGCCAACAGAGAATTACAGCGCTCGAAAAAATCATCACGGGTAGGCTTGCAGCATGCCTGTCCAAAACGGATAGTATAACAGCAGTGGTGGAGAATTTGACATGCGATTGCAGATAAGAAGTGCCGCAGGTTGGGTGGCGGTTGCAGCCTTGTGTGTGCCGATCGCTGCAACGGCTGACGACGCCGTGGTGGAGAGTTTTCGCTTGTCAGATGCGAGAGCATTGGTGACCGCTTGCAGCTTGCCGGAGGAGCATGCGCTGCATGCCAGAGCCAATGCGTTATGCCTCGGATATATGTCTGGGGCGATGCAATTTTATGGGGCGGCCATAAAATCACCCGAGGTGACCCCCTTCGTCTGTGCGTCAAAGGAACTGTCGCGCGGGTCCCTGCGGGATGTGTTCCTTGCCTGGGCAAGAGCGAACCCGCAAAGACTTGACGAGCCGGCCATCGAAGGGCTGGTCCGTGCCGCAGTCGCAAAATTCCCCTGCAAGCATTGAGGAAAAACGATGACGGATTGTGATATGGTGCGGGGCAAGACATGTATCCGGACCAGCCGGGCAGCACTGCTGGGGCTGGTCATGATCAGCGCAGTCGGGCTTAGCGCCTGTGAAAATGCTGGCCGGACCGTAGCGGTTGGTGCGGCAGCTGGTGCCGCCGGAAGCGCCACGGCAGCTGCAATCCGAGGCGACGACGTGCTGGAGAACGCCGCAGTGGGCGCAGCCACCGGTGCCGCCGCAGGCTTGGCCGGCTCCTTCGTCGCAAGCTTTTTCTGACAAAAATAACCTCCGGCGGGGCGGTGCATAAGGATTGCAGGTACGAGGGCCAGATGCGTCTAGAGCCGGCAAGTTAACTCCTGAAGAGGACATTCACCGCTTAACTGACATGCGTAACAAATTAACTCATGGCATCGGACAAAACGCCGTTAAACCATCAGGTATCGTCTGTTTTACCAGGATCAAAATCTTTGGCCGACGGTCAAGTAAAGAAATTTTTCACCATCTTGATTGATTGCGTAATCGACGGCGTAGTCCAACCCAAATTTCTTAGAAATACGGTAGCGCAGACCGATCCCCGCTGCCGTGCCCCCGTTTTCTAACGAAATCGCGTCAAATTCGTCGCCACCACCACCGATACCAGCAAACGCCACGTAGCCAAAGCGTTCAGAAAAACGTCCTCGATACTCCACCTGCGCAGATGCAGACCAGTCTTTCAAATTGTCCAGGCTACCGAAGCCACGAAGGCCATCCGCAAACCCGACCCCACATGTATCAAAAAACGGCGCAGCGTCATCTGCGCCACAGACCAAAAGTTTGCCAGCAACAACATCGTTCTCACCAACTGACTTAAAACCAACCGCCGATATTTTGCCTTTCTGATAGTTTCTGTCTGAAACTGACAGGCTACCAGCAAAAGCTTTATCTTTAATTTGCGCGTGGGACATCTCACCGAACACCAAAGCACCGGATGTGGGATAGAATGTGTTGTTTCGTGTGTCCCGCGAGGCATATAAGCTCAATTTGAACATTTCAATGTCCACATCGGGACGAAGAACGTCTGGAAGGCTGTCTAAAATCTTACTGTCCAGGCCAATGGCAGATCTAAGATATCCAAAGCTGACTCCTGCGGTGACCTTCGAAGTAACTCCATATTCAAACAGGAACTCAGCTGCCTCCCCTGATTGCTTAAGCGCAATTGCGCGGCCACCAAGTGGAAAATCATAGAACACGTCCGCCGTTCCACCGAACACCCCGAGTGTCCATCGGCCACTGTCAAAATTAACCCTCCCACCGGCTGCATACGCTTCGCTTCCATTCGCTGATCTGAAGCCACCGACTCCCATTGCCGAAGGCTTTGAATCGGGAAGTTGGAAGAGATAGCCGGCACCCAGCGTCACTCCATTACCAATCGTCGGGTTAGAAAAGGGAATAGGCGCAACAACAAATGAACCACTTCTGAAACCGATATCCGTTCGGGTCGCGGCATCCAAGACTGTTGTACGCTGTTCCGGCAATCGGTTCTGCGCTACAAGGGCGATTGATGAATAGCACAGGGCAATTGAAACGGCAGCGAGAAAATGCAAAATTCTCATGAATGCAGTGCGATGAAAAAAGAACATCAGATGTGCATAATCACGGCACGGCCGTCAAATCACGCCATTCGCCATATGGCACTTGCCAAGTGGCTTTGCTGTCTAACAAAGCAATCACCCTGTCGGCTTTCCGCAGGCTAATGGCTTTTGGATAACTGCTTTTATACCGGCAGTACAACACATGCTTTCTTCCGTAATGCCAGTATGCCCTGTTATCGCAACCGCCGATACTGGAGCGCAACTCATATCGCTGCGGAGTTGGTGTGACCTGCCCAGTCCGCCCATTCCAAGCCTGTTCACACCGATTGGTGTTACTTCAGATCGCTTGTCATTAAGAAGCTGGAACGCCTCATACTCGATTGCAGCCTCCGTTAGGTGACAGTTTCGGATTCCTATCATCCATCGCTTAAGCCGCGTGTACTTCTTGACTTCTTCGACCACAAGCATTTTGGCATGATCAGGCCTGACACCTTACTCCGAATTCGTGTTGCTATTTTGGTTGACGCGCCCTTGGGTAGAGCGCGTCGCACCCTAGCGATAAACCTTTAGTTCAGTCGGCCTGAAGCTCTCTGGTGCATTCGCGAGCCTCATAGATCGCGTTACGAACACCGCCAGTCAAATCAACGGTCACGGTGTATGGGGATTCAGGGAACACGACCATTTCACTTGCGCGTTCGAGATCAAGGCGGACTTGCTTGTCATTCGCCAAGATGTACCCGCCCTTGTAATCACCTGACGCGCCGTGCACCAATTTCTTGGCACTGCCGACATAGAGAGTATCGTTGATGAACACCTCGACCATCTCGTCGTCTTCCGTTACGTCGACGCCCTTCTTGAATATTCCGATATAACCATATTCGGTATTCTTGGTGAGGCCCATCTGCACAAGGTTTCCAGACGCATCGGAGCGAGAGATGAAACATGTTCCGCGCGTGCGGTTCTCATGTACCGTCCACTCGCCAACCTCGCGGTACTTGGCGATCTCGTCGGTATTGATGGGCAAAACGTCCTCGCTCGCTGCGAGGACGGGTGCAGCTACGAGGGTCATGATTGCGGTCAAGGCTTGGCTGATTTTGTTCATATCGCGGCTCCAGTTTGAAAAGGCTATGTTGTTCATGACCGAGCACGTTTCCATTCCAACTCGATACGGAGGCTTGGGCTACAACGTCTCAAGCCCTGCTCACCATGAACCTGAGATGCAGTTAGATTATTGCTTCCGAGGCTGTCTAATGCGTTTTATTTACCCCGTGATGCGCATTCGGAAATACGTGGCTTGACAAGCTCGGTCACTTCAATGCCAAGCACGGCTTGCCTTAAGGTCACAGCTTCACAAAAATCAAAGTAAATCAAATTATTGCGGACTGAATGATACCTCCTGAGCATTGCACGAGACGGGCCAGCGATCACGCAGTTCCAACAAAACATCCGATTTGCAATAGGAGGACGGCCATGCGACGCTTTTGATCCGAGTAGTTTTGTCACGCCCGGGTGCGCCCAGTAACCGAAGACAGAAGGTGTTCCGATGAAGCGTATACTGATCGCCCTCTTCACAGGATTTATGATAATGGTTTCGACGGGTCATGCTGAAACAATAACGGGCAGAGCCGTTTTCGACGAACCAATCGCTGCACAGCCGGACGCGCGCTTTGTTGCCCTCCTGCAGGACACCTCGGTTGCGGACGCGCCAGCGATCGAGCTTGGACGTTACGAGGCGGAGAACATCGGCAATCCACCCTTTAATTTCGAAATCCAGTATGATCCGGGTGCGGTCAAATCCAATCACACCTATAGCGTACGAGCGTCGCTGTTATCTGCGAAAGGGGCCCTCTTGTTTACCACGGATGCGCACGTGCCAGTCATCACGCGTGGCGCTCCGAAGGACGTCGAGATCATCATGAAGCGCGTGGGGCACGTGCCAGATGAGACCATGTCCACCGTCGGGGCGCATGGTTTGCGTCTCCCCGCGAGCTTTACCGGAACACTGCCCTGCGCGGATTGCGCAGGGATTGCGTACCATCTCGACCTGTGGCCGGATCAGACCTATCACATGCGGCGGGTCTATCTTGGTGTGCCCGACTGGCAGGATGGCGATCAAGGGGGTGAACTGGGCCTGTGGTATGCCGATCCGGCAACCGATAACATCATCCTTTATGGAGCGTCCGAGGCGCCGCTCCTTTGGCAAGTGAAGGCACCTGATCGCCTGCGCAAGACTGACATCCAGGGCAACCCGATCGAGTCAGAACTGAATTACGATCTGACAAGCGATGGACAGCTGACCCAAACCGATCTCGAGGGGCTCTTTCTTCTTGGTGAGATGACCTACATGGCAGACACCGCGATGTTCAAGGAATGTGTCACCGGGCGCAGCTATCCGATCGCGCAGGAGCGGGATTACCGCGCGCTTGAACGTGCCTATCTCGCTGATGCGGACGGACCTGGCGAACCATTGATGGTGCATATCGAGGGCGGCCTCGTTATGCGTTCCGCCATGGAAGGCCCGGACAGGCGCAGCCTGGTGGTCGATCGGTTCATTCAGACGCGGCCCCCGACCGAATGCGTACACCAACGCGCCAAGAGCGGTCTTATCAACACCTATTGGCGCTTGGATGAAATGCACGGTGAAAGCATCAAGGGGTTGCCTGACCGGCGCGAGCCACATCTGGTGCTGCAGAATGAGTCATCGCCCCGCTTCAGGGCGACTGCCGGATGCAACTGGATGTCGGGCCCCTATGAGCGACAGGGAGACCGCCTCGCCTTTGGTCCCGCAGCGGGAACCAAAATGGCCTGCCCCGCCCCCCTCGACCGGATAGAAAGCATGCTTGCTCAAACCCTTGGGGCTGTTCGCGAGCACCGCATAGCCGGCAACAATCTGACATTTCTGGACGGCGAAGGCGAGGTCATCGCAATCTTCACGGCAGTCTATTTCCGGTGAAGTCATTACCTCGATTGACTTGAGGGTGCATGAATGGTTGCATTTCGGAAACGGCCGGGAACTTGCGCCTACCATCGCTTGGAATATCTTTGCCTTTTGGAGGTCCCAATTTTCTACTGCCTTGCCATCGAAGCCGTTTTTGAAACACGCGCCACCAGGGCAACCAGCGGGAGCAGCAAAAGCAACGTCAGCGAACCGTACACAGCAGCCGGTGTAGCATAGACTGGAAAGCCCTCAGACCCGCGCCATATCATTGCGCCAACCGCAATGCCAAGGGCGCTGTTCTGCACACCGATCTCAAAGATCAAAGTGATACGGTGCGACAACGTAAGCCCACCCATTCGGCCCATTCCGACGCCAAGAGCAACCAAAACGCAAAGGAGCGCGAAAAGTTGCCATCCCAGTGCAATCATCGCCGCATAAAAAACATTGATACTTTCAATAATGCTCCATCCCATGATGAGGACGAAGACAATGAGCGAGAAGCTGAAGAAAGCCCCGCCATGACGCTCCGCGAGTTTCGGGGCAATATACCGCAGAACCATGCCCAGAACGACGGGGACGGTGCCGATCAGCGCCACCTGCAATGTGATGGCCTGAATTTCGGACGCGTTGACATCGGTCCCCACGAAATAGCTCGCAGCCAGCACCGACAGGCTGGGCAGGGTTGCGACCGAAAAGACATTTGTGAACGCGGTCATGGATACAGAAAGCGCAACGTCACCGCCTGAAACCTTTGTCAGGATATTGCTGAGAGCACCGCCCGGGCAAAGCGCAAGGATCATGATGCCTAAAGCAATGTCTCTCTCCGGCTGCAGCAGCACCAGAAAAACAAACACAAATACCGGCACCATCATCAACTGCGCTGCCACACCTATCAAAAAAGCCTTTGGTACGCCGAACGCCCTATGGAGGTCGTCCCGTGTCACACCGAAGCCAATGCTGACCATTATGATGAAGACCGCAGCAGGAATGGCTATGTTGAAGAGTGCTTCCAAAATTCCAGACCTGCCTCCGTTACACCTAAAAGCCCTCGCCAAGGAAAACCGCGATACACTGAACTGGTGTGCGAGAGCACAAACTCTGTTCAGGCAAGTGTTCGTTTCCGGACCTCGAGCCGGTCGCCGAAACACTACCTGATGTCATCACACACACCCTATTATGCATTGGACAGCACACCAAGGATAATCGAAAAAGCGCGCGAGCGGACGATATGGCCGGGCCTCTTTGGTGTTGAGTTGTCGCCAGAGGTGGCGATCCAAGACACTGGAGATCCGCCGCAGAGTACCAGCTATGCGAAAGATAGGGACGACGCTTGGCAAGCGCATTCAGCCTATATGAGCTATGAGGAACACCACGTGCATGCAGTTCCTTGTCAACACGCCAGAACTGCCAGCCAGAACCTTCAAGGACCTAAGCCCAGCATGATCACAAGTTTTCACGTTATGACCCGTTGGTCGATCGCCCTGATCCTTTCGCTGCTGGTTGTGCTGATACCACTGACGGGACAGGCCCAGACGCCCGCCCCGAGTGCTGACGCGCAAAACGATGCCGAAACCCCTGCCTACCCGCCCCGGCTGGATGATCTGAGCATTGGGCTTGCCGAGTTTCGGCTGCGGCTTCTGCCGCTGACAGTAGATGAGCTCATACCTCTTGCCGAAGCATGGCGCGATAACGCGAAGGATGCCACCCAGGCGGTTGTCGAGCAATTGGTGCAGATTCGCGATGAGGGCGCTGAGGCGACCGAAGAGCAGAAACAGGCGCGCAGCGCGCTCGTGGACCAGCGTAAGGCCGTATTCGACAGATACTCTGCAGTTGTTTCCAGTCTGGAAGCTAAAGGCGGAGATCCCGCTTTGGTTGCACAGCTTCGAACCTACAAAAGCGCGATCACTGTTGAGGAAAAGGCCAATCTCACCGCAACCGAAATCATGAATGATTTGCTAGACTGGATCGTTTCAACCGATGGCGGGATTCAGGTCGCGTTGCGCATCGCCGTGATCATCGGAGCGTTTCTGGGTCTGCTGATCGTTGCGCGGATCGCCAGAGGCTGGGCGCGCCGGATATTTGGGCGCATCCCGAACCTGTCGAAGCTGTTACACGGCTTTCTGGCGATGCTGGTGTACTGGCTTACCATCGCGATCGGACTGATGATCGTGCTGGCCGCCTTGGGCGTCAACATCACGCCGCTCTTCGCACTGGTCGGGGGTGCCTCTTTCATCATTGCCTTTGCCATGCAGGACACTCTGGGCAATCTGGCCGCCGGATTGATGATCATGATCAACCGGCCTTTCGACGAGGGTGATTATGTGACCATCGGTGGCAAAGGCGGAACTGTGCGGAAAGTGTCGGTCGTATCGACGACAATCGCCACGCCGGACAATCAGGTGATCATCATCCCCAATTCCAAGGTCTGGGGCGACGTGATCACAAATGTCACCGCCTCAGATACACGCCGCGTCGATATGGTCTTCGGGATCGGTTACGAGGATTCGATTGAGAAAGCGCAGGAGGTTCTGGAGAGCGTGGTGTCCGAACACCCCAGGATTCTATCCGACCCTGAACCGCTCATCCGGGTCAACGAGCTTGGAGAAAGCTCTGTCAATTTCATTGTAAGGCCATGGGTGCGCGCCGAGGATTACTGGGAGGTCTACTGGGATTTGACGGCGAAGGTGAAAGAAGTCTTCGACGCCAATGGCCTCACGATCCCCTTCCCCCAGACCGAGATGCGTATCAAGGGAGACGCCACCGGAAACATGGCATCGACCTTGCCGCGTTAGGTACGCTCAGGCAGCGGGTCGCAAGATTTCAAGTCCGGGCCGCTCACTCCGAGCTAAGTGGCTGACCTGCGGTACCGGCCTGAACGGCCAGATCATGACGGGAAATCATGATATGGCGACTCCTGTTGTGTTTTCTTCAGCGTTTCCACAAAGCGGCGCAGGCTTTGAGACCAAGTCTGATCACTCCGCCAGACTAGACCATATTCCATGGTCAACCAAGGCTCTGAAAGGGTCAATGTGATCAGGTCGCCCCGTTTTATCTCACCCTCAATGAACGCGGGCGGGGCGACACTGATTGCACGGCCCTCTTTGACCGCCGCAACCATGGCCGAGAAGTTATCCACGCAAATCGCGGGCACGAAATCACCGGTAACAGGGTCAATCCGCCCTGCTGCACCAAGGTTTGTAGGTAATAGTTCAAGCCATCTCGCTTGGGCGACAGTGGTTGCCCACGGAAAGCGCATCAAGTCGCTCCAGCTTAGTATACTTTGTTTTGCAAGCGGATGTTCTGGCACACAGAAGAACAGCGCCAAGCCGCCACCGAGGGTTTCAGTGTCGAGTTCCGCATAGTGCTTTGCGGACCGTGTGTCGGTAATGGCAAGGTCGCTGCGCCGTTCGATCACGTCCTCAAGGCATGTCCTCCAATCCCGGATAACCAGCCTGCCACTGAAAGCACGATTGGAAGTTGCATGTGAGGAAAAGCTGGAAAGCCCTATTGCTTCGGCAGCGTAGGGACCAACGGAGACATGAATACCGCGCTCATCTTGATAACGCTTCGCTTCTATCGCCTTCAACATGTCGTCAAACCCTGCGATCAGAGCGTCACTGCGTTGCAAAACCAGTTCTGCATAAACAGTTGGAATGACTGAGGTCCGCGTGCGTTCAAACAGTTCGATGTCAAGCATTTCTTCAATACGTACTAGTGCGCGACTCAGTGCGGATTGGCTCATGCCGAGTGTCTCTGCAGCCCTTGCGAAATTGCGATGGGTGTCCAGGGCCTTCACAATCTTGACGTGCCTTATGTCCCGCATTGCGTCTCCTCCCCCGTCGGGAGATAGCACACAACCAATTATCGGCAAATACATATTCTAAAACGAGAATTTATAATGTGCCAGTATACACCAAGCAACTGTTCGACGAGTTCACTCCGTGACATCGGCGGTTCCACCATTCGCGCCGCAGTTCCCCCGGCACACGTCAGTGCTTATCTCAGGGCAGTATCTCCCTGGGCGTCGGTGCCGGTTCACTCAAAAAGAGTGCCTTCGATATCCTCGCCGGTCATGCGGGTATACATGTACTGGTTCCAGTAAGGCGTCCAGCACACAAGGAGCCTGCCTGTTCCCGAATAGACTCGCATGCGCGACTGACCTGAAAACAGGTTGCGGGGGAAACGCGCGGCGCGTTCGGAACTAAACCTGAGACCGTCCGTACGTCCGAGCACGAGGCGGCCCTGCGCGCGAAACTGCGCATTCTCCACGTGGATGACTTCAACCGGGCCCGGCGCGTTGACCGCCACCTGCCCGGGCCCCTGCATCGTCGTTTTCCAGACCAGCATTCCATCACCCGCCCAAAGGCTCGGCCAAAACCGTTCACGATAGAGGCCGAGATCCACACCGCCCTCGCTGGCCCAGTAAACGCCCGGCTCCAAAACCCAACGTTCGCGCTCTTTCGCCTCGAATACATGATAGCCGCTAAGAGACGGTTGCAGAAAAATCCGCCCGCTGCCGTTATAAGATGGCCGGATGCGAGCTTCCTTGCTGAAGAGTGTCTTCAGAAAGTATCCGGCACTGGGAAGTCGCGGCACGAAATCGATGTTGCCTTTCAGATTGGACAGCGCGCCGTTTCTCGCTCTCACTGTCTCGTTCTCGATGTCTATGACGACCTGGCGCATACCTTCGACTTCTCGGGTTGCAAAAACAGCCATCAGCCCACCTCGTCATCCCAAACCATCTGTCGATCCCACATCAGCACGAACGGCTCGGGATCGAGCCCTGCTTCGCCGCGCAACGGATCGTCCAGAACGACAATCACGAACATGATAACTCCGAGGTAGAACGCCGAAATTGTGGCCAGAAGCAAATGCTGGTGCAAACGCATCCTCAGCATGACAAGGAGGGTTACGTTCATCGCCGCACCAACCAGCACCGCATACCAAAGAACATCCGGTATCTCGGTCATCACGCCGGTAATTCGCTCTTGTCTGGCTGCCGAAAAATCCTGAAAGGAACTGATCACTGCGTGATGCAAAATGGCCTGCCCCTCCGTATCTGGTTCGAAGCGGGAAAGAACGGTCCGAATTGCATCGGCACGCCGACTTCCGCCATCCAGGAATTGTCCCTCCCGGTGCGCCTGCCAGTCACGGTGGATGGTGAAAAGTGTATAATCACGCATCAGCGCCTTGACTTCGGACCGTGTCGGCTCCGGATAGCTGTTCAGATCCGAATACAGTGAGCCCAACAAAGCTGCCTCCGACTGTATCGCCTGTGCAACTCTCTGGTTGTTCTGATATGCCGCAACTGTCAGAAGACCGAGCAGCAGACCGTAAAACAGGTTGAACCCCGATCCCCCGAAGCTGACATTATGGTTGAAATCCGGGCCGGTCCCAAAGAGTATACGCAAGCTTGGCTTGACGACAATAAGCCCAAGCAAAGCGGCAATGACAGCAACCATTGAAAAGTAGATCGCAAGTTCGCGAAGTGGTATATCGTACAGAAATTCCGGCATCACTCACTCTTTGCCAAGACATATCACCCTATGTCGCACAAAGCTGACGCGAGTGCACGACGTCGGTCATGGAAAATGGGCCTGCACACCATGTTTTTAAAAGAAATCCTTGCCCTTGTGGCTTTCCTCTCGGCAATGCCAGCCATGTCGCAAGAGGCCCAGAAAACGGATATTCGCATTGTCACATTCGGCTCTGGTCCGATAGACGGGGCCTATTACGAGGCGGTAAATACAATCTGTGCAAGCTTCAATCAGAATCCGATCGAGGGCTACCGGTGCAGTACTGACCCGACGCCCGGGTCCCTCTACAACCTAGACGCACTAAAGCGGGGCACCCTTGATTTCGCCCTTGTGCAATCCGACCTGCACCGCGCAGCTTTAGTGAAGGCAACGCGCAGCAACTTTGCCGCGACACCATCGAAACTGCGTAGCGTGATCTCGCTCTACCCAGAGCCATTTACGATCTTGGTGCGGAACGACGCCGACATCTCGTCTTTGGCCGACCTTCGCGCCAAGCGTGTGGATCAAGGGCCCTCGAGTTCCGGAAGGCGCCCCACCGTGGAGCGGGTTTTCAGTGCTCTAGACCTCGTCGAATCCGATTTCGCCGAACTTACACAGCATGCACTACTGGTTGCGCTCGACGAGCTTTGCGCTGACCGTCTTGATGCTGTGCTTCTTGTTATCGGGCACCCGAATAGCGCAGTCGCACGTACCCTGAAAGAGTGCGACGTTCACCTTATAAACGCATCCGGCTCAAACCTGCGCAAATTCGTGACAAATAATCCTGCATTCACCTCTGGACTTATCCCGAGCCATTCCTATCCCGAATTGCAGGAAGATATCAGCACGTTTTCCGTGATGGCGACGGTCATGACCCGTAATGATGTGCCCTATCAGCTCGTCGAAAAAATGGCGCAGATGATGATAGATCATTGGAAAGATCTTCATCAGGCTTTAGCTAAACCGTCTGATAGTGCCACGGATTACGGCTGGACCGCAGGCTTGACAGCACCGCTGCATACTGCAACATCACCTTTATTGGGCAAACAAGATTCAGACCTGAAAGCTCCTTTAACACGGTGAGATTTGCGGATAGTTGTTTCACCCTAGTTGACCAGAATCTCCCCGGTTTTGGCAACGTTTGAGGCTACCCTGTTCTGGGGATTTCAGGTCACGCCGAACGCCGACAGCCACGGTATCACCTCGGCCAATATCGACACAGTCGTGGCCGATCTGGACAACCAGTCGCCCGCCGTACAGCGCATGTTCGACACGGACAGCGCCCCCACCGACATGGCGGCCAAGCTGGGGCTGCAGACCGACTGCGCCTACCAGATCGTCGAGCAGGTGGGCTCCCCGGCGAAGTGTTCGACCGTCATCTGGGTGTCGAGACGCCTTTCGGCCTGAGCCGTGCGGAAACGCCCAACGCACATGCGGCAAACGGCGGGCTGATGTATCCCTATCCGATCCGCTAACCCCGGTTCTGCGCGCCCCGGTTCCCGGGGGGCGTGTTTTTCTATCCAGTGAGCACATGAACGAAGACCTGATCATGTCCCATCGGGACAACTCGGTGCGCGCAATATGCTCGCGACCTGGCGGCGGGCATGTTCTCACCATGGGCTTTCCCGGCCTGGATACCGATATTCGCGGTCAAGCCCTGATTAATCCCAACAGGATGGACGCCACATTAACCCGTGCGTCTGATGCAGGGCTGCGGCTGCTTCTGATCCTGACCCAGCCCGATGAACTCCCCCGGGACGCGATCGCGATGCAGCGTCGGGCTGTCAGTGCGCGAGGAGTGCGCGGCATCGCCTTGCCCACCGAGGATTATTCCGTCCCCGGTCCGGCCTTCATGCGGGCCTGGAGCCGCTTGTCGCCCGCCTTCAGGACGGTATTTCGGCACGCTTATCGGGCTGGCCTGGCAGGGTCGGCCCTTTCTGGGGGTGATGGACCACCCGGTCACCGGCGATCGATGGTGCGGCGTGTCGGGCCGGTTCGCCACCCACAACGGCGCGCCTGTGCGGGTCCGGCCCTGCGCGACCATGGAGGACGCCTTTGTGACCTGCAGCAATCCCGATTTCATGTCGCCCACCGATCAGGCCCGGTTCGCGCAGCTCCGTCAACGCGCGCGTTACGTGCAATATGGCGGATCGTGCTTTGCCTACGGCGTGCTGGCCTCTGGACAAACCGATCTTGCCGTCGATGGCGGGCTCGACCCTTTTGATGTCTATGCCTGCGCGGCGGTGATCGAGGGCGCCCAGGGCTCTTTCACCGACTGGCAGAGCGCGCCGCTTTCCTTTGAAATGGCCGGAACGGTCATCGCCGCCGGAGATCCGTCACGACTGGCCGAGGCACTGTCGCTTCTGGCGGACTGACGGTGGCAATTGACAAGGCTGGGTATGATCAGAAGCAGCCCAATCTTTATCATCGCACTGAAATACCTACGACGCAATGCGAAATCACGCGATCAGAACGTGAACATGATCTGCACACGACGCATCACAACCGGTTGAAATTAGGTCACAATCCCCGCCATCCATCACGGGACAGGCTCAACTGTGTCTTTAAACAGCGGTTGTTATTCGCATTGGAGACACAGTGAAGATTG
>Ga0209938_1000439_pt1 | contig 23299 bp, 19 predicted proteins | sample SalPonR2_C_D1_MG_FD_185708 | JGI IMG/M metagenome (GOLD analysis project Ga0209938, IMG submission 185708) | Salt pond soil microbial communities from South San Francisco under conditions of wetland restoration - Salt Pond MetaG R2_C_D1_MG... ... | reverse complement strand
CTCGCCAGTAAGGAAAAACAAAGAATCACTGACCTGCACAAAGCCTAAGGAACGAACGGTTAGCATTAACGTATCATTAGGTTGCCCCCTGTAGGACAAGGAAAAACGGCCCCTGACGTCAGAAATAGCGTACTGCAGTGCCGTCCCATCGGTCTGACTAAGAATTATGGAAGCAGAAATGACAGGCTCCTGCTCTTTATCAAGTATGGTGCCTTCAATTTGTAGCGAAAGTGCTTGTGCACTACCTAAAGAGTGGGCACTACCGACCACTGCCAATAGTAAAAAAAGACGACAGAACGTCTTCCCGTACCCCATATACTTCCGAGATAATCCCCTGAAATAACCTGACATAACTACAGTATGACAGAAGTTTATTTAATTTTTTCGGTGAACACAGGTTCGCTTGGCGATTCTATTTCTATTTCTACACTACTATTGGCCATCATCATCTCTGCTTTGGCCTGTAAACGTTTGGCACGTTCGTGAAATTCCGTTAAACGACATTGCTGAAAGGTATCAAAGGGAACCATCTCTTCCTCTGAAAAATAAGTTATAATGGGCGCTATGTCAGCAGACAGATTGATTTTTGCTACCTGAAAATGCACCGCTTTATCCTGATCATATACCTCCAGAATCAGTCCTGGCAGCCCGAAAAACTTCCAGGGGCCGGCATCTATGGGTATATCCGGTGCATACCAGGCCGTATATTTCCTACCTCTAAATTTTACTTCGGCCTGTTTACACAAGTAACCACCAATACGTTTCTCATTCTTACGAAGCTTCCACGCATGCTCTACTTTGTCTTGAATATAATACGATGTTCGCTGACAAAAATCTCGAGCTATAACTACCTCCTTTTGCTTATCACGTACACAAAAATAGCCCTCAGGATCAGAATAATAGGGCTGCATTTTAATGCCCTCTTCCAATACCTCCATGCCTGCTTCCTCGAGCGACTTATATTTATACTTTGTAGCCAGGGGCGTGAAGGTGAGGGTGGCATCAAACACAAAGAAATCCTCCGCCATTTTATGCTGATACATAACCGTTCCTTGCTGTGCTGCTACTGACTGCCAGAGAACACAGGCAACAAAGAGGGAAAATACTCTTCCAGGCTTCATAGAAAAAATATTAAGATATAGTGTAAAATGGGTTAATAGGCTGTCAACCAAAATTTAGTCGACAGCCTATATATTACTCTTTTAGTACTCATTCAATATCTCCATTAGCTTCTCTCTGGCTTCTTTACATGTTTTTCCTTTCACTCTTATATAATGAAGATCAGGCGACAGGTATTCAATGACGCAGGGCTTTAATACATAAACACTTCCTGTATAGTCAGTAGTGCTTTTTAACACTTGCACATCGTTTACATACGCCTCTTTTTCAGCTGCTGCCTGTGAGGATAAAACGGAAAAAAATAGTAGGCTACCAATAATTATTATTCTTCGCATAATGGATGATTTTACCGTTGTGGATGATTTGTAATAAGCCAATTCAGGGATTCCCGTGCTTCTTCGCAAGTATCTGCCACAACCTTGTATTTTGTACCATCGGGAGTTTTTCCAACTGCTTTACATCGGAGAAGACCGTTTTCTTCTTCCACTTGAATAGTGACGGCTCCTTCCTTCTCGATGAAAGATGTATGAGCATTTCCTTGATAGGAAACTCCCATAAGAACAATCGTACATAGGGTAATTAATCCTTTCATAATCATTTTTTTAATCGTGAATAAATATCGAGGCCTCTATTCACAATAATATGCCCTCCCACTGCAACATTCTTGCAGTGACCTAAAAAAATTATTCAACCGGCGGAAAATCGGGGGGGGAGCGAAGTATCCTCCTCCGTGCGGCCAAAAGGCCGGAAAGGCTGCACGTAATAATAGGTACATCGATAGGCACAAAATTCAATCTCGGCGCCCAGGCACCTCAGGTCGTTGACGTAATTGTGCAGGGTACGCGCACTCACCTTAAGGCGCCGGCCCAGTTCGGCAGGGCTGCCGGTACCCCGGCGGCGGATCAGCGCATCGAGGCGCTCCAGCTTGCGGAATTTGTCGGTAAAACAAGACATAGGGGTTCTATTATCAAGGGTTCACAAATCTATAGCACATCTTCCCGGATCCCACGAAGGCCTGGAAGACAAAAGAGACACAAGCAAAGCCGGGGGCTTTATGCGTCTTAGAGCTTGTTAGTGTTAGATTGCTATAGATGGATTGGCCGTTACCAGGCCGAAAATCAAATTAGACTTGATTTACTTTATCAAGATAAAGATTTCACTCTTTTTTGTCAAGAGCAGGACGGGCTAAGAGTTGATCTTTTTTACGAACTAAAGCGGTGGGGAGTGGGGAATTCGGAGTGCGGAAGGCGGAGTGCGGAATGGATCGTGATCCTCCGGATCGCGCCCAACTCCTTAGCGGCCGACCGGCTGAAAGCCGTCGGGCCGCAGACTAATCATTTTTCCGCAATGACGATGTACTGATAATCGAGTGCCGTATCATTACTAACCACCTCACTGAAACCGGCTTCCAACAGCTCGGACTCCACCTGATAAAGGGGTACCTTGATGCTGTTGACGTGGCCGACGGGCATCCGTTTTTTCTTAAAATCAATAATCATCAGACGGCCACCCTCGGGTAAGTCCTGCCAGATGTTGCGCATGTACTCTATCCGGTTGGGGAGAAAGACGTAGGTATTTACTATGAGTACCACATCGGCTTCTCCGGCAGCCAGCTTCGGATCGGTATAGGTAGCCAGCCGAGTTTCAATTCGATCCTGATACTGTTCGGGGACTTCCATCACTTTGCTACTGTCAAGCTCAGCCAAAAAATTGGGGTCCACGTCGATGGCGATTACTTTTTGAGCATAGGTGGCCAGCCTTTTGGCAAAAAAACCATCACCCGCCCCAATATCAGCCACCGTTTTGTCGCTGAGATCACCCAGTAAATTTTGGATAATTTCCGGCTTTTGCCAAATCATTCGATTCGTATTGGTGTACGACTTTTTGATTCCCTGAGAAGGAATATCCAGGGTTTCGTTTGTCTCCGGGGCGGAGGTTTCTTCTACGGCCGGTTCCGCCGGTGGTGCATAGGGGCGAGCCGAATCAGATTGGCAGGCCGTAAGAGCCAGGGAAAGGAAAATCAAAGCGAAGAGGGTGTTTTTTTTCATAGCAAAGTGGATATCAGATTTTATAAAATTTAAAATACGCCCGGTTTTTGTTAATTTTTCCTAATAAATTGTTTCAACAAATAAAAAAGAAGGAATTGTTCTGGTCTGTTTGTTAATATTTTAACGGGTTTGTCAGGTAATTTGGCGAAAACCCCGGCTACATAGTGTATGCTCCCCCAAAAGGTAGCATATTTGTTAGACGACTGTACTTTAGACAAATAGAAATCGTTTAATACAGCGTTAAAGATGAAAATAGTTTAGACAATTCTATACTCGTGAAGCATATCGCCATTTTTGCGTCTGGTACCGGAAGTAATGCCGAAAAGATCATGCAGTATTTTAGGGGCCACTCATCGATCAGGGTTGAATTGGTGGTGTCCAATAAAGCACAGGCCCCAGTACTGGACAAGGCCCGTGCGCATCAGGTCGCCACGCACGTAATAAACCGTTCCTCCTTTTATGATACCCGGGATATATTAGAGGTATTGTCAAACCATCAGATCGACCTGATTGTGCTGGCCGGTTTTATGTGGCTTATTCCATCGTATCTGGTAGAGGCCTACGCCGGGCGCATGCTCAATATTCATCCGGCTTTGCTCCCAGCCTATGGGGGCAAGGGAATGTACGGCAAGCATGTCCACCAGGCGGTACACGCTGCCGGCGAGCGCAAAAGTGGCATTACCATTCATCAGGTGAACGAGCGCTACGATGAAGGAGCAGTGGTTTTTCAGGCTAGCTGCGACCTGTCTCCGGAAGATACACCGGAAGTGATTGCCCGCAAGGTGCAACTACTCGAGCATCAGTATTTTGCTCCGGTAGTCGAGCAATTTATGCAAGAACAGATAAATTAACATTTAGAAAGGAGCAACAAAAACGAGCTCCGCCCACATAAAACAAGATGAGCTATGGTAAAGAAGACCCTTTTTCTACTACTAGGCCTCTCGCTGATCGCAGGATCAGTATCCGGCCAGAGCTGGCGCAAACTGCGTAAACAAGCCGAACAACTTGAAGAGAATGGACAGTATGCCCAGGCTGCCGACACTTACCGTCAGGCATGGGAAAAAAAGAAAAGAAAAACCGAATTAATTTACAAAGCTGGTGAAAACTATCTGTCGATCCGTAATTACCGGCAGGCGGCTCAAGCCTATGCGAACGTAAAAGACGACCTCGATGACTTCCCATTGGTTGGCCTTAAATACGCCAGGATGCTCAAACAAGACGGGCAGTACGACCGGGCCATATCGGCATTCAGAGAGTTTGCCGATGCCTACACTGGCGATGGCAAAGCCATTCTACAGGATATTATACAAACCGAAATCCGCGGAGCAGAATTAGCCAAAACCATGCCGCCAGCTTCGGAAACTGGCGTCGAGCTGAATTTGCTGGGATCCGGAGTCAACAGCAATGAAGACGAATTTTCACCTATCGCCTTTCCCGGTAATTTACTGTATTACTCGTCCGATATGGGCGGTACCACTCGCATCTATCGCTCCCGCAATAATGGCGGGTCGTGGAGCAAGGGAGAGATTCCCGAGAATTTTCCCGTTATCCAGAATGGACAGTACTGCCACGGCTCCCTGTCGCCCGATGGCGAACGCTTCTATTTTACCATCTGCGAAGAAGGCGATTTCGGCAATCTACAGACGCGTTGTGAAATTTACGTCATCGAAAACCGCAACAATTCCTGGACCCAACCCCAGCGCCTACCCGATGCCATTAATCAGGAGGGCGTTACGGCTACCCATCCGAATGTGACCCACCAGGGTGATGTTGAGATCCTCTATTTTGCCTCCAACCGTGGTGGTGGCCGGGGTGGTATGGATTTGTGGTACGTTACCCGCAATCGCCGGTTCGCTGATGCCAGCTTCAGCCAGCCCGTGAACCTGGGCCCATCCATCAATAGCCTGGGCGATGAAATGACTCCATCCTTCGACACCAATGAAGGAAATCTCTATTTTGCCTCTAACGGCCACCCCTCACTCGGCGGCTTCGATATTTTCCGTAGTGCCGGTGAGCTTATGAACTGGGCTACCCCCGAAAACGTGGGCGTCCCCTACAGCTCCAGCGCCGATGATTATTACTATTCGGCCAAACCGGATCAGTCTGGGGGCTTTTTCGCCTCTAATCGTGTCTTTGCCGGAGACAAGCTTTCTACTATTGACGATGACATCTTTGCCTTCATGACCGAGCCGGCAGCCATTACCCTCGAGGGCAACGCCTTCGACCGGGCCAGTGGTGAACCGCTCGATATATACACCGTCAGTATCGTAGAACTTACGGGTAACGGGCAGGAACAGCTGCTCATTACAGAACAATTCGACACCCCCGATGGCTATACCTTCCAGGTACTGCCCAACCGCCGCTTCCGCGTCGAAGTACAGGCTCCCGGCTACCAGAAAAATAGCTACGAGTTCTTTACCACGGATCCTAACGTCTATGCCTATGGACAACCGCTCTTCCTAACTCCGGAATCGGGGATGCCCGAAGAGGAAGAGGAAAGTAAGAACGACGAGCCGGATTTCGATACCGAAGAGGAAGATGAACCGGAGGAGGATGACACGTATTTTGTTGATGAGGGAGAGTTTACTACTTACACCTCGCGGGGTACGGCCTCGTTCGACAATGCGGAATTCACCACCAATGCTCCCCGCTATGATGGCATCTACTATAAAATACAGGTCATTGCCACCAAAAATTTCGACGAATCCCAACCGCGCTTTGATGGCATCCGCGAAGTAGGTGTACTGCAAACGGAGTTCCTGATCGACCGCGGGCTTTATCGCGTACTGTTGGCCTCTTATTTCTCTGAGAGTGAAGCTAAAATGGCCCTCAACTACGCCCGCGACGCCGGGTTTGACAGTGCGTTTGTGGTACGCTACGAAGATGGTCAACGCTACGGTCGCGTTAATTTACGGTAATCAATCCCGGTAAATACGCCCGAACCGTTGTGTAAACCCTGCGATTCCCTGCAGGCCGCCGGTGTGGATCACCACCACCGTGCAGCCGGTAGGGAATCGCTTTTTTTGGGCTTCCGCCAAAATGCCGTACAGCAATTTACCGGTGTAAATCGGATCGAGCGTAATGCCCGTTTCTTCCCGAAAGGCTCGCATAAATGCCAGCAGCTCCGGCTTCCACTTTGCGTAACCTCCGAAGTGGTAATCGGATACCACCTCCCACGGCGCTGTAGGCCCGGTAAGCCACTGCTCGATCTCGCCGTGCATAAAATCACCCTTCAGAGCCGGAAAGACCAATACGCTGGTCGATGCCTCCGCTCCCCGGATCAGGCCGGCTGCCGTACCGCCTGTGCCTGCTGCCACACAAACGTAGTCGGGCGTTTTACCCAGCTGGGCAGTTATCTCCCGGGCCAGTTCCTCACATCCTCGCAACGCTAGTTCGTTCGTGCCGCCTTCCGGCAAAGAATAATACGGAGCAAACCGCTGCTCCAGCTCTTCCTGTACCTCCGGCGTATGTTTTTGCCGAAAGGCCGACCGCGATATATGATGCAGATGCATGCCCAGCGAGGTCGCACAGGCCAGGGTAGGATTAAGTGGATGATGGGGCTCTCCGCGTACGACACCTACCGTAGAAAATCCAAATAACTGCCCCGCCGCCGCCACCGCAGCAATATGATTGGAGTAGGCACCACCAAATGTCAGCAGGCGTTGGTGTCCCTGCTCCCGGGCCGCCCGCAGATTGTAGTTCAACTTGCGCCATTTATTCCCGCAAAACGCCGGCATATCCCCTGCCGGCAGTGACAGCTGATCATCGCGCTTGATCCAGGCCTCCACCCCGGCTTCCGCCAAAACGGGATGCACCAGCCGCTGCAGCGGACTCTCCCGGTCGAGCACATCGAATGTTTGTCTAGATCCCATAACCCTAAGATACACAACCTGCCACTTCAGTGACGGGGGCGAACGATTGAACCATACCCTTCTCGACCCTAAAAAGGTCGAGAGACGAAAAAAACCGCTAGCAATTAGCAGCCACGAGAGATCGTGACCGGTCGGCGACTTTACAGACGGCAGGCCGGCGAAGCAGATTAGCCTGTCTGGCAAAATCAGGACATGACCATACCGAATAGGCCGTTCCCACCAGCAAACCGGCTGTATCTTAAGCCAGATCACGATCCTCCAAAGCACTTTGCACAAAGCGTAGTAACAACGCCATCTCATCGGAAAAAAAGCAGTGTATGCCGCCTTCGCTAGCGGAAGATTTTTGCTTCCTTTTCATCGATTGGAAAAGGAAGGCGCCGCAGGTAAGGCACACCATGCACCCGCCTGAGAAGCAACGATTCTTCAGGAGTATAGACAAAAAATGAAGGACGAAACTAGATCGCAGTAGGACGATAAAGAAAAATGCAAAAGATGGATCGCCGTATATACGCAACATCTGGCGTATCAACTCAATTCCCCTACCACAGGACAATGAGGCGGAGGGAAAACAAGACAACCCAGGGCAACGGAAAGTACCCCGAATGACATTCCATTTCCGCACACTAAAGTGCCCGACTTCGAACACGTTTTGCGTAACCACATACGTAAAAACCTGACTATCAGTATTTTTATTTTTGGCATACCCTGTGCCCTCTTTTTGGCAAAAGTAATTGCCGATATGGACAGACCAATATCCGAATCCACTCAACGCCGCCACCGCCGCCGCAATATTCTGCGAGGACTGATTATCGTAGCAGCTGTTACCGGTGTTATCTTTCTGGTACGCAGTCTGCTGCAGACCAAAGCCAAACGCGCCGAATTCCAAGTTGCCCGCGTAGAACGCGGTAACATCGAAAATACCATCACCGCGACCGGACTTGTTATACCCGCCTTTGAGCAACAGGTCATCTCGCCTATCAGTACCTCCATTAAAGAAGTACTGCGCCGCTCGGGGGATGAGGTCAAAGTAGGTGATCCAATGATGCAACTCGACGATGAGTTCGTCCGCCTGGAATACGAGTCCTTAGAAGATCAGGTAGAGCTAAAGCAAAATAAAATTACCCGCCTGGGGTACGAATACGATAAAAACATCAAGGACCTGGACTACGAAAACCAGATTCAGGCCATGCAGCTCTCTAGCCTGGAGTCAAAACTCGCCGATGCCGAACGCCTGCAAAAGATCGGCTCAGCTACCGAGGAAGAAGTCGATCAGGCCCGTTTGGAGTTGGAAATTGCCCGCCTGAAAAAGAAAAAGCTGGAAAATGAGCTGGCCTTTTCCCAGAAAGTACTTGCAGGGGACAAGCGCAACCTGGAATTGGAGGCAGGTATGGAACAGAAGAAATTGACGGAGCTGAAGCGCAAGCTCCGCGAAACCAGAGTAACAGCTCCCCGCGCCGGAGTTATTACCTGGATCAACGAAGACATTGGTAAAACCGTAAATGAGGGCGAGCTACTGGTACGACTGGCCGACCTGGGGCGCTACCGCATCGAAGCCAGCTGCTCCGACCGTTACGCACAGTATGTAAAGGTTGGCACTCCGGTGCGGGTACGCATCAATAACACCGACCTCGAAGGACTGGTCAGTACTATCCTGCCGGCGGTAGAAAACAACACCATCGCTTTCGTGGTAGAGCTTAACCAGCCCGACCATGAGGCCCTGCGCCCCAATCTGCGGGTAGAGGTGTTTCTCATCTCGGGTCAGCGCGAGCAGGCCCTGCGCCTGAAGAATGGCCCCGTCTTTACGGGAGCTGCCGAACAGCCGCTCTTTGTACTTCGCGGCGATGAAGCCATCCGCAAAACAGCTCACATTGGCCTCACCGGCATCGACTATGTGGAGTTACTGAGCACCGACCTGCAGGAAGGCGACCAGGTCATTATCTCCGACATGAACCAATTCGATCACCTCGACCGCATTCAACTGAAATAACCCATGAGAACTTCCATACTGATTCTTTGCATTTTTTGGCTATCGCTGACGGGAGGCACTGCTCAGGTGCTGCCCGACAGCCTTAGCCTCAACCAATTCCTGGCTCTGGCTACCCAGCGCTCGTTGGGCAAGTACCAGGCCGAAACTGACCTGGAGTTAGCTCAGCTTAACTTTCGCCTGTTCCAGGCTAACTTGCGACCTCAGCTTACGGCTAGTGCTAACTTCCCTAATTACCAGCGTACGGTACGGGAAATTACCCAGCCTGATGGCGGCGTTCTCTTTCAGCCGGTGCGCAACAACAACAGCGCTCTACAAATGAGCATGACCCAGCAAATCCCGCAGACGGGTGGTACGCTTTTCGTACGCAGCAATCTGCAACGATTTGATAATTTCGAAACCAACGACCGCTTTTATAATGGAGTACCGGTGCGCGTCGGCCTGATACAGCCTATCTTTGGCTTCAACGGCCTCAAGTGGGATCAGAAAATTGAGCCGGTTCGTTTAGTGGAAGCCCGCAAACAGTTTTTTGCCGATCAGGCATCTATTCGCTCGGAAGCAACCCAACTGTTTTTCAACCTCGTCAATGCCCGTACCGAAGTAGATATCGCCGCCGCCAACCGGCAAAGCAATCAGGAACTCTACAATATCGCCCGCGAGCGCCACGCCCTGGGGAAAATCTCGGATAGCGACCTGATGCAACTGCGCGTGAATCTACTCTCCGCTCAGCGTAGCGAGCGCAATGCTCAGCAAAACCTGCGCGATCGCTCAGCCGACCTGATCAGCTACCTGGGGCTTACGCCTGGCACCGATATTATACAGCCACGTTTGCCCGACCCCGCTGATCCCGTCACTATTGATACGGAACGCGCTCTGGAGCGTGCCTTTACCCACCGGGCTGAGCCCGAGCGTTACCGTCGCCAAATGCTGCAAGCCGAACGCGATGTAGACCAGGCCAAAGGGGAAGGAGGGTTTCAGGCCGACCTGACCGCCTCCTTCGGCCTCACCCGCTCCGGTCAGGATGTAAATACCATCTACCAGGACCCCCAGCAGGAGCAGTTGGTACAAATACAACTGAGTGTACCCATCCTGGATTGGGGGCAGCAACGTAGCCGCGTCAAAGTACAGGAAGTACGCCGCGAATTGGTACAGCAACAAGTGAGACAGGACGAACTGGCTTTTCGCACCGATGTGCAACAGACGGTACAACAGTTTCTCAACCTGCAACAAGAGGTTCAACTGGCCCGCGAACTGCAACAATTAGCTCAGGAGCGCTTTGAGATCGCCCGTGAAAGCTACCGGCTAGGCGCCATCAACGTCACCGACCTGATCTTTAGTCAGCAGGAAAAAGATCTTTCCCGGCGTACCTACGTCTTTGCGCTGGGCGACTACTGGCAGGCCTATTACCGCCTGCAGGAGCTCACGCTCTACGATTTTGTCAATGATGAGCCGCTAGCGAATTGATCGCGAATGGTGCGACCTCTCCGAGGTCATGTCGGTAATGGGCACCTTCGGGGCTACCGAGGTGTGATCTCTCCGAGATCAATGCATGACATAACCATTCCGGAGGAGTCGAACCAACGACCAGAATGGCATAACAAACCATAAAAATTAAAACCAATAATCATGATACAACTCAAAGACATCACCAAAGTCTACCAGACCAAAACCATCGAAACCACGGCCCTCAACAACATCAACCTGGAGGTACCCAATGGCGAATTCCTGTCCATCATGGGCCCATCGGGCTGCGGCAAGAGTACCCTGCTCAACATCATGGGCATGATTGATGAACCCACCACCGGAGTTGTAACCATTGCCGGACAGTCGGTAAATAATTACCACTCCAAGGCGGTAGCCCGCTTCCGCAACGAAAAGCTGGGTTTTATCTTTCAGAGTTTCCACCTGATCAATGAATTGTCGGTGATCGACAATGTGGAGTTACCGCTGATCTACCGCAAGGCTTCCGCCAAAAAACGCCGGCAGTTGGCCGAACAGGCCCTGGAACAGGTCGGCCTCAAGAACCGCATGAAGCACTTCCCCGGGCAGCTTTCGGGCGGACAAAAACAGCGCGTGGCTATCGCCCGCGCCATCGTAGGGCAACCCCAGATCATCCTGGCCGATGAGCCCACCGGTAACCTCGACAGCGTGATGGGCAATGAGATCATGAATATTTTACTGCGGCTGAATGAAGACCATAACACGACCATCGTCATGGTCACCCACGACGAGATGATGGCACAGAAGACCCACCGCCTGGTGCGCCTTTTTGACGGAAGTCAAGTCCAGTAATTCACCACTTAAAACCGCAATGACATGTTTAGCAATTATTTCAAACTAGCCGTAAAAGTACTGGGTCGGCGGCCATCTTTTACCGCTATCAGTCTGTTTGGCATCAGCTTTACCCTGATGATTCTGATCCTGCTGGCAGCATTTCTCGATGCTGAACTCGGGGAAGAACAACCCCTTGGCAATCGCGACGAGTTGGTTTTCGTGGACCGCATCACGATGAAACTGGAAGTACCAGATACGACCTGGCAGGTTGATTCTACCCTCGTGAACGGCCAGATGACCTACGACAGTACGGAGATCATCACTACCAGTAATCGCAGCTTCTCTTCGGCAATGCTGAGCTACTCCTTTGCTGATCGCCATCTGCGCGATGTCGCCGGAGCGAAGGACTACAGTATCTATTCGCCCACGTTCAATTACGACCTGTTCATCAACGGGAATAAATTGACCTTTGATGCCGTCTACTCCGACGAGCGCTTCTGGGATATCTATAACTTTGAATTCCTGCAGGGCCGTCCGTTCCGCAAGCAAGAAGTCGAGGGGCAAGCCCAGGTCGTGGTGCTTACGCAAAAAGCCACCAAACAGTACTTCGGCACCGACGAAGATGTGCTCGGTAAGTTTATGGAGATAGACAACAAGCGTTTTGAGCTGATCGGTATTGTAAAGGAATTATCCAACTCCAAAGGATTTCTCTCCGGACAAGCTTACCTGCCCATCACCACCGCTAACCCAGTCGTCCTCAACAATGACAGTTTTCAGGGTCCTTTTGAGGTGGTCTTCCTCGCAGGTAGTGCCCGCGGGAAAGAAGATATTCGGCAAGACCTCGACCGCAAGGCACGACAAATAGTGATGCCCAATCCGGAACAGTACAACGTGCTGGAGCTGCAATCGTCTGATTTCCTCAGCCGGTATGCCTTTTCCGTTTTTCCTCGTCGGGACGGTCCCGATAGCTCACAACGGATGTTGTTTATAGTTTTTGGCGGTTTACTCCTGTTATTTGTACTCCTGCCGACGCTCAACCTCATCAACCTAAACGTGAGTCGTATTATGGAGCGCTCCACTGAGATTGGTGTGCGCAAAGCCTTTGGAGCACATTCGAACAATATTTTACTGCAGCTGGTCTTCGAGAATATTGTCCTCACTTTTCTGGGAGGGGCGATCGGTCTTTTGCTGGCCCTGGGCGCACTTTATCTGGTGAACGACAGCAACATACTGCCTAATACCACTCTACGCTTCAACGTATCGGTATTCCTTTACAGCCTGTTGATCTGCCTGGTCTTTGGCATCATTTCCGGACTGCTGCCCGCCTGGCGCATGTCGCGCATCCAAATTGTTAACGCCATTAAACAAAATCAACTATGAATCGCCATATCCTTCGTCTGCTGTGGAATAAAAAGCGCAGCAACTTTCTGATGTTTCTCGAAATATTTTTTGCCTTTGTCATTCTGTTTGCGGTGTTTACCATCGTGACGCGCTTTGTGCGCATGTATTCCACGCCTATTGGATTCGACACCGAGCAGATATGGGCAGCCCACTTTAATTTCGACAACCTGCCCTACGCCTCGGACACCACGGCTGTGCTCGACATGAAGGAACGCCTGAAAGCTGAAGTGGCTGCACTACCCGAAGTAGAAAGCGTCTCGGCCATTGGCTTTGTATCCCCCCTCGCAAACGGACGCTGGCAAACGGTCAACGACGACAACGGCTTCGAGATGATGACCACTTTGCATTGGGTCGATAAAGATTTTCGTGAAACCATGAATTTGCAAATGGTACAGGGTCGTTGGTTTGAAGAAGGCGACGATCAGGGGCGGTACCAACCAGTAATCATCTCGAAAAAGCTGTACGATATGCACTTTAAGGATCGCAATATAAAGGATAGTATCTATACCATTCAGGGCGAAAACCGCATTATCGGCATTGTGGAAAACTATAAATATAGTGGGGATTTCACCGAGGAGCTACCCGCTACGTTCCTGTATCAACCACCAGGATCAATGGACATTTCTAACCTTGTCCTGCGCATCGCCCCCGGTACCCCGCCAGCCTTTGAGGAGCGCCTCAATCAAACGATTGCTGACGTCACCAAAACCAGCGACTTCACCATTGAGCACCTAAAAACTACCCGTGCCGTCAAAGCACGTCAGGTATGGCTTCCTATGGCAGCTTTGCTGGCTATCTGTCTTTTCCTGGTAATCAACGTAGCAATGGGTCTCTTCGGCGTACTCTGGTACAATATCAGTAAGCGCCGCGGAGAAATCGGCCTGCGCCGCACCCTGGGGGCCACCCGTGGAGAGATCACTCGGCAATTCATTCTGGAGATTATGCTGGTCAGCCTGGCCGGTATCGGAGTAGCAGCGGCCTTTGCCGTTCAACTGCCGCTACTCAATGTGATGGATGTGGAAGCCATCAACTATTACATCGCTATGCTGATGGCAGCTGGACTTATTCTGGCTCTGGTATTTATCTGTGCGTTATATCCTTCGCGGCAGGCAGCACAGATCCACCCGGCAGTAGCGTTGCATGAGGAATAATTATAATAGTAAGTAGTTTGTATCAGGTATCAGGAATTCATCCGGTACCTGATACTTGCTACCTACATCTTACAACTAATGATTAACTTACCCTATATGAAGCCGGAAGCACCCCTCATTTTAGTCATCGACGACGACCTAGCCGTCTGCACCTCACTCAAGCTACTGCTGAAGCGAGGTGGCTATCGCGTGCAAGCGGTACAGCGGCCGGCCGAAGTAGAGGAGGCTGTTGCCAAAAGTCCGCCCGACCTGGTGTTGTTAGATATGAATTTTACCATCGACACCTCGGGGCAGCAAGGGCTGCGGTTGCTGGAAAGATTACAGGAATGGATACCGGGCACACCCGTCATCCTGATGACGGCCTGGGCCACCGTGCAGCTAGCAGTGGAAGGCATGAAGAAAGGTGCCCGCGACTTCATCGCCAAGCCCTGGGACAACAAGGAGTTGCTGAACAACGTCCGGACTATTCTGGCCATAGCCCAACCCAAGCCACCGACGGATGACCGTCCGACCAGTTTCGCTCACGTCATTGGCGAAGACCCCGGGCTGCTGGAAACCCTAGGTACTGCTCAACGGGTTGCCGGCACCGATGCCAGTGTACTCATCCTGGGGGAAAGCGGTACGGGCAAGGAAGTTTTGGCGGAAGCCATCCACTACGAATCCTCCCGTCAGGATGGGCCTTTTGTCCGGGTCAACCTCGGAGGTATATCCACGGCGCTCTTCGAAAGTGAGCTCTTTGGCCACAAAAAAGGTGCCTTTACCGATGCGATAGTCGATCGCGAAGGGCGCTTTGGCATGGCCGACGGCGGCACCATTTTCCTCGATGAGATCGGCGATCTGGCCCAGCCTAGCCAGGTCAAGCTGCTACGCGTATTGCAAGAGAAAACTTACGAAATGCTGGGTAGCAGTACCACCCACCGGGTGGATTGCCGGGTGATCAGTGCCACCAACAAAGACCTGGAGGCCATGGTCACCGAGGGTACCTTCCGTGAAGATCTGTACTACCGCATCAACCTCATCAAACTGACGCTGCCGCCCCTACGCGAGCGCCCCGGTGATATTCCGTTGCTAGCCGGGCATTTTGTGGAAACCATGCAGCGCCTCTATCAGCGCAGCGAGCTACAGCTTACACCGGGTGCCCGCAAGTGGCTGCGCCGGCAGACCTTCCCCGGCAACATCAGGGAACTGCGTAACCTGGTGGAACGCACCGTACTAGTGACGCCCCACGCCGAGCTGACCGCCGACGACTTTGCAGCCAATTACCAGCCGCTGGAAAATAGCCACGAAACCATTACCTTACCCAAAGTGGGGGATGTTTCCCTGGAAGAAATGGAAATCGAAATGATCCGCCGGGCCATGCAGCAATACGCCGGCAATATAACGCAGGTTGCCCGGGCCCTGGGCCTGACCCGCTCGGCCCTGTACCGGCGACTGCAGAAATACGACATACCCTATGCCTCTTAAGTGGAGATATTGGCTGTTTATCGGACTGATCCACCTTATCGTGGGCATCCTGGCTTTTCGGGTTCTCGGCGACCAAAAAGTATGGTTTCTGGTCGTTGAGTTGATCCTGCTGATTTCCCTGGGCCTGGCCTACAGTATTTACCGCTCCTTTATCAAGCCGCTCGACTTCCTCAACTCGGGTATCGACGCGCTGGCCGATCGCGATTTTTCGGTGCGCTTCCGCAAAACGGGTTCGCCGGAGATGAACCGACTGGTGGAGGTCTACAACCGCATGATGGACAACATCCGCGCCGAGCGCTCGCAGGTGCAGGAGCAGCACTACTTCCTGGAAAAACTCATTCAGGCCTCGCCGGCCGGGATCATCCTGCTTGATTACGATGAATGCATCAGTGATGTCAATCCGCAGGCACTGCGGATGTTGGGGATAAAGCAGGCGCCTTACGGCAAAAAACTGGCCGACACACCCCATCCGCTCCTGCAGGAATTGGCGAGTTGGGAGGCCAATCAATCCGGAGTCATCGCGGGCAAGGGACAGGAGCAATTCAAGTGTGAAGTATCGCAGTTCATCCATCTCGGTTTTCACCGAAAATTTATCCTTTTTCAGGAGCTATCCCGGGAAATCCTTGCCGCTGAGAAGCGCGCCTACGGGCAGGTGATCCGCATGATGGCCCACGAAGTCAATAATTCTATCGGTGCCATCAACTCTATCCTGCAGAGTACACAGGAAGCGTTCCCCGACCTGGAAGACGCCGAGCTCACCGACGATATTCGTACCTCTCTGCAGGTAGCCATCCACCGCAACGACCGGCTCAACCGCTTTATGCGGCACTTTGCCGAGGTAGTGCGCCTCCCCGAACCCATCCGGCAACGACAATCGGTCAACGACCTGGTACAGCGCATTCATCAGCTCATGACTCCACAGGCCAAACAGCAAGGCACTCAACTCACTATCGCCGTACCGGCCTACGACATCGAAGCCGACATCGACGAAAAACAACTGGAGCAAGCCCTGGTCAATATGGTCAAGAACGCTCTGGAGTCATTGGAGGAAGAGGGCACAGTAGAGCTACAACTACGCCCCAACCCGCTGGAAATTGTCGTGATCGACAATGGCCCGGGCATCTCCCCTGAAGTAGCCAAAGAACTGCACACGCCCTTTTTCAGTAATAAGCCCGAAGGGCAGGGCGTGGGGCTCACCCTGATTCGCGAGATTGCCCGGGCACACGCCGCACAGTTCAGCCTGGAAACGCTGGACAATGGTACCACCGAAGCGAGGATAATGTTTTTGTAGAGACGCAAGATGTTGCGTCTGTACAAGAGACGTAAGATGTTGCGTCTGTACAAGAGACGTAAGATGTTGCGTCTGTACAGGAAGCGGCAAAATCTTGCGTCTCTACAAAAATGCTTATTTTTCAAAAAAAAGCCTATGCACCCTGAATTGCCCGACAAAGAAGAGCCCTGGGAAGTAGAGCAGCACCGCTACATTCATCGCATTACCACGCGACGGTGGCTCGCGAATATTGCCGAAGCTTTTGATCTGGAGCGGGGGGCCTGGTATACCCTCAAGGCATTATTCCGCTCGCCGGCCCGGTTGACGCTGGATTATCTGGGGCGTGGGCGCTTCAAGTATGTACCGCCCTTTCGCCTGTTGGTAGTCTCCACCGCTCTGGTCCTTCTATTAGTGAATTGGGTATCGGGGTTTGAGCAGTTTTATGTTGGCTTTAGAGAAGGGAGTGATGCAATCGAAGAAGACACCATTCAGAGCCTCGAACAAATTACCATCAACTACTTCAACCTCTTGCTGTGGTTGTATCTGCCCTTTGCGGCAGCTACCGTGTGGCTCTTCAACCGAAAATCGGGCTTCACTTTTGCCGAGCACATGGTACTGCAGACCAATCTCCTTTCCCTGACCAATTTGCTTATCCCGCTGTTTTTTATCTATCTCATCATTCCCCGCCCCGAAGCGCTATTCATCTATTTTATCCCCGTGGTCATTTACAACATCGTGACCTATAAACAATTTTACCAGAAATCGTGGGTCCGGGGCATTCTGGAAATGGTCTTAATTTTCATAATTTCTTATCTGGTATATACCCTGGTTATTTCCCTGGTCGTAGCCCTCGCTTTGCTGGTAATTGAATTCGCAAGCTGATACATTTTCATTTATGCCGGCTTTTCCGCAATTTCGGGGCATGAAAACAGCCATCATCGAACAGCGTTTATCCGAACTCTACGAGCATTGGGCCGGCGAAGAAGCCGAGCTCATCCTCCCCCTGGCGCCTTCTGGTTCCGACCGCATCTATTACCGCCTGCAGGGCACTGAGCACTCCGCTATTGGTGCCTACTCGCCCGATCCGCGGGAGCAAGCCGCATTTATTGCCTTCTCGCGGCATTTCAAAAGTAAAGATCTGCCCGTACCCGAAGTCTACGGTGAAGGTAACCACGTTTACCTGCAGGAAGATCTCGGGGCGACCACCCTCTACTCCTATCTTCTGCAAAAGGGCGATTATTTCCCCGATTACCTGGTCCGCATCTACAAGAAGGTAGTCGAGCAGCTGGCCCGCCTGCAAATCACCGGCGGAGAGGGCCTCGATTACAGCTATTGTTTTCCCAAGGAGACCTTCGACAAGCAGTCGATGTTTTGGGATTTCAATTACTTTAAGTACCACTTTCTGTTGCCCTCACGTGCGCAGTACGACGAAGTGCAACTAGACGAAGATTTCCGTGCACTAGCCCGTTTCCTGCAGGAAGAGGAAGCGACGCATTTCATGTTTCGCGATTTCCAGTCGCGCAATATCATGGTCAAAGAAGGTGAGCCCTATTTCATCGATTATCAGGGTGGCCGCCGGGGCGCCCTGCAATACGACCTGGCTTCCCTACTCTATCAGGCCAAAGCCAATATTCCCCCCGATATCCGTCAGGATTTGTTGGAACACTACCTCGATACCGCCGAACAGCTGAAGACCATTGATCGCGAAGCGTTCACCCGTTACTACTATGGCTTTGTATTAATACGCTGTATTCAGGTACTCGGAGCTTACGGTTTCCGGGGGCTCTACGAGCGCAAGGAACACTTCCTCAAAAGTATTCCCTTCGCCCTGCGCAACATCAAATGGCTACAGGATCACACTGACCTATTCAATGGACTGCCCGAGCTCAGCCGCGCCATTAATAAAATCATTGATGCAAAAACCTACGAGCCGTTCGACAAAATCAAGGGCTCATCAAGTCTGCTCACGGTAACCATCAATTCGTTTTCGTATAAAAAAGGGGGTATTCCAACTGACGATTCGGGTAATGGAGGTGGTTTTGTCTTTGATTGCCGTTTCGTACACAACCCGGGGCGCTACGAACCCTACAAGAAGCTGACGGGACGCGATGAATCGGTAATCCATTTTCTGCAGCGCCACACCACCATGGACGACTACCTCAACCACGTCTTCCGTATTGTCGATGAGGCTGTAGAAAACTACATCGACCGCAGCTTCACTCATCTCATGATCAACTTCGGTTGCACCGGCGGGCAACACCGCTCTGTCTACGCTGCCGATACCCTGGCCAAACATCTGAAGGAGAAATACGGGGTACACATCAAGCTCCATCACCTGGAGCAGGAGAAGAAGAATTGGGAGAATTGATGCGGGAGAGGTTAGATGGTCTAGAATCTAGCCTCTAGCCTCTAGACCAACACTGCCTGCATCAACTCACTGAAGGCCTGGGCCTCGTGAAACTGACTGTCTTTGTACGTGGTCGCCCGGAATTTAAGATTCCAGGGGGTATCGTTACGGAAGGTAAGTTCAATCATCACGTTGCCGTAGCGCTGGTGAAACTTTGGGTTTTCCCGATCGTAGGAGCCGGTACGGGGCTTGAGGTAATGGCGTTCGACCATCTCCACATGCTGTCCTTTTTGATAAGAGCGGCGGTCAGATACCTGGGTACGGTATTCCAGAACGAGGACTTTTTCCCTCAAATAATCGAAAAAATGAGTCACATCGCGCCGGCTGTAGCGCGTTTTATGGAAATAAATGACAAACCCTTTGCTAGAGGGCGTATCGAGGAAATCAAGTCCTTCATCAATAGAATTGGGATCGACCCGATAAATAGCGTACTGGTCGCTGAGCCAATCTTTCAGGCGGCGACAGACGAGGGTGTCTTGCCATTGCTGAAAATCTTTCTTTTCTTCTTCGCTACGGGTGATCACCTCGTGCACCAGCGGTTGGGTAGGTGAGCTTTGTTCTGCTTTCGCAAAAAGATTCTTTACGTAATCCCAGAGATCGGCCATGAATGTTGTTTTCTTTCCCAACAGACAGGATCGGGATTAGTTTTACCCGGAAACGCAGGTGCCACAGAAGGTAACACACCACTCGATCCGCTGATTTGTATAAAATCAGCCCCCTTAATCCTTCTCAATCCCTTAATGATTCAGCCACCATGAAGGACAGAAGAACAATGGAGTCAGCACCGTAAGTAAAGACTATACGGTACTTTTCCGCAGAAGGCTGACATTGTTCAACGTCGTAGAAGCTTTCCGCTATTTCTACCAGTTCCTTATACTTTTCTTAATTCTGTTCAGACGCTAATGTGTGAAGCGTATTGGACAGAATGCAGGTATCTGTTATCTTTAACCAGGCTCCCCGATCACAGGGTGGTGCAAGATCCAAAACGACTCTATACCTTATACTATGCCAGGCTTGATTAGTTCCAAAAAAAGTATACTGAAAGCTATCTCGAAAATGTTTTTGATGGCGAAAAAGCAAGATTTTGTCCTGAACAAGGCACAAAATGCGCGTATCCCGCACTTGCTGCGGGATAGCTACCTAAGCTTTTTGCAACACAGTTCAGGGTCGAAAGATACTTTTACAGCCCAAAGGGTAATTTTAAGACGGGTTCTAATCACTGCGATGCTTATCGTACTGCATGTTGCGCAAGCAAAAGCGCTCACCGACGCGCCGTCATTACCTGAAGAACCACCTCCCAAAACCATCCTGCTCATTATAGATGGACTGGCGGCGGGGGCTATTGACCGCATTCCCTTACCCAATCTGCAACGATTAAAAAGACAGGGAACCTATTACCAGGAAATCCACCTGCCGCTACCGGCCCATCCGTCCAAATCGTCAACCTATCCCTGGAGCTGTTCGTTGCCCAATCCTGCGCTGATGTCGGGTACGGTATTTATCGGGCGGGAAGGCATCCGTCAACAGCTTATTCAGCACCAGTTGTCCGCACAGAAAACGGCATTTATTGTTAACGACGGGGCCTATAAAGACGTGGCGGGTGGCTTTGATATTTACCTCAATCTACGCCAAAGCTTCGACGACCTTTTTCGCGATGAGCTGGTCATAGAAAAGACTAAAACCATACTGCAGGAGGACTCCCCGGACTTTCTACGGGTGCACTTGCAAGGACCGGGATCGGCAGGTCACCGCTCCAATGAAGCAGCGAATATCGACGAACCCTGGTACCATAACGTTTGGCATCCACAATCTCCCTACGTCCGGCAGTTACAAAAAGCTGACCGGCTGATCGCTGACTTTATGCAATGGCTTAAGCAAGAGGGTTACCTGGAGCATACCGTTTTGTTTATCCTCGGCGACCACGGACAGTCGCCCACCGGAGCCCATCCGCCCTTCCACCCTGCATCCAACAAAACAGAACTGCTGGTACTGGGCCAGGGGGTGAAGGCCGACAAAGAGTATGCCTATGCAGAAATCACCGACATTGCTCCAACCATTGCCCATCGGCACGGTGTAGCTCCACCGAAATATGCCACTGGCCGAATACTAAAAGAAGCCTTCAGCGGCAGCCCAGATACAATTCCGACGACCCGGCATATGCAGGTATTAAACAATTTGCTGCTCGAGGCTCAGGAAAGGCAAGAAGAGGAACTTTCCCTGCCGGCAACGTTTAAAGGAATCCTGGATATCAGCATCTGGCACGTTGGCCTTGCCCCACTTACCATGGACCACTTTATTGCCCGCCAACGCGCACAATTGGATTAAGAACTATACCTTTACTGCACCATTTTTAAATTGAGTATAGACGCAAGATTTTGCATCTCTTCCTGATTTCTGATCTCTAATCTCTAACCTCTTCCAATGCATCTCATCAGCGTCATCATACCGACCTACAACGAGGCCCACAACATTCGCGCGGCATTAGAGAGCGTGGCCTGGGCCGATGAAATCCTTGTCGTCGACTCCTATAGCACGGACAATACGGTGGCTATCGCCCGCGAGTATACTCCCTTTATTCTACAGCGGGAATACAAGCATTCGGCTGACCAAAAAAACTGGGCCATCCCGCAGGTGACGCACGAATGGGTACTTCTGCTTGATGCCGACGAACGCGTAACGCCGGAGCTGCGGGAGGAGGTACAAGGCTGGTTGCAAAAAGATGAGATCCCTTACGATGGCTTTTGGATCGGTCGGCAAAACCACTTCCTCGGCCAAAAAGTCAATTATAGTGGTTGGCAGGGGGATGCCGTCATTCGTTTTTTTCGCAAGGAGTGTCGCTACGAAGACAAAAACGTACATGCCGAAATTATTACCGACGGCAAACGCATCGGTAATCTAAAGTATAAGCTACTCCATTTCACCTTTCGCGACAGCACTCATTTCCTGAATAAAATGATGCGCTATGGTAAGTGGTCAGCTCGCGATTATGCCGCCAGGACACCCCGCGTTACGCTTTTTCACCTGTGGCTAAAACCAGCTTTTCGCTTTTTCAAGCACTTCGTGGTACAGCGGGGCTTCCTCGACGGGCGTACCGGGTTTATCGTCAGTACTATCATGGCGTGGGGCGTGTTTTTACGGTACCTCAACCTGATCGAACTACGCCGGTCTGACCAGGAAGATACCGATGTATAACCAATAACATGAGCGCTGTCATCAATCATTCTTATCATCATTTGTACCTTTGTGTAAAACAAGACAACTATGGTCCGACTCGAACACATCGGCATTGCCGTCAAAAGCCTCGCCGACAGCAACGACCTCTTTAAAACGCTTTTTGGCGAAAGCCACTACAAAATCGAAGAGGTCGATAGTGAGCACGTCAATACGTCTTTCTTCAAAATTGGAGAATCCAAAATTGAGCTTCTGGAAGCAACGCACCCCGACAGTGCTATTGCCAAATACATTGATAAGCGGGGGGAGGGCATCCACCACGTCGCCTTTGAAGTAGAGGATATCCACGCCGAGATGGAGCGCCTGCAAAAAGAAGGCTTCCGCCTACTCAATGAGCAACCCAAGCGCGGTGCCGATAACAAACTGGTCTGCTTCCTACATCCCAAAAGTGCCAACGGCGTGTTGGTAGAGCTGTGTCAAACAATTAGAGACTAGATTGCTCGCCTGCGGCTTGCGTCTGGAGTCTGGAAGTCAACCGTAGGTCTGCGATCTAACATCTAAAAATCTAAACAATGGAATGGTACTACTACGTCATTGCCATCGTCGGCAGTGCGTTAGCAGGGGCGATCAATACCCTGGCGGGAAATGGCTCGGCCATTACGCTGACGATACTCACCGAATTGCTCGGCCTGCCCGGTAATATGGCCAATGGCACCAATCGCGTGGGAGTATGGACGCAATCGGTAGCCGGCGCTATTGCTTTCCACCGCAATGGCAAATTGAACGTGAGCAAAAGCGGCCGGATTATTTTGCTGATGGTTATGGGAGCTATCGCGGGTATTATCGTCGCCATCTACGTAAGTAACGAGCAGTTTATGGGGGTATTCCGCGTGCTCCTGGTCCTCATGTTTTTTGTGATTCTGGTCAAGCCAAAACGGTGGCTGCGCGAGACCGACGAAAGCGCCCAGCTACCGCTGTGGGTTGAGGTTCCCCTATTTCTGGCCCTGGGCTTTTACGGAGGCTTTATCCAGATGGGCATGGGCATCTTTTTTTTGGCGGCTATGGTGCTGGGTGCCAAATATAGCCTGATCGATGCGAATGCCGTGAAGATTGCGGTGGTGGCGATCTACACCTTGCT
>Ga0209938_1000437_pt1 | contig 23348 bp, 22 predicted proteins | sample SalPonR2_C_D1_MG_FD_185708 | JGI IMG/M metagenome (GOLD analysis project Ga0209938, IMG submission 185708) | Salt pond soil microbial communities from South San Francisco under conditions of wetland restoration - Salt Pond MetaG R2_C_D1_MG... ... | reverse complement strand
TTTCACCTACTCTGCGTTAAAAACTGCTACTGGTGTTAACCACACGCAGTTTTTGCCTTGATTAGGCAAAAAATCTGCTCGGTCAAAATCTAAACTTCAATATTGTGAACTACTTAAGTGAAAAAACTATTAAAAAAATAATATTTTCAATAGGTGTAGGTTTTAAATGTTAAAATTTGCTTCGGGTCAAAAGGTGGCATCTTAAGCGCAGCGTATAGGTACCGTGGTGCAGGCTTTGAAGCAGTGGATGGATAGTTGACATGAGATCAACTTAAAAACGAAATCAATACCCCCGCCGCCACCGCCGAGCCAATCACCCCGGAAATATTACTAGACATGGCGTACTGTAACAGGTGATTGCGCGCATCATGGCGCAGCGCAATATCATTAGCCACCCGGGCCGCCATCGGCACGGCACTAAGCCCCGTAGCTCCAATCAGTGGATTGATTTTCTTTTTGGAGAAGAGATTGACCACTTTTACCGCAAGGATACCTCCCGCGATGGAGATCGCAAAAGCTACGAAGCCGCCGGCTACAATCAAGAGCGTCTCCGCATTTAGGAAGGTGCCAGCGGTCATGGTAGCACCTACGGTCAGACCTAGAAAAATGGTAGCGACGTTGAGGATGGTATCCGAAGCAGCTTTGTAGAGTCGATTCGTATCCGAGCCAATTTCTTTCACCAGGTTACCAAACAACAGCATACCCAATAAGGGCACTGAAGAAGGCACCAGGATAGAAACAATTAGCCCCAGGATGATCGGAAACAGAATCTTGACCGTTTTCATATTTTTGATCTTTAGCTTACTGGGGTAGGCCTTTTCCTGCTCCCGCATATTGATCTTGAGCTCTTGCTCACTAACCAGGAAGCGGACGATGAGCGGAATAATCACAGGCACCAGCGCCATGTAGGAATAAGCGGCAATGGCAATCGGACCCAATAATTGCGGGGCTAAAATAATCGAAGTATAGATGGCCGTCGGGCCATCGGCTCCACCAATAATACCCAGCGAAGCCGCTTCTTTTAGGGAAAACCCCAGTAAAACGGCAGAAATCAAAACGGTGAAAATACCAATTTGGGCAGCAGCCCCGAAGAAAGCCAAACGCAAGTTGCGCAGCATCGGACCAAAATCGGTGAGGGCTCCCACGCCCATAAAGATTAAGGGCGGTAAGAGGCTGGTTTTGATCAGACTGTAATACAGCATATTCATAATGCCGTGCTTCTTGGCAATTTCGAGCAGGGTCAAATGTTCAATCTCCGGCGCAATGGAAGTGGGAACGACCGCCATATTACCGCCCGGAATATTCGCTAAGAGTACCCCAAAAGCAATGGGTACCAATAAAAGCGGTTCGTAGCGCCGATAGATACCCAGATAGAGTAACAAAAGGGCCAGCAATAGCATAACAATGTACCTGGGGTCCTGGAATAATTCGCCCAGGGCGGTCATTTCAAATAATTTCTCAAAAACCTCCATACCTTTAGTTTACCGGACCTCAGCAATTAAATAACCTTCATGATGACATCGTCCTCATCGACAGCGTCGCCGTTGCGGACACTGATCTCAACGACTTCCCCCGCTACTTCTGCCTTGACGGCATTCATCACCTTCATGGATTCTATGTAAAAGATAACTTGTCCCGATTTAATCTGATCCCCCACCTTGACGGGGCTGTCGGCAGAATTCATCGTTAAATAGAAGGTACCTTCCAGGGGCGAAGTGATATCCCTGGCGTCGGTGGCAGTACTGCGCTCAGGTGTCGTATCGGGGGAAGATTCTTTTGGACTATTATCCTCCTCGGTACCGTAGGCAACCGATACTTTAAAACGCTCCCCATCTACGTCGACAAACATGGTCTTGGGAGAGGCGGAAGGCGGAGGGGCCGAAGCCGGACTTTCGGTTACTCCTTTCTCGGCGGCTTTTCGCTGTTCCAAATCCTCTAAAAACTTTGCCTTGGCTTTACCGGATTTGTAGTCTTCGTATTGCGCAGGGTGCATGGCATATTCAAAGAGTTCTTCTTCATCTTCACCTAGCTCCCAGCCTTTTTCCTGCATTTTGCTGCGGTACATATCCAGCTCATCTTCCAGTAAATCCTGCGGAGAACCTTCAAAGAATTCCCGATTTTGTTCTTTGGCGAGCTTTTTAATTTTCTCCCCGAGCTCTCCGGGTAGATTACCCGCGCGTCCCAGAATCATACCCCAGGTATTCTCATCGATCATTGACCAGCGCTCTCGGCCTTTCTCCATCTGAATCACATTCATCAGGGCCGTATTTTTGACGTACTGACTATAGGGCGTCACGAGGGGTGGATAGCCCAGTTTAGGCCAGATATATTTCACCTCATCGAAAAGTTTGATGAGTAATTGATCCTGAGTGAGATTGGGCTTATTGCGTTTGCTCAACCATTTATTCAGGCTGCGTAGGTTGTTTTCCAGGTCGGCCATCAGGCTACCCATCATGCCACCGGGGAGTCCTGGACCAATCAAGAGAGAGTTCATCTTTCGGTTGCGCGGATTGATATAATAACCCAGAAAATCATCGATGAAAGACTGCGTCAGGCTACGGGCTTCCATATAGGCATTCATATTAATGTCGGGCAGGGAGAAGCCTGCATCGACTAGCATCGCGTGTATAGTTAACAGATCCGCATGCCCGGTTCCCCAGGATAGGGGTTCCATTCCCACGTCGATGTAATCCGCACCGGCGCGGGCCGCTTCCAGCGAGGAGGCGACGGAGAATCCCGGTGTAGAATGTCCGTGGTAGGTAATGGGGATATTAGGATGCCGCTTGCGGATGCCGGCAATCATTTTTCCAATGGATACCGGTCGCCCAATGCCCGCCATATCTTTAATACAAATCTCTTCGGCTCCCAGGTCGATCACCTGATCGGCTAGTTGGATATAATAATCTACGGTATGTACTTCAGAATAAGTAATACAGAGACTGGCCTGTGCCACCATACCCCCTTCGCGGGCATATTCAAAGGACTTTTGCAGGTTGGGGGCGTGATTCAGCCCGTCAAAAGAACGGGCAATGTCCGTGCCTTGCTTTTTCTTTAGCTGAAACATTTTCTGTCTTACGTCCAGGGGTACTGGGCTCATCCGGATACCATTGAGGCCCCGCTCTAACATATGGGTTTGTATACCTGCTTTATTAAAGGCGGTGGTCCATTCCCGAACAGCTACGTTTGGATTCTCACCGTAGAGTAAACAAATTTGCTCGAAGCCACCACCGTTGGTTTCTACTCTTGAAAACACCCCCATGTCGACAATGGGCTGTGCTACTTTCACCAGTTGATCAACGCGTGGCATATATTTCCCCGAAGATTGCCACATATCCCGGTAGATCAGGCCTAACTTAATTTCTTTTCCCATGGTTTTAATTTGGTTCAGCGCTTAAAATTTCTACTTTTCTGACTCTTTTCCCTGGCGGTAATGCTATTATCCTTTTTGCCGTTCAATACGAACGATCCTGGCCTGACCTCCGCTTACCTGCTCTACGGCGGCCGTAATGGCGGCCAGTTTCTTAGGGTCGAAGTCTGGTCGGCCTTGTACGGCTTTCGGTAGTTCCTCGGGTAGGCTGGACGGCCCTGGGAAATAATTGTTGACAATAGCAATAAGTACGCGGCCTGAGAGTACGACCAGGGCCAGTATGGTAAATACGGCCAACATACCTACCAGAAAAAGGCTAAGTGCGGTTTGTAGATCGGTGGTCATACCAGATTTATTTATTGCCCCAGGTCCAGGGCCGCTTTCATTTTAAAATAGATAGCCGTATTCTCATATATACCGGAGAATAATTCTGCCCCCGGTCCGTAAGCAAATACCGGAATTAAAGTTCCGGTGTGGTAATCGGAAGTAAATCCTGGAACGATATTTCCCATTTCTGAGCCCGGATTAATGGCATAGCCACCCGTTTCATGATCGGCAGTCACTATAACCAGCGTTTCTCCATCGGCTTTCGCAAAATCCAGTACCTGTCCGATGACCCGATCAAATTCAATCATTTCAGTGACGATGTAATCTGAATTATTGGCGTGGCCGCCCCAATCGATTTGGGAGCCTTCGATCATCATAAAGAAGCCCTTGTCTGATTTCTGCTTCAAAAAGCTAATGCCTTTTTCGCTGGCCGTTTGTAAATAATCTCGCCCCTGACTGACGGTGATGGGGTCGGCGTCGGAGGTCAGGTAGCCAAAGTTCTTATTAGGGTCGATACTGATGTTCTCCAGATCTTCGATAAAGTAATTGCTCATCTGGTAGCCCTTTTTTTCCAGTTCCGCTATGATATTTCGATCATCCGTTTCCCGACGATCAAAGAATTTCTTCCCCCCACCAACAAAGTAATCAATTTCCGTATCCAGGAATTGTGCGGCAATCTCATCGTACATACTACGCGATTTCACATGGGCAATAAAAGAAGCGGGAGTGGCGTGCACAATGGTGGAGGTAGCGACCAGGCCGGTAGCCATGCCCCGTGCTTCGGCTTCCTCCAGTATAGTGGTCAGCGAGACCGAGTCCGGATTAACGGCAATGGCGCCATTGTAGGTTTTTTGCCCGCAGGCAAATGCCGTAGCACCGGCAGCGGAGTCGGTTATTAAATTATCGGAAGAATAGCTTTTGTGCAGACCAATTTGTTGGAACTGTTCCAGGTAAAGCTTATTGTTGTTGGAATAAAGGCCGGCCGAAATCTGGGTGAGCCCCATACCGTCTCCAATCAACAAAATGACATTCTTTGCTTCTTGTTCGGGCTTGCCGCCCAGTAGTTTATTGCTGGTTTGCGGGGAACAGGCCGTTAGTAGGGATAAACATAAAAGATAACACAGCTTCTTCATCTTCGTAGTGGTGGTATTATTTATTTGGTTTTATATCAAAGTGTATCTACTGCCAGGGAGCGATTTAATTAGATTTTTGAATTCCAGATTTAAAAGGATAGTACTGATTTGACTACTGGTGGTATCGAGTTTCATGGCCAAATCATCTATACCCAGCTGATCGCGCTGACGCAACAAATCTACAATAATTTTTTCTTCTTCTGATAATTCCAGGAACAACTCCTGTTGCAGGCCCTGCGGATTTTTAGTTGTTTTCCAACGTAATACATAAGCCAGGTCGGCAGCCGACTCTAATAAGGCTGCCTGATGCCCCTTGATGAGCAAATTACAGCCTTTAGACAGCGGGTCATTTACCCTGCCGGGAAAAGCAAAGACATCCCGATAGTATTGATTGGCCAATTGCGCAGTGATCATAGATCCTCCTCTTTTAGCCGTTTCTACGACAATCAAAGCATCACAAAGCCCCGCAACAATTCGATTGCGCATCGGGAAGAACTCTTTTTCGGCCCTGGTTGAAAAACTATATTCTGATAAGAGACTACCATCTTGCTCGAGCATTTGCCGGGCCACTTTTTTATGGGCGGCGGGATAAAGGTACTGGTGGCCGTGTGCCATGACCCCCCAGGTGGGTAGCTGATGCCTGACCGCGGCCCGATGGGCGCAGATGTCGATACCGTAAGCCATACCGCTAATGATGGTCACCTGATAGTCGAGGAGTTCCTCAACGATGCGTTCACAATTATAGATACCCTGAGGACTGGGTTTACGCGTTCCTACGATGGCAACCATTCGCGAGCCATTGAGTTCGGTTTGGCCTTTTACGTACAAAACCAGCGGACTATCCCGATTGTGCCGGAGTCGATCCGGATAGGCGGCATCTTCTGCGGATAAGATCCGGATGCCGTGCTGCTCGGCTAAGGTACATTCGGTCTCTGCTCTTTTAAGCACCTGTGCATCACTAACCTGTCGGGCCAGCTGTGGACCGATGCCAGGTATTTTTTCCAGCTCAGCTGGCTTAGATTCAAAGACAGCCTCAGCACTGCCCAGGTGGGTGATCAGTTTTTTAGCCGTTATGGCGCCGACCTTGGGTACCAGACCCAGTGCGATTTTGTAAAAAGTATCCGATTGCATTACAATAAGGATTAGAGGGTGCTAATCCGTAGATAAAAATAAAGATTTGTGGCAAGCAAAAAAACAATTGCCTACCTTTAGAATTCATAATACCGTATAATTGTCATCTACTTTGCTAAATTAAAGACCACTTAAGAATGGCAGACAAAAAAGCGAATCTGGTCCCTCGACTGGAAGTGATTATCATTCTTGTTTTTTTTATCAGTTTCCTGTTTTGGGCAGCCAGCAGGTGTAGTCGTACCAAAGCGGATCTGCAGGGTCCGGAGAACCAGGAACAAACCGATGAATCAACGGCCAATACCACCACGGCCAAAGTAGATTCCGCTGCCCTGGCCGAGCTGGCCGCGAAAGCAGCGGCTCGCAATCCAAACCCTACTCGCACCGAATCCACTTTTTCCGGAGAAGGGACAAAAGTCATTCTCTTTGTTGTGATTGATGATCTCAATCTGCGTACCGAGCCGAGCTTAAATTCGGATGTCATTGATGTGCTGAATTTATTTTCCGAAGTGGAATACCTACAAGAACGCACCGATTTTACCACCGAACTTAAACTTAACGAAGAGATATCCGCTAATGAACCCTGGCTCAAAGTCCGTAGCCCAAAGGGGCGGGAAGGCTGGGTCTACGGCGCGGGGGTAGATTATCATAAGGAGCGTTATCCCGGCTTAGAGTAGGGGCCTAAGTTTTATCCAGATAAAATAGCTCCATATCCTCAATGAGCTGGATCAATTGCTGATCGATATCGATTTCACCGGCAAAATGTTCCTGCTGCAGGAATTTAGCCCAGGCCTTGTAATCATCGCTAGCCAATTCCACAGCCCGAATATCCCGAAGCTGCTTAAGATAGTTACTGTGGTCACGAAAACTGAGCCAGGCGGTTTTATACACCCGGTAACAGGTCCCGTCCAGGTAAGTCTGTCGGCCTTCCCAATCGCTTGTGCACGGGAGCCGGAAGAAATTCAGGTGGTCCTGAGCTAAGACACCGTGATTGGCCGTGCTCATCAGTAAACTATTGGCAATGGTAATGGAGGCTGGAATCCCATATTTTTCCTGTTCGCTAATGGCGACGTGGGCAAAGCGTCGAATAAAGGCATCCAGTTCTTCCGGATCAATGGTGGCTAGTTTGGCCAGCGCACGGACCTCGCTTTTTTCCGCCTTTAGATTTACACTTTTTTTATTTTTTTTGCGCCAGCTGGGAATAAACGGTTGCAAATTGAAGCGATTTGTGCCTTTCTTTTCTTCCCCAAGCGTTTCTTTTGCCGAGAGTATTTCTTTAGGCTTAGTTTCCAGATCTAATACATCCTGCCGCGTGGGCTGCTGACTAGGATTCTTTAAATTGATATTGAAGCTTAACTCATCCTGAAAAGCGACAACACACAAGAAAAGGGCGATACCGATCTTGAACCAGTTCTTTTTAATAAATGATCCTACAAGCTCCTTCATCTCTTTTTGTTTTAACTCCAAACAAATATAAAACATTTTGTTTAAAATTAAAACAAAAAAATAGTTTTTGTTGAGAAGGAGTTGGCCGTAGGTATTCCCTACGACCAGTTTCCAGTAGATTTTACTTCAATTGATTCAATGCCTGATCCAGGTCTTGCGTTAAATCATCGATATCTTCTACCCCTACACTCAGGCGTACCAGAGAATCGGTGAGGCCCACTTTTAGGCGCTCCACCCTGGGTATGGAAGCGTGTGTCATGGATGCCGGGTGCCCGATTAGTGATTCCACCCCACCCAGCGATTCGGCGAGGGAAAAGACATTGGTGTTAGACAATACATCGGTGGCATAAGCCAGCGTGTCGGTGTGCAGATCAAAAGAGACCATGCCCCCAAAGTAGCGCATCTGCCGTTTGGCCAGATCGTGTTGTGGGTGTTCTACCAGTCCGGGATAGTATACATTATTTACCTTGGGATGGTCTTTGAGGAATTGCGCAATGCGCACTGCGTTTTGGCAGGATCGTTCGACCCGCAAGTGTAATGTTTTAATTCCTCTCAGGAGTAAGAAGCAATCCTGTGGTCCGGGAACGGCGCCTACCGCATTTTGCAGAAAGCGCAAACGCTCGGCAATATCCTTATGGTTCGTCATCACTGCTCCGTGGATGAGATCAGAGTGTCCGCCCAGATATTTAGTGGCAGAGTGGAGTACCATATCGGCACCCATATCCAGCGGGTTTTGTAGGAAAGGCGAAGCAAAGGTATTATCCACGCAGGTCAGAATACCCTTGCTTTTGGCCAGCTCACAAATGGCTTTGATATCCACCACCGTCAGCATTGGGTTGGTTGGCGTCTCTATCCAGAGGAGTTTTGTCTGTGGGGTAATGTGGGCTTCCAGCTCATCGACGGCCGTCATGGGTACGAATTTCGGTTTTATACCGTAACGTTCGTGGACTTTTGTCAATAGGCGATAGGATCCGCCGTAGAGGTCGTTGGTACCCAGGATCTCATCGCCTGGTTCAAACAGGCGCAGGACAGTGTCCATAGCGGCCAGTCCGCTGGCAAAAGAAATGGCGTGTTGACCGTTTTCCAATGCTGCCAAATTTTCCTCCAGTACGGCTCTGGTCGGGTTTTGACTACGGGCATATTCGAATCCCTGGTGTTTACCGGGGGCTTCCTGTACGTAGGTTGAGGTCTGATAAATAGGCGTCATGATTGCTCCGGTGGAGGGATCGGGATGAACGCCGGCATGAATACATTTAGTAGCAAATTTCATAATGGTATATTTAATATGCCTGTCGCAGGATTTCTACGACAGGCATTGGTTAGGCAATGTTTAATGTTCAGGTCAGCTTATTTACGCTTGATAGCTGCTTTAGCAGCAGCAACGATATCAGCCACACCCAGCCCGTATTTATCTAATAGTTCAGTCGCTTTTCCGCTTTCGCCAAAAGAATCGTTGACGGCTACGTATTCCTGTGGTGCCGGATGATTTCTGATCAATACCTGAGCGATACTATCCCCCAGGCCACCATTGCGCTGATGCTCTTCGGCACTTACGGCACAACCGGTTTTTTTGACGGAAGTCAAAATGGCCTCCTCGTCAATGGGCTTAATGGTATGAATGTTGATCAGGTCGACACTAATCCCCCCTTTTTCTAATTCCCGGGCGGCTTCTACGGCGCGCCATACCATATGGCCGGTCGCAAAAATGGAAACATCTGATCCTTCCGAAAGGTGTAAAGCCTTACCAATCTCGAATTTTTGATCCTCCGGCGTGAAGTTGGGCCAGCCCGGGCGACCAAAACGCAGGTATACGGGGCCGTCGTGCTCCGCAATGGCGATGGTGGCGGCTTTGGTCTGGTTGTAATCACAGGGATTAATCACGGTAAAACCCGGCAGCATTTTCATCATACCCAGGTCTTCCAGAATCTGGTGGGTTGCTCCATCTTCCCCCAGGGTTAGCCCGGCGTGCGAAGCACATACCTTCACATTCTTATGCGAATAGGCAATGGATTGCCGGATCTGATCGTAAACCCGTCCGGTAGAGAAATTAGCAAAAGTAGAGGTATAAGGGATTTTTCCTGCGGCCGCTAGTCCCGCAGCAATACCCATCATATTGGCTTCGGCAATACCCGTTTGGAAAAAGCGATCTGGGTATTCGTCGATGAAACCCTGTATCTTTAAAGAGCCTACCAGATCGGCACAAAGGGCAACGACTTCCGGGTTTTTGCGTCCCAGCTCCAGTACGCCAGCCCCAAATCCGTCTCGTGTAGATTTTTTTCCTGTATCTTTTATTTGGTCTAACATGATTTTTTCTTTTCTATCGTCTTGTTTGGAACAAGAATGATGGTCAATTAATGAAATTTAGTAATCACCCAGGGTCTCTTCCAGTTGAGAGAGGGCATCGGCCGTTTGTTCCTCATTGGTTGCCTTACCATGCCACTGGTGCGTACCCTGCATAAAATCTACGCCATAACCCATTTCCGTTTTCATCAGAATACAGATGGGGCGACCGTGACCCGCTTTGGTTTTAGCTTGTTCGAGGGTGCGGACGACGGTATCCATATCATTACCATTCTCCATAATCATGACTTCCCAACCGAAGGCTTTCCATTTGGCGGGTAGGTCCCCCAAAGACATGACTTCTTCGTTGGGGCCGTCAATTTGCTGACCATTCCAATCGACGGTAAGAATGAGGTTATCTAGTTTGTAATGAGGGGCAAACATAGCTGCTTCCCAAATTTGGCCTTCCTGCAACTCTCCGTCGCCGGTCAGACAAAAGACCAGTTTGTCATCCTGATTTAATCGCTTAGCCAAAGCCGCTCCGATGGCAACGGAGATACCTTGCCCGAGAGAACCGGAGGCTACGCGTATACCCGGTAAGCCTTCGTGGGTGGCGGGGTGGCCTTGCAGGCGGGAGTTCAGGGCCCGGAAAGTCGACAGTTCACTGACGGGGAAGTAGCCACTACGGGCCAGGATACTGTACCATACTGGCGAGATATGCCCATTGGAAAGAAAAAATAAGTCTTCTCCTTTACCTTCCATATTGAAGGAAGGATCGTGATCCATGATATGGAAATAAAGCGCCACGAGAAAATCGGTACAACCGAGCGAACCTCCGGGATGACCACTCTGGGCCCCGGCCGTTTGACGGATGATATCTCTCCTTACCTGGGAGGCCATCCGTTTCAATTCATTGATATTTGCCATAGTTTTGTTTTGCATTTTTTGCAGGAATGTATTTAAATTCGGTACAACTCAACAAATGTAATAGAAAAAGGACAATCCTTCATTATGTAGGATTGCCCTTTTATGCGAACGTGTTGCTTAAAACAAGCAGCCAAAGCATTACTTAGGCTGAAAAGGCAACATTTAGCTGTTCACAGCGTCGTTGAATTTCTTTCCAGCTTTGAACTTAACGTTGTTCTTAGCAGCGATAGTGATAGATTCGCCGGTCTGAGGATTTCTTCCCTGACGCTCCGCACGGTGAGAAATAGAGAAAGTACCAAAACCGATTAAGGTAACTTTGTCTCCACTCTTCAGAGTCTCTACGATGGCGTCCAGTGTTGCATCTAATGCTTTTTCTGCATCTGCTTTACTGATATCCGCACTGCCAGCAATCTGGCTAATTAAATCTCCTTTGTTCATTATAGAATTTTTTATGACTTAATGGGCCAAATTTATAGGCTAGTATTTGTATTACCAAGTTTTTCAGGCTTTAAAAAAATAAAATAACCTAGTAATGACGGGGCTTTGAGCCCAATGAGGTAAAAAAAAGAGTCCGAAACCAATAAAAATCTTTTATAATGGAGGACAACACTTTTTTATTTTTATCCTTTTATGAATAGTTGTAAATTGTTTTATGGGAAAATAAATCAGGTGGATGGGAATAATAATTACCTGAAATCCCTAATTTTATCGTCGCTGGGCAGCAAATAACCAGAATCAAATATTCGACTTGTCAGCCGGGCAACTATCCAAGCAATATCTATGAAAACACGAATCTATCTATTTAGCTTATGCTTACTATTCGGAGCACTGCTTACCTGCAGCTCCTGTAGCCCTAAATCCGGCTGCCCGGCCCTGGGTACTTCGGCCACTCAAAAGGAGCGCAAGAAAGGAGGTGATTCTAACCTTTTCTCCAAGAAGACCCGTCGTAAAGTAAATCGTCACGAATAAAAAGGAATGGTCTGGTCGCCACCAGCGGATGAAGAGCTTTGCGGCGACCAGACAGGAATTGATTTAATCCGACGTACGGATTCGGGTGGAGCGTTGAATCCAACAGCCCACGTAGAAAGATTCTCCTACCTGCAAATTGCGAATGAACACATCTTCCTTGTTTGGCATAAATTGTGCGTAGCGGTTGATCCATTTGTTAGCTTCATCCCGAACACCGGGGTCAATGGATTTAGCTTTGTTCCAGGCGTCAATTGCGGGCCATACGACAATCTGGCTATCCCAACCTCTGCCCGGCCCACAAAGCGGCCCACTGGAGGCGTATAAGCGCCCGATGACAATATAGGGCTCTCCCCATTCCGGACGCACTTCAGCGGCTTTGAGGGCGTAGCTGCGGGCCTGCGAGAAGTTTTTCAGATGGGCGTTATAGATTTTCGACACCAGAAGTAGATAATTGGCTTTCTTTTCGGAATCATCCGTTTCTTCGGCTGCTTTTTCGAAAGAAGCCACCGCGCATTCGTAGTCGGCATTTTTGAGGCAGTCATAGGCTTCTTTTAAGGTGGTATTCACGGTAGAGGTCACGCAGTTTTGGTTGGCGGTCTCTATGAGTTGGGCAAAACGTTCTTCGGTTTCAGCACAGCCTCCCCACTTCAGACGGCTATATACCGTACGCAAGAGATCACAGTCTTCTGGATTATTCAGAAAATCCTCGTAGTATTTATCCATATAATATTCGCAATCGTAGAATCCACGGATGGTTTCAAAGGCCTCCAGGCGGGTAGGGGCGTAGGATTCGATAATTTCCCAGCGCGCGCAGGAACCATCTTCTTCGCAATTGGCCAGTCCTTCGGCCAAAATCTCCCTTACTTTTTGCTGATAGGTCTGTGCGGTTTGCTCGTCAATTTCATCGGCAAAGTATAATTCTACGAGAAGAGCAGAGAAAGGATTAAGGACAAAATCGGGGGTTTCCAGACCATCCTGGTCGATAGCTGCCTTGAAAAGGTCAAATATTTCTTTGCGAGTCGCTCTTTCCGGATACGTGTAATAGAAATCAAAAGCCTTACGCGCTTTGATAAATCCACCTTCCGGATAGCACTGATCGATTTGATCGTACATCTCAAAGATCCGGTCGGTATAGGCTTGTTTTTCCAGGGAATCTTTGGCAACCTCCCGGAAATGCTCAAAAAAACGAATGCCATCGGCAAATACGGTATTTCGTTTCCCATCCGCCGAGGGGGCTTTTGCGTATACCTTTTTCCAGTAGTCGTAGGCCAAATCCCAGTCTTCCGCTTTTAAGAAGTCGCGATAAAGTACGTAATCGCGTTTGACCTGATCTGTATTCGCTGCATCGGCAAAGGTTGCACAGGGGTTATCTGGCTCCTGTGGGGTGGCCTGAGTGGTCTCGGCCGTTTCGGTATCGCTTTCTTCAGAGATGGCTGGTTCGGTCACTTTGGGCGAACAACTCAGCACGATAGCAAGCAAGAGGAGTAGTAGACCATTTTTTGTTTTCATCTTTATTTTTATTTCGTTTGTGGTAGCACTTTCGTGCAAAAATAAAAAGACCTCCTGACTTTTCCAGAATAGTAATATTCCAGCTGCCCAGGAGGTCTTTTCACCTGCTTTGAAAAAAAACGGGTTATAGTAGTCAGCCGACTATCTATTTTTGGGTACGCAGGGTAACGGTTTCACCTATCCAGCAACCGGTACTTAATCTGGCGCCGTCTTCACTATGTCCACGCTGGAAGGCTTCTTCTTTAAGTGGAATAGAACCGTTGTAAAGCCCGATCTTGCGATTAGCATCATCCACTACTTCCGGGTCATCATCAACAGATTTTGCGTAGGCGTACTTATTGATGGCGGCCAGTACGATTAACCCTTTACCGAAGTTGTCATTACGACAAGAGGTAGAAGAGGCATACATGTCACCGATCAACAGATAAGGACGGCCCCAATTGGGTTTGAGTTCAGCCGCTTTGTAAGCGGTGGCCCGTGCGGTAGATTTCTGTCCGAGTTTACGGAACTGAATAGAAGCGATACTGAAGTAATATTCTCCTTGCTTTTCTGCCTCTTCTTCCTTGGCGATAGCCTCTTCGTACTTGGCGATCGCTTCGTCAAACTTTTCTTCCCGATACAGCTGGTTGGCATAAACTGCTGGATTGTTCTCAAGGAACTCTGCCTGACGCTCGGCATTAATCTCAGCCGCCAGTGTTTCGTAAGTGGTCTGAATCTCCTGAATCTTGCTATCGGTCGTATCACAACCCTGAGCTATTAATTTCAGGTAAACGTACTTGAGAATATCGAGGCTGTCTTTATTCTCTTCATAAACCGGAATCAATTGCTGCTTGAAGTAATCGCAATCAAAAATACCGCTTTCGGTATCCTTGTAAGCATTCTCCATACGCGCTTTGGATGATTCGTAATAGACTTTGTACGTTTCGTTATTCTCAATGTTGTAGTCGGCTAGCTCGATGGCCTTGATCAGAAGATCTCTGGCTTCGCTTTGTTCTACCTGTTCGTTTTGGAAAAGGTAATTGACGAGCTGACCGAGTGGCTCCAGTACGATGTATTCCACCTCATTGCCACCTTCGTAGAGCGCTTCTTTAAAAGCTTCGAGCGTAGAGGGACGGTAGCCATAATTAGCCATGTAGAACATAGAATAAGCCTTTCGTCCCAGACCGATGGGTTTTTTGTCGGGGAAGCATTCTCCCAATTGGCTCCACAACTGGATGATTTTTTCATCCAACTCTGCTTTTTCTTCTTCCGTTGTACCAGCGCGCTTCTTTTTAGCTTCCAGGATAGTAACCCCATCCGTAAAGTGATAGGAGCGCTTACCATCCGCTGCGGGAGCAGCTTCGTAAGCTTTTTCCCAATTATCATAAACGATATTGAAATTTTCATCGCTAAGAGCAGCCAGCTCATCCACTGTCTTTCCCTTTGCAATTCCACGGTAAAGTACGTGCGCTTCTTTAATCTTTGTTTCGTCGGGCTTACCCACCCAGCTGTCACACTGCGCATTAGCAAAACCGACGGTCATGGTTAGGACTGTTAGTCCTAAAAGTAGTTTGCGAATCACCTGCATAATTAATTGAATTTACGTTTGAAAAACCAAGTATTATCATTTAGGGAGAAGCCCAGGGTAGCCTGCAGATAATTATTCTGCAGGATATCACCCGCCCGAACCTGCCCTGCTTCCAGAGCGATGTGGACGTATGATACGGCCTGACGGGCTGTAATAATGGGTACCCCAAAGCCCAGACTTACTCCGTATGTTTCTAATTGTGTGCCGTTAAAGCTTCTGGGGTCCGTTCCGGTGAAGGCACCAATACGGTAACTCCATCTGGCCATCCCCCCGGTAAAAGAATTAATATTGGGAATGTATTCTATACCCAAAGCCGCCCGGTAGCTATTGAATAGTTGATCCGGTTTTGCTTCGTTGCGGTATTCACTCCAGTTGCTGGCTTCGTATTCGGCACTTATTTTTAGCTTGTTGATATTTTCATAAGTTACACCAAAACCATATGACATGGGTAAGGTACCCGTTAGACGTTGGTCTCTAATGTCAAGTAGGGTGTCGCGGTCAAAGGGGCGCAAGCCCAGATTGTCTCTGGTGTAGAAGCGACTGACTACCGTATTGAAATCGGCGGTATTACTACCCGTTGCGCCTAAAATAACTCGGCGCCGTGGAGCATTAGAATTAGCGGAAACTTCCTCTTTGTCAATTTTAATCACGTATTGCAGTCCTCCTTCAAATTGAAAACCACTAACGCTGTACTCATCCAAAAATTCGGTGGCATGGGCGAATAGAGAAAGGTCATCCAGAGAAACCCGCCGGCTATTGGTGATTTTACCAAAGTAATAGGTGGTTCTGAGGCCAGCTGACAAGTTCTTATAGCGCCAACCATTAGCCCAGTTTAGTTGATAGGTCCCCCCGGTTCCCTTTAGGGTATTGGTATAGTCGCCAAATTCTTCTACCGTACTGTTTACCTCTATATCGTAGCCTACGGTAGTGTAAGGGCGTAGATTCAGGCTCATTCCCCAACTAAAATCCGGACGTCGATTTTCCAGGGCCAGGTTAATGGGGTTGCTCATGGGGAATGCCAGGGACAAATATTGAATATTGCCGGTCCACAGACTATTGGTATTGCCTGAATTGGATTCCCAGTCGGAATTAACGACATTCAAAGCAGATTCAAAAGAAGCATTTTGTAGGTAGGCCAAAGAAGCCGGGTTGCCAGGGTTGTCAAAAGCCGATTCGATAATGGCAATTCCTACCCCTCCCATACCACTCTGGGCTGCAGAAAAAGGCCGTGCCAAATCCCCCAGACCTAATCGGGAGAAAGGAGAATTGTCTTTGGGGATAATATTATTATTAACCTGTGCCCTTAGCCCGCTCAGGCTACCACAGATCAAAAGGAGAACAATTATTCTTCCAAAATTATTAGACATTATAGTTTAGCGTTTTATTTAATCCCCAAAGGACTAAATTTTGATTCACAAATATCTTGCTTTTCAATTTTTTTGCAAAAAAATCCGCATCTCCACCCGTTAATAATACGTTAATTGCAGGGTGTTGTGCTGCCCAGCGGTCAATATAGCCCTGAATTTCCAGACATAAGCCCCAAAAAGCACCATTTTGCAGCGCCGACTGCGTATGGTCTCCCACCCAATACTCAGGCACTTCGGACGCTGGCCGTGGCAATCGTACCGTATAATGCTGCATAGCGTCCAGACGCATTTGCCAGCCCGGGCTAATATTTCCCCCCAGATAAAGGCCATCGGCCAGCAGAAAATCGTAAGTGATACAAGTTCCCGCATCGATAACCAGACAGTTGGTTTCCGGATACAAAGCTTGGGCACCGATAACGGCTGCCAGACGATCTCGGCCCAGGGTTTCTGGTGTTTTATACCTGAGTGAAACGGGTAAATTTAATTCAGGACTCAGCTCAAGTACTTTCGTCTCCGAAGGTAAATTCTTCCTTACCACTTGCGGTAAAGATTCCGCTACTGTTGAATAGATGATGTTTTCAGGTGTATGGTTGGTTAGAAAAGCATGGATTTGTTCATTTTCTGTTCGCAGCAGACTCCTGGCGGTCAATAACCGGGTGCCTTCGAACCAGCCCATCTTTATTCTGGTATTACCAATATCGATACACAAATTTGCCATGGCCTGTTATAATTCGTTACTTATTCAATAGTAAAGACGAAAACCGGGCCGTCAAGTGTCTTAATAAAATTGCAAAACTTTCTTAATTAATGCTTAAAGTGACGAATACCCGTCATGAACATCGCCATATCGTGCGCATCACAATAGTCAATACTGAGTTGATCTTTAATCGACCCTCCGGGCTGAATAACTGCTGTGACCCCGGCCAAATCAGCAATCTCTACACAATCCGGGAATGGGAAAAAAGCATCCGAGGCCATTACGGAGCCCTTTACCTCAAAACCGAACTGCTTTGCTTTGGCAATGGCTTGCTGCAGGGCATCTACCCGCGAGGTTTGTCCACAACCCATCCCAATCAGTTGTTGGTCTTTGGCCAGTACTATAGTGTTAGATTTCAAGTGCTTGCAGACCTTGGCGGCAAATAGCAGATCACTGGTTTCCTGATCACTGGCTGCGCGTTTGGTGGCTAAACTGAGATCCTCCCGGCCATCTGTCTTCAAATCGGTGTCTTGCTCTATGACGCCATTCAACAAGCTTTTGAATAATTTTGGAGAGCGCTCAAAAGATTTGATCTGCATTAAGATACGTTTCTTTTTCTTCTTCAGATGAAGGAGTGCATCTTCCGCAAAATCAGGAGCAATCAACACCTCGTAAAAGATTTTATCAATGGCCTCCGCCGTGGCCAGGTCGATCTTTGTATTGGCAATTAAAATCCCTCCAAAGGCAGAGATGTTATCCCCCGCCAGCGCTGCTTTCCAAGCCTCCAAAATCGTTGGACGAACTGCAACCCCACAGGAGTTGGTATGCTTAAGCACCGCAAAGGTAGGTGCCGCATCCTTGAACTCCGCCATCAGGCCGACGGCGGCATCAACGTCAACCAGGTTGTTGTAAGACAACGGCTTCCCGCCTAAAATATCAAAAAGCTCCTCCAGATCACCGTGGAAGGTACCCGCCTGGTGAGGATTTTCGCCGTAGCGTAAAGGCATAGATTGGGGAATACTCTGTTTGAAACCGCCTTCCTGCAGGTCCCGATTGAAATAATCGTGGATGGCTACATCGTAATGAGAAGAAACCTGAAAGGCGGATAAGGCTAGTTTTTTCCGCTGTTCCAAACTGGTTTGTGCTCCCCGTTGCTCCAGTAAATCGAGTAGATACGCATAGTCCGCTCTGGACGGTACAATAACAACGTCTTTATAGTTTTTGGCGGCCGCCCGAATCAGAGAAATACCGCCAATGTCGATCTTTTCAATAATGGTAGCCTCGTCATCTGTGCTGGCCACGGTTTCTTCGAAGGGATACAGATCTACAATCACCAAATCAATTTCCGGAATGTCGTACTGCGCCAGCTGGGATTGGTGATCGGCTTCCCGACGGGCTAAAATACCACCGAATACTTTCGGGTGCAGGGTCTTGACGCGACCATCAAGGATGGAGGGGTAGGAGGTCAAATCTTCTACCGCTTCCACCGGAATATCAAGTTGCTCAATGTAGCGCTGGGTACCACCGGTAGAATAAATCGTGACACCTTCCGCGTGGAGTTTGGAGACAATAGGGTCCAGCCCTTCTTTGTGATAAACGGAAATCAGGGCAGCCTTTATTTTTCTTTGCTCGGACATGTTGACAATACTTTATGATGAACTTCTTTGTCTGAGGAATGAGTCAGTAATAAATTATACATCTTTATTTGTTCTTTTGCCGGCCAGTTTCGTTAAAAAGCCTCGTCGATGCGCTGCATCGCCTACGTTTTTTGCCTCACTGAACAGCAAAACACCCGCGTAAATCTTGTACACTTTATTAATGCCCCATTCCTAAGAAGGTGCAAATGTACGGATTCTCAAGCCTATTTTGTCTTTAAATCCAAAATATTTCCCATTTGGTAACAGGAGCGGCAGCGCGGCTCGTAGTGATTCTTTTCCCCCAGGACTACCCTCGTTCCCTCCTTGCTGAGGCGATAGGAGTGACTGGCGAGGTTGCCACAGTGCGGACAAATAGCGTGTACTTTGGTAATATATTCGCTAATGGCCAGGAGATTGGGCATGGGGCCAAAGGGGCGTCCCAGATAATCCATGTCCAGGCCTGCGACGATGACGCGCACGCCTTTATTGGCCAGCGCTGTACAGTGCCCGGGAAGATCATCGTCAAAAAATTGGGCTTCATCGATCCCGACTACCTCGACGCCCTCGGACAATTTTAAGAGCTGACCGGAATGGTTGATGGGCGTTGAAAGGATAGAATTGGCATCGTGAGAGACAACTTTCACCTCATCGTAACGCGTATCGGTCAGGGGCTTAAAAATCTCAACGCGCTGCTGGGCAATTTTAGCCCTTTTAAGTCGACGAATCAATTCTTCCGTTTTGCCCGAAAACATACACCCGCAGATGACTTCTATCCAGCCACTGCGCTGGTCCTTAAAGTGTGGTTCTAAAAACATGATTGACGGTATTAAAGCCGCGAAAATATTGAAACTTCGTCAAAAGAAAGCCTCACGGAAGGCTATTCTAAAAAAGAAAGCCGAAAAAAATGATTTTTGTCGGGAATACCATAATTTTAGGCACGGCCTGAACGCTTACATAATTGGTTTCCCAAACAAGTTAAGATTTAAAAACAAACTCGACATGGATAAACAACGCGCAAAAATTACTATAAAAAAAATTAATTCTCTCTTCGATAGTATAGAGATGGAAACCAATGGGCTCTCCACCATTGAACGCGACCTGATGCTAAAATATATACGGGATTTGTATGAGGTGTTTGTGGATGAGGCCAGAGAAGTCAGCCCCCCTAAAAAAATGCCTCCTAAACCGATCAGCCCCCCCAAACCAGAAGCACCAGCCCCCCCACGACCCATTATTGAATCGAAGCCGATGGATCAGCCCAAATTCGATTTGCACAAAAAAAATGAAGACCCGGCTGAAAAAGAACCAGAAGCACCCCAGCCAGAGCCGGTCTATTCCGCTCCCCGGACTTCGGCCTCGGGTACTACGGCTGAGATTGAAGCCCTCTTTACCTTTCAAGAAGCCCGGGAGCTATCCGAAAAACTCAGCGAACAGCCCATTAGAGACTTACAGGCGGCGCTCTCCATTAATGATAAGTTATTGTATACCAATGAGCTATTCGGGCGGCAGCATAATGTACTGAATGATTCGCTTTCGACGCTTAATCGCTTCGAAAATATGGAGCAAGCCCGGAGTTTCCTGGTTAGCCTGGCGGAACAATACAATTGGACAGAGGCAGAGCGGGAGGAGATCGCCAGATCCTTTATTAAAACCATCCGGCGGCGCTACGTTTGATCCCTTGCGCTACTTACCTTATATTTAAACCAGATAGAATAAGCTAAAAGATGAAGAAAATAGCCGTTTTTACTTCCGGCGGTGACGCCCCCGGAATGAATGCCTGTATCCGCGCCGTAGTACGCTCTACCCTTTATTTTGGAATGGAAGCCGTAGGGGTGTATCGAGGCTACCAGGGTATAATCGATGGAGAATTTGAACCGATGGATGCCCACTCGGTATCTAACATCCTGCACCTGGGCGGTACGATGCTACGCTCTGCCCGTTGTGAAGATTTTCGTACAAAAGAGGGACGTCAGCAGGCCTACGACAATATTAAAAAAGCGGGAATCGATGCTATTGTCGCCATCGGTGGAGATGGTACCTTTACCGGGGCCAATATTTTTATGGAGGAATTTCCAGATGTAAAAATAGTGGGCTGTCCCGGTACGATTGATAATGACTTGGCCGGTACGGATTATACCATTGGCTACGATACGGCGCTGAATACCGCCATGGAAGCTATCGATAAAATCAAAGATACGGCCAATGCCCACGATAGAATGTTTTTTATCGAGGTAATGGGGCGCGATGCCGGCTATATCGCCTTAAATACCGGTCTGGCAACCGGGGCGGAGATCATTATGATTCCCGAGAATGTGTCTACCATGGATGATCTTTTGAGAGAGCTGGAAAATTGCTACAAGAGTAAGAAGAACTCCAGTATCGTCGTGGTAGCGGAAGGGGACGAAATGGGGGGTGCCTTTGATATTGCAGCGAAGGTGAAGGAAAAGTATGATCGCTACGAGATGCGGGTCTCTATCCTAGGGCATATGCAACGCGGCGGTCGCCCCACCTGCGTGGAGCGGGTGCGAGCCAGCCGGATGGGGGTTGAAGCGGTCAAGGCCTTGCGGGATGGCAAGAATGGAGTGATGATTGGCCTGATGGACGATAAGATCACCTATACGCCTTTTGCGAAAGCTATAAAATCGCACGAGCCAATCGACGATGGATTTCTGGATGTCGTCAATATTCTTTCAAAAGTTGTTTAAGCCCTTATGATCCGGATCAGTCTTTTTATTCTCCTACTTCTCTTGTTGGCTTGCGCCAAAAAGGAAACATCAACGGCGCTGCCATCAGAGCCTTTTTTAATGGTCCTGGGTACTGCTCAGGATGCCGGCTTTCCGCAGGCAGCCTGTCAAAAAGCCTGCTGTCGACCGGTATGGCAGGGAGAAAAAGCCAGAGAATGGGTTAGTTGCCTGGCCTACGTAGATCCGAAAAGCGACCAGGCCTGGCTCTTTGACGCTACACCAGACTTTAAAGATCAATTGTATTATTTACAGGAAAAATTAGGGGTATCCTTAGCGGGGATCTTCCTTACCCACGCCCATATGGGGCACTATACAGGCTTGATGCATCTGGGCAGAGAAGCGATGGGGGCAGCGGGGGTACCCGTATACGTCATGCCTGAAATGTACAATTATTTAAGTGAGAATGGCCCCTGGAGTCAGTTGCAAGAGCTAGGTAATATTGAGCTGATCAAGATTCAGGCCGACTCCCTTATTCGCCCCTCCAGCGGATTAGCTGTATTGGCGATGCGGGTGCCCCACCGAGATGAATTCTCAGAAACGGTGGGCTATTCAATCCGGGGAGGGAATAAAAAAGCCTTATTTATTCCGGATATTGACAAATGGCAGCTCTGGGAACGGTCAATCGACTCGGTTAGCCAACAACACGATTGGTCTTTTCTGGATGGTAGTTTCTTTGCCAATGGTGAAATTCCCGGACGGGATATGTCAGAAATTCCCCATCCTTTTGTTCAGGAAAGCCTGCAGCGTTGGCAGGGCTTGCCCGCCAATGAAAAAGCAAGGATACACTTTATTCACTTCAACCATACCAATCCGCTATTGTACCCCGAGTCGGAGCAGAGTCAAAGGGTACTGCAGCAGGGCTTCGGTATTGCCCGTACCGGAGCTGTATTCCCCTTGTAGCTAAGCCTTTTTACGAGGCTTCTTGTAGATCGGCACGGTACTACAGGGCTCTCCAAACATCAGCGACTTAACTACGGGCTGCAGCTTTTCGGTGATTTTCAGGTAAACATTGGGCGGGATAGGATGATCGGCACAGCCCTTGATGACCAGCAGCGCATCTTGATAAGTAGCCGGATCCATTTGCTCAATCTTTTGCAGGATTTTATGGCCAATATAATCAGATTCGGAGCCGTAGAACAACTCTTGGGTATATGGAGTAGCGTAGGCAGCAATCAGCATGCTGGCCCACATGGGCACAATCGCCTTGCTGGAACAATGAACCAATAACACTTTATCCTGGTATTGCGACCAGTCGTGGGCTTTCATTGCCTGGCGAAAATCTTTCTCTTTTAACATCAGCTCTTTGAACAGATAGTCCTTGATATCAAATGGCACCAGGGGGGTATCGGGTACATACGCCTCTAATTTAAGGGTAATCAGGCTGCTTTGGGCGACGCGATTCACTAAAGGTTTATCCATGCTCATATCTATTCCTCTTCTTCGTTTGATAATGCTTTTTCGATAATCTCCTCGATTGGCGCTTGCTCTCCTATACTGGAATCGGGTAATTTGAAATCTTTTGGTGTCGGTAGGTCCCGAAGACTCTTTAAACCAAAATAATCCATAAATTTATCACTAGTGCCGTATAGCAAAGGCCGACCGGGGCCTTCTTTTCTGCCTACAATAGAAACAAGCTCCTTTTCTAAAAGTTTTCCAATGGCGTAATCGCAGTTGACACCACGGATGCTTTCGAGCTCGGTTTTGGTTACTGGTTGCTTGTAGGCTACAATAGAAAGGGTCTCCAGTGCGGAGCGGGAAAGTCTGCGCTTGGTGCTTTGTTTCAGGTAGGTACCAATGGTATTGTGAAAGGCGGGTTTGGTTAGAAACTGATAGCCCTCCGCAATCTCCTGAATTTCATAAGAAAAAGTATCGTCCTGGTATTTATCCTTCAGGTTGGCAATAGTTTCTTGAAGTTCTTCTTTAGAAAACTTCAGGCCGAAAGCTTCTTCCAGGCAATTTCGAATCTCCTTAAGACTTATGGGCTGATCTGCGGTGAAGATAAGGCATTCAATATGTTGAGCGAGTAATTCCAAAATTTAAATTTTGCCCAAAAATAACAAATTTGTGCATTCTCTGTGTACTAAGTAGGTTGCCCATATTGAGTCTGTAATAAGGTGCTGGCTTTTTTGGGCTAGTTCGAGGCGCAAAAATCGCGGATAGCCTAGCTATCCAAGGCTTTTTGCAACGAAGAAATCGCCCCAAAAAGACGCAGATTATTGCTTGATTTAATTGGGCAACCTACTTAAGTAG
>Ga0209938_1000422_pt1 | contig 23621 bp, 18 predicted proteins | sample SalPonR2_C_D1_MG_FD_185708 | JGI IMG/M metagenome (GOLD analysis project Ga0209938, IMG submission 185708) | Salt pond soil microbial communities from South San Francisco under conditions of wetland restoration - Salt Pond MetaG R2_C_D1_MG... ... | reverse complement strand
AATCTAGCCCTGCGCAGCCTCTCCATCCAGGAAGACGGACAGTATACGGGTAAAAAACGGCTGATGTGGGATGGTAAGAATATGAAAATCACCAATTACGAACCCGCCAATCGCTTTGTAAAACGCGAATACCGGAAGGGTTGGAGCCTGTAAATTAGGTGGTTAAATAGTCATTTGGTCAAGTGGTCACATGGCTGTACGACCAAATGACCACCTGACTACATGTTTTACATTGGCTTGCGCCCAAATATATTAATGCTGTAAATATTGGCCTGACCGGCGCGGAATTCAGCCAATGCCTCCGGGGTAATATGTTCCAGTAAGAAATCATCGGGCAGATCAATCTGACGTTCTTTATCAATGGTGATGGCTTCGAAGCCTGCCTTTGTGATAGTATCCAGATACTGATCCCGGTCGGTAGCTCCCGAGACGCAGCCGGCGTAGAGTTCTGCTACGTTACGTACGGCTGTTGGTAAATTTCCGCGAATAACGATATCGGAAATACTAAAGTGACCGCCGGGCTTCAGTACACGGAATACCTCATCATAGGCCTTTTGCTTATCGGGCACTAAATTCATTACACAATTACTGATGGCTACGTTGATAGAATGACTGGGGATGGGTAAATCTTCGATGTCCCCCTGCAGAAAATGGACGTTGGTATAGCCAAGTTTTTGTTTATTCTGCTGCGCCTTTGTGACCATTTCTGGGGTAAAGTCTACCCCAAAAACCTCACCGCTTTCTCCGGTTAACTGCCGGGCCACGAAGACATCGTTACCCGCGCCGGAGCCCAGGTCGAGGATGCTATCCCCTTTTTTGATCCGGGCAAACTCGGTGGGGATACCACAGCCCAGTTGCAGGTCGGCATCTTTGACGTAGCCGTCTAGCTTACTGTAATCTTCGTTCATAATGGTGGCGACTTCCTTGTCGTCACAACAGCTGGTTTTGGGGCCGCAACAGCTTTCTTCATTTCGGCTGGCTAGTTTTGCGTATTTGTCTCTGACAATCTGTTTTAAATCTTCCATTTTAAAGCTTGTTTTATTGAAGCGGTTTAATTTTTTTGGTTCAAGCGGTCTTAAAAAGCTTGTAGGTTCTGGCAAAGCTTCCCGATGTGAAATCGGGACAGGCTAATTTGAGATGCGTAGCCAAAGTTACGGATCGAAAATTAGCTGCCGTCCAGGTTCTATAAGGCTTTAAGAATCAGCGAGCTGTAAAATTTTAAATCGCTTCATGGTTTAATTTGTTTCTAGTCTCCGTACCTCTAACAATCCCCTTGGCAATCTTGCGGTGGTCGCGGCCGGTAATCCAGAATATTGCCGTAGGTATCGGCTTCGACCAGACAGCAATCCAGAATGATTTCCTTGAGTTTTTCCCGCCCTCGCTGTACGCGCGACTTGGCTCCACTGTAGGAAATATTCAGCCGCGCTGCCAGTTCTTTTTGTGAAAGCCCCTCCAGTTCGGTTAGTCGGATGGCCTCGCGATATTTTTCGGGAAGTAATTCAATTGCGGTAGGGATATAGCGGGCCAGCTGCACTTGCAATTCATTCCAATCCTCAGGCAGGTCTCCCATGTTTTCAATGGCCAGCTTTTGCCGCAGGGCTTGTTCTTTTTTCACCTTACGGAAAAAGTCGATCAGGCTATGACGTGCGATTTGCATCAGCCAGGCTTTTGCTTTTTGGGGCTGTTTCACCTGAAACCAGTTTTGGCTGGCTTTCAGGAAAGTCAATTGTAGGACATCATCGGTACTGGCCTGATCCGGTAATTGCTTGCGCAAAAAGCCAAATAAAGCGGATTCGTGTTGTTGCCAAATGGGTAAAAAATCCATTTCCTTGCTTTTTTATGTATAGACGATAATAGTCAGAAAAAGACGCAGAATTTCAGGAGAAATAAAGATAAGAAATAAAGAATAGGGAGGTAAAGGATAAAAGTCACCAAAAGCCTAGCTGCTATTTGTATGGCTACTGACGCAATGGTGATTTTTTTACGAAAGTAGAAACCGGAACTAGCCTTTTGGCAAAAAAACATAAAAGGAATTTCAGTTGAGGCAATCCTTTTTCTTCTCCAGTCGTTTACAATTTCACAATTCCAATCCCAAGGCCTATTTTTGTATTTTGCGAAAGCAGCAAAGGGCTACCTGGGGTAAAGCAGGCAGCACTTTATTAAATCAGGAAAGGATTATGTCTATACAGATAGAGGGCTTAAGCAAACAGTTTGGTACGCAGATGGCCGTCGATCAGTTAAATTTCGAGGCTAATAAAGGAGAAGTCCTGGGCTTTCTCGGTCCCAATGGTGCGGGAAAAAGCACCACTATGAAGATGATTACGGGCTACCTGTCACCCACTAAGGGGCAGGTAAAGGTCTGTGGTTTTGATCCCGCCCGGCAACCACAGGAGGTGCAAAAAAGGCTGGGCTACCTGCCGGAACATAATCCGCTTTATCTCGATATGTACGTGAAAGAATACTTACAGTTTGTGGGGCGACTGCATAAGGTAGCTCATTTATCGCAGCGCATGGAAGCGATGATTGAGCAAACGGGGCTACAAAGAGAACAGCATAAAAAAATTGGCGCTTTGTCGAAAGGCTATCGTCAAAGAGTAGGTCTGGCGCAAGCCATGTTACACGATCCGGAGGTGCTTATCCTGGACGAGCCAGTCTCCGGGCTCGACCCCAATCAGCGGATCGATATCCGGCACTTGATTAAGAAGATGGGAAAAGAGAAAACCGTTATTTTCTCGACGCACATCATGCAGGAAGTACAGGCAGTTTGTGACCGGGTAATCATCATTAATCAGGGAAAGATCGTTGCGGATGATCCGATTGCCCGCTTACAGAACCGGATAAGTGGTAATCAGGTCGTTCAACTCGAATTGGTGGAGTCGATTGATGCTAAGCAATGGCAGGCGCTGTCGGCCATTGAAGCAGCGCGTCCGCTTTCTGAGCGACGTTGGGAATTGTTATCAGCGGGAGAAGCGGATATCCGCCCCGAAGTATTTAGCTACATTGTCAAACAAGGCTGGACTATACTGGAATTGCGGCAGTTAGAGCGCTCGGTTGAAGAGGTCTTCCAACAATTGACCCAGTCTTAAATCATTGAATATGAATCTGCTAAAGATATTATTTACCAGTTTTTTGGTAACGGCTGCCTACTTTGTTCTTTCTGCTCAGCGGGTAGAGGTGACGCCTACCTTCCGTTTTTCGGACGGCGTGTATTTGAGTTTCGAATCCTTTCAACGCAATCAACCCGATCTGGTCTGGTCGGATCTGGTACGTCGATCCATTACCAATCCGGAAACCCTGGTCACCCAGGTGGAATACATCAAAAATAAAGAAACCAAAACGGACTTACCCCTGCAGGAAATCTGGGGAATCTGTATTGATGGGCTGCCCTTTCTACGCATCCCGGAAGATAGTATCTATAAGGACCTGAGCACTTTTGCAGGATTGCGTGTGGCCGGGAATATCAATTATTTTAGCTACGATAATCGCGTCGAAAAAGAGTATAAGATCGCGGCTTACAACCCCCTAAATGGAGAGCCCTTTCGCCGGGCGACCGTCAAGCGTCCGGTCACCGTTTTCGTAGAAAAGGTGATGGATTTTGAAACCGGACAGATTTATCCTTTTAACCAGGCCTCCATGCGTAAACTGATGAAGAAAGATCCTCAGTTATTGACCGTACTCAGTGAATTAGATGCCAGCGAGGAGGAATACGAAGAGCAGTTGTTCCGTTTATTAATGTCCTATAATCGCCGGCACCGAGTGTTTTTTAAACCATAAGTGTACTATGATTGCCATCTACCTTAAAGAGATTAACGGTTTTTTCAGTTCATTGATTGGCTATATCGTCATTGCGGTATTTCTGGTCATCCTGGGTCTGGTCTTATTTGTTTTTCCGGATACTAGTTTACTGAATTATCCTTTTGCCAGCCTGGATCAACTCTTTGGGATTGCACCGGTGATTTTTCTTTTTTTAATTCCGGCCATCACCATGCGTGCCTTTTCGGAGGAATACCAACAGGGTACCATTGAACTGCTCCAAACCAAGCCGGTAACCGATACCGATATTGTCCTGGGGAAATACCTGGCCAGCCTCAGTCTGGTTGTCTTTGCCTTATTGCCTACCTTATTGTATTATTATACGGTATATGAGCTGGGTACACCCAAGGGGAATTTGGATAGCGGCGCTATCCTGGGCTCCTATATTGGCTTGTTTTTTTTGGCAGCAGCCTTTACCAGTATTGGGGTCTTTGCTTCCGCCCTTTCGGGAAACCAGATCTTCGGCTTTATCCTGGCCACCTTTTTGTGTTTTCTACTTTACTATGGATTCTTTTATTTTAGTCAGTTACCCGTCTTCGTGGGAAAAGGAGACGATTTGGTAGAGAAGTTGGGGATTGATTTTCACTACGAGTCCATCAGTAGAGGTGTGTTGGATTCACGGGATGTGATTTATTTCCTTTCGATAGGTATTATTTTCCTGTTGGCGACCTTATTCGTTCTGGAAAGAAAAAAATCTTAACCAAACCACCAAACCACCAAACCACCAAACCACCAAATGACGAGGCATGAGTAAATCGAAGCAAAATATACAATCCATTGTACAGTTTGGACTGCTCCTGGGCATTATCCTGCTGATTAACATCCTGGCGAATGCGCGTTTTGGGAATACGGCGCTGTACGGTAGTCTGGATTTGACCGAGGAAAAACGCTTTACCCTGACGGATGGCACCAAAGAGCTACTACGCGATCTGGATGAAGTGGTAACCATAGAAGTGATGCTGGCCGGGAAAGACCTCCCCGCTAACTACAAGCGTTTGCGGGAATCTATTCAGCAAACCTTATCCGATTTTCGTAGTATTTCGGGCTACGTGGAGTACCGTTTTGTGGATCCGATGGCTGGCGATAGTGAGCAGGATCTGCGGGTGCAGCAGGAACTGGCCAAACAGGGCATTTATCCGGTGCAAAATCGAGTACAGCAGGCCGATGAGGTATCTTTAAAAATTATCTATCCCTACGCCCGCTTTTACTATAAAGGAAGGGAAGCGGCGGTAAATTTGTTGTACAATCAGGTACCGGGTATGCCCCAGGAGGCCGTGCTTGAAAATTCCATTGGCCTGTTGGAATACCAACTGGCCAATATGATCCAAAAGCTGCAGACACCCGGGCGCCGCAACGTGGTATTTACTACCGGACACGGGGAATTGACGCCCCTGGAAACGGCTGATCTGGAGCAGTCCCTCCGGGCTTTTTATAATACGGATCGCCTGAATTTGAACGAGGTGGTTCAAATTGATCCGGAGATCGCCGCAATTATTGTAGCCAAACCGCAATTTGCTTTTTCCGAAAGGGATAAATTCAAGATCGATCAATACGTCATGAACGGCGGTAAGGTGCTTTGGCTCATTGATGCTTTGCGGGCCAACCTGGATAGCCTAAGGGGTACGGAGGATTACATTGCGACCGATTACCAGTTGAACCTGGATAATCTTTTATTTAACTACGGTATCCGGATTCAACCCAATTTAGTACTGGATTTACAGCATACCCGCATCCCCTTAAATACGGGGCGCCTGGGGAATGCCAACCAAACCGAACTATTTGGTTACCCCTACCACCTGGCGGTTATTCCCACTTCGAATCATCCCATCGTGAAGGGGCTAAATCCACTGAATTTGAAGTTTGCCAGTAGTATTGATACGACCAGCCGGACCAAAACGGATCTGGAACGTACCGTACTCTTGAGCAGTTCGCCCCGCACACGGATGCAGTATAATCCGATCCGGCTGAATTTTGATTTTCTGCAAAGGGAATTACCCCGCGAGCAATTTAATAAAGGAGAGCAACCACTGGCCATTGCTATCGAAGGAACCTTTCCTTCGCTTTACGAAAATCGGGTGACCGAGACAATGCTGGCGGGATTAGACGAAATGGGCATGACCTTTAAAACCAGTTCCGTTCCGAACCGGATGGTGGTGGTGGCCGATGGCGATATCGCCCGCAGTCAGGTAAACTACGAAGAAGGTACCTTTATGCCCCTGGGCTTTAATGATTTTGAAAAGTACCAATTCTCCAATAAGTATTTTCTCATTAATGCGATAGAATACCTGTTGGATACCCAGGGGCTACTGGAGGCCCGCGGAAAGGAGGTAAAGCTGCGCCTGCTGGATGAGACCCGCGCCCTGCAGGAGAAAAGCTACTGGCAATTATTAAATATCGGATTACCCCTGGTATTTCTATTTTTGGTGGGCTGGGCCTATAATTTTGTACGAAAGAGAAGGTTTGGTCGGCAGTAAAAGCCTGCTTCCTTTGGAGAGGTTTAGGAAGCGGTGGGAGCTGATTAAGAAATAAAAAAAGAATAATGAAAAGATTACTAATACTAGCGGGCATTTTTCTTTTGCTAGCTATTCTGACCATTGTCTATTTGCAAAAACGTCCGGTGGAGCAAGGATCACTGATTGGTTCGGACCGGCAATTTGCGGTAGCCGATCAGGAGATAAAAAAAATATTTTTAGCCAACCGAATAGATGGTTCTACGACCACCCTGGAGCGCCGTGGGAAAGACTGGATTTATAACGGAAAATATAAAGCGCGGCCCAATGCCATGGAAAATCTCCTGCGAGCACTTACCGATATTCAGATGATGTATAAGCCCGCCGATGCTGCGGTGCCTAATATGTTAAGTGATCTGGCTACCCGGGGTATCAAAGTGGAAATCTATGGCGATTCGGATAGCCCAGAGAAGGTGTATTACATTGGGGGAAGTCCGGCCGATGAACGGGGTACTTACGCCATATTGGAGGGGGCAGAGCAGCCCTACGTCACCCATATTCCCGGTTGGGAAGGCAATTTGCGTTTTCGGTACAACCTAAAAGGGGATGACTGGCGGGATCGATCTATTTTTTCCGTAAGGGAAAAGGAGATAGAAAGCCTGAGTCTCGAATATCCCAAACAGCGGCAGCATTCTTTTCGCCTGGAGTCGGAAGGGGCCGGCTTTCGTGTAGCACCCTTTTACTCGCTGCAGGATAAAATAGAGGATGTAGCTTCTTCCGACCGGATAATTGCCTTTCTGGATGGTTTCGAACAGTTGGGGGCAGAGACTTTCCGAAATGATCATCCGGGGCGGGACTCGATCCGGCAATTGGTTCCTTTCTGTACCATCCGTCTAAAAAAGAAAAATGCCGAAGAGCAGGTCGTGCGATTATTCCCTATCTTTCCGGATAATGTGGTCTACGATGCCAAATTGAACCAGTACGAAGTTAATGCACCAACTCAGGTAGAAAGGTATTTCGTAGATATCAACGGGGAGGATTTCTTACTGGCACAGCATCGACTGATGAAAGACATCTTATGGTCGTATCAATCTTTTTATTAAACAGATGACAAGGGTATTTGGACTATTAATTTTTTTAGCCGGCACCACTTTTTCGTGGCTGCCTTCGAGTGGGGAACTATGGGGTTTCTGGGGGCATCGCCGCATTAACCGACTGGCTGTTTTTACCCTGCCTCCCGAAATGATGGGTTTTTATAAGCAACACATCGAATATATAACGGAGCATGCCGTGGATCCGGATAAGCGGCGCTACGCCACTAAACACGAAGCACCCCGTCATTTTATCGATATTGACCACTGGGGGACTTACCCATTTGAAGCGGTACCTCGCGACTGGGATGATGCCTTAATCAAATACACCAGTATTCATCTGGTGACTACTTCCGGTGATACGACGGAGGTGAAGATTAGCAACAGTCCGGAATATAAAACGTTCTTCCGATCCTATGTCTTACCGCAATACTACGAGGAGGAATGGCGTATCGATTGTGATACACTGAGTAATTTGCTGGGGCGTCCTTTGGACTGCCAGGCCGTTTACGCCGTAGATCACTTTAGCGAATACGGTATTGTTCCTTATCACCTCTTAAGCATGAAACGGCGCCTGACCAGGGCTTTCTTAGCCCGTGATGAAGGTGCTATTCTTCGATTATCTGCAGAAATCGGGCACTACATTGCCGATGCGCACGTACCCTTGCATACCACAGAGAACTACAATGGTCAACTAACGGATCAGCTGGGAATACACGCTTTTTGGGAAAGTCGAATCCCCGAGTTGTTTGCCGACGAACAATACGATTATTTTGTGGGGCCGGCCGAGTACGTCGCAAGGCCCAGGTCTTATTTCTGGGAAGTGGTTTTGAACAGTCACCAGCTACTGGACAGCGTCTTATGGATAGAGAAGGACCTAAGTCGTGTTTTTCCCGAAGACCAGCAGTATTGCTACGAACAACGGTTAGGGCGAACGATCCGGACCCAGTGTAAGGAATACGCTGCAGCCTACCAGGAACGTATGAATGGGATGGTAGAGGCCAGGATGCGTGCGGCGATTCACGCCGTTGGTAGTATTTGGTTTACTTCCTGGGTAGATGCGGGACAGCCTAATTTAAACGCATTAGCTGATCGCCCCGAAGACCGAACAGAACAGGAGCAGCAGCGGATAAAAGAGCTGAATCAAGCCTATCAATCCGGGGCGATCAAAGGAAGAGAACACGGAAATAACCGTTAATCACCACCACCAGGGCGCCCGCCGCCTTGCTGGCTTCTTTGTTCTCGCATTTCTTCAATTCGTTCCCGTTGCATTTTCTCAAATTCTTCATTAGTAATATCTTTCCCTCTTTTGGGTTCTTCCAGATCCTTTTCTTCCGGAACTTCAAAACTGATCGTTACGGGACGAAAAACCGTCTCGCCGTTATTGATATCCAGGGCCATGATCAGCCCGGGTAATTGACCATAAATACCGGGGCCAGCGGATACCGGAATGGAGGGCGTAAACCAGGCGGTCAGGGCCCTTTGCTCCAGCGTATCGTCATAGATAGCCTGCATACAGGGGTAGCCACCAATATCACGCGTGACGCCAGTGACTTTCCAGGGGGTCTGCTCAATGTCTCCTTTGATCAAATAGCGTTTCCCTTCAAATTCCCGACTGTTGACAAAGCGCATCTGTTCAAAGTTGCGATACATATCCCCTGCGCTACCGCCAAAGAAACTACCCCAGCGACGACCGCGGCCAGGACCAGGGTCTTCTTCTTCGTTGTAGTAGGTAGAGAACATGGATTCCTCCTCGGTGAATTTCAATTGGTACTTATTGGTGATGGTCTTGGGAGCCCACTGCTTGAAGCGTTCCCGCTCGCCCGTTAGCTGGCGATGTACATCAATGGTCTGTTCGTAAACAATGGTACCCTGGTTTTGCTGAGCAAAACCCGTAAGGCTGAAAAAAAGAAGGAAAAAGAGTGGCGTAAACTTCATATTGCTGGATTATCGTTTTTCTGAGTTCAAATTTAGGCTTATAACGCCGAAAACAGGTTAAAAGATATGGAATTTTGGTTAATTAAAGTTAAGCAGTAGAACTTACTATTTGTAAGGGCTTTATTTTTGTACCATTACAGACTTGGGCAAAATGTAATTATATGCCACTAAAGAATAAGAATTTCTTGCTACTGCTACTGATGTCTTCCAGTATGGCCCTCTTATTGGCGCTGGAAGGTCTGTGGCTACAGCAAAATTATAAAAAGCAGGAATGGCAATTGGACGAGACCCTGGATCGTCTTTTTGTGGAGAGCGTATTTGATCAACAGGATAGTCTGATCAATCGCCTGATCCTACAACCCATCATGGCGCAATTGCCCGATAGTGTGCAGGGTATTGACCTGTACCCGGATATTCGCTGGCGCGATAAAGGGAAGCAAGAAAGAACGTATTATCCTAAAAAAGATAGTTTCAGTATACCTCGCACCAGAGATACCATGGATCGGGTAGAATTTAAAGTGGTGGATACAAGGGATGAGCATAAATCCTGGGATGTGGAGCGGCGCATTATTCGTTCTTTAGCTTTTACACTAAAAGGCTTAGACAAAGAAGATTTCAACTTTCTCAGTTTCGGAGAGGATTCCTTACGCCTGGCAGATATTGAGCAAAGCTTCCAAAGTAAACTGGATGAAGCCGGTATTCAATTGGCCTTTAGGGTGTTTAGGAAGGATCGTAACGAAGAGATCGACATTGACCAGGGCTTTCTGACCCGCCCCGCCCGGGGAGATATCCCTTTTCACTCTACTTACCAGGCTCATATTACACAACCGGGGCCTTACTTACTGCGCAAGCAACTGCCCTCTTTTTTCTTTTCTCTGATGCTGACTTTACTTACGGCCGCAGCTTTTATCCTGACTTACCTAAGTTTAAAGCGCCAACAAAAGCTCACAGAGATGAAAAATCAGTTTATCAGTAATGTGACCCATGAGCTTCAAACCCCGATTACTTCCGTTGGGGTAGCTCTGGAGGCCATTAGTAATTTTGATGTGATCAAAGACCAGGCCAAGACGGAAGAATACTTACGCATGTCAAAAGCGGAGCTCAACCGGCTGGGCTTGCTGGTGGATAAAGTACTAAAAATGGCGCTGTTCGAACAGAAATCGTTACAGTTGCATTGGGAAGCCTTTGATTTGGATCAACTCATTGGTGAAATACTGAAAACCCTGGAATTGCAGCTGGAGCAGGCAGGAGCCGAGGTGGTGTATGAATCTACCGGTGAGCAATTCATCATCCGGGCTGACCGGGTCCATACCACCAGCGTGGTTTACAATCTGTTGGACAATGCCGTAAAATATAATGAATCGCCCGTGCGTATTCACCTTTCGGTAAAAGAAAAAGGAGAGGTCATCCTGATGGATATTGCGGATAATGGCATTGGTATTCCGGATCAGTATCAGCAAAAGGTTTTTGAAAAGTTTTTCCGGGTGCCCAGCGGTGATTTACACCGTGTAAAAGGTCATGGCCTGGGGCTGAGCTACGTAGCGACCATTGTCGAGAAAATGGGCGCTAAGCTCAAACTACACAGTAAAGAAAAGCAAGGCAGTACCTTTTCCCTCCAATTCCCTAAGTCTAAACCCTCCTTTTCATGAGTAAAAAAGCCAAAATCTTATACATTGAGGATGAGCCTTTTTTGGGTAAAATAGTTAAAGAATCGTTGGAAAGTAGACAGTTTCTGGTTCGTATGCTGACGGATGGCATCGATGCGCTGGAAACTTTTCAATCCTTCCAGCCCGATATTTGTGTGCTGGATATTATGCTGCCTACGAAGGATGGATTAAGTGTCGGTAAAGAGATAAAAGCACTCGATCCGCAAATGCCCATTATTTTCCTTACGGCAAAAAACCAAACCGAAGATGTCTTGAAAGGCTTTAAAATGGGAGGGAACGATTACATGCGCAAGCCTTTCAGTATGGAAGAATTAATTGTCCGGATAGATAATTTACTCGAACTGACCGGCAGCTCAACTAATAGAAACCAGAAGTCTAATGGTAATGCAATTACCATCGGGCAGTACCAATATGATCCGGTCAAATATGAATTGTCCCTAAAGGGAAAGGTAGAAAAGCTGTCCCATCGCGAAGCAGAGCTATTGCGGATTTTTCTGGAGAAACCACAAGAAATCGTGGAGCGAAAGCATATACTAAAGACAATTTGGGGCGATGATTCTTTTTTCAATTCGCGTAACCTGGACGTTTACGTGACCAAGTTACGGGGCTACTTTAAACAAGATCCTGACATACAGATCATTACCTTAAAAGGGGTGGGCTATCGTTTTGTCGCGGGGTAGAGCTGGCCGATTTTACGCGTTTTGCTTATCTTTAGGTGATCTTTCGCAAAAGAAAATACTATGGATTTAAGTCCGGTTATTATCGCAATACCGATGTACTTTATGCTGATGGCAGTGGAGTTGGTTTACGAGTCGATTACCAATCGTAAGACCTATCGCCTGAATGATGCCATTACGAATATCAGTACGGGAGTTCTACAGCAACTCAGTGGCACATTCCTTTACGTAGTAAAGGTGGGACTTTACGTCCTTATGTACGAATACGCAGCAATTATTGAGCTGGAACAGACCTGGCCCGTATTTATTGCTGCCTTTATTATCTGGGATTTGTGTTATTACTGGGAACACCGTCTGGCACATGAGATCAGTCTCTTCTGGGGAGGACATTCCGTGCACCACCAAAGTGAGGACTATAACCTGTCGGTTGCGCTACGGCAAAGCTCCACGGCCTTTATCTGGGGCATTCCTGTTTATTTGCCCATGGCCTTAATGGGCTTCCACCCGAATCACTTTTTATTGGCCGGGGGGATTAATCTCTTATACCAGTTTTGGATACATACCGAGCACATTGGTAAAATGCCACGTTGGTTTGAAGTGATTATGAATACACCCTCGCACCACCGTGTACACCACGGTCGAGATCCTAAGTACCTGGACAAAAATTACGCCGGGGTCTTTATCATTTGGGATCGTCTTTTTGGTACTTTTCAACAAGAAGAAGAACGGCCCAATTACGGTACGACCAAGCCGCTGAATAGCTGGAATCCGGTATATGCCAATTTTGCCCACTACATCACCCTGTTCTCTCAGGTGCGTAAAGCGAAAACGCTTAAGGACGGTTTTCGGATTTTGTTTAAACCGCCGGGCTGGTTACCCGATTATTTAGGGGGCTCTGACGAACCCGGGCTGGTTAGTGAGCGCTACCAGAAGTACAATCGCCGGACGACCCTGCAAATGAATCTGTATATTTTTATCCAGTTTCTCTTAGCGCTGGGATTATACGCGCTGTATTTCTTTAAGAATGGGGACTTTGATCCGACCACCAAAGCGGTGTATGCCGTCTGGATCGTACTCACCACCTTGATGTTTGGTTTTCTTTTTGAAAGTAAAAACCGCTGGTTAGCTGGCCTGGAGTTACTGCGCCTACTATCGATTCCCCTGGGACTATATTTTATGCAGACTTTCCCGATGCCCGTCGTCATCGGGGTAGGGGTGTTTTCAATAGCCAGTATTTGGGCATTTATTTTCCTTTTTAGAAAAGCCCTACGGAGTCCGGAGCCCAGCGAACTTTCGGTAGTTTCCTGATCATGACTCCGTTTTCCAAAAGGGAATGATAGCGGGCTTCCGCCAGCGGTTATCTAATTCCTGACGTTCGATTCGCATCCCATATTTTTGTATCCGCAGTTCGTGCCGACCCCGTTCCAGCGTAGAGATATCTATGATACCTAATAAGCCAGGAATCTTTTTGATCGGATGCTCGTAAAACATAAGATCTGGATGCAGAATCAGACTGTCCCCAATACTAATGCGATGTAAATCAGCAAAACACTGTAATAAGGAATCTGATTGGTATTGAATGGGATCAGATAAATCAGCATTAATGACACCCCTTAATAAGATTCTTTCTTTTTTGGGCGCTTTCAAATCCGGACAAACTTCTTGTAAAGCGGAATTATCAAAGGCACCGTTGTAGGGTAAGAAAACTTCCAAATAATCACTTTCCACGTATTTAGACGGAATCATGGGACTGGTAAACTGCGTAGTGTTAACTCGGGTTACCTCTGCCATCTCGTCTCCATAGTAGAGGCGGTTAAATTGATTGGGATCGTCCTGAGGCGGAAAAAAACGGCCGTGCTCCAGCACCAATGAGGAACCCAACATCGCCATTAGTACATAGGGGATAATTAATAAGCCGACCCGCCGACCAAATCGGTTGTCTATTAAATTATAGTACAGAGGACGGTATAAAGGAGCCAGGGTAATCCAACCCATAAAGCGATAAAAGGGATAATAGACCTTAGAGAGCCACTTAATACCCTTGATCGCCCCCAGGCTAACAAAGTCAATAAAATAGAGCAGGGCAAAGCACAGGAGGATCCCTTGTATCGGCTTCAATATATTATTGCTCACCAGGTCACTTTCAATACTACGGATTAGATTTGAGAAAAGGGTATTGAAAGTTAAAAAGAGGCCAATGGACAGAATAACAAAAAGGAGCAAAAAGGTAAAGGCAAATATCGTACTACAAATCTTTTCCAGTCGCTCGATGTAGTCATCAAAAGACTGTAGCCGCTTGCGCAAAAATGCATCAAAGCGGGGTGCCAGTCTAAGTTGATCCAGTTCAATATCTTTGGAAACGTAACGTAAGCCAACGGTGCTGATCCATAGACAGCGTAGGGTCAGGTGGATAACCAAATTGAGCAGGGTAACGAACCATACCGCTTTCACAATGGCGGCACCCAGGAAAATACTGGCAAAACGCGTTGAGGAAATGCTGATTCTAATCGAACGCTCAATCAACTGATTGGTCGGATCGTTGAGGCCAATGAGCAGGAAAATAGCAAAACCAGAAATAATCAACTCTAGCTGCCAGCTTTCTTGTTCTAATTGATCCAGCCAGCTTTTGAGTTTTGATTTTGGGCTCTTATCCATAATATTGGGTTCTTTTGAGCAGGTCGTGCGAAATATCGGCTACCCGACTACAGCCGGACAGACCCATCGTCAATTCGAATTCGGCTATGATATTGCGGAATACGGCTTCTACCCCCAATTGACCGTCGATGGCCAGGCCGTAGACGTAGGGACGACCCAGGCAAACCGCCTCGGCACCCAGCGCTAGTGCCTTGAATACATCGGCACCATCCCGAATGCCGCTGTCCATCAGTACGGGTATTTGCCCGTTGATGACCTGAACGATATCGGGCAGCGCATCGATGGCCGCAATGGCACCGCCAATTTGCCGACCGCCGTGGTTGGATACAATAATACCGTTGACGCCATGGTCCAGAGCCTTTTGGGCGTCGCCAGCCTGTAAAATACCTTTTAGTAGAATGGGTAATTGGGTCTGCTTTCGCAACCAGCCCAAATCCTGCCAGCTAATGGAAGGTCGGGAGTAAATATCGGTGAACTTCCGAACGGCCGTTACGGGTAACTTGCTGCGAAACTTTTGCGTAAAGCTGCCCCCTCCTTTGTAATTGCGAACCAGCCGAATGAAATTGAATAATTTGGTGAAGCTAAAGCCGCCTTCGGTTTCTACCTGTGCGGCCGTCTTGGGGTCACCCACCAGCTCCACAAAAATGGGATCGGAGACGTACTGCCCAATGCCACTGGCGTAGGAGAAGGGCAGATAGCCCAGGTTGAGGTCGCGCGGCCGCCAGCCCAGCATGGTGGTGTCAAGGGTGACGACAATGGCTTCGCAACCACATTGCTCGGCACGCCTTAAGAAACTCTGGACCAGCGCATCCGACTTACTCCAGTAAAGTTGAAACCAACGCGGACTCTCTCCCATTTCAGCAGCACAGTCTTCCATGGCAAACGAAGCCTGGTTGGAATAAATCATGGGTACCCCCAGACGGGAACAGGCACGGGCGACCGCCAAATCTCCCTCGGGATGAACCAGGTCCAGCACACCAATCGGTGCTGCCAGTAGCGGACTGGGAAGCTTTCTACCCAGTAAGGTTATACTGAGGTCTCTTTCGGAGACATCCCGCAGCATTTGGGGTACAATCGACCACCGCCGTAGTCCCTGGCGGTTATTGTCTATGGTATCTTGCGCCCCTGCGCCCCCGGCGATATACGCGTAGGCCTTCTTTGAGCAGTACTCTTCGGCTTTTTGGGCCAGTGTAGCCGCATCCGTGGGTACAAGGGGGCGTCTGCCACTAAACCCCGCGGTGTAGATCTCTTTTTGTCTTTGCAGCGCACTCAATAATGACATATTCAGTGTAGTTTAGGCGATGGGGCCAGCAGCCGTATTGAAATACCAGTCGTTATCTTCCAGGAGTTCAATTTTCTGATCATCCCGTAATTGACGTAATTCGATGAGGTGTAGTTGCAGGCCTTCATCTGGAAACACCTTAAGTAAACGCCTGGCGGGAATGGGCTCAGCAGCTAGATTGAAGGCCAGGCTCTTAATGATATCGATGGGAATCTTATCCTGGCCGGTGATAACAACCGTAGCATTTTTACTCATGCAGTCACTCAATTCGTCACTACCGTAACTGGAAGCGGCCACTACCAGATTGGAGACGCCAAGACGGAGGCATTTATCCAGTAAGGCTCGCTCACAGGGAATATCTGGTGGGCAGGAAAAAACGAGTTTGATGCGATTGCGCAGCATATCGAGTACCAGGGCCTGGCTTAAGTTAAAATAACTGACCTTAAGTTTGGATCGGGCCTGTAATTGCTGACAGAGATCCCGCACGCTTAAGGCGGGCATACCACCGCTGGGTTCTTCACCATCGATCAGAATAGAAGCGCCCTTTTGCAAAAATCGTTTAGCGCTAAAAGAACTGTAGCCCTGCAGAAAGACCTGATCTTTAAAAGCATTTACCCAGGTGTCGCGCTGCTCGGCGGTAATGAGTTGCCTGCTGATGTCACTTTTTCGGATCAGTAGATGGGCGCCGGCCTTGGTCAGTGGCTCCAGCTTATCGGCGGTATTAAAAGGAGCACGGGGTAGAAGGAATACCCGACCACTATTCTTTTTTACAAACTGCAATACCTGATCATCACTGTATTGCTCCGTTAAGATCAAGGTAGAAAAAGGACGCAAAGCGTGAATGGCTGTCTGTAGCATAATCCTTAGTTCTTTTTAGTGTAGAGGTTAAAGATGGGTATATCAATCAAGAAAGCTCCAAAAATGCGGGTGGTACGCTGTGGATCAGGATTATCACCAATGACCCGTATCTGGGAGGTACGCTGCACTCCAAAGCCGGTCGTAAAGGGCGAATTGGCAATGTTCCAGAATAAGAAAGCGCCCGGCGCAACGAAGTCCTCAAAACCCAGATCTGGTTCCGTTGCCGTACTTTTTGTATTAAAATCATAGGTGACAATTGGCCCCAGGTCCAGCAGACTACCAAAAACACTCAGGGAATGACCACGGCCAATACTTTTACTGACCGATAAGCCGATGGGGGTAGCGAGGTTGACCTGGAAGCCCGAATTCGTCGTTGCGCTGCGTTCGAAGCCAGCCCCAACACCGAGGTAGGCATTTAGGGCGATATTCCAGTCGTTGACCCGTTTTACCCGGGAGTAGCCTACCTCAACCGAAGCCAGTTCCAGTGCCGTTTTTACCTGATCTGGCGTTTGGGCCGTGGCCACCGCAGCCATAAAACTACCGTAGGTCAGGAGCTTACTCTTAAACTGATCGGCCGTTTTGTCCATTTGCTTACTTTGCTGTTCCACAACGATCGATTGTACCATGGCGGCCAGGTTGGCAATGGCCATGTTATATTGCTTGTTGACCAGGTTTTGGTAGAGTTGATTGGACTGCCCCAGTATTTGCTGCCCACTTTGTAGTAAGCTGGACTGACCGGTAGAGGAACGCTGCTCTTTAAATAGACCAAAGCTCTGTTCAACAATGGATAGCGTTTGGAAAATGAGCGAGGAATAATCCGTTAGGCTTAATTTTTCGCCCTTTGCCTTCAGGTCATATCGCTTATTTTCGAGTGTTTTCAACTGTTCTATTCCCCGCAAAATAGAAATACTGAGATTAGCGATATTATCCGCCTGCAGGCGATTACCCTTCAGTCCCATCTGTAAGTCCGGAATATGTCGGATATCCTCAAACAGTAAACCAAAGAACAGGGCTCGACTTAGGGAATCCTTTTTAAAGGTGGCCTCGAGTTGGTCAAAACTCAGCCACTTTTGCTGAATCGTATCCCTTTGGCTAAGGGCTTGAATAGACAAGCTATCCGATACGGTGGTCCGGGATTGCTGAGTACTGCCCACCTGATACGTATTCCGAATCCGGAAAGTATCCTGTACGGTTCTTTGCTGGATTTGGATTGATTCGCTGCGCAGGGCCTGTACCAGATGGTTACCCACGGCAAATACTTTGGACAGACCGCGAATACGATTTCCGCTTTTCAGTAAAACCGAATCGGGCTGCGTGGCCTGGAAATCCAAGATTTTTTGCTGTAAACCACTGCGGATAATCGCGGCCCTGGTGACGGGTTGGCCCAGGCTATCCAGCCCAGCTTCTATGCTGGCAAACTTTTCCCGAAGTTCCCGCTGTTCAAATTGGCTCAAACGAATCAAACTATCGAGAATAGGAAGATAAGGATTGCGAAAAGCTTTCTCTTGCCCTCCGGGGATAGCCGCGGTGGGTAGAGAAAGAAAGTAGCCTTGTAAGCTATCGAGGTAGTTCTCTAAAAGATCGATATCCTCCGTGTTTTCCTTCTGCTCAAAAAGCGATCTGAAGCCCGGTAATGCCCGGCGGAAGGTGGCTGCATTCTGCTGGATGGCGGGAGCGAATAAAGTGTCTTTACCAGCTTTTAGTTCGCTGACGTTTTTTTTCAATAAAGGCCAGTAAGTATTTTTTAAGGCCTCTTCCAGTGGCGGAAGATCATTTTTTAAAAGGTTGAAATTGGTTTTGTCCCCTAGCAGGAATTGCTGCAAGTTTTGGTATTTTAGACCCACGATAGAGTCTTGCTGAAGCGAGTTTTCTAAAAATTGGAGTGCGAGTAAGGGGCGTTGGCGCTCCGGACCAGCGGCCCACCAGCCGATCTCGGCTTGTAAGGCCCGTTCCAGGCTTTGGTAAGCTAAAAAGATTCGCTGTGCCCGTTCAGGCAGGCGGGCATTTTGTATGAGAAGCCATTTGCTTTGTAGTTCCAGGATAGTCTGTCCCAAATACTGGGCATTGCTATTCCAATCCCTTACTTGCTGCACCTCCAGACTCCTTAATTGTTGATCTAAAGCACCAAGTCCTTTGCTGATACGTTCGATGGGGGCCTCCGCATTATCCGGAAAAAACCGATTATATGCGGTGAGCTGGCTGTTCGATAGAATGTAATCTGCGGAAGGCACGCCGCGCAGCTGGTTTTCGAGCAAAATACTTTTTTCCCGGAAGTTTTGCTGCCAGGAGCGCAGCTGTCCCCTTAGATTGTTCAACTCATCGCTACTTGCCCAGACTTGTTGGTAGAGTGGGTGGGTATAAGGAACGTTTTCGCGAAGGTCGGTGATGATACTACTCAGCGTACTGATTTGTGTATTTAGGGCGGATACGCCCTGGCTCAGGCTATTGGTGTAGGCTTGATAGGTAGTGATAATGTCCTGTTGCAGGCTACTGTCCTGAGCGAGTGCTGCGGCCGTATTTTTACGCAACTGCAAGGAGAGAATATCTGCCTGATTTTCCAGGGCCAGGTAGCTATTGATCAGGATGGTATCTGTAGGTACGTCCAGATAGACCATATTAATCATCTTGAGCACCAGGGCTGCAAAGTACAATTCGGAAGAATACTTGAAATCATCCTTGAGTTCTTCCAGTTCAAATACCTGATAAACGTTTAGACCGAGATTAGACAAGTCGCTGGTGAAGACGGTCTTGGCATTATCCATGATAAAGCGATAGTTATCCAGTTCAAACTGCTCAAAAAGCTGGGCGGTATTGGGGAAGAGGGTAAGCAGGAGGCTATCTTTTTGCAGCCGGCGCTGCATCCGGCCCAGGAAAGCGACGTTGAGCTCTTCCTGCGCCCGCTCTTCAATAAAAGAGGCCAGGCCACGCAGGAGGCGTTCCTGACTGAGGCTAAAGCCCAGGCGCTCGTCGGCAGCATAAACATCCTGGGCTTGCTGGCTGGCCACCTGATTGGCCGGCAGCGCGGGGCTTTCCAGTTTTTCGTATTGCAACTTGGGTTGGAGCGATACTTCAATGGGAGATTTATTTCGGTATAATCGTTCTTGCCAATTGGAGAGTTTGGGTTGTTTTTGGGGCGGTAAATAAGTACTGGCCTGAATAGGGGAGTTGGGAATGAGTTGGATGATCTCGTCGGGTAGAAATGGATTGCTGGCCAAATCACTACGCAATTCTGCCAGGCTGATTTGTTGCCAGTTGGGATCCTGATACGCGATGTACTGGTACCACATTTCTAATAGCCGCTGGGTAGGTTTCGTGATTTGATTACGTCCTCCCCGCACCTGAGCGATGGTGTTTTCGCCCCCAGTTTGTAGGATGAGTCTTTCGAAGGGCGCTACGGTGATAGAGTCAAAAGTTAAACGTTGGTTTCCCTCCGCTCGTATGGTCTTGATCATCTTGCCCTGAATCGTTTCTTCCTGGGTGCTACAACCAGTACAAGTCAACTGGCTAGCTTGCCCGGGGCTTAAGTTGTAGCTCGCCCCCAGGGACTCCCAGTTGAGGTAGCCGGCCTGATTGAAAATTTGAATAGAGCGAGTGCTGCGGATGGTATCCAGTGTGTTTCCCAACTTGAGTAGTACAATATGCGCTTCCCGAGTGGGAGGCTGCGTAAAGGTGAGGGTATAAATCCCGAGGTTGTCCAGGCTGATTTGACTGGGATCGTTTATCTCGACTTCGGTTCCGTCTAGTTGCAGGGTGAACTGATCTGTAGAAATTCGTAGTTTAGGCACAAAAGCATCTGAGCGCAGCAGTTCTGATAGTTCGGTAGAGGCTTGTAAAAGATTCTGGGCAGATAGCCTTTCGGCAAAAGTGAAAAGAAGTAGCAATAGTAATAAGCTGCTCAGGCCTGAATAAAGTCTTGGTGCTTTCGTAGCGGTTTTACTATTTTGGGACATGAAAATGATTTTTAGCGTTGGTTGATCAACAAAATACAAATATTGCCTAATATGCGGCCCCTTTTTCGGAATTTAGTTTTTACGCTGGCGGTTATCCTGCTGACCTTGTTTGCCCTGTGGTATCCAGACCTTCTACTGCGGGTGGGGAACTTTGATACCCGACGGCTTATCGTTCCCTTACTTATGCTAATTATGTTGGGTATGGGGATGACCATGTCCATCCGGGACTTCTACGGGGTATTCAAAATACCGGCTGGCGTTTTGATCGGTGTCCTTTGTCAGTTTTCGATCATGCCTTTGGTGGGCTACTTTTTGGGCTATAGCCTGAGCCGCCTGGCCCGACTGGATAAGGAAAGCTGCCGTACAGTCGCCTTTGAAGTAGGTATGCAGAATTCGGGTCTGGCCAGTGGGATCGCTCTGGAGATGGGAAGGGTATCGACCATGGGACTGGCTCCGGCGGTTTTGGACCGCCGATGAATATTTCCGGTTCTACCCTGGCGGCCTTCTGGAAAAGCAAAAAAGAAAAAAGGCCATCCCATAGGTAAATAGGATAGCCTTTGACAACTTGTTTAAAGTAAATTTGCGTTTAAAGTCTGGTATTGATGATATTGTTATAAATGGATCCGAAGGTGTAGTTAATGCCTACGGAAAAAGAAAAATCGTAATTGGTGGCCAACTGCCGCTGTGATAATAATAAGTCTTCCAGGCTAACCTCTCCCAGGGGTAAGGAAAGTTGATCATTAATGAACTCAAAATTTGTCCGAAAGCGAACGGCTAATCCCTGTATGATTCGTACATTGATGTTGTTGTTAAGTTCTACACTATTCTTGGAAAAATCGTGAAAGAAAGCTCTTCCCTGCAAGCGCGTAAAGATACTTCCCCAGGGTTTTCTCAAGCGTAAAGCGACTTCCAGACTTTGATCAAAAAGTAACTCTTCTGTTTCCTGGTAGATCGTCTCTTCCAGGTATCTCCGATTATCAAAACCAGTTGAGTAAGCGATGGTGAATTCCCGATAAATCGCCTCCTGATAAGGAAAAATACTAAACTCTACGGCCGGACCAGCTCCGTAACTCAGGTCAATGTTTCTGAAATTATCATGCCGGGCATTGGCTCTGACTCCCGCTGACCAGTGATCGTCAATACTAAAGACGGCACGGCTGAAGAAACCGTAGCGCTTTAGGCGTCTGACAATGTCTCCTTCGTCTTGCTTAAAAGTCTGATTATCACTTCGATAATAAATAAAATTACCGAAACGTAAATCATCAGTCACACGTGTAACGTCCAGGTCTGTCCGCAGTTCAGTTTGCGTCCGTGCGGCCTCGAAGTTGGCTTCCACATCAAACCCCGCTTCGAATACCCAGTAATTCCAGGGATCAAATTCGGCTTGTTTTTCCTGGTCTTCTTTGGCATTTTCTTCGAAGGTCATCGAAGTGGAGATGATAATTTTATCACTTGCCGGGGTATTGATCAGGTAAGGTACCAAACCCATCGCAAATTTATTGATGAATTGGTTGCGCAGTTCATCAATCGTAGCATTAGGTGGAGTGTCAAACAGAATTTCCTGCGAAGGAGCTTCCGAATAGCTATCCATTTCGATATACTGCATCGTATACTTCCGACCTCCGTTGGCGGTACTGATCGTATTCACTAAAACGTGAATATCTGCCAAGCCCTGATCCCGTACGTAATCTACGTAAGGCACTTTTGTTCTAAAGAAATTCAGATCACAATCTGCCCCGCCTCTACAGTCAAGAAATACCTTTAAAGTTTCAGTATTATTAGTGGATTGAGCAACCGTGCTTGTGCCGATGCAGAGGAATAGTAAGAATAAGAAACAGATATTTTTCATACGGAAATTCAAAGCGTTTGGATAATGGATTTTTAGTTAACTTTGGTATCAAACAAAGTGCATTTATATAATGTAAATGTAAGCACTTTGTTTACATTTCCCACTGCCGAAAATCAGTCCCGTTTTGTTAGAAGGGGCTAATCTAAGGTGAACGAAGGACTAAGTGGTATCAACGTAGGGTTTACGTCGCTAAACGCCGATGGTCGAAAAGTGAAAAAAAAATGGGCCGCGGTTAACCCTCTTCACCCAGGATTGCCTGGATACGATCTACACAGTCTTTCAGGTGAGCTTCCGTAAGGGTGTCGTCGGCTCTTTTAGCCGCTTTTTCCAGGTCTTTTTTCAGGGTTTTTAGCTCCATTTTTACCAGGGGACGAATATCTGAAGTACTCACGTCGACATTCGTGCGAACTACGTAAGCCCGGTATTGAGACGGAATGGACGACTGCTCCTCGGTCATTAGATGGGCCATTCGCTCGAGGTAGGCCCGCTGTAAATTACGCCGTCCAATGTCAATGGTTTGTCTGGTGTAGGCCTCGGTCCAGAGCCCCTTTCTTAACTCTTCCAGCATTTGCTGTAAAGTATAAGCCTGGTTACCGTCAAACACTTCCGCTTCAATGAGTCGCTGTAGACGTCCCATATCCAATACATTGTTAAGGTAACTTACCTGGTAAGACCGCAGGCGATCGACGGCACCAGCATATTGAATCCGCTCCAGAATGTCCTTATCCATTAGCCAATAAGGGGTTTGGAAGGCGTGCTTATGCAAAAAGCGCATCGCTTTTTGTTGCTCCGATTTTGGCACTCGTTCGTAGACGGCGCCCTGATCGGCGGTGCTGAGGGTTTCGTATACCCCACCAATGTTCGGAATGGTATGGTTAATATAGCGACGCCAGACCCCTAGTAATTCGCCGTACAGTTCTTCCAGCTCTTCGTAAGCCTCCCCCGGCTGGGTAGTCCAGTCAATCAAATTGGGAACTACCTTTTTGAGGTTGGCTATACCATAGGCACTGGCCTGCATATTGTCATCGCCGACGCATTCCGTTTGGGAAGTAGGATCAATACCGCCGCGGCCCGAGCCAAACATATACATTGGATCACCTTCGTGGGCTTTAATCCATTCGTTGAGAGTAGCTTTTTCGTCTTCTGCTGCACCTATTTCAGGAAGGTAACGGTAACCCCATTCGATAGCGTAAAGATCGTAAGGACCAACTTGACGAATAAAGCGAATGTTTTCATCACCGGGTTGTGCCACGTAATTGTAGCGGGCATAATCCATAATGGTGGTGGCAATACCATATTTTTGCGTAAAGCTACCCGAGCGCAAAGAGTCCACCGGATAAGCAGCACTGGCTTTCATGTTGTGGGGTAATCCCAGGGCATGTCCAACCTCA
>Ga0209938_1000420_pt1 | contig 23685 bp, 24 predicted proteins | sample SalPonR2_C_D1_MG_FD_185708 | JGI IMG/M metagenome (GOLD analysis project Ga0209938, IMG submission 185708) | Salt pond soil microbial communities from South San Francisco under conditions of wetland restoration - Salt Pond MetaG R2_C_D1_MG... ... | reverse complement strand
ATACGAAGTAGAACAATTTGAAGATAAGATTCGAATAGCGATGGTATTAAAAGTTAATTCCAATCCTAAGCTTTTTGATTTACTTCTCGATTCTGATTTACCCTTTACTCACTATTATGTCTTTAATGGTTATAGAAGAGACGCTGGGTATGAATGGATAGTTCAATATTGGGAGTTAATAAGAAAGAAAATAAAAGACCTTTCTGATAACGATTAATATACTTTCCGTATATTGATCTTTAAGGATCCTATTTTTTAATTAATGACTGTTATCCCTTTACTTATATAAAGAGTAGTTTAAAGAGTCTTCTAAGTGTCTTAGATTTAAAATAGAAAACAAAGAGGGAATATGACAGAATCACGACAAAGTATTAAGGGTAAACTAATAAAGTTAGCTAGAGAAGTATGTGTTGAGGAAGGATATTATCTTAAAGAGAATAGCGACGAGATAGCTTTGATTGTTCCGATAGAGGGTCCTTTATATGTAAAGGTGTCTTATAATTTTACTGTTTACGATCTATATACAGTAAATGCTTTTAATAAAATAGACGATGAAGATATTGGATTAAAAGTCAGTAACTTTGGATGTAGAGAAACCCTTTATGAATTCTTAGATATAATAAATTCTTTAATTAGCATAAAAGAAGTATTTGTGGAAGAGAGTACTTCAGGTTTAAGAATGGATGAGTCAGATATCCGCTCTGATATTTGAATATTCTGTATTATTACTTTCCATATAATGAGCTGTAAGGTTCTTATTTTTAACTCAATGTCTTATGTTACTTTATTAGTTAATGAAGGTTATTGTAAAGGCTTCTAAGTATCTTACAATTAATTAACTTTAATAGACTACTATGACTAACTCAGATTCCAGACGAGAAATTAAGATTAAGTTAAAAGAACTAGCGCAAGAGATATGTGTAAGTAAAGATTATTATGTAGGTGAGGATGAGAGAGAAGTATATTTGAGGATCCCTATAAAAGGAACATTACACATAAAGATGTCTTATAATTTTACTTCTTATGATTATTATGATGTTTCTGCTTACTTTAAGGTTGGAGTTATGGAATACGAACCTCTAATAAAAACTTCTGGACTAGGAGCTAAAGAAACGTTAATAGAACTTCTAGATATTATCTCTCTTTTATATAATGCTAATAATGTCTTTAACTTATAAGAAACTAAAGTTTAAGTTAAGGGCTTACAGATATCGATAAGAAGACAGGAAAAATGTAAGGGGTTAATTTATTTATTGAACAGGGAAAGATGACAAGGTCGAGCGAGAGTCTTATTTCTTTTTATTGTCGTTTATGAGAGGTGAAGGAGTTCCCTGTATCAAATTAATAGATATGGGGAACTCTAAGCCTGTCGGTCATCGATTGTTTGAAAGAGCAGTAGAAGATGACCGGCGTGATATTGAGGAATATACCAGCTATTTCCTCAGTACTTAATATATAAATTTTCTATGAGATCTAGTTAGTAACTAGGTCTCTTTTCTAAGTCGAGTTAAAAAGCTTCAGGATTCAAATCCTTAAATAAGTCTATTGGATTTTCTTCATCTCTATCTTGAGTTAGCTGATTTAATCTCATTGCTTTTAGACTTCTTGTCTCTGATATATGATTAGCCATAGCTAATTCTGATTCATCAATACTCAATACTTCTTTTTGAGATACTAGATATAATTCAATAGCTCTTCTGACTATCTGAGCTATTGACAAATCTTCTTCTTCACCTATACATTTAAGTAGATGATATTGATCTTTTGGTATATGAGAACTAAAGCGAATTAAGTCTCTTTTATTTTTTGGTCTTCCTTTATTTAATCTCTTAACCATTTTTTATATAAATTAGTAATACTTAATTAATATTTTATTATTAACTAATAATAAACTAATTACCAATGTCATTGTAGGTTAACTTTGTAAAGTGCTGAGAAAATCATTTGATATAACTCTCGTAAACTTAGGTAGAAGAAAGTTTATAACCCACCAATGAGAATCTTTAGGATATTCATTAATAACTAAAGAAGCTATTTTATCACCTATCTTTTGAGGATGAAGATATATTACTCTTGGATATAAAGCTTCTAACATTTTGCTAGCATCATGAGTGACGCCTACAGGTGAGCTTAGAATCAAATATTTAAATCCTTTCAACTGTCTTAAAGAATGGTAGTAACCTCTACGACCTATTACTTCACTAACTATTGAGGAAGTAATCTTAACATTTTTTAGTTCTATAGCTATCTGTTTATTTATTAGAATATCAACCCTCTTAGTTGATTCTAATCCCTTTTCAGGGTCATAATAAGATAATGGGTACTCGGATTGAACATTGAGAGAAGTATATAAACTCAACTCTACTAATTGCCTATGGATATTATGTTCATAGTCTTCCTGCTTATTTTTAATAGATAATACTTTTCTAGCGTTAGAGAATTGTTTGACCATCCATTTTTTAAATATCATCCCTTTCTTACTACTGCCTGCTATGGTAGCCATGTACAGTGCCTGATCCTCGTTTAGTACATATGGGGCTGGAGCCTCTGTTTCTTTTGATTCACTCATTTGTAGAGTCCCAAATTCTTCCATATCTTCTCTATTCTCCTCTATGATTTTGTTTAATGCTTCTAGGTCTATGCCAATAATTGTTGATATTAATTTAGTATCAACAAATAAAGCATCATTATGAAGAATAACTCCGGAGCCAGCTCCTATTGTACCTTTAAGTAATAAATTTTTATTATTTCCTTTATGAGTTCTAAAAATATAATCATAAGCTCTAGGCCAATCTAGAAACCAGCTTTTATAGCTAGTTCTAGTAAAAGTAGCAAAATCTTGTTTTAACTGTTTTGTTACGTTTTTGATCTCTTCTTTATTAAACTTTATAGCTCTACCTACAAGTTCTGCTGCTTTTCCTTTACTTTCATAATTTGCTGCATAGTCAGTTCTATGTTTATTAAGAACTAAAGAGAGATCCGCAGCTGGTAGAAATATTTCATTATTTACTTCAACCCATATTACTTGGTTATTTCTTCCTACTAAATTGAAGAACCGGTCTAAATCGATGGAAGATAGGGAAGTATATTTAGATAGTACCTTTTGACTAAGTATTTTATTAGTTTTTCTCATGGAGGAATTTGATTCTCTAGTTGATTTATAAAAAAAATCTTTGGGACAGACAAACGCTTCACGTCTGTCCCTTTTTTCTTTATTATATTCATTTCTGAATGCTTCTGGAGATCTTTGATGAATCTCTCTTTTTATTGATAACGAATAGAGGTATTCACCATGACTGTAAACTACACCCTTTCCACCGTTTCCCTCAGCTCGGGCGATTTGGACTCAGTCCTTGACGCACACGAAATCATGGAAGGAAACCAAGGCGTTGACAAGCCCTTGGAATTCTTAGAGGAGGATAAGTTTGTCAAACTCGACGCGGCTGTCCGTCGCTTGAGTGAACTCAGTCTTGAGGAGTTAAGCCTGCTTACACGTAAGTGGGCAGAGAAGCTTCAAGGTGAATATGTTTACCCGCTTGTAACACAAACAGCAGAAGGCGAGGTAGTGTACCAACACTGCTTGCACTTAGCTGCAGCCCGCTCTTTCAGCCCTGTGCTGGCATCGCCGCACAGTGGCCAAGGTTTCAGCACGGTGCTTGAGTGGAAGCTCAAGCACCCGGCTATCCTAAAGTTCGAAGTCACCGTCGGGGGACTAGACACCGAGGAGGAAGCGGAGCAATTCAACAGCCTAGTAGGAAACGAACGGCTTAAACACCTAAAAGCGTTGGCAGCGCGTAAGGTTAACCTGGAGTGGCGGGCTCCAGGCTCCGATGAATGGAAACCCTATACTGTGGGTGCCCTTGTACCCGAAGGTAGCGCAGGTTACCGGTTGGAACATGACTCCGGCTTCACCGCCGGTGCCGCAGTGGAAAAGCGCCAATTCGACTTTGTCGTTACGCAGACCCCTCGGGTGATGCCTGAAGACATTGTCATCATTGGGAAAGGTGAGTCTGCCACCCAAGCGCGGGTTACCATTATCATTAAAGGCGTATGGTGCGCCGTTTCCCAAGCGGAGAAATTCGCAGCCACATTGTCTAAATTGTGCGTGGACGCTGTCCCGGAAGCGCATAGTCTGAAAGATACAGAACTCGGCGGTATAGTTCTGTATGCCGAACCGGAGGTAAGTATGGATAAATTCATCCAGAAAGCTCTTGAGGGTGAGGTGACACCTATCAGCCTACCGCATGTCGGTCTAGGACAGGAGACCGCCAAGGGGGCACCGACGTACAACCCTGCGGCAGCAACGGTACTGGCCCTCACGGGCAAACGTGTCTTACGGAAGACCCATCAGGTAACCCAACCTGTTGAGGTTCGTGGGGAGTTGAAAGACTTTCCTGTCGGAGACATCGTGTGGGATTCGGACGAATTCGTTGACTTCCGGCGGAAGTGGTCAAAAGCCACGGTCCGTACTGGCGTCTGGGGCCGGTGGGTTGACCCCTACATGGTTTCAATTCTGAAGTCTGCGGTGAAATATTCCCAGATGGAAGAGAAGAAGGATACCCAGGAATGGGAAGAATATCCTTACCGGTTTGTTCCTGCCGGTCCAGAGGAAGAGGACGGATACTATTACTTCCACCGTACGGAAGTTCGGATTGAGCTGGCTCCAATGACCATGGAGACCAGCACCCAGCTGGAGAACTTAGGCTCCACTCCTACGGGAGGCATGTTCTGGGAATTACAGAATACGTTTAACGTTCTGTAATTGAAGTAATAGATTAATATTAAAAGCCCAGCAATCGCTTCACGCTGGGCCTTTTTTCTTCTCCTATCTTTTTATTGAACAATATAGGAGACAATACCATGATTAACTACACCATGGCCCAAACAATCGCAGCAATGCTATACAGCACCGGTCATAACGCCCGGGTGTTGGCAGACCTTCTCCCGGAGCTCATCCTTGAGCCAGAGTTGGTCCCCTCTCCCGAGGGTAATGTGCAAATCCGAAAGGATGATGGGGACCTAATGGAAGTCAAAGCCTACCTAGGCGAGACTGAGGCTTGGTATAAAATCCTTAAAGAGGACTTCCGCCTTCCCCAGGGTGCGGAGGTTCCCGACGACCCGACGAAGGCCTTGAAATGGATGATCTCTACCTTCGGGGAGGCATTCATCCTCCGGCTGAATGGAGGGAAAATGATGTGGATCTCTCCACTACTTGGGCTCCGTCTTGGTGATGGCGGAGGCGGACAGTTAAATCTGTATGCGGAGGTAGTATATCGCTATGTGCTACTGATCACTTCGTGGCGTCACCACGGTGATAAACTATGGCAGGCTGAATGGAAACAGTGGCTCGCCTCCCACCGGGCGGTCATAAGTCAGCAGTTACGTGGGGAGGAAACCAGCGAGGCGAAAGCCGGACTGGTGGCCAAAGCCACTCGGGCAAAAGGCGCGTACAGCGCTAAGGTGGGGGCGTGGATGGCCCGTATCCCGACAGTAAATGAAGGGAAACAAAACATCAAACCGGGCTCGGTATACGTTTCTACCGAAAGCCCGTTGGCCCGTCTGCAGGGTCATACCGTCTTCCTATGGCGGAACCCAGTGCTAGTACCACAGTTCTTGGATGTGAAGGTAGTAGGGCAACCTACTGCTGCGTGTCCGGAGCCGTGCTGGGAAACTAAGAAGCGATTACTTCCAAACACGAAAGTATTCTTGCACCCACACGACCCCTCCTTAACCGGCGGGGACGTAGATGGGGACGGAGTGCAATTAGTGTCTCTGGAAAATCTCCTACGGTGGACCATAAAAAACTGGCATGTGGTCGAGTCCTGGCCTGGGCTGGCTGAAGCAATTCAGCACTACTTCTTAGAAGACTAATTATTTGAGAACCTAGCAATCGCTTCACGCTAGGTTCTCTTTTTTCTATCTATTGAGTCTAGTATATTCATTGCATATATAAATATTTAATTCATTGTATTGTTCTGAACATACAACGTTTGGCCATATGAGTTGGTCTTTTTATTGAAACCGTATTGAGGTAAAACTCACCATGGCTAAGAAACTCAAAGTCTCAAAAGCTAAAATCGCCCAAGCTCGTCAAACTCTCAGCGGAGGGAACCATGCTGGCTCTAACGAGTCGGCGTTGGTTAATCCAATTCGCACCTTGTTTGGCAGCTGGGAGAACTCGGCTGACTTGCCGGACTTCTTCAAGGATACGTCCAAGAAAAAGTCCCTGACTCAGTACCCGCTGAGCCTAGATCAGTTGCTGAAGCTGGTCGAAATGTCATGGAACCCACGCTCTCTAAAGGTCGAGGTCAGTCAATGGGAACAGCTGGTTAAACAGTTGGACCCGGAGGCTGAGGGCCAGCCGGAGGGTAGTGCCTTCTCGTGCGACGAATTGAAAAAGCTGGCGGTTGGGACGCGTCAGCACTACGCCCTCGTCTCCGTGGCCTCCGGTTTCGACTGGAGTGCGCGGGGCTTGAACCTGCTGGGCTTGCTGCAGGGGATGGGATGGTTTAAAAACCTTCCGGAGGCTATCCAAGCCAACTGGCAGACGGCCGTATTGGCATGTATCTGGTGTATCTATGAAGGTCTCGGCCTTTCTGGCTATAATCAGACTGTGCTGGACTGGCACGCAGCAATACGAAAGTATTGCCGAAGTGGTAACCTCAACCACTTCACCGTGGGGGAAACCCTGGCGGCGTTCCGAGCGAAACACCAGGATGATGAACAATTCCTACACGAGGTCTTCCAAGACCTCTTACGGGGAGAGGGAATCCGGGATGAAGTAGTCACCTCTTGTGAGGTGTGGCAGATAGTACTGTTCCTTGCCCACGGGCGGGAAATCCAAGCACGGCTTAGTCAGGGCCGTAAGCTTGGTAAGTACCTATCGACCTACGGGGCTTGGGCATTTAGTCCTGAGGATATCCAGTTCCTATGCCTGGCAGCTCAGCTCCAACGAGCCGCTGCTAAAGGGCGCCTCAGCCTAGACGAAGGAGACGACGTCGAGGGCAACGCAGGGTTAGTACAGGCCCTATCGAAATACGACCGTCACTGGGAGTATATCGAGAAACTAGAGTTCCCTACGGCATCAATAAAGATGCTACGGGACCTGTACCCGATCCTCCAGAAATGGAGTGGGACTCGTTCTAAATTGTTGAACCAAGAAAGCGAGTTCTAATAATATCAACTAAAGGTCTAGCAACCTCTACACGCTAGGCCTTTTTTCTTTCCTCCTCTCTCTTTTTATTGAAACCGTATTGAGGAAGAACATCATGCTAAAATCCAACCTTGTTGCTAAGTCCACTACTGAACTCCTAAACAAAGCCGGTATCCATCCCGGTGTTTGGAGTGAGCCTCAAGTGGGTGCCTTGATCTATGTCGTGGTCCCCATGGCATTTCCCTACGCGAAAGCGCGGGGAGGCAAGAACAAATCGGAGGTGAGCTTGTTCTTCAAGGGAGGCTTCATGTCTACCCGGTCTAAAGCCGAAGGACGGGAGGTGGTCCATACATCCGCCCCGTTCATCCAATTCATGTCGGAGCTCCCCCGCAAGGAGGAGGCCTTTGAACGGAAACCTGGGGAGACTCAGATTTACCGTATCTCTCAGGTGACTGAGGAGATGGAGGACAGTAAGGAGGTGTTTGTGGTGGAGGGTGTAAAAGCCACTCGCTGGCGGCACAAGGTTACTGAGGCTGAGCAAAGCCGCAAGCTGGCGGTAGGGAGCCGGATCCCTTATAACTTCCGGTTAGAGCTAGGGGTCCAAACTCTAGCAACCTTGGTCGGGGGCGAAACCGACTGGGCCGATCAGTGGGAGGCCCTGAAAGAGGTAGTGCCTCAAGCACAGCCTCAACTCCACCTGCTCGTTTGTTTGGGGTCTGAGACCCACCTCAACCAAGCGGAAAACAAAGAGGTCTTTGGCATGGAGGGGGTACAGGCCTACCATGTCAATCTCTCTTCGGAGAACATAGTCGCGGCTAAGTGGGTGATGGCCGTAGATGAACTGTACGATCAATCGGCTTGTCTGCCGGATAACCCGGTCTGCCACGATGAGGAGTTTGAGGACCTCCCGGACGCAGACGTTAAACAAAAACCTAAGTCGGTTGGGGAGGTACTTAGCCTCAAAAACCCTGCTGGCACTCTGCGGAAGCTTTGGCTGAAGCAGATCAATACCCTTAAAATGGAACTTGATCAATTAGACGAGTTCCTCTCTAGTCTCTCGGGAGACCTGGAGTTCTGGTGGAATGAGAAGATTGGTGAAGAAGGACGTGCGACAGTACGTGCTGAGCTGAGCCAACTCAAGCGTTCCGCTAAAGCCGAAGCGAAAGCTGAAGGCCGTCGTCAAAAGGAAGCTAAAGCGGAAGCTAAAGCTGAGACCCAACAACCGGTCGAAGCGAAAGCTGAAGTTAAGGCTGAAGCGAAAGCTGAAGTTCAGAAGGAGGTAGCTGCACCCGCTTCACCGCAGCAAACTCCTAATAAAACCGCCTTCGCGGGTATAGTCCTTGACGACTGGGATGAATTCGAAGATATGTAGAAACATCCCTGTATATATATTTGAGACTAGCAACCACTAGTCTCTTTTTTCTTCCCTCTCTTTTTATTGAAAACAAATTGAGGTATCACTCATGGCCGTTCAATTCATCTCCAATCAAAAAGACCTAGCGCAAAAAAGTGAAATACTCAGCACCATCACGGTGTTCGAGATGTTCATCTTTGGGGGCTTGGCTAAAAACCCGAAAGGGGAAGATATCAAATCCCGTAAGTATAACGTGCAAACGTTATCGTGGGAGGAGGATGTCTACCCTATCGATGGGTATTGCAACCCGGATTGGATCAAGAAAAACGGTAAACCTGAGAAACCCCTGGCCGGTGTCTGGGCGGTCATCAATGCCATTAACGCGGTAACGATGTTCCGGTTCAACCATGGCTCAGTCCTCCCGGAGGGTTGGGTCGACGCCTTTAAGCAAGGGGGCTATTTCACGAAGAATGGGACTACTCTCCCGGCCTTCAAATCTTGGCTCCTGTACTGGGGGCACCGGGAAACAAAACAGTACACTTCGACGGGCAATTGGTTTTGCGAGACTGATCCTGAGTGGGTTCTCTCTGATGAGGAGGAGGATTTCAAAGGGAAACGGATCAAGGAATCATACTTGCTTGATTACTGGTGGCTGCCTTCTACGGCAACTTTCGACGCCTTCTTCCAGGCGGCGGCCACCGTTAAGAATAAAGACAATAATTCAGTCACCCTTTACGACACAGTAGAGGTGTGCTGGACACCAGAGCGGGTTTACTTCCCTGGCTTCCGCCGGGAGGGACGGTTCCGTTATACTTGGAAGAGCTGGGAGGGCGAATCATACAACTGGGTTTCAGGTGACGCTGAGATGCTAGGAAACGTTCTCTTCTGGTGGTCAATTATGGAGGTCCCTCTACGGGATATATCACGGCTGCTCAATCGTGATTCCACCAGCCTGGTGGCTCCTAATCGGGTATACGGGCAGCCCAGTCCATTAAACCGTGCGAGTGATCGTGATACGGTAGGGCATCTCAAGCTACGTCTCTCCAACCCCGGCAAATCAGGTCCTTGCCTGCCGGAGGTGTATAACGACGAAAGTCCCTACGCCGCCGCTGAAGCGGCTCGGTTCGCCTTCGAGGAAGGGCTGCCGGTATTGTTTCAGCATCAACTAGAGAGCCTGCGGGTCGGAAAGGTTGCCGCAGGTCTGGGTAAGAGCACCATAAAACTCTTGCTCCCTGTCTTTAAAGATGGGGTAAAGAAGACGGCGAAAGTCGGATTCTCTGTGGGTCCCTTCCTGGTCGATAAAGTGACTAAACTCTTTAACCGCGATTCGTTAGAGTTACGGTGTCAGCCTATTGTAGAGGCTGACTTAAATGCGGATTTAACCGATAAAGAGCATGAGCAAGGAGACGCGCTCATGGAGGAATTTGATTCTCTAGTTGATTTATAAAAAAAATCTTTGGGACAGACAAACGCTTCACGTCTGTCCCTTTTTTCTTTATTATATTCATTTCTGAATGCTTCTGGAGATCTTTGATGAATCTCTCTTTTTATTGATAACGAATAGAGGTATTCACCATGACTGTAAAAATAATATTTATATGTAACTTAAAGCTTTGTCCATAAAGCCCCCGTTGGGTTCTAAAGCTTTCTTCTTTAAGTTTATAAACTCCACAACTTTTCATCCGAAACAAACACACAATAATCAGCTTTAGCATATACCTTACAGAGTAAATCTTTTAATAAGTTTTAAAGGAACACAACAAATGTTATATTATATAAACACTCTATTTGATAGAGTCTTTTTTTTGAAACGTTGACAGTAGTTGAACACCTTTGTTTAGCTTAACTGCAAATGACTTATATTAGGAGCAATACTAATTGTATTAGTCCAGCCTTGTCTGTGAAAGATAATAGTTTATCCCGTATAACTCTTCAATGGCCATGCCTTGTAGTAGTTTGGGTTGTTATTATCAATCACAATAGACGGGTAGGGTGAGGCAATTAGTACCTATATAATGTCGCAGTTTAAAGTTAGATATCTGTACCATAACCTACTGTCAACAGTACCTCTCCTCTACGAGGATCCGGGTAAAAGTCTCAAATGTGCCACTCTCAAATGTGCGGCCTGATGTACCTACTGACAATGACTATACGAGTTGTGCTTCTGGCCAACTTCGTATATGTCTCAGTAGTGTATAAGGGTCTGTCGAGAGTGTGTCGAGGCTTCCGGATTATTAGTAGGGGGGAGATATTACTCCCTAAGTTTATAGTCCGGAGGACTGTTTTTGCAAAGTAGTGATTGATTGTCATTGTTTGTATCGTATATTAAGCTTAGTTTATTTTCTTATTGCTTATGGCATAAGATGCGACGCTAGGCAATAGTATGTCTATTAAGCTAAAGCTTGATTCTAGACAAAGCTATGGTTCAGCGTGACTGCTTATGGCGTCATTGCGAGACCAGAGCAAAAGTCTAGGTTAAAGTGTAAAAGCTTGACTGGACATCTGACAAGGATTATTGCCTCATGGCATGATCGGAGTCAAGGCGAAAGCCAACCTGGGAAGGTTCCAATATCCACTGTCATACTCTTAGACAGTTTAATCAGAAGAAGAGAGCCGACCCACAACAGGGAAGGCCAAAGCCCCTACTGCTTGAGTGTAGGTGTAGTCTTAATCTATAGATACTGGAGGTATCCTATGACTATTTCAATGCGTATGAGCGTTGACGCCGTGAAATTCTTCCCTACTTCACAGGGTAAGAACAAACCCAAGGCCAACGCTACCTCTCGCACCGAGGAACGTACCTTTCTCAAAGGCCGTTTCGCCGGACTTGATCAACATGGTCAAGAAGATTCCAAGCGCGTTTTGAACGCTTGGTTCTCTTCTGAAGACCAGGAAGAGATGGTCTGGCAACTCGGCCAAGCGGGCAAAGGGGTCGTGCTCTTGGGCACTTTCTCTGAGGTCGAATTGTTGGGAGAGGACTCGTCCTCGATCTCCAAGCGCCTCAGCGATGCTCGGGTTGCGTGCTACAACAGTAAGGGAGAATTCTCCTACACTGAAGACGGCGTGCCTGTAAAGACCAAGGGCGAGGCAGGGAAACCTGTTGTCTTGGAAGTCGAGTACAGCGTCAATATGGTTCACGCTGAGACCTTAACTGGTGACCGCAACGTCGGTCGCCGTCAGGTCTCCATGCTTGACCAATTGGACGAGGCCCTCGAAGAAGAAGAACAGGTACCTGAAGAAGAAGTACCTGCTCGCTAGACCGGGGAGGAAAGTTGAGAGGGGCCTCCCCCTCTTTTTTTTATCTTCTATTTTTATTGCCTGACAGGAGGTGATATATGTGGTAATAGACAGGAGTTTGAGACAGGGATTATTAAATCTCCACAATGTCTCAGTCTCAGAGCATCTTTCTTTATTAGAGAGACTGGCTCAACTTCATGATTTGTTTCTTATATTAAGCCCAGCGTGGTTTAATGACAGGGAGACATATTATGAAAACCTTTGCTCTTCTTCTCCTTTAGGAGTTAGTTGGGTAGAGGCTCTAGACAGGGAAGATAGATATTTCCCAGTACTAGAGGTTCTTGGTAGGTATATTTTATATGCCGACCCTCCCCTTAATTTACTCCTTAATAAGGAACAAATTAAAGAAGCTCATAATAGAGCTTTGACAGGGGTAAAGAAGTTAATGGATATAATCTATTAGCCACACGTTATCCCCTGCGTTAAAGGGGAATCTAGGTAGGCTGTAGAGAAATCTATGGTTTAGGCCTATGCGGTGCTCAAGGTATGAAGATAATTTCTTCATATCGCATACCTTCATCCTTCGACAGGGGATGTAAATATTACTGTCACATGAAACATCGGAGAAGCATTATGGTTGTAGTTGATTCTACTTCTTCTCGTAATCATATTTATAAAGATGGTTGCCCGCGCTATTATCTTACCCATAAAGAAGGTTATGGCTGGATCGGTGTTGACCTATTATGGGTCAAGCCAGAGGAAGTATCCAAAATACAATCCCGGATTCTGCCTGGCGGTACTAAAGTACTAGCAAAGATTTAATGCCGAAACATACACCCTTCGGGGTGTATGTCTATCAGAGTTGGTTACTCTGGTACTGATGATGGCAAACCATGACAGGTAAAACTGTCATCAGATTTACTATGTTTTCCCTCCTTTACATATTTAAGGGAGGGTAGTGTTTTATTAAGAGACTGCCTCTTATTAAAGCACTAGTTAAAGACAGTATTGCAGGAACCCGCACAACCTCAAGGCGGTAACCCATATTGGGAAAGGAGTATAGACAGTTTTCTAGAGACTGAATATATTATATGCAAGATAGGACTTAAGCAGGTCCTATTAAAAATAAACTGCTAGTGGTTATTAGGATTGATCCCCTAATAATCATGCTATGCCTCTCTCCGGCTATCCCGAATGGGGCTTAAATATGGAGAGACTGGGCCTTACCTACAGTAAGGATGAGAACCCCAGGCGTAAAGCTGTAGGATAGACATAGGATATACCTATGTTTATTTCCATAAGGACTCTTTTATCACTGGAAGATAAAGAGTCTAAGACAGTGACATTTCCAGTACATCTAACCTTCATGTGTTGGGTGAGTCAAATATTCGTCACTGTCGACTTTCTTATCGAGGATAACGTTTTCCCTATGGACGTTATCTATTAGAACATAGGGACTTCATCAATAGCCGTAGAGTTGATGAAGGTGGGTTATCTACGGGTAAGGAAGAATTCTTCCTTACTTACTTATCTGTCTTTTAAAGGCATGTGCATAAGATTTATGACCTCTGGGTCATAATCGAAATTGCCATGTCTTTAAAGGGCATCCTCAGGAGAGGACTTGAGTAAACAAGTAAAAATCCCCAGGCTTCTGGGTTAATCCGTGTTAAACGGACTCCCCCTAAATATTTAGAGGGATGGAAGCCATTCATTACTGCAGAGTAGTGAAACGTAAACGCGCCTTTAGCATAAAGGTAATGCACCGAACTCATAATTCGGCAGATACTGGTTCGATTCCAGTAAGGCGCATGAATTAAAAAAATACAGGAGAAAAATATGAGACTGATTACTGATGACGTTAACTCTCCCGTACCATCGCTAGTAGATAACATTAACGCTCTAACGTTAATTGATGCCTATGATGAGGAATGGGAGTGGCTCTTCGGAGCCACTCCCACCCCTCTACGGGGAGTTATGGTGGAGGTTACCCCCCTCCACACTCGAGAATGCTTACAAAAGCTCCTCTCCCTAGGGGCCATTCCCGTACGGGTAATCTACCAGGATGGAGTGCCTACCAGAGTACAGAAACTGGTGAAGCTAAAATAAAAGTGGAGTCTACCACTTAAAAATATAGAGGAAACTCTATACATACTTTCTTGGAGATGAACACCAAGAACATAGTATGAGGCGCGTTCAGCATGGCATGGCCTAAGTCCCTTTGGGATATGGCGCTAATGTATTATCCTTAGGAGGGATAATGAAAACTTTGACTCTGAAAGGTATTACATTCACCCTGAACAATACAGAAGCCCGTGAGCTTCTGGTTTTGGTCTACGGTGAAAGACAATACAATTGGCCTGAAGAGGCCAAGAAGTTCCTCACCATTGAGGACAGGCTATATATCCGAGGATATCGCAAAGGTATCTCGGACGGACCCACTTGGCAGGACGAAAGTTCTGCCGTATGGGAGCCTGAGCTCCCTTCCGACCCTCATTATGTGAGGGGTTATGAGGAGGGGCATTGGGAGGCATCTCAGGATATTTAATTCTGAAATGCCTTCCACCCCTGCTGATATACCAGGGTTAAAAGTATATCAATGGTTGGCTCCTTCATAGATTAATTTCTATGAAGGGGTTTAGGCTTCTTCTATCTATTATTAGATGGGGGACAGTGCTTAAGACATTATCTGGTGACAGCAGATGATGGCGCAAACCTTCTGATTAAATAAAAAGGAACAAAGGTATGAGTAAAACCATTTCGCTACCTTCAGAAGTCCAACAGAAATTAGAATCTGGTAAGGCTAAGAAACACCTCCAGCTGTTCAGCTCTCGCAAGGGAGTCATTGGAGTAATCGTAAAGAAGGAATTTGCTAATTTATACATCGACAATTCTTTCATCTTCCGTCATCCACTCTTTGAAGTTACTCGCATAGAGGTCTACTGCTTAGTAGGTGACAAAAGACAAGTCAAAGACTTCATCATCTCTGAAGTTCGAGGACAGGCCTACCTGTCTTTAATCGAGGAATATGGAGAGGACGAGGTCCGTTCCTGGGACCGCTCACGGACTGACGGCCAGATGGAAACAGCCACCCATGAGACTTATTTAAAGTACATGTTGGCTTAAACGGTTGGCTCCTTCATAGAAATTAATCTATGAAGGGGTTTAGGCTTCTCCCATCTTTTATTAGATGGGAGACAGTGCTTAAGACATTATCTGGTGACAGCAGATAGTGGCGCAAACCAAGTAAGGAGATAAGTAGCTATTATGTTTAGTTACAACGGTTTCACATTGTACGTTGAGCAGGTTGAAGACCTATTCATCGGTACAGTATACAACAGCGAGAGCGCCCACGTCTTCACTGTAGAAGAAGGATCCATGATGGACCTGGAATGGGCTTTCCAACTCGAGGTAGATTCCATGTCTATTTAGTGTAGGTTGGCTCCTTTATAGATTAATTTCTATGAAGGGGTTTAGGCTTCTCCCGTCTATTATTAGATGGGAGACAGTGCTTAAGGCTTAAATGCCGCAAACCATTTAGGAAATAAAAATATGAAGTTTGTGAATCTCTCCCAACATAAGCTGGGCATCTTAAACCCCCTTCAACCCACCAAAGAGTTTACATTCAGGGGGCGGCAACAGCTGGCCCTTGACGCCGAACCTCATCTGGTAATCTCATTACCACCTTGGGAAGGGGCTCTTCCTGAAGTTGTCCGAACTTCAGGAGACGAAAGAGAAGTAGATGGAGTATCCATCCTTTTTGAAGGTACGGAGGAGATTAAGAATCTCCCTTCCCCTCAAGAAGGGACTATTTTCATCACATCTTACCAAGCTGCGAAAGCGGCTTGGAGCTTAGGAAGAAAAGACATCTGTTGCCCAGGGCAGTTGGTCTTTGTTGAGCCCCATCAGGGGCGAGGGGAAATTGCTGGTTGCTTAGGTCTGAAAGGATCTAAGTAGCTTTGCCACCCTGCTAGCATACCAGGGTTATAAGTATGCTACCTCTCCTAGAGGCTAATAGGCAGGTCGGAATACCTGAACTTATAAGAACTTATAAGTTAAAATGTCTCTCTAATAATTCTAATTAGAATTATTAACTAGCAACACCTTCACGAGGTGAGAGACGCATTACTGCTCGACAGTAATCTAGCGTTGCTATTACTATGGGTGCTCCCCTGTAGTGATTATTATAGGAGCCTCCACCCCAAGTGACTCACGACTGAGGGGATTATTGGTGGACACTGTGAAAAGGACTGATATACTCCTATATAGTATATCCCTTTCCTAGAGGTATATAGGCAGGTTGAAATCCCTAGAGCCAAAATTCTCTCCGACAGTCCAATATGATGTCGACTAGCAATGAAGGTGAGAGACCGAGTTACTGCTTGACAGTAATTTATTATTGCTATCACTATTTGGTGCTCTCCAATAGTGATTAATTCAAGAGCCCTACCTTAAGAGACGCACAGCTTAAGGAATTATAGTGGACAGTGTGAGAACTTCCTGATAATTGTCAATTGGTAACACCTTTATAGGGTAGGAAGAAATAGATTCTTATAGATCTATAACGTTACCTAGCATAGGAGTAAACAGCTATAACTCCTGTCCTAGATCTCTGTGAGCTGGGCTTTTATAAAGCTAACGGTAGTTAAAAGATAAGAGGTAGGTTCATAAGAAAGCCTCAAATTTATCTAATTGACTTAAATCCGTGGAGATCAGAAGGGGCTGATATACCCCTATATAGTATATCCCTGTGAACTTCCATACTAGAGTCTAGATTAGCCCTAACAGACCTCGAAAGAGTATCTGTTAGGACTAATCTAGTAGGACACCCAGGCGAGACTGGGGAAGATGATAGTATCTTCTAAAGCTATAAATAGTGGCTGAAAAGGTAACAGCACTAGATATAATAGAAGGCTATTGCCTTTGATTAAGATGACAGGTGGAAGTCCTGTAACCCTTAAGGGTTAAATAGTCATACTGACTATCTTCTACTTATCTTGAAGTAGTTAATAAGACTCGCTATCTTATTAATTACCAGCTAACGTGACAAGGTTCTTTAAGAACTTATAGGAAGTAGCTGAAAGGTTTGTATAAGATCTTAATTAAAGATCAATGTCCGTTCGAATCGGAGATATTAAGTTTAACTTAGATATTAGGTTTAACTTAGTATACGTGCAGCCGTGTTGGTAGGCTGTAGCCAATTATTATAGATAGGTTTTCTAAGGTGGTAGCACTCCCTTAGGATTGAAGGTTCAAATCCTTCCTATTTATCTAGACTAGGAGTCTAACCTAGTATAAAAATCTAATGGAAACATTAGGCAAGCACTCCCTCATACAGAGGTTAGGGGAGAACAATGCTTGAGACGTCCTCAGCCAGGCCTAAGTACTTACGTTATTGTAAGTATATGGCGCTAATGTTTATCCTTTAGGAGGGATAAAGAAATATGATCACTGAAGCTAAATTCGACTGGCTACTGAAAAATCTGGAAGAAAACAAAAGTAAAACTCAACGGGCAATTGCAAATGCCCGTCGGGTCCATGAGGCTCGTATTTCACAGATTGTTTCAGTCTTGACCCGGCAGGGTTGGACTGAAGTCTATGTAAAGGGGACTCAAGTCTACGGGGAGCAAGGCCTCCTCGGTGGGGCCCATCTCGTTGTGAACATCACTGACGGGGTGATGAGTTTCCGGGAGTATTTAGACTCCCAGGAAAGCCTCCTACAAGACAAGAGGCGTTTGAGATTGAAGATTACAAGGACTACCTGAAAGGAGAGGGGGCGCAGTTCGTCGATCTTGACGACTATAAACTGTAAAACCCTTTCAAGAAAAAGAAGAACTAATTCTTCTTTTTTCTATCCAGCTAGCATACCTGGATTATAAGTATGCTCCCAATTCCTTGGGTTAACCTTTATTGAAAAGATAAAGGAATTAGACAGCAACGTCTAATTAGGAGGTCCGCAAGGTCGTTCAATAGACATTATTCTATTGGAAGAACGCTAAAGGACAGTTCTAAGTAATTACTTGGGATGCCCTGTATACATCCTTAAACAAGACAAGAATATGTTTAGCCCTGTCACCATAGCATCAGCCATCGTACCCGTGAGCCAAATTTTAGTGTACCCCCTAAAGGGGTGCACATACAGGGTCACGCTCAGTAGCTGTTACGACCTCACATACGAGGACGTAAAAATTCTCGGTAAAAACTTGATGGACAGACTGTCATGTCCTAGTGACTTCGAAGTTGACCCCAAAATGTCCCCCGCTGAAAACGGGGAAAGACTAGCTAAGCATCTGGTGGAAGTGGCGGAGCGGAGGCTCCGTCTAGCCAAGAGCTTTGGATATTTCGTTGAAGTCGAGGAGCGTATAGCTGCTCGGCACCACCTATTGGCAACGAAAGTGTCTACAGTGGAGGTAGACGAGGGGGACCCAGAATGTGACTGTAGAGACTTTCTCTGCAGTTAATTATCATCCCTACCCTGCTAGCATACCAGGGTTACAAGTATGCTCCCGATTCCTTGGGTTGATTTCTACTGAAAAGGTAGGAAGACTGTAGCTAAAACAGTTAGGAGGTCCGCAAGGTCGTTCAATAGAGTAATACCTATTGGAAGAACGCTAAAAGGCATAGAGGAGACAACCTCTAGTAATATAGTAATATATTACAAATTAAATCAATAAGACATAAGAACGAGAATAGGACAGGTACAAGCTATAACTTGTAAGTTCCTTTAATCTCTAACATCTTATCTCTGACACTAGCCCCGGCTTCTTCAGCAGTATGGAAGTAACCACATTCATACTTCTTTTTGCTGTGGGAGAAGGACCCTCTATATCTCTTAGCCTTCAACCCTCTACCTTTACAAAAGACTACTCCTAATGGTAGGTCTTTTTTATAGATTAAAGAGATAGGCTGAGGTTTAAGAGAAAGAGAAGGAGCAGGTTCTGACAGCTTTAATGCTGTCTTCCAATTATCAGGTAGTAGATGGGAATAGCTTGGCAGTACGTGTCTTAGCAATTGCTGTCTTGCCTCTAGTTGGGTCATAAGGGAAGAAGCGGCTTGAAGTGCTAAATGTTCTCCATGAATGAATTGAACATTCTTCATGAGGCTTATAAAGCACTTAGCTTCTTCATTAATCCCTTTAGGACTGACAAGATAAAGAGTATAATTGGTTCTATGTAGATTGAAGAGCAGATCGGGATATCGCCTTTCAAAGAATATTTCTTTAAGGTCGGTCATAGTAATCCTATGCATCTTCACTTCATAATATATAGCCTCACCACATACTTTTAAATCTATCCTTCTTGTAGGAGGAGTGTCAGAGACAGTATTGGCTAAGATAATCTCTTTCTGTAGTGGTTTATCTGTTCTAGAGAATAGATCAACTAACTGTGCTACATAATAGTCTTCAGAGGAAGGCTTATGTAGAGAAGGAGTAACTCCCCTGAGAATTTCATCAGCCCAAGTTATTACTTGTACATGAAATTCAGGAGAGAGCCATCTAGCCAAATCTATAGCCACTAAACGATGAACCCAGGTTCCTTGTTCAGTAAAGCTATTCCCCTTTCTTATATAGACTGCTGGTGATGGGCAGATCAGCCTATCACTTTCTAAAGCTTTCATAAAAGCTTTAGTAGAGTCTAGTCTTAGATAATCTTTGGGGACTTTATTAAAAGCTTTACACATGGCTGTAGCTGAGAAGAATCCATCTTCTCTAATCTCTATGACATTATCTTTAAAGGATTTTGTTATAATCATTCTTATAATTATTTAGATCTACATTTAATAGGAAGAAGTGTACAAGTTCTCTTACAGAAGCTGCCTTACTTTGATTAAGGCTACGAGATATTATTTCTAATTTCTCTAAGTCTTCTGGGTAGAACCCGATACTCAATTGCTTATATTTCTGCTTCATATTAGAAATTTATAGCATTTATATATTTGAGTATAACCTATTCTTCCATTGAATGTAGGTCTTTTAGTTTATTTGAGATGATTAAATCCTGATTCCCCAGGTTAGCTTCTAATTAAAAGTTAGATGGATTAGACAGTAATGTCTAATTGGGAGGTCCGCAAGGTCGTTCAATAGAGTAATACCTATTGGAAGAACGCTAAAGGACTTGGAAGCTTACACTAAATAAGTTTCTTATGTCAATGACATTTATTCTTTAGAAGGAATCTATGACTATTATCGCAATCAATAAAAAGACGGGTGATTACGTTAAAGACTTAGGCATGAAAGGAGAATACCCGTATAGTTCCAGTGTCGGACGTGAAGTGTGCTTTGCGGGACAGAAAGAGTCCCGGTGGTTTCCCACGGAAATTAACCCTAGTGGACAAACCGTCTTAGAGCAAAAGACCCTGGAATGGATGCATAGAGTAGACCCCTCCTGGACTTGCCAGGTCTTCAATAACAACTACAACGGTTGTAAAGAAGTCGTATTGAAAACTAACGGAGACGGAACCCAACTGACCTCTAATTTTCCTTATTCATTTAAGGATGAGGTAGTTTACTTCCGTTCAGAGCACAAAGGAGAGTGGATGCTCGATTTAAACGAGGAAGACAAGTCGCTGATTCTTCAGCTCATTAAGGACAGCGACCGCATTGATGAATGTGATGATGAAGAATGGATCTTTTGCTGATTAATGCATAATGCAGCTTAACTTCCTATAAAAGACATTGGTTTAGAGGATCCGTCGACTTAAAAAAACTTACAAGCTCACCATTAAACAGTTTTCTCAGGAAACTGTAGTGGAAGTGGCTTGTCTGTAATTTCAGAATAGTGGAGTCTACCACTTAAAAATACTAAGGAAACTTAGTACAGATACATTCCCGTTATGTGGTTAGGAATGATTTATATCTGAGACGTCCACAGCTTGGCCTAAGTACTTATAGCAATATAAGTATATGGCGCTAATGTTTATCCTTTAGGAGGGATATAACTATAACTATCAACTTGAATTCGCATAACTTCCTCTCTGTGCTCAAAGACACGGAAGACAATGAAGCCTACACGAGGCATCGCCTCCTTTCGCTATGGAACAGCTTAAAAAAGAATGATGACATTGCTAAAGCTCAAGAGGGTTTAGCAATGGCTCTGTTCGAGCTTCAGAAAGCTTCAAAAGAGAAAGCCTTCTTTTTTGACAAAGAAGGTAATAGCTATCTCCCAGGCGGGCTCCACAGTGAGTTAGTCCGTATGACTCGATTGCTTGTAGAAACTATGAATTCAGAGGAGCTTTTTCACCCCTCTGAATTCAATTACTCCGAAGGCTATGTAAAACACCTCTTTGTGAAGGTTGTAGCATTAGAGATCCAGGAGTTTGTAGACAACAACCCAAAACACGTCGCGGATATGGCGCGACGTTAAAGAATTAGACATATAGCTTAATGGTAAAGCGTTAATCCTAAGGGATTAATTATGAAGGTTCGATTCCTTCTATGTCTTTTGGTATCTCCTAATGTTTCACTTTTGAGAGTTACTAGGTAATCTTTAGAGATTGCCTAGTGATTCTTTTTATTTAATGAAAGCAATAAAGGTTAATCAGGATTATTACCCGATTCCCTGGGTTAACTCTTAATTAAAAGTTAAGAGGATTAGACTTTCATTAGTCTAATTGGGAGACCTGCTAGGTCGTCTTCTTGACGAGCGCTCAAAGGTTTTTATTAAATAGGACAATAATCATGATTAAGTTTAAATTGCATGGGATCTTGAGTGTAGAAGCTTTACTAATTCTTCCCGTTTAGGGAGATACTATAGAGGTCTCCAAAGAACAATATATTCAGCATTACTCTGGTGGTGCTGAGTATTTAAAAAAGGACTTTGAAGAGTTTGTGGATAAACTTTTTTGATGAGCTCTCACTTCTTTTTCTATCTTTTTTATATAAGACGACTTACCTTTTAATAGGGTTTTTCTACCTATTAAAATTCTTCTAACATTTACTGCAGTAACCCTATAGTCATTCGAGACTAAAAAAGTTACTGCGTATCTAATTTTTCCTTCTAAGGTTAAAGAGCCAAATCCTTTAGAGGTTTTAGCCGCAACCATAAAGTTTTTATCTTTAGGAATATAGAATAGGTCTTCAACTAGCCTATTTGTTTTGCGGTTAATGCTTCTTAAAAGATAAGGACGTGTCCATTCTAAAGACTTATAGTTAGGCATGGTAGTTGCTTTATCAAGTATTGCCGAAGATAGTAGTTCTTTATCATCGATACCCTTAATGAAAAATAAGTAGTTGGCTATAACCTTTAAGGTGTGGCGGTTTTCAAATACTCCCCAACCTTTATCCATCACATTCTTGAGAGACTCCTCATAATATGTAATCGCTTCTTTCATGGAGTGGAAGGTTTTTGACTGCTTGAAAGGCTCAGCAGTATTTCCCTTATATGGAGAGATAAGTGTTACAGTTATGTGACGGCACTCCTTTTTACGCATGCTGAGACTAATGTTAGGAAAGTACGTCACATGAAATTTATTTATCTTTCTTTTACTATTAATAACTCCATCTTTTATTTCATTGTATTTAGCCTTGCGAAAGAACCAACCTTTTAAAGAGCTTCCCCCTTCACCTAAAAGACTCGAAACCTTTTGTCGATTAAAATTTAGGCTTTTCTCAACAAGAAAGTCTCCTAAGTTTGGTACAATATACCATTCATCGTTGGGGCTGCAAGCAATGTAAGTGTGAGGCTGACCCCCACTAGCTTTAGCGGCTGTCTTAAAGTTGGTCAGAGGATTGTACTGATCGATGTACTCTTGCTCTACTTCTGCTCGGGTTTCTATATCTTCTAAAGGCTCAACTATGCAGAAAGAAAACCTACCATGTTTATTAAATATATTTTGGAGATATAGATTGTGGTGAGAGCGAGTATTAAGAAGACATTTGTGGTCTCGGAATCTCTCTTTATAATTCTTTGTAGATCCAATATAAACTATATTTCTCTTGTATTTAGGAGAATCACAGAGAAGACAATAGATGCCACCATCAGTAGAAGGTTTATATTCTCCATTAAGACTAAAGGTTTCTAGTATTGGAATATCCATATAAGATATAATTAAGTTAACTAAATAGTTAATTCAATTATACTCCTTTTCTATCTTTGATAGTTAAGGAGTTTTTTCATATATTCTTGCAGTAAAAGGAGTAGAGAATATGTTTAGAATCATCGAAGCCGCAAACGAATTTGGCTCCTTAACCATCGAGGGGGCACCGTATATATCCAATACTCAATGGCGTCACCTGTTGGCGCCTCTTATGAGAAATTGGTGCAAGAAGAGAAAGGTGAGGGTAGACCCCTTAACCCCTAATCTCTTCCAACGACATCTGGGAGATAGCCACCCAGTGGCTTTATTTAATACCACTTTCAAGGTCGAGGGCCTTGAATTCCATATTACCGTGAAGACTGATAAAAAGGGCGAAATCCTTAGCTTAGAGGTCTCTGAGCCTCGGGCTATGGAATGCCCCTTACCTTCCAACCGGGAGGCGTTCGTGGGAACGGAAGAATATTATAGCGGGGGTGAGGTATCATACTATGCATCCCCCCGCTGCACCCAACCGGGATGGTTGGAAGTCGAGTACGATTCCGTAGAATCTCGTACTGCGATTACTGCAGTACGAGAGGATCTACAGGTATTCACTTTCCCCATACCTGTATAAACCAAAAGGACATAGACTTAAATCATCTATGTCCTTTTAAGAAGCTCCTAATGACAGTACCCCCAGCTATTCTATTAGCATGGTAGGAGCGGGTGCTTAGGTATTAATACTAAGTAGCAGGTAATAAGTTTGCTGAATGATTTGGTAAACTATATACCCATAGGCCCCATTGCGGGTCTATGAATCTGTCAATACACCACACATGGAAAAAGTATATGAAAACTAAATCCTATTACGTGGAAGGCTGTGCTCTTCCTAAAGTGGGAGAGACTTCTAGCTACAATGGAAGAAAAGCTA
>Ga0209938_1000419_pt1 | contig 23685 bp, 21 predicted proteins | sample SalPonR2_C_D1_MG_FD_185708 | JGI IMG/M metagenome (GOLD analysis project Ga0209938, IMG submission 185708) | Salt pond soil microbial communities from South San Francisco under conditions of wetland restoration - Salt Pond MetaG R2_C_D1_MG... ... | reverse complement strand
CGAGTGAGCCTCTACCCTAGCGCCTCGCTCCCCGGAAACATGAAGACGCGGGTCACGTGATGTTCACGAATCGTTCATGGCGCCGGCAAGGCCCAGCGCTGAGCCGGCGAACGGTCTTCGAGCCTCGCTGCGCCGGCGTCGGCGCTACTCGGCGCGGTAGCGCACCTCACCGTCGAGCAGCGTCATTTCGACCCGAAGGTCGTCCAGCCCTTCGTCGTCGACGGTCAGCGGATTGCCGCTGAGGAGCACGATGTCGGCTCGTTTGCCCGGCGTGATGCTGCCCAGCTCCTCCTCGTCGAAGACCGCCCGGGCGCAGCCGAGGGTGTAGGAGACCAGCGCCTCCATCCGGCTCATGGACTGCTCGGGGAAGAACGCTTCGCCGTTGGCCATGCGGCGGGTCACCGAGGCGGCGTAGGACGCCAGCGGCGAGATCGACTCGACCGGCACGTCGGTGCCGTTGCAGATGATCGCGTCGGCATCCAGAAGCGCGCGCCAGATGTAGGCCCGCTGGCGAGCCCGTGCTTCGCCCAGCCGCTGCGGCACCCACGGCCCGTCGGAGGTGGCGTGGACGCCCTGCATGGAGGCGATGACGCCCAGCTCCGCAAAGCGCGGCACCTCGTCGGGATGCAGGGTCTGGGCATGCTCGACGCGCCAGCGCAGGTCGCCGCCGGGAGTACGGCCGAGCAACTCCTCGTACAGGTCCATGACCTCGCGGTTGCCGCGATCACCGATCGCGTGGGTGTTGAGCTGGAAACCGTGCTCGAGCGCGATTTCGGCCGTCTCGCGCAGGCTCTCGATGGAGGTCTGCGGCAGACCGGAGGTTCCGGGCATGTCGGCGTACGGGTCCAGCAGCCAGGCGCCGTGGGTGCCGAGCGCGCCGTCGATGTTGCGCTTGAGCGCGCGCACGGTCAGGAAGCCGTCGGCGTGGCCGATCATCCGGTAGTCGGCGACCCGCGCGCGCAGGTCATCGTTGGTCTCGTGACGCACGGCCACGTGCAGGCGCACCGGCAGGCGGCCGGCCTCGGCCATGGCCTTGAGCCGGTCGATGTCGGCGAAGTTGGTGCCCATGTCGTGGAAGCTGGTCACGCCGTGGCGAAGGGCTTCCCGGCCGGCCAGTTCGACCTGGCGTTCGAAGCGGGCCTGTTGCTCGGCTTCGTTCATCGCCGCCTGGGACGCCATCAGGCGCTCGCGGACCGGGTTGCCCGCCGCCTGGCGCAGGTAGCCGGTGGCCTCGCCGTTCTCATCGCGCACGATGGTGCCGCCGGCGGGATCCGGCGTTGCATCGTCGATACCGGCCAGCGCCAGCGCCGCGGCGTTGGCGTACAGGCCGTGGCCGCTGGCGTGGAACAGTACAACCGGGTGATCGGGACTGACCGCGCTCAGGGTACGGTGATGCGGGATGCCGTCGTACAGCGCCAGGTCGGACGCGCCCCAGCGCTCCTGGTGCCAGCCGCGGCCGACGATCCATTCTCCGGCCGGGGCCTCGGCGGTGGCCTCGGCCACTATTTCGACGATGTCCTCGAAACTGCGCGTGGGCATCAGGTCCAGGATCATCAGCGACTCGCCGAAACCGAGAAAATGACCGTGACCCTCGATGAAGCCCGGCATCGCGACCCGCCCCTCCAGGTCGATGACGTCGGTGGCCTCGCCGACATGCCGCGCGATCTCCTCGGCGCTGCCGACGGCGAGGATCCGGCCGTCCTTCATCGCCACCGCCTCGGCCTCGGGAACGTCCGGATCGACGGTGATCACGATCCCACCGGTCAGGACCCGGTCGGCAACGATCGCCGGATCGGTCTCGGGCGCGGCGGTCCGAGCACTGGCCGCGCCGTCGACCTCGGTCGCTGCAGCATCGGGAGTGTCCTGCGACTGGCAGGCCGCCAGCAGGAGCAGGAGAACCAGGGAAAGAGTCAATCGAATCGAAGTCATGGACATGCCTGTTCGCGTGTGAGCTGCAGCGCCGCCGGAGGGCGGAGGGATTCAGTGCCCTGAGGATACCCGCCCGACGCGCCGGCCGGCGCCCTCCGGTCGATCGGGACCTCGTGCACGCCGTCCCGGCAGGACGGAACTCAGGCTTCCCGTCGAAACCAGCGCGCCAGGATCAGGCTCGAGACCGGCAGACCGATGGCGTAGCCGACGATGCCGATGCGCTGAATGGCCATGTCGCCGATCAGCGGCCCGATGCCCCCGAGCAGGCACAGCACGCCGGTCGTCCCGAGCGACATCCGCGCCGCGCGCCGCAGCCCAGGCCCGCAGAACGCAGCGGCGGCGAACAGTAGCGAAACCCCGAGCAGCCCGTCCCAGGCCAGCAGTTCGATCGCGTACGACGTCGACGGCCAGTCGAACGGCGCGGCATCGGCCGCTCGGCCGGCCGTCAGCGCGAACACGTGGACGGCACAGGTCAGGCCCGCGAAGATCACGGCAAATACCAGCGCGGCTCGACTGCAGCGGGCCCGTTCGACCGGCCGGGTCGCATGGACGGCCGCGATCAGCGCGACGTAGAGCACCGCCGACAGCATCGTCAGCACCTCCATCGCGACCAGCACCGGATCGCGGATCGGGTCGCCCAGTCCCGCCTGCCCGATGCCGATGCCGAGAACGATCAGATAGCAGAATCCGACCAGTGCGACGCCCAGGGCGGCAAACCGGCCGAGACCCCGGGCGTCGGGCATGCGCCGAACCGGGCCCGCTACAGCGTGACCTCGACCGCGCCGGCCACCCGCTTCGACCGCTCCACCGCCTCCTCGACCGTCTCTCCGCGCGCCAGCGCCACGCCCATCCGGCGCTGGCCCTTGACTTCGGGCTTGCCGAACAGCTTGAGATCGGTGCCGGGTTCGGCCAGGGCTTCGGCCAGGTTGCCGAACGCGACCTGGCGCGACTCGCCTTCGACCAGCAGCGCGCACGAGGCCGACGGGCCGTGGAAGCCGATGTCCGCACCCGTGCTGCCGATCGGCAGGCCGAGGAAGGCGCGGGCGTGCAGCGCGAACTGCGACAGGTGCTGCGAAATCAGGGTGACCATGCCGGTGTCGTGCGGGCGCGGCGAGACTTCGCTGAACCAGACCCGGTCACCCTGGATGAACAGCTCGACACCGAACAGGCCCCGGCCCCCGAGCGCGTCGGTGATCTTCGTGGCAATCTCGCGGGATGTCGCTAGCGCGCGCGCGCTCATCGGCTGCGGCTGCCACGACTCGCGGTAGTCGCCGTCTTCCTGGCGGTGACCGATCGGCGCGCAGAACGAGGTACCGCCGACGTGGCGGACGGTCAGCAGCGTGATCTCGTAGTCGAATTCGACCAGCGATTCGATGATGACCCTGCCCTTGCCGGCCCGGCCGCCTTCCTGCGCGTACTGCCAGGCGGCCCGCAATTCGTCGTCGGAACGGACCAGCGACTGGCCCTTGCCCGACGAGCTCATGATCGGCTTGACGATGTTCGGAAACCCGATCCGCCGAGCGGCGGCTTGGAAGTCGTCCCAGTTGTCGGCGAATTCGTAGTGCGAGGTCGGCAGACCCAGTTCTTCTGCCGCCAACCGTCGGATGCCTTCGCGGTTCATGGTCAGCTGCGCCGCGCGCGCGGTCGGCACCACGCGGAACCCCTGCTGTTCGAGCTCGACCAGGGCATCGGTGGCGATGGCCTCGATCTCGGGCACGATGAACGCCGGCTTCTCGTCGAGCACGATCTTCTTCAGGGCCTCGCCGTCGAGCATCGAGATCGCGTAGCTGCGGTCGGCCACCTGCATGGCCGGCGCGTGCTCGTATCGGTCGAGCACGATCACCTCGCAGCCCAGCCGCTTCAGTTCGATGACGACTTCCTTGCCCAGCTCCCCGCCGCCGCACAGCATCACGCGGGTGGCGGTTTCGGAGAACGGCGTGCCGATGCTGGTGATCGACTTCATGGTTTTCCCCTCGATCGGTTCTGGATGCCGCCCGGTCACACGCGGCGCAGCGGAGACGCGAATGACCGCTTCGTCAGCCGGCTGAAAACAGACGGTGGCCGGACGACCGTCAGCCCGAATGTTTCATGAAGCCGGGCCGGGCACCCGGACCGGCTTCGCTTGATTCCTGCCGGGGCCCATCGCGCAATGGCCGAAATTCTAACCTGCCAGCAAATGGCTTCCACGGCACCACCCGGACAAGCGGGTTTCCGGGCTCGCAGTGCCGCCGTCGCCCGGGTCGCGTCGAGGGGCCGAACGCGCCAGGGCAATGCGCTTGACAAACCGATTCAAACGGCCATAATGTAACCTTAGGGTATCATTTAGTAACCAATGGCTATCTTTGTGTAACCCATAAAGGGCGCCCTGACTTCGGGAAAACAACGATGAACGCACATTCCACCCCGTCTCCGGCAGAGGTTGCCGATCGCACGATTCAACTCCTGGCCGCTGCGATGTTCGCGGTCGCACTCGTATTCAGCCTTTCGGTGGCCGAGTTCTTTGCCGGCGAATCGACTGCAACGGTCATCGATGTCACCGTCAAAGTGCTGGGGATGGTCATCCTGGGGCTGATGGCAGTTCTCTACTTCTGGAAGTTTCGGCCGATGACTCCCGGTCAGCGGCGTCACGAGCTCGCCGACGACGGGTTTCTTCAGATCGCCTTTCGCAAAGCCATGGCCCGGTCCTGGATGCTGAGTTTCCTGGTGCTGATCGTCTTGCAGGCGGTGGACAGTCTGCTGCTCGAACCGCTTCCCGAAATGCCGCTGGAAATCGTCATTCAGGCCGTTCTTGCGCTGATGCTGCTGCTGTTCGGCCTCGCCTTCCTGTTCCTGACTCGATCGAGCGACGGTAATGAGTGAAAGACTGGGAAACCGGATTCGGGTTTTCCGCGCCGAACATCGACTCAGCCAGGCTGAACTGGCCGACTCGATCGGCGTGTCGCGAAAAACCATCAGCACGATCGAGGTCGGCCGGTTCGTGCCGTCCACCATCATCGCGCTGAAGATCGCGCGCTACTTCCGGGTCCCGGTGGAGGAAGTGTTCTTTATGAATGACGAAACCTGATCACCGATTCTCCGATCGGCACGCCTTGGGTCGTCGTTCGCACTGGGCCGGAGCAGGATGCGAACTCGCGTGCACCGTTCGGGTCGAGCGTTCAAGGATGTTTGTACTGTGTCGGGCAATGGCTGCGAGATACGCTGGCCGGCCGCAGATGGCGGTGCTTGGTTCTGCGTCCGGTCACGCGCGCTCGCCACAGCCGGAAGCTGCCAGGCTTGAGATGTTTTCGCATCAGCGCGATCACGTCCTTCTCGGCAAGCCCGTAGGTCGATTCGATCGCCTCGAATGGCGTACGGTCTTCCCAGGCCATTTCGATCACGCGGGATCGGCAGCCGGGCGCGAAATCGCCAAGAGTGGTTCGGTTGCCCACCCCGTCAATCTACCGCAGGCCCATGACGAACGATTGCCCGGCGCGGCGATGTCATCGTTCGCCGTCCGACCGGTCCGGGTCGGAACGGTCGATCGGCGATTCGGTCGGCGATTCGAGCGCCGCCGGAGTCAGGTCCCGGTACGCGTCCTCGACCGCCTGCTTGCCGTAGCGCCGCTCCAGCCGCCGAACGGTGAAATGCCCGTGGGCCATGGCCTGGAAATGGTCGAGAAAAAGCACGTTGATGATCGCGCCGCCGGCCGCGCCGACCGCCGGCACGGCCTGCGCGGCGGCCTTCTGCGTAACGGGGATGCTGAACCGGCCGGCGATCTGCGTGATCAGGCGGACCATCGCCGGCGCAGACTGCTGGACGGCGCTGGTCGTCGCCGCGTAACGGGCGGCGTCGGACACGGCCTTGGCCAGCGCGGCCCGGACCGCGAAGTAGCCCGACTCCGCGGCATTGTCGGATTCGGAACGCCCGCCCAGCGCAAAGACTTCCATGCAGGCCAGTCTCGATTCCGGCCGTTCGAGGTTCTCGCCCTCGCTGCGCGCGATGTCGGCGATCGAGCGGAACATGATCGAGGTCGACACCGGCAGCTCGACCGCCAGCGCCGTCAGCCCGAACGCACCGCCGACGGCCCCTGAAAGTGCCCCGCCGGCCTTGTGCAGCAGGTTCGACGGCGGTTTCGACGCGCCGTCCAGCGTGAACAGCGCGGCACGCAACGCAGTTCGAAGCGCGGCTTCGGAAATCGAGACGATCTGCTCGCGCGCGCCCTCGGGCAGGTACGCCATCCCGGCCTCGATCGGCGAGGCCAGGGTATCGGTGAAACGCGCCGCCATCCCCGGGTTCTCGAGGCGCTGGCGAGCCTGCTTCAATTCGTCCAGATGATCCTTGGAAAGCGTCATGCGCTCCGCGGTCGAGGCCGCCGTCTACGAGCCGAAGTGGTGATCATGGCAGATGCCCGCCGCTCAGGCGAGGCGCTCGATTCGATCGCAGACCCGCGGTGCGCCCCGCGCCCCCGACCGTGAACGACGGAGGCGCCATCGGCGCTGCCGACAACGGGCCGAAAGCCGGCCGCCCGCGCGTCGTGCAACGCACGCTCGTCCAGTCACTCCCTCGAGCCCGCTCGACCTGCCCGGGCCGCCAGCCACAGTGAACGGGCCCGGTTCGTTTCCCGGCGCGGTGACCGCACGACAACGGGCCTTCGAACGACACCGCCACTCGCTCTTCTCGGAACCGGCCTGCTTGCCGAGCCGACAGAAAAAACCGTCTCTCGGACGCAATTGCCAATCATTCTCGTTTACAATGCGCGCCTCGTTCTCATCAACAAGGCCTATCGTTTCATGTCCCGATTTCCGAACAAACTGCTCCTGACCGCGGCGCTGTCCGCCGCGCTGGCCGGCACACCGGGCGCATTCGCCCAGAACGAAAGCGCCGCGGAGCAGGACACGCCCGATTCGACCCGTAACACCGCCGACCTCGACCTCATCACCGTCACCGGCAACGTGCTGTATTCCGACCAGATCAATGCCCTGAAGACGCCGACGCCGATCCGCGACGTCCCGCAGAGCCTGACCCTGGTCACCCAGGAACAGATCGAGCTTCGCGGCTTCGACAGCCTCGGCGATATCATCGATTACACCCCGGGCGTCAACAACACCCAGGGCGAAGGCCATCGCGACGCCATCGTGTTCCGCGGCGTCCGCTCGACGGCGGATTTCTTCATCGACGGCGTGCGCGACGACGTGCAGTACTACCGGCCTCTCTACAACCTCGAGCAGGTCGAGATCCTGCGCGGCCCGAATGCGCTGCTGTTCGGCCGCGGCGGCACCGGCGGCATCCTGAATCGCGTGACCAAGAAGGGCGTGTTCGGCACCTCGTTCACGGACCTGCGCGCCGGCATCGACTCCTTCGGCGGCTACAGCGCCCAGATCGACAGCAACTTCGGCGAAAACGAGTACGCGGCGTTCCGGATCAACGCGATGTACGAGAAGCTCGACAATCACCGCGACTTCTTCGACGGCGAGCGCATCGGCTTCAACCCGACCGCCCGTTTCGCGATTTCCGACCGCACCACGCTGGACGTGTCCTACGAGTACATCGACCACGAACGCTTCATCGATCGGGGAATTCCCACCGGCAGCGACGGTCGGCCGGTGGAAGAATTCGAGGACATCGTGTTCGCCGATCCGGAGGAGAACCTGAGCACGCTGGAAGCGCACCTGTTCCGGGCGGCGCTGCAGCACGAGTTCAACGCCAACCTGAAGGGCAACTTCAGCGCGTTCTACGGCGACTACGACAAGTTCTACGGCAATGTCTACGTCTCCGATTACGACCAGGCCAACACACCGGACATCGTGACGCTGGACGGCTACGTGGACACGGTCGATCGCCAGAACCTGATTCTCTCGGGCAACCTGATCGGCCAGTTCTTCACCGGCAACGTCGAGCACACCGTGGTCGCCGGCGCGGAGGTCATCGACACCTCCTCGGACCAGTTCCGCTTCAACACGTTCTGGGACACCACGCAGGACGACAACGAGATTTTCGCCATCACGCGCCCGCTGAACCTGCGCAACAACCGCGGCGTCAATGCATTCGGCGAGCCGACCTTCAACGACTACACGGCCGACCTCAACGACGACACCCGGGTCGACATCGACGTCTTCTCGGCCTACATCCAGGACGAGATCCAGCTGACCGACTGGCTGGACCTGATCGTCGGTGCACGCTTCGACAGCTTCGACATCGAGGTCTTCAACGCGGTGACCGACGAGCAGCGCTCACGCAAGGACGAAGAAGTCTCGCCGCGTGCCGGCCTGATCTACAAGCCATTCGAGCAAATCTCGCTCTACGCGAGCTACAGCGAGTCGTTCCTGCCGCGCTCCGGCGAGCAGTTCTCCGACATCAACGGCGCCAACAACCAGCTCGACCCGAACACCTTCAGCAATCTCGAAGCCGGCATCAAGTGGGACTTCGTCGACGGCCTGAGCCTGACGGCTGCGATCTTCGAGATCGAGCAGAGTTCGCCACAGGTCGCCGACAACGATCCGGAAACACTGGACGTCATCGACTCGGAGATCACCGGCTTCGAAGCGCAGCTGAAGGGCCAGGTCAACGACCGCTGGTACATCTCGGCCGGCTACAGCTACCTCGACGGAGAGCAGGTCGATCGCGGGGGCGACACCGGCCTGCGTCCGCGCGAGCTTCCCGAGCACAGCTTCTCGATCTGGAACAATGTCGTGATCACCGAGAAGTTCGGCGTCGGCATCGGCCTGACCCACCAGGACGAAAGCTTCATCAACAACTCCAACACCGCTGTCCTGCCGAGCTACACCCGGATCGATGCCGCGGCGTACTACACCGTGTCGGACCGGCTCAGCCTGCAGCTGAACATCGAGAACCTGACCGACGAGCTGTACTTCCCGCACTCGCACGCCACGCACCAGGCTACCGTCGGCGCACCGCTGAACGCACGCCTGACGGCGAACTACCGGTTCTGATCGGCGATCGATCGCAGCGAAGAATCATTCGCAGCGTCCGCGAAAACGAAAAACGCCATGGCCCCGCCATGGCGTTTTTTCGGGGTCCGTGTCTCCGATGACTCCGGCCTCGCATGAGACCGGTCGCCGGCGTACGGCGATCGGAACCGACCTGCCGCCAACGGCCGGCGGGCAGGGTTCGCCGCAATCAGTCCATCCCGCCCGGGCTCGGTTCCGCTTTCGGATCGCGGATGCCTAGCCGTTCGAGGTCCATCGTCGCGGCGTCGTAGTTGGCGCGGGCAATGCGCGTCTCCAGTGCCGCGGTGTAGAACCGGACGCGGGCATCGGCCGCAGTTTCCTCGCGCACGTTGACCAGGAAGAAATCGCTGGCCCCGCTTTCGAAGCGGCGCTGCTCGGCGTCGCGCAGGATGACCGCCTGACCCACTTCCTCTGCGGCCAGCTGGACCAGCGCCTGGGCAAACGACAGGTCGAGCAGGATGTTCTCCAGCTCGATCTCCAGCTTTTCTTCCACCGTCTGGCGTCGGTACTCCGTGGCTTCCAGTTCGGCCTCGGTGCGCGCCAGGCTGCCGCGCGCCGAACGCTGCTGGAACGGAATCGAGAACGTCAGGCCGACGATCGTGTCGGTCTCGTCGCGCGACGGGCCGCCCAGGCCTTCGCCGCCGATTCCCTGGTTGACCTCCACGCCGAGATCCAGCCGCGGCATCAACGCGTTTTCCTGCAGCAGCTGTCGCTGGCGCAGACGTTCGATGCTGGTGCGCAGCAGGCGCAGTTCGGGTCGGCGTTCGATCGCGTCGTTCACCGAGATCGCCCGGTCGATCGCCAGCACATTCAGCGAATCCGGCGTCGGTGACGGCGGCACCAGCCGCGCGTCCGGCACGATCGGCCGACCGGCGTCATCGCGGTAGTAGAAGGCCAGCTCGTTGGCCAGGGCCTGGAAATCGCGCCGCGCGGCGGTGACCAGCGACATGCGCCGGATGATGTTCTGCCGGTTTTCGGTCAGGAAAATCTCCGCCCGCGCGCCGCTGGCCACCTGTCGGGCCAGCGCTGATTCACGCGATGCTGCGTTGCGCAGAAGCTCTTCGTAGACGACCAGGTTCTGGCCCGCCGTAACCCAGCGCCAATAGGTCAGCAGCGCCCGCTGCTGCACGCCGACCTGGGTGGCGAGGAGCTCGAAATCGGCCGCGCGCGCGCTCAGGCGGGCGTCGGTCACGTTGAACCTGCGCTCGTCGATCAGCCGGTCGCGAAGCAGCGAAAAGATCACCCCGACCTTCAGCTTGCCGCCGAGGCTGGTGAAATATTCGTCCTCGTAGATCGGGAAATCGCCCCGGGACAGGGAATAGCCGCCGTACACGCGTCCGCCGATGCCGCGCAACGGCTGGTTCACGCCGCCGCTGAGGACGGCGCCGTCGTAGAAGCCGGTGGCGCGGGACATGGTTTCGGCCTCGAACACGAGGTCGAAGGCGCCTTCGGCCTCGGTCATCGCGCCGTCGGCCGCGCGCCGACGCGCCATGGCCTCGAGGATTTCGGGAAAGTGCCGCAGCGACGACTGGAGCACGTCCTGCGGCTGCAGCGGCGACTCCGCGACTTCGGCACGCGCGCTGGCACCACCCATCCCCATCATCACCAGGAGGAGAACGACGCGCGGCAGTCCAAGCATGGATCAGGCTCCCCGGCCCTGGTTCTGCGGCAAGGTCGGCGGGAAGTTGTTCAGCTGGCGCCAGACCTCGTAGCCCACCGATACCGTGCCGAGCAGCACCCAGCCCCGCGCCTTGGCGCCGAAGCGCACGAAGCGATCTTCCGGCCAGGGCACCTCGGCATCCTCGTCTTCGGTGACCAGCACGCGAAAGCGACCGTCCGGCTGGGCCGACGGATCGACTGCCTCGACCTTGCCGTGGAAGGTCCCGACCGCGATCGACGGCCAGCCGCTGAACTGCACCGCCGGCCAGCCCTCGAACTGCAGCCGGACCGGCGCGCCGGGCTGGACCAGCGCCACGTCGCGCCCGTCGACGAAGATCTCGACGGCGCGGGCCACGTTGTCCGGGACGAAACTGGCCACCACGTCGCCGGCGTTGACGAAGGTTGCGGCATCGCCGGCGTTGACCCGCAGGATCACGCCATCGCGGGGCGCGCGGACGATCTGGACCGACTGGCGCGAAATGTTGACCTCGACCCGAGTCAGCTCCGCCGCCGCCTCGGCCACCCGGGAGCGCAGTTCTTCGACCCGAATCCGGGCCTGCTCGAACTCGCGCCGCGAGGCGAGGCCTTCCTCGAAAAGCTCCTGCATGCGTCGCATGTCGATCTCGGCAGTTCGCTCGGCGGTGCGAGCCGACTCCAACTTGGCCACGACCTGGCCGCGCTCGGATTCGAGCCGTTCGAGCAGCCGCGGATCATTGTCGACGACCCGGACGATCGGGTCGCCGACCGTGACGTGCATCCCGTCACGCACGTACCACTCCTGGATTCGACCGGACACCAGCGCGTTGATCTCCTGCAGACGGTCATTCGGGTTCAATGCCGTGACCGTCCCGGTGCCCGCCGAGGTCTGGACCCAGGGTGTGAAGATCATGAACAGCACCAGCGAGGTCAACCCGATGCCGATAATCCACGCCAGCACCGGCATGACGCGGGGCACCTTCTGCCGGTTCAGCGTGTTGAAGTGCTCGTTGTGTTGGTCGGTGGTGTTCATCGCTCAGACCTCGGTCGGTGGCCGGCCGCGCAACGTGGCTTCGATCTCGAGACGGCCGCCGGCCGCCTCCAACATGGCATCGAAGCTCCTGTGCAGCGTCTGCTTTTCCTGCGCCAGGTTCAGGAAATGGTCGAAGCCGAGCTCGCCGTAGCGGTTCGAGAAACAGATCACCGAGGTTTCGGACTCTTCCTGCAGCAGGTCCAGCGACGCGCGCAGCCGCGACTCCGGCATCACGTCGAAGATCTGGTTCAGGATCAGGATGCGCGGACGCGCCAGCACCGCCGCGGCGAGCTTCAGCTGCATGGTCTCGGTGATCGACAGCGGCCAGCCGGTAGCCGCGATCGGCGTATCGAGGCCGTCTTCGAGTTGCGATACGGTCGTCTCCAGGCCTACGGTCCGCACCACCTTCAGCATTCGGTCAGTCGTCGCGCCTTCGGAGCTCAGCAGCAGGTAGCCGCGAATCGTCATCTCGACCGCATTCGGCCGGTCGATGACGATGACCTGCCGACGCAGGTTGTGCGCCTTGACCGTGCGGATGTCGACCCCGCCCAGCGTGATGTAGCCACTGCGCGGTTGGTCATGAGCCTTCATGAAGTTGGTGAACAGGCGCTGCAGGTTGTGGTTTTCGGCGCGCGCCAGCACCCGCGCCCCGCTGGGAATCAGGAAGCTGAGGGTGGCCTCCATGCCGCGCGATTCGCCCTGGGCATCGACGAACACCAGCTTCGCGTCACCCGACAGCGCGTCCTCGTCCGGCGACGGCGCCTCCTGCTCGACATCGTCGAACAGAGACAGCTCATCGATCGCTGCGGTCAGATCGTAGAGGTAGGTCAGGTAGACGCCCAGCTGTGCAATGCCGAACAGCACCACCGACAGCACCAGTTCGGCGGCAACCAGCTGACCCAGCGACAGTTCGCCGCGGATCACCAGCCAGCCGCCAAGGCCCAGCAGCGCCGCGCTTGCGGCCGCGTAGATGAACAGGAAGCTCAGGGTCTGCGCGAAATGGTGCCGGAAATGTCGCTCGTGGGCATGAATGTAGCTGGCGGTGACTTCATCGGTACGATCCAGCGCCTCGTCGATGTGGCGGTCGGTCTTGAAGAACCCGTTCGAAGCCGCCAGACCTTCCAGCCACGCGGCGGTCGCATGCTTGCGGTTGGACAGTGCGACCGCGCTCCGGATCGCGCGCTTGCCCCAGATGACCCAGGTCAGCCAGACCAGCAGGACGATGATCAGATTGAAGACCAGAAACAGCGGGTGGTACAGCGACACCAGGACGAAACCGACAACCGCCTGGAGCACGATGGTGAACCCACCGACCAGCAGGTTCGGCACCGACTTCAGGACGATGACGATATCGAAATAGCGGTTGAACAGCGGCCCCTTGCTGTTGTCGTCGAAGAACGGGTTCAGCGCGTAGATAGCGCGCAGCGCGATCTCGGAGACCATCCGCGCATAGAAGCGACGCGCGAACAGATCCATCAGGTGAATGCGCAAGGCGTTCAACAGTCCGGCGAACAGCAGCAGCACGAACAGCGTGCTGGCCAGCACGACCAGCGGTGCGGTCAACCCGGTATTGGCGATGGTGTTGATCAGCATCTGCACCGACACCGGCGTGGCCAGCGAAAGCACGCCGATACCCAGCCCGTAGATGACGGCGAGGACGTAGTACTTGCGCTCCGGCGCGAGGATTTCGATGAAGTAGCGGAGCAGGCCGCTCATCGAGCGCTGACCGGAAAGCGCGTGGTAGGTCATACCGGCGCCGCCCCGGTACCGGATCGTGAAGGCATCGGACCTGACTCAATCAACCTTGGGCACCCAGACACTGCACCAGCCCTCGTTGCGCACGCTTCGCCCGGGAAAGATCGCACAGGGCCCCCACTCGACGTCCGGACCGGCGCGCCACTGCTGACAGTTGGCGCAGATCTGTCCGGGTTCGTAGCGCGGATACTTCGAGACATCCACGTCCGAGGCGTCGTGCACGTATCCCAGCGCAAAAGCAGCCGGGTCGTCTTCGGGCAGCCTCGGCGTGTCCTGGGCGCCCGATGCACGCGGGTACAGCAAGATCGCGCCGACCGGAACGGCGGCGATCGCGGACGCGACTTCGCACAGGAATCGCCTGCGGCTCGTCTCGTTCTTCATCCTCCGTCTCTCCTGATCGTCGACCGAATCGGCCTTTTCAGCGTAGCGTATTCGCGGACCGTGGAGAGGGAATGACGTCCGATCGGCCGGATGCGCGGGGGAACCAGCCCCGGCGCCACCCTCGGAAAAGCAGCTGCCGCCGGATATCGGGCGCGCGTGGTCGTTCGCACGCAAAACCGGCAGGCGTCGGGAGAACTGGCCGCGCGGAGTTTGAATACCACGCATGAATCCCGTCCTGAATCATGCCGGTCTTGTGCTTGGTACGAGGTACCATTGATCCATATGCAGGGCAGGCATCCATGACTCCACTCGAACAATACGTCGTTGAATGGCTGAGGCGCGATGGCCGATTGCCGGACAATGCGATGGTCCAGCTGCCGCCGGAGATCGGCGAGACGGTCGACAACCGTGCCGATCTGGAGCGCCTTGTCGAGCGGGTGGCAGCAAGCGATCCGGAGCTGGCGGCTCGGCGTCGGATCGTTCTCGGCCTCCATGCCCGCATGCAGACCCGGGGCGGCGACCTGACCGAGAGCGAGCACGAGGACCTCGTGACCCGGGCACGCGCCGCCGGCTGGACCGGGAGCGATGTGGTCCGGCTGATCGAGGCGGCCCGGACGCGCCTGAGTTCGGCGCCTCCGCCGCCGGAGGCGCAGCATCCTGCGGCGCCGGAACCGAAGCCGGACGCGACGATGGCGTCGAAGATGCAATCGGCATCGGCCGCAGCGCAGAAACGCGCCAGAGCGATCAGCCTCCACGCGTCCGGCCGTGGCGTCCTCATCGCCATCCTTTCGGCGATCGTGCTGGGCGGCGGCTACTGGCTGATCACCGCGAGCGACGATGCAGACACCACGTCGGCCGGCGCCGAATCGATGTCGGCCGAACAGATCCGTGAGGCGCAACGCCTGCTGGGTCGGCTTGGCCAGTCCGTCCCGGAAACCGGCGTCTACGACCCCGCGACCCGCGCCGCGCTGGACCGCGCCCTGCCACAGTACGCCGGACTCGGAGAGCTGCGGCCGTGGCTGGTCGACGAACTCCGCTCGGCGCTGAGCGATACCGACGATGCGGCATGGGCCGCGGCTCGCGACGCCGCTTCGTCGGACGCGACGCTTGCCTACCTGGATCGCTTCCCCGACGGGCGCCACGCCGAGGAGGCGCGTGACCGACTCGACCTGATCGAGGCCGCCGAAGGTCGCGCCGACATCGTTCGCGCCGTTCAGCAGGAGCTGAACCGACTCGGCCGTGATGTTTCCGAGACCGGGGTGCTGGACGCTGCCACCCGCGAGGCCATGGCAGGCCTGCCCGGACCGATGCCGGAACGCACCCGGGCCAGCCTCAACGATGCGCTGGACAGGCTGCGCGAGCTGCGACGCTGGCCGGTCGCGGACGGTGAAACGTTCCGGGACTGCGCCACCTGCCCGGAAATGGTCGCGATCCCCGCTGGGCGATTCCTCATGGGCAGCCCGACCGATGAGCGAATGCGCTCGCCCAACGAAGGACCGCAACGCGAGGTCACGGTGGCTCGGTTCGCGCTTTCGGTGACCGAAGTGACCCATGGCCAATGGCTGGCCTGCGTCAACGACGGGATCTGCGCCAGTCTGCCGGTGCCGCCCGAGGGCGACCTCCGCCGCCTGCCGGTGACCCATGTCGGCTGGACCGATGCGCTGGCCTACCTTCGCTGGATGCGCGAGCGCACCGGTTTCGATTATCGACTGCCGTCCGAAGCGGAATGGGAATACGCCGCGCGCGCGGGCACCACCACCCGGTACCACACCGGCGACTGCATCACCCCCGACCAGGCCAACTTCGATGGCCGGCTACCGTCCGGCGACTGCCCACGCGGCGACTATCGAGGCAGCCCGATCGAAACCGCAAGCTTCGCGCCCAACGCGTTCGGCCTGTACGACATGCACGGTAACGTCATCGAACGGGTCAGCGACTGCTGGAACAGCAGCTATGAGGACGCTCCGGTCGACGGCAGCGCATGGGAGACCGGCGACTGTGGGCGGGCCCCGCTGCGCGGCGGCTCGTTCGGCAGCTCCGACCGGGAACTGCGCGCCGCTGCGCGTATCCGGCCCAGCCGCGTCGAGCGCAGCCCCGACACCGGGCTCCGGGTCGCCGTTTCGCTGCCGGCAGAAACGGACGCGCCGTAACGGCCAGCGGCCGATGGCGGCGATGACCGCCGTCCGTTCCGCAGGAGACAGGACCCCGCTTTTCGAAGCTTCCGCTCGGATCCGGGACCGAAGGCCGGGGCCACGACCACGGACAGAGAACGCAAGAACGAAGGATGCGCCGGGGCTGCTGGACTCTGCGCAGCGTCGAGCCGGATCGAGACCGCGGCTTTTCGTCAATCCGCCGGGTCGGCGCCGTCGGCTCGAGCCTCCGGCAGCCAGAGCTCGAACCTCGCGCCGCCGTGCTCCGACTTCCGCGCTCGAACGCTGCCTCCGAGCGCCTGGATCAACTGCCGCGTCACGGCCAGGCCGAGGCCGGTGTTCGATCGATCCCCGTGGAATCGTCGGCCCAACTCCCAGGCCCGCTGGTAATCCTCTTCGTCCGACAGGCCCTCGCCGTCGTCCTCGACGACGATGCAGACCAGGCCGTCGCGCCGCGCCACCGTGACGACGATGCGCGCTTCGGCAAAACGCAGCGCGTTCGAGAAGAGATTCTGTACCGCGCGCTGGATCATCATCGGCTCGGCCAGCACCCGGGCAGGCTCCAGCGAGTACTCGACGTCCATGCTCTCCCCGGTTGCCAGGTCCCTGCATACGTCGCTGACCAGGTCGCTCACCTCGACCGGCTGGAAGAGATCGTCATCGAACGCCCGATGGCGACCGGCCTTGACCAGATCGAAGGCCTGCCGGACGTTGCGCTGCAGGATGTCGACCGTCTTGCGCAAGGTCTCGGAGGACTGAATGGCCGGATGCTCCACCAGGGAGTTCACGGCCACGGAAACCACCTGCAGCGGCGTGCGCAGGTCGTGCATGACGGCGGCGTTGGCTTCCGCGGCCCGCTGGTGCGCCGCGGCGATCTCCTGGTTGATCTCGGCCAGGTCTGTCTCGGCCTTCTCGGCCAGCCACGCCCGTCGGGCGAGCTCGATTTCCTCCGTGACTTCCTCGGCCAATAGCTGGAGTAGCTTCAACTGATCGGCCGTCCACTGGCGAGGATGTTCGTCGATGACGCAGAAACTCCCGAGCACGGCACCGCTGGCGTCACGCAACGGCATGCCGGCATAGGCCGCGACGTTCAATTCCTCGACCGCGAGGTTGGTACACACCCGCTCATCGTTGCGCGCGTCGTCGACGACGAGCGCATCGCGCTGATTGACGACGTGCTGACAGAAGGAGTGACTCAGCGGCGTCTCCCTGCGCTCCTTCCACGGCGATTCCAGGCCGTGCGAGGCCGCGAAGAACTGGCGATGCTCATCGACCAGCGACACCAGGCTGACGGTGGCCCCGAGTGCGCGCGTCGCGATCCGCGCGTACCGGCTCAGCGCATCACGCTCCGGCGCGTCCATCAAGCCGGTCTCGGCCAGCGAACGGAGGCGTTGCCGATCGTGGAGATGGGAGTCTGTCGTAGGCGGCACGCTCATCGATCTGGATGTCCGTTCGAACAAGGAGCAGGAGGAAGGAATTCCGGCTTCGGGCCGGCGCACCCGATTGCGCGACCCGATTGCGCGACCCGATTGCGCGACCCGCGTACGCAGTATAAACGGCGGCTGCGTTCATCCGGCAGAACCCGAGTCATTCACCGCTCGGAGCCATGAGCTCGATGGCCCGGAAAGCAATGGCGAGTCCCGGAATCTCGACTACCGTTGTCACTGGGGTCGGGCGCTGCTGCCCGTACGTGGGATCGAGCCTCGCGGTTCAGGGGCGAAGCTCGAGCGACATCACGATCGGCAGGTGGTCGGACACGCCTTCGCGGGCCTCGAGGTCGAAGCGCTTCGGCGTGCCGTCGGCGTGCAGCTGGCCGGCGTAGCCGGTCACGACGTCGACCGAGTCGACATCCAGCGCCCAGTGACCGTTCGACGACGGGGAGAACAGCACCATGTCGAGAAACGACCAGCTCTCGCCGCGCCGCCAGTAGTTCGTTCCCTTGCAGTCCGCACAGCCGACTTCGTGCGCGACGATCCAGTAGGGCCGGACCATCTCGTCCATGATCGTGGTGTCTTCCTTCTCGCGCTTCGGCGTGTTGAAGTCGCCGGCGGCGAACACAGGCCGGTCCTCGGGCAGCCGGGCGCGCACGCGATTGAGCTGCTCGTAGGCAATCCAGCGCATCTCGATCGGGTGGAATGGCGCCGGGAAATGCACCGAATAACCGGTCAGGAGCGTGCCGTCGGGCAACTCGAAACTCGCTTCGAGAATACCGCGCGTATCCTGCGCCCGGTCGGGGAATGCCGACATGTCGATGGGATGAAGCACCGGCTGACCGACGACCCGCAGCCGGGTGAGAAAGGCGACGTCGATCCCGCGATCGTCGAGCCCTTCGATCAGGACGGGATCGCGATAGCCCGCCGGCTGGAGGTACTCGCGCCGGAGCCGGTCGAGCACGCCGAGGTTTTCGACCTCCTGCAGCGCGATGATGTCCGGCCCACGCCCGTCGTTGTAAGCAAGGATCGTCGCGGCGAGCTGCTCGAGCTTGAAGCCCAGGGCGTCCTCGCTCCAGTCCAGGTACAGGCAGTCTTCGCGCCAGCGATCGACTTCGATCCGCTCGCAGGCCGCTACGTGGTCGGGGTCGGTCTTGACGCTGGCCGGGAGGTAGGTCGCGTCGTCCTTGCCGGGATCGTCCGCCGTATCGAACAGGTTCTCGACGTTGAACGCCATGATGCTGACGACCGGGCGTTCAGCTTCCTTCCCGGCAGGACGTTCAGCGTCGAGGGTGGAATCGGACCCGGGGCCGGATGCGCAGGCGGCGAGCAGGAGGCACACAGGCAGAGCAAAGAGTCGTTTCATTGGTATTCCAGCGCCGGAGGTGGACGGTCGAAGAGTCGTGGCTTCGCGCGAACGATTCTAAGCTGCAGGGGGCGCGGTGTGGCCGAGCCGGACCGGCACATCGAAGTCGATTGCGTTCATGATCCGCGCCGGGCGATCGCATTTGTGGCGGAATCGGTATCGAATGCTTCCGCGAACATCACGACCGCCATGTTCTCATTCAGGGTAGTCCAACGCTGGATCTATTCTCATGGCGCACGTACTGGTGATCGGTGGAAGCAGCGGAATCGGTCTGGAGACGGCTCGGCTCGCGCTGAAACGCGGGCACCGAGTCAGGGCGTTTGCCCGATCGGCGACCGGAATCGACCTGGACGACGACAAGCTCGAGAAATTCGACGGCGACGCGCTCGATGCGTCTTCGGTGCAGAAGGCCCTGACCGGCGTAGACGCGGTCGTCGTGGCGCTGGGCATCAAGCTCGGTCCCGGAACGGTGCTGGGCGGCACCACCCTGTTCTCGGAGTCAACGAAAATCCTGATCCCCGCGATGGAAAAGCAGGGCGTGGATCGCCTGCTCGTCGTCACCGGCTACGGTGCCGGCGACAGCGGCGAGACCATGAACCCCATCAACCGCCTCGGCTTCAACGCCGTGTTCGCCCGCATCTACGCCGACAAGTCGAAGCAGGAGGCGATGATCAAGGACAGCGGCCTGAAGTGGACCATCGCGCGGCCCGGGGTGCTGACCGGCGGCTCGTGCGGCAACTACAAGGTCCGCGCCGAACCCGAGGAATTCGGCATGGGGATGATCTCGCGAGCCAGCGTGGCCGATTTCCTGGTCAAGGAGATCGAGCAAGCCGACTACGTGCACAAGGCCCCCGTGCTCAACTGAGTCACGCCGGCGCCGGACGACGGGCGGCAGGAGCCATCCGGTGCTTCTGCGGTACGCTTCGATTGCCGATGGACCGCTGTGGCGGTACATTCGAGGCGGGTCCCCGATCTCGACCGGAGCCACGGCAATGATTCGATTCCGATGCATCCTCCCCGGGTCGCTGCTGGCGATCCTTATCGTCCCTGCAGCCCCGGCTGCAGACGTTCAGGACATCGACGACCGGATCGCCGTCGTCGAGGGCCTGGCCGGCCCCGAGGCCGTGCACTGGGACGACGAGCAGCAGGTCTGGTTCGTGTCCAACTTCAACGGCGACGCCTCCGGCGACGCCAACGGCTTCGTCTCCAAGATCGGCTCGGGCGGGCAGATTCTCGAGTTCGAGTTCATGACCGGCACGGACGAGCATCCGCTGCACGGCCCGCGCGGCATGCGGATCGACGGGGAACGGCTCTGGGTCGCGGATGCGGACGGTCTGCACGGCTTCGACCGCCGTTCCGGCCGGCACCTGGAGTTCATCGACTTCTCGATGTTCGAGCCCGGGTTCCTGAACGACGCCGAACTCGGGCCGGACGGCGCCATCTACCTGACCGATACCGGCAACGCTCGACTCTTCCGCATCGTCGAAGGGGAGATTTCGGTCGTGGCCGCCGAGGACCTGGCGTCGCCGCCCAACGGGATCGCCTGGAATCCGGCCAGCGCCTCGCTCGTTCTCGCACCCTGGGGCGGCGACCGTACGCTGATCGACTACGACCCGGATTCCGGCGAGCTGACGGACGGTTCGACGTTGCCCGATGGCGGCAACATGGACGGACTGGAGCCCTGGCAGGGCGGCCTGCTGATCGCTTCGCAGGTCGATCAGGCCATCTGGTTCGTGAAGGATGACGGGGCCGCAGTGATGATCCGCACACCGGGCCGACCGGCCGATATCGGTCTCGACCCCGCCGGAGGACGAATCGCCGTGCCGTACATCGCGCTGGATCGCGTCGATTTCTGGGCGCTGCCCGAGGTTCCCTGACGCCGAGGCGCCCGGCGCACCGCTGCGGCTGGCTGCAGGCCTGGCGGTATCCGACCGCCGAATAGAATGCAATCGAGGCGAGGCCAACGACAATCAGGAGCACATCACGATGGAAAAGAAAATCCGCATCGAACATCACTCGCTCTGGGGCGGCGCCTGGTTCGCGGCGTGGCTGTTCACCCTGGGCTATCTCGAGCTGGGGTTCCTGAAGGGCGCCCTGGCCATCGTGCTGTGGCCGTATTTCCTCGGCCAGTCGATAGCCGGCTGACGCGCACCCGCATGGGTGGATCCGGTCAGTGCCGCTTCCGGCGTTTCCAGGTCCCGCCGTACCGATAGTCCGGGTTATCCGGCTTGACGTCCCCGAGACAGACAGGACAGACAAAGATCCAGTCGCCGCCCTGTTCGATGCAGACCCGATACAGTGCGGGACCGCGGGTCTCGCATCGGTCGCAGGCTTTCGTTCGTAGTCGGCTCGTCCTGACCATCGAAGTCCTCTGCCGATCGCGTGCCTGCCCGGATTTACCCAGCCATATCGACAAACGCCGCGCGTCCCGGGATCGATCGGGTTCAGCCTAGCCACCGAGCGTCAATCATGCGCATCCTCCTTCTTCGGCACGCAAAGTCATCCTGGGACACGCCGGGCCTGACCGATCACGATCGCCCGCTGGCCCGCCGCGGCCAGCGCGCGGCGCCCGCGATGGGCGCGCACTTTGCGGGAACGGGTCTCCGGGTGGACCGGATCGTCAGTTCCACCGCGGCTCGCGCCCGGTCGACGGCTCGCCTCTTCCGGAAGGCCTTCGACGAGCGCATCCCGCTGACGGAGCGACGCGACCTCTACCACGCCGACCGGATCGACCTGCTCTCGATCGCCGTCGAGGAAGCGAAGGGCGACGACGATGCCCGGATCCTGCTGGTCGGGCACAACCCGGGGATGCACGATCTTGCGATGTTCCTCTGCGGTGAGGGCGAATCCGAGGACATCGCTCGGCTCGAAGCGAAGTTCCCGACCTGCGCGCTGGCCGAGTTCGATCTTCCGGGTAACTCGACCGTCCATCTCCAGCGCGGCGCGTGCACGTTGCTGCGCTTCGTCCACCCAAGGGACCTGCCGACGCAAAAAGGGCCGCGTCTCTAGCGGACTCTTGATGTCGCCGCTCTGAGCGCGCCGATGAAGAACGGACCTCGGCATGTCGCGCTGCCTGGGCCGGTGCTAGACTGCCTGTAGGGCGTTGACCGACGGGCAGAGGGTCGCCTCATGCGTTGGATCACCACTTTCGCGTTGTGTGCTGTTTCGGCCGCTCGACCGCTGCCGGCTCAGACCATGCTGGACGGGTATTTCATCGAATCGGAGGGCCAGTTGATCATCGAGAGCGAGTCGATGAGGCCGCTGCCGTCGCCGTGGGCCGATGCGACGAACTTCACGGCGCCGAACGTCAACGATCCGAGCGACTCGACCGGCGACGGCTTCATCGTCTGGGAAGGAGCTCAGCAGTTGAACAATCCGGGCCAGGGTACGCTGGTGTATCCGGTCCAGATCAACACGCCCGGCGAATATCGCTTCTGCTGGCGCTCACAGGTCGGTAATGGCACATCGCCGACCGACCACAACGACACATGGCTGAAGATCGATGCCGATGTCTTTTTCGGGAGAAAAAGCAGCGGGAGCGTAGTCTGCCCCAAAGGCTTCGATCCGGACGAAAATGACTGTGTCGGCGGCGAGCCGAACGGCTCCGGCTCCGACGGGTGGTTCAAGGTTTACTCCAGCGGAACGACCGACTGGACCTTCAGCACCCGCACCAGCGACAACGACGCGCACAACATCTTCGCGCGATTCGACGCGGCCGGCATCTTCACCATCAGGCTTTCCGGCCGCTCCAGCTTCCACGTGGTCGATCGCCTGACGCTGGCCGACCACGGCAGCTGCATCACCGATCTCGCCCTCGGAGAGTCGGAGTACGTGGACCTGAGGACCGTGTTTACCGATGGCTTCGAAACCGCACCGAACTGATCCCCTCGGACGGCTCGGTGCCTGTCCCGACTCAGCGCCCCGAGCGACCGAGTCGATCCATCTGCACGAGCAGCTTGTCCACGGCCTCCGACTTCGGGTGCGAAGCGGATGGAAAGAACGTGAACTTCACCGGCTTGAAGCCGCAGAACCCCAGGATCTGGCCCTTGAGCTGCCGCCGGATCGCATCGCCGTAGGCCAGGCGCAGGAAGCTGCGCGGCGTATCGGAGGTGATGATCACGCGTGCAGAACGGCCCGAGAGCAACGGCGCGGGCAGGCCGATGAAGGTCGTCTCGTCGGTAGTGAAGGCTCGCCCCAGGGCGAAAACCCGATCGATCCAGCCCTTGAGCTTGGCGGGGAAACCGCCCCACCAGAGCGGAAACGCCAGCACGAAGTGCGAGCACCACTCGAGATTCTCCAGCGACTGTTCGAGCACCGGCTCCAGCGGCTTGGCGTTGGCATAGCCCGCCTTGCCTCGGTCCGGATCGAAGCTCAGATCGTTCAGGTGGGACAGGCGCACTTCGTGACCGGCCTCGACCGCGGCTGCAGCATAGCGATCCACCGCCTGGCGGGTAATCGAGCTCGGTCCCGGATGGCCATTCAGGATGAAGATGCGTTCGGGCATGGCCTCTCTGTCGTCATTGTGCTGGATCATGGGCCGCCGATCGCGACGCGAGGGTGATATCGGACATCTGCTGACTGCCTCCTTTCCACTCCCACCTACCCACTGCTCCACGATCGCGCAGAAACTGACGCCGAGAACGTGCCGCCCCGGCTCCCACGGACCCGGATTCTAGCCTCCGGACCGCGATTCAGCCGTGGGACGTATCGAAGCAACGATTTCGCGATAGACCGGCAAGAGATCGTCGTAGGCACCCGGACCGGCCTGCAACGAGGTCGTGACGACATAGCCGTCACCGGCGAGTAGCACATAGTGGAAGATCGTCTCGCCAGCCAGCGAGTCGCCGTCGTGAGCGTATTCCACGCCGGGCATGTTGGCTCCCGGCCACGCGCGCTCCAGGAGAATCGTTGCGCCGTTCTCCTTCTGAAAATCGAGCCAGCTGTCGCGGCGCTGGTCCAGCGAAACCCGACCGTTGTCGTCGACCGTATTGACCTGGACCTGCACGCCGGGCGATGCCGGCGGAGAAAACCGCGTGCCACTGCTTCCGACGACCTCGGT
>Ga0209938_1000411_pt1 | contig 23802 bp, 20 predicted proteins | sample SalPonR2_C_D1_MG_FD_185708 | JGI IMG/M metagenome (GOLD analysis project Ga0209938, IMG submission 185708) | Salt pond soil microbial communities from South San Francisco under conditions of wetland restoration - Salt Pond MetaG R2_C_D1_MG... ... | reverse complement strand
AAGCACATTTCAACCTTTTGTATGATGGATTTACCAAAGAGGACTATCAAATAGCAATCGATAACTTCAAGAAAAGCTCAAGAAACGTAGGTGGATTATATGATCGATCTAGAATGAGACCAGTCCCCATTTCCCCGCCAATAAAAAAATTCCTTCCAATTAAATAGTAGCTATGAGATTATGTATTCAACTAACACTATTTATGGTCTTAATATTGAGTAGCTGTGTAAGCAAAAAACTCAATTTAGGTGTCATTGACAATAATGATAAACTTCCATATGTTTTCAAAGGTAGCCAGAGTTACAGGTTACCAAGAGGGATCTCAAAAAAAATTGAGTCTGGAAAGGTTATTGTTCATGTTTTTATCAACAAAAATGGCTCAATTAAAGGGTTTAATATTCCCTACTTATCAATAAAGAAGGACTCTGGGGGTGAGATCAATTTTAGAGATGGATCATTATCTTTAAAAAATAGAGATGAATATCCTTATGATGTGGTTCCTTTTTGGGATTTTATAGCTCAGAAAATAATTACTCAGGATATGATTTTGGAAACGGAAGGCATTTCTAAAGAGAATGATTATCTACTTACCATCCCTATGGAAATTTTGGACTAATCCATCTTTCAATCATCAGTGGATATCCAAGAAACAAATTTAAACAGAAAGCCTATCCTGGCCTAAAGTTGGGATGGGCTTTTACTTTTTAAGAGGCCTTTTTCTTTTTTCAACTGCCGAATGGCAGGTCAATTGATATCATTTCCAAGCAGAAAACCTTATTTTTCTAAGGCCAGAAAGCTGGTCGTTTGTGTTTGAAATTTTGGCAGTTGGCATAGTTATGGGGCGAGAGAGTATGATGCGAGTATTGGGAGATTCTTTGGGGTGGATCCGATTGCGGAAAAATTCCCTCATGTTACACCATTCAACTATGCAGAAAACAGACCTATATCAGGTGTAGATCTTCATGGATTACAGTATTTAGATCATAATCTTAAATTTCAAATGGATATGAAGGAAAACAGAGTAAAGGTGACTGGGAAGATGGAGGTTAAAGTGAAGATTTTAAATTTAAGTCGCAAACCTATAAATAGTGAAGCCTCAAAGTTTCATGAGGGGAAAGGGTCTTCATCCTTCGATAATAATATTAATATTTGGTCTTTTTATGATCATATTAATTTTGATCCGACAACAGGGGAGTCAATTGACAAAACAATGCGTGTTGAAGGTGGAATTGATATTGATTTTACTTTTTCAGAGATTAATGACCTTGACGAGATAAAGGATGGAGATGTCGTTTATGCATTGGTCGATGCTCTGAAAAATGGAGAAGATATAGGAAGAGTCGCGGATAAAACAGGACACGCAGCAATTATGCTTGTTGATGGATTTAATGATATAAAAAGCCATCTTGTTACGCATGAAGCTGCACACCTGATTGGAGACCTAACTGATATGGGATATAAAGGACCAGAAGGTTACTTGATGTCATATAATGGAAATGGTTACAAATTATCGCCCAAGCAAAATTGGGCTATCGTTTTGAATATTATTTATCAACAAGGATTGAAGAAAAATGGGGTAGGACATGACACAATAGATACTAGGCAAGTTGTTGAAGATTTGATTAGTAAATATCAGAAAAGATGATCAAATATTATGTGTTATTTGGGCTTTACTTTTTTCTGGGCTGTTCATCGAGCAAGTATCCATTGCAAGAAGCACATGATGTAACTCGACGAAATTGCTATAGTTGTCATGCTCCTGCGGTTGACATTGGACAAATACCCTTAATTAATATGTATAATCTATATCACAAAAAGGGATTACGACGTTATCTTAAAAAGCAGATAGCTTCAGAAAATGGATCTCATCCGCACATAGAGCTATCACAAAAAGAAATAAGTCTAATTATTTTATTCTTAGAAGAATCAAAAGATGGCACATACGGTTTGGACCCCTACTAATCGGACCAAATCAGATATAGTAAATATGAGAACAAATGTAGAGATCCCTGTTCGGCGTAGGTTGCTCTAAAAGTAAGAATTAGCCCCAGTTCGGCGTAGGCTGTGCCTACGTCGCAGTGAAAGCAAGATTCTGTCTTGCGTAACGGAAAAGGATACCCAGAGTCCATCAGAAAAGTTCTGGCGGGCTTTGGCCCTTTTAGTGGGCATTTTCTTTTCAATTGATATCCATACCCAGTTAGAAATTCCTTATTTCCCCAAAGCCAGAAAGCTGGTCGCTTGTGTTTGAAATTTTGGTAGTTGGCATAGTTATGGGGCGAGAGAGTACGATGCGAGTATTGGACGGTTTATGACCATTGATCGTTTTGCAGAGAAGTACACTTCGATGAATCCTTATCAGTATGGGGCTAATAATCCGATTAAGTTTATTGATGTCAATGGGGATTCAGTGAACGTGGCAGATATAAGAGACAAGAGTCCAGATGAATGGGCTCAAACTAAACAAGAGCTTCAAGCCTTTACAGGCTTAACATTAGAGGTGGATGACTCTGGAAATATGACATACACGAAACCAAAGGGGAAGCTTTCGGGAAGTAGACGTGCCAGAAAAATGTTAATGAAAGCAATTAATCATAAAGAAACTGTCATAGTTAAAGATAATGGAGGCGGAGGTAGTCGGGTTAATATGGATTCAGATGATCCAGTAGAACAAAATACACTCCAACTTGACTTTGAACAGTTGAATGCATTTGTGAAGGGGACTTCTTCCGATCTTGACTCAAGAGCATACGGATTTGGCATTAACTTCTTTCATGAATTAGGTCATACTGAAGTAGGTGGGAGAATGCTTGACGGGGGGCACATGGTAGTAGGGCCAAATGTCCAAAATGTCAATACGATTAGAAAACAACTGGGAGCTGAATTTGGACAAAGACAAGTTTACAATCAGTTCATTATTCGCAGCGATGAGTCTAACGAATATCATGCATTTACAAAAAACGCTCTTCAGACGCTTGTCGCAGGTAAGATTCCATCTGGAGGTTATGTTAAAGTACCAAGACAATGATTTTATCAAATAGAAGCTTTGTTGTTACTCTATTATTTTTCATTGGGGGCTTATCTTCCATGGAAGGACAAAATTGTACTGGTGGTGAGTTCGCTACTGCGATATTGGCAGTACAAAAGCATGAAGAACTCAACCAAAAAATTAAAGAGGTCTTTCCAAAGTTAACTCGTTCTAGAAGAAGGTTGAGATTTAAGGTTGATAGCCGAATTGAATACATTCCTTTATATAATGCTTTTGAAAATACTACTAGCCAGGAACAAATGTTCTTAGACAGCTTAACAGAGGTAGTATCGCCAGCTGCTAGATCCAACTATGATATTGAACAGCGCTTTGAATCTTATAACATCAATAGATTGCCGTCACTTTCACCTGATCCCGCCGCGCATTTAACACTGCGATTTTCAACTTGTACTTCCAAATATATTGTCGCTGAATTTTTAGATGGAAGAATGAATTTTGGACGAATTAGATACGGAAAAGTATTACATATTCTGTTCATTCTTGATGATTCCGGATTTGTAGACGATATCATATACTCAAGTTATACTTATAATTAGACTGGGAACCTGCTGCGCTACCAGAAGGATGTTAATTATCGCCAAATTAAAAAACAGAGCCTATCCTGGCCTAAAGTCGGGGTGGGCTTTTACCTTTTAAGAGGTCCTTTTCTTTTTTTAACTGCCGAATGGCATGTCAATTGACACCAAACCCTAGCCAAAATCCTTATTTTTCTAAGGCCAGAAAGCTGGTCGCTAGTGTTTGAAAATGGGGTAGTTGGCATAGTTACGGGGCTAGAGAGTATGATGCAAGTATTGGGAGATGGATGAACGTCGACCCGCTGGGCGTAAGCTGTCCTATATTTCAAGCAAGGAAGCTTACAGGCGATAAATCTTTATCAGCTGCTGCAAAAACACCTGTTTTGGCGTTAATCGCATTACAAAATCCCGTAGCGCACGCCCCCGTTGCCAATGCGCTAGTTGCCCCGTTTGCCAGGATTGGCGTACTACTTTGTTGACCTTCTGTTGACGCTGCGCTTGAAAAAGAGTAAAGGCTTCCTGAGCTGGATGCTTTCGCAAAAGGCTTACCAGACTATGCACATCTTCGATTGCCTGGGCACCGCCTTGTCCCATGTTGGGCGTCGTGGCGTGTGCAGCATCTCCAATCAGACATACCCGGCCACGGTACCACCTGGGAATGGGTTTTAGATCGTAAATATCATTTTGTATAATCTGTTGGTTCGGAGTGGCTCCGATGATTTGTTGAACGATGGGGTGAAAACCCTGGTATCGCTGTAGTAGCATTGCCTGATTTGTCTCCGCTGCGGAACGGAGTCCGGCCGCTTGCTGGCTGACGGCAAACCAATATATCTGATTCGGGCCTATGGGGGACCATCCGATGCGATGTTGACCACCCCAGGCTTCTATTCCCCGGTGCTGATAAGTATCCCCCAATGATAGTTGGGCGATGCCCCGCCAGCAACTTTGTCCGGCGTAGCGTAGTTGCCCTTGCGGAAAAAGCTGCTGCCGTACCCCTGAGTGAATACCATCTGCACCAATCAGGTAATCTGCCACGGCGCGGCTACCATCCTGAAAGTGGATGCTTAATGTGCCGTCTTTATTTTCCTGGAAGGCGTCGAATATTTTATTCAGACTAAGCTTCTCCCCGGGGATGGCTCTTAGGAGCTCGGCCTGTAAGGCCGCCCGATGGATTGCTACCGTAGTAAATCCAAATTCCTGTCGAATAGGATGCATGTCTACGTCACTGACTGGCTTCAGCTGGGCATTGGTAATGGCAATCTGATCGAGGTAGTTCCCTGCTTCCTGGATACTGGATAATATCCCCAGGTGGTCCAGTACTTGTAGTGCATTGGGTGCTAGCCAGATGCCCGCTCCGACCGGTGTCAGGGCTGCCGCTTTTTCGTAGATGTGATAATTGATGCCCAGTTTTTCAAAGGCAAGACCCAGACTGAGACCAGCAATGCCTCCTCCCATAATTGCATACATAGTCAGGTGTTTTAGATTATTTAGTGCAAATGTACTAATTAATTCAACTTAGTGCAAGTGTACTATTTTTTAGTTAATTTTGGATAATGGCAAAGACGAAACAAAAAATCATGGATACGGCCCGGCAATTATATAATCGGTATGGTCTCGCCAATGTGAGTCAACGGCAAATTGCGGAGCAACTGGGCATCAGTCCGGGGAATCTAACCTATCATTTTAAGAAGAAAGAAGACTTGAATCTGGCTATTTATGAAGCGCTGGTTGGAGACTTCAATGCGTTATTCCAGCAGCTGGACATTGATAATCAGTCTACGCAATTTTTTGCGAAGTTCATAGATGGTATGTACGAGGTGATGCAGCAGTACCGCTTCATTTTTGTGGATATTATTTTTTTGATGCGGACGCATCCCACAATTGCTAATCATTACCGGGACCTGTTGGTTTTAAGAAAGCAACAATTTAATGTGATCATTATTACTTTGATAAAAAAGGGATATTGGCGGCCAGCACCCTTTCCTGATTATTATGATACGGTTTTTCAGCAATTACAGTTGGTGACCGATTTTTACTGTTCTGCCCAGGAATTGAACTCTTTTTTGAAAGAAGGGCAGGATAAGACGCACTTTCGAAGACTCATTCAGCAAACTATTGAGCCACATCTTACGGTCTCAGGCAAATCCAGCCTCGGAATGTCCCTTTGATTTCGGCCTTTTTTACAAAAAAAGGCAGCATCATAAGGAAGAGATACCTTACCTTTGTCCCTTTATTTATGGAAACGTGAAAATTAATACATCACCAATCCACCAATCCATCAAACAAACCAGAAATATGACCAAGGATCAGGAATTATTCGGACTTATCAACGAAGAACTCCAACGTCAGCAAAAGGGCATTGAATTGATTGCTTCTGAGAACTTTACCAGCCAGCCCGTCATGGAGGCCATGGGTAGCTGTCTGACCAATAAATACGCAGAGGGTTATCCCGGTAAGCGCTACTACGGTGGCTGTGAAGTCGTAGATAAAGTGGAGCAAATGGCCATCGATCGCTTGAAGGAACTGTTTGGAGCGGAATACGCCAATGTACAGCCGCACTCCGGTGCTCAGGCCAACGCAGCGGTGTTCCTGGCGGTACTACAACCCGGTGATGCCATCCTTGGATTTGATCTGTCGCACGGCGGTCACCTCTCGCACGGCTCTCCGGTGAACTACTCCGGTAAGGTCTACCAACCGCATTTCTACGGCGTGGAAGAAGATTCCGGCCTGATCGATATGGATAAAGTCGAAGTGAAAGCCAAAGAAGTACAACCCAAACTCATTATCTGTGGGGCTTCGGCCTACTCTCGGGACTGGGACTACGCGCGGTTCCGCAAAATCGCCGATAGCGTAGGTGCTTTACTACTGGCCGATATCGCCCACCCGGCCGGACTGATCGCTGCAGGACTGCTCAACGATCCCCTGCCGCACTGTCATATCGTAACCTCGACTACCCACAAAACCCTGCGCGGACCACGCGGCGGGATTATTATGATGGGCAAAAACTTCGATAATCCCTGGGGACGTAAAACGAAAAAAGGCAATCCGATCAAGATGTCGGCTATTCTGAATAGCGGTGTCTTCCCCGGTATGCAGGGCGGCCCCCTGGAGCACGTTATCGCAGCCAAGGCTGTTGCTTTTGGTGAAGCACTAAAGCCAGCATTTAAAACTTATGGTGAGCAGGTAATCAAAAACGCCAGGGTAATGGCTCAGGCCTTTATCGACAAAGGTTATAAGGTGATCTCTGGTGGTACCGAAAACCACCTCATGCTGATCGACCTGCGTAGCAAGGATATCACCGGTAAGGTCGCGGAAGCCGCTCTGGGGGTCGCAGATATCACCGTCAATAAGAATATGGTACCTTTCGATACCCGGTCGCCCTTCGTGACTTCCGGTATCCGGATTGGTACGGCCGCGATTACTACCCGTGGCTTTAAAGAAGAAGATGCCCTGCAAACGGTAGAATGGATTGATCGCGCCCTCAGCCACGCTGATAACGAAACTGAGCTAAAAGCCATCCGCCAGGAAGTGAACGCGTATATGGAGCGTTTCCCGCTGTACGCAGAGGCGGTCGTGTAGTCCATGTGGTCACGTTGTCGCGTGGTCGTTTGGTCAGGTGTTTCGCTATCCAAATCCCAGGCTTCTCAGATCCGTATCGGTAATGATGCCGGTGATTTTCCCTTCGCGGACGACGGGTAGGCAGCCGATTTTGTGGGTCTTCATCAAATGGACGCAGGAGCTGATGGATTGCTCCCGTTCGGCGTAGATGATATCCGTAACCATAATCTCACCAATGCTTACGGTTTGCTCCTCGTCGAACTGATCCAGGTATTTAGCACTGACAATGCCGACCAGATTACCCTCCTTACTCTCGATGGGCATATGGCGGATCGAGTGCCAGTCCATGAGGGCTTTTACCATGGCCAGCGATTCTTCTTCCTGTACCGTAAATAGATCAGTATTCATGATTTGGCTGACGTTGTTTTCTGGTGAGGGCGTGAGGTGGTACTTCTGGTGAAGTTGGTCGGGCCACTCGTGTAGGGCCTGCCCGGTCTCTTGCAGTTCGTACATGCCTTTGGTTAAGATTTTCAGGCTATTGTCGGCTCCGAAGCTTTGTTTTAGATTATTAAAATTATTGAGTTGCCACTGGGCACCCGTGGTTCCTTTTCTAATGCGCTTTTCTAGGATGCCCAAATAAGTACCGATATCAGCCGAATCGACCTTGACGGATTGCAGGCCGGCTTCGGCCATGGGTAGTAATTCGTCCAGGATGAGCTTCTGGGCAGAAATCGTTCGACCAAACCAGTTGAAGATGGTTTGCAGGCCGGTGCGGGCAGCGCGGTAGAAGTTGTCCTTAGCGGCTTCGAAGGGTTCTCTTTGGTAGAAGTCCTGATGCTTTTCGGGCATGCCCTTCATTAGTCCGACCCAAAAGGCAAAATTGGCAATTTCATCTTTTACGCTGGGGCCGGAAGGAATGTAGCGGTTTTCAATGCGCAAATGCGCCAGGTTATTGGCCCGTCCGTAGCAGGGCCGATTCCAGTTGTATACCGTACCGTTGTGGATGCGTAAAGCCCGCAGGGCCGGTGCCTGCCCGGCGAGTAGTTGCTTCATGCTGTCTTCTACATCGTCTTTGGTGATGATTTGCGGGAAGCGGGCAATATTTTCCTTGAACAGCATGGAGACCGAGTTGCGCAACCAGTGATTCCCGAAAAATACCCGTGCTTGTTTATCGCGTAAATGATTAAAGGCCGTACGGGTATCCAAGCTTTGGCGGAAAAGGGCAATACGTGTTTCCTGCCAAAGGGCCCGCCCCAGCAGGAGGGGAGAATTCACCATACCGGCCAGAACCGGACCCGATATCTGTTGGGCCCAATTGTGCTGATCCACAAACTCGTCGGCGCGGATCTGTAGATGCAGCTGAAAACTGGTATTACAGGCCTCAAATAAAACGGAATCTAGGTGGGCAATTAATTCATCCGTACCGTGGATATGGATTTCGAAATTGCTACCCCTTTGCTGATGCATCAGATCACTGATCAGATGATAGCGATCGTAGGGCATCATATAGGACCGGTTTAAATGCTCCCGATTGATGGTGGGCAAGATACCGGTAAGGAGAATTTTCTGTTGTTTTTTAGCCGCCAGCTTTTTCACTTTTGCTAACAACTGCTGTAATTGCTCTTCCGTTTGCCGGAAACAGTGTTGCTCCAAAACGTAGGGGTCGAGATTGATTTCCAGATTGTATTGGGCAATTTCAGAGGTGACATGTTCATCACTACAGATATCCAATATCTCCTGACTGCGGCCCGAAGGAGAAAAATCATTATCGGTTACGGCGAGTTCTTGCTCCGCCCCAATCCGAATCGGGGTTTTTTCGAAGAGTTGCCGTTTCAGCATGATGTCCAGTACTTCGACATCCTGGAGTAAAGAGGCCAGGAAACGATGACGCGCCGCCTGGTCGGTAAAGGATTTTACGGTTAGATCACCCATGGTTATTGTGTTTTAGCTCATTTATTTTTGATGCAGCGCGAATAGGGATAAATATAGCACCCTGCTTCTTTCTAACAACAATCTAATTTACAGTGTTTTATACTGAGTGCCTTTGAGAAAAGTCAATGAGAAGGGTGAATTCAGTCAGGGCCCCTAAAAAGGGATAGAGAAATAATGACAAGGGTCACCGGATAGTGTGACTGATGTCATTGAAGACCCTGGTCAATCGTTCTATATTTGTTACTGAGAATAATAATTCGGGTGATTTTAGGGAATATTGAAGGCATCTTGCACTGGTTGTAAGATGCCTTTTTGTTTTAGCGAAAGCTAGTAAACCAAGTACATTTTAAGCAAATCTTAAGACAGTATTTAGATGCTTTTAATCTTAAAGCCGCATTTTTGAATTATGAAAATCCTGATTGTAGAAGATGAGCCTGGGATCGCCAACTTCCTGAAGCAGGGGCTGGAGGAAGAGGCCTACAGGGTAGATGTGGCCCTGGATGGAAAAACGGGACTCGACAATGCGCGTGCCGGTGAGTACGATCTACTCTTGCTAGACTGGATGCTACCAGGCTTAAGTGGTATTGAGTTATGTCGTCAGTTCAGGAAAGACTTTAAGACCACGCCAATTATTTTTTTGACGGCCAAAGATACCGTGGAAGAAACCGTTTTTGGCCTGCAAGCGGGGGCCAACGACTACATCAAAAAGCCTTTTCACTTTGAAGAACTACTAGAGCGAATACGAGTACAGCTAAGGCCTGCCTCTGGTGATCAGACGGTCTTTACACTGGGGCCGATTTCTCTAGATACCGCTCGCCATCAGGTCAAAAAAGGGAATCAAGAAATCCATCTCACCCAAAAAGAATTTGCTTTACTGGAGTATTTGATTCGCAACAAAGGAACCGTCTGCCGGCGTAGCCGAATCATTGAGCGGGTCTGGGACATTCATTTTGACTATAATACGGGCATCATTGACGTTTATATTAATGCTTTACGCAAAAAACTCGAATTAAGCGAAGCGGAACCCTATATACAGACCATAAGAGGAGTAGGGTATATCGCCAAAGATTAATCTATGAAATTGAGCTTTCAAAACAGGATAGCCTTTCACTATATGATTGCTACGGCGCTAATCATGGCACTGGTATTCGGTACCGTCTACTGGGTGGTTAATGAGACCGTCTACCAAAATCTGGAGGCAGATATCTTATTTGAAGCGCGCAAGCACTCCAAAGCCATCGAAGTGGCGGGCGATAGTATTTGGTTTCGAAATAAGGCCGAACTCGAGGAACGGGAGCATCAGCAAATACAATTTAATCCGGTATTTGTGCAATTGGTCAACAGACAGGGCTTCCCCATGGATAAATCGCCCAACTTAAAGTCGGATTATCTACTGTACCGGGATAAAGATTACGGAGACTTTTTTGATACAAAACTCGGGGGGCGAAGTATACGGCAAATACAATTACCCATAACTGATCAGGGCAGGATAGAGGGGCACATCCTAACTGCGATGTCCTCAGAATCAGCCCAATCCATTTTGCGTGATCTGCGTAACACTTTGATTGGTTGTTATTTGTTTGTACTGGCGGGCCTGTATTTCGCTTCGCGTTTCCTGGCGGGTAGGAGTATTCTGCCGATTAAGGAGATGACACATACCATCAATCGCATTACCCAAAATAATCTACAGGAGCGGGTCGAATTACCGGCCAATCGCGACGAGCTATACGATTTGGCTACCGGCTTCAATAAGTTACTGGGACGTATCGCCTCCACCCTGGAGCGGGAGCGACAATTCACTTCCGATGCCTCCCATCAATTGCGTACCCCCCTGGCCTCTTTGCGGGGCACCCTCGAGGTGTTAATCCGCAAACAGCGCGAAGCACAGGAATACGAAAAGAAAATCCGTTACAGCCTTTCCGAAATCGACCGGATGAGTAACACAGTAGAGCAATTACTGCTACTGGCTCGCCTGGAAGCCGATCACCTGCCTGCTCATCATCGGACAATCGAATTAGTCAGCTTAATAGAGGATTGCCTGGGCAGATATAAAAAGCAAATTCAGGGCAAAGACCTTAAGGTGAGACTTGATATTCAGTCTACAGAAGGGCAGGTGCCTCAGTACTATGCAGAACTGGTGATTGATAATATTCTGCACAATGCAATTAAGTACTCCCCGGAAGGCGGCATATTATCGGTAGCCATCGATACACAGAACGATCGCCCGCGTTGCACAATCCAAGACAATGGCATGGGGATGAAGGAAGAAGATATCGAGCGCGCTTTCCGAAATTTTTTTAGAGCCGATGCCGTGCAGGAACGGAAAATACCAGGTACGGGTCTGGGCTTATCGATTGCGAGGAAAGCCGCACGTGCAGCAGGGGCAGAGATTGAAGTAGATAGCGAAGTAGGCCAGGGTACTTGTTTTACCATCCTTTTTTAGCGACAACAACTGCATTTTAAGCGAATCTTAAGGAAGTCTTCAGCCAGTCTTAAGAGAAGGGTATTAGATTGCACACATAAACTATAAACACATTAACATGCTGGATCAAATCATCCAATATAGTATCCGCCACAAACTGATCGTCCTGATGTTCGCAGCGGGGATCATTGGGGCAGGACTGTATTCTCTTGCCCAAATCCCCATCGGCGCCGTGCCGGATATTACCAATAACCAGGTACAGGTCATCACGACTTCCCGCAACCTGGCCACCGAAGACGTGGAAAAGTTCCTTACCTATCCGGTGGAGCTGGAAATGGCCAATCTGCCTGGCGTGAAGGAAATCCGCTCTATCTCAAAATTCGGACTCTCCGTTGTGACCGTTGTCTTCGAAGACGACATAGGCACCTACCTGCCGCGCCAGTTGATTGCCGAAAAAATCAAAACCGCCGAAGAGCGAATTCCCGCCGAGTTTGGTAAGCCCTTCATGGGGCCTATCTCCACCGGTCTGGGGGAAATCTACCAGTATGTCATCGACGTGGAGCCCGAATACCGCGATCAGTATTCCCTGATGGACCTGCGCACCATTCAGGACTGGATCGTGCGGCGACAACTCTCGGGTATCCCCGGGGTGGTAGAGGTCAATACCTGGGGCGGCTTTCTCAAGCAATACGAAGTAGCCATCAATCCGGCGCAGTTGCGGAGCCTGAACATTTCCGTAGGACAGGTCTTTCGAGCTTTGGAAGCCAACAACAGCGTGGCGGGCGGTGGGTACATCGAACGCGAGAGTCAGTCCTACTTCATTCGCGGAGAAGGACTGGCTTCCAGTATAGAAGATATCGAAAATATCGTGGTGGAGCGTCGCGCGGGGATGCCCATTTACATAAAAGACCTGGCGTCGGTGGGCTTTGGCCATGCCACGCGCTTTGGAGCCATTACCGGTAATGGAGAGGGCGAAAAGGTGCTGGGACAAGTCATGATGTTGAAAGGGGCAAATGCCAAAGCCGTTATTGATGCGGTCAAAGAACGGGTTGCTCAGATTCAGCCTTCTCTCCCGGAAGGGATCTACATCAATCCCTTTTTGGAGCGTAGCGAACTCATTAGCCGTACCACGCATACCATTGCCGAGAATCTCATTCTGGGCTGCCTGATTGTGATCTTCGTAGTCGTGCTCTTACTGGGGAATCTGCGCTCGGGCCTGGTGGTTGCCTCGGTAATCCCCCTGAGTTTACTCTTTGCCCTGACCATGATGTATATCTTTGGGGTAGATGCCAATTTGATGAGTTTGGGTGCCATAGACTTCGGAATTATTATCGACGGAGCGGTGATCATTGTGGAGTATATTGCCTATCGAGTTACCCAGCAGCGCAGTCAGCTGATGGATTTGGCGAAAGCCGAGCGCCGCAGTCTGATGGATCGCATTGCCATGCAAGGTGCCAGTAAAATGATGAATTCAGCCGTCTTCGGCCAGCTCATTATCATCATTGTCTTTATTCCCATCTTGTCTTTGATTGGCGTAGAAGGGAAGATGTTCCGACCGATGGCCCTGACTTTTTGTTTTGCGCTGATTGGAGCCATGCTGCTGTGTTTTACCTACGTGCCGGTCATGGCCGCCCTCATTATTAAACCGACGGATCCTGATAAAAAGACGATTAGCCAACGGTTAATGAATCTGCTCTCCGGTATGTATCGTCCCTCCATTGCCTGGGCTTTGCGCCAAAAGGCCCTGGTTCTGAGTCTGGCCATGCTACTGCTGGTCGGAACGGTCTTTCTCTTTACCCGTATGGGCGGAGAATTTGTACCCACCCTGGATGAAGGAGATTTTGTCATCCAACCCGTATTGAAAACGGGTACTTCCCTGAGTAAAACCGTCGAGACGATTACTCAAATCGAGCAAGTACTTAAGGAATTTCCGGAAGTCAATCAGGTTGTGACCCGTATCGGTGCCGCCGAGGTGCCCACCGATCCTATGTCGATGGAGGAGACCGATGTGATTGTTACGCTGCATCCCAAGGGGGAATGGACCAGTGCGGGGAGTAAGGACGAATTGGTTAATGTGGTAAAGGCCAAACTAAGTGCCTATATTCCCGGCGTGGACTTTGAGTTTACCCAGCCCATCGAGATGCGTTTCAATGAACTGATCACGGGGGTGCGGGCTGATCTGGCCATTAAGATATTCGGAGAAGACTTGGATATCCTATACAACAAAGCCCTGGAAATACAGGAAGCGATCGCTGAGGTGCCGGGAGCAGCGGATATCACCGTAGAAAAAACCGAGGGCTTACCCCAGATGTCCGTAACCTACGATCGGCATAAGATCGCCCGTTACGGTCTGAACGTGGCCGAGCTGAATGATATCATTTCTATGGGATTTGCCGGCAAGGCCAGTGGTATGATCTTCGAGGGCGAGAAGCAATTCGACCTGGTGGTGCGCTTTGATGAAGCCCATCGACGCGGGATCGAGGATATCGAAAAAGCCAATATTTTGCTGCCCGATGGCGAGCAACTGCCGCTGAGTGAGTTTGCGAGTATCACTTACACCAAAGGTCCCGCCAAGATTTCGCGCGATGATACCAAGCGTCGTATTGTAGTAGGCGTAAACGTGCGCGATCGCGACCTGGAATCGGTGGTGCAGGATGCCCAGGCGATCATTGAAGCGGAGGTAGACCTGCCCGTTGGCTATAATATTAGTTACGGTGGTCAGTTTGAGAATCTGCGGGCGGCAAAACGTCGTTTGTTAGTAGCTGTCCCCGTGGCGCTTGTCTTGATTTTTATCCTGCTCTATTTTGCTTTTGGTACCGTACGGGATGCAGCTTTAATCTACACTGCTATTCCTTTATCGGCGGTAGGGGGGGTACTATTGCTTTATCTACGGGGGATGCCCTTTAGTATATCGGCCGGCGTCGGCTTTATCGCGCTCTTTGGTATTGCCGTATTGAACGGAATTGTTCTGATCGAAGAGTTTAAATCGCTAAAGGAAGAAGGAATGAAAACGGTAAGAGAACGTATTCTGGTTGGTACCCAAAAGCGGCTGCGTCCGGTATTGCTGACGGCTTCCGCGGCGGCTTTGGGCTTTCTGCCCATGGCGGTGTCCACTTCAGCTGGTGCGGAAGTACAGCGCCCACTGGCGACGGTCGTGGTGGGTGGACTGATCTCTGCGACCATCCTGACTTTATTGGTGCTACCAGTGCTGTACGCCTGGATGGAAGAACGCAGTCAAAAACGAAAATCGATGAAATCAACGGTGATTACCTTATTACTTTGTGTCGGTTTCGGTACGGCCTGGGGGCAAAATGAACCCACGCCAATTAATTTGGATCGGGCGATCGAGCTGGCGCTGGAAAATCATCGCGGGCTGCGGGCTTCCGCCCAAAAAATCGTGGAGCAGCAGCAACTGATCAACGGTGCCTACGATGTGGATCCGACCCAGTTTTATTTTATGCACGATCAGGCAAATATCGCCCCCAACAACCTGCCGCTAAATGTCTTTGGTGTACAGCAATCAATTCGCTTTCCCAGTGTGTATACGGCTCGCAAGCAAGTACAGGAAAAGCAAGTCTTACTGGCGCAGGACGAGTGGCGCCTTAGACAACGGATGGTCGCCAAAGAGGTCAGCCAGATTTATCAGACCATTCTATACTGGGAGAACCTTCGGACGGAATACAATTACCTGGATAGTATTTACACTGAATTCACCCGGGCGGCAGAGACGCGTCTGCAATACGGCGAAAGTAGCCGTCTGGAGAAAGTCGTTGCCCAAAATAAACAACGCGAAATTGCCCTGGAACGGCAACGCATTCAATCCGAAATTAACCAGGCATACGTACAGCTAAACCAGTGGATGCAGACAGACCAGGAAGTGCAGATTCTGCTTCGGGAGTCGGAGGTTTTAGACCCACCGGCCATTGATACGGCGAATCATCCGGGACTGCGTTTCTATCAGCACCAGATCGAATCGGCCGAAGAGCAGATCCTTCTGGCCAAACGGGAGCGACTGCCGGATCTAAATCTGGACGTTTTCTCGGGAAATAATAACGGGGTAAATGCCGAGCGCCTCTGGGGAATTCAGTTGGGCGTAGGGATTCCGATTTGGCAGAAGGCCCATAAAGCCCGGATCAGTGCGGCCCAAACCCGGGTTTTGGCGCAAGCCGACACCAAAGAAAACTACCGGCGACAACTCCTGGGGCACTACGCATCGCTCCAGGCCCAGCTCGATAAATTTCAGCAAGAACTGGATTATTATGAGACGACGGGACAGACGACCCGCGATGAGCTATTAACGCACGCCCAGCGGTCCTACGAAGCCGGCGAGATTAATTTCCTCCAATACGTACAGCTGCTGGACAGTGCCCGCATGATTGAGATCAATTACCTGAAATCTGTTTTTGAGTACAACCAGACAGTGCTGGAGATGGAATATCTGCTGCCCTAAAGAATGACTTCCGCCTCAAACAGCTCTAAAAAAGACTTTTACTAAAATTATATACCAATGAACTATAAAGTTATCATTTTCCTCGCCTTATTCGTCTCTGCTTGCCAGCAGGAATCCGAAACGCCTGCGGTCACTCCGGGGGCATCAAGTACCGAAACCACCAGGGGGACTTTAATTAGCCATCAGCAGTTTGAATCGGCGGGGATGGAGCTGACCAGCCTGTCCGAACAGCCTTTTTACGAAAGTATTATCGCTAACGGCCTCTTTGAGGTGCCCCCCAAATACCAATCATCCGTCAGTGCCTACTACGGTGGCTACGTACAGCAGCTGGATTTACTGCCCGGTGAATACGTAAAGCGCGGACAAGTGCTATTTACCCTGGAGAACCCAGCCTTTATTCAGACCCAGCGGGAATTTCTGGAAGCCAGCAGTCAACTGACTTATCTAAAAGCAGAGTACGAACGCCTGAAAGCCCTGGCGGAAGAAAATGGCACCGCTCGGAAAAACTTCCTGAAGGCCGAGGCGGACTATAATCTGACCAGGGTACAGTACGCTGCTCTGAAGAAAGAGTTGGAATTGATGCGTATCGATACGGAGCAGCTCAATGAGGAGAATATTCGCACCCGGATTACAGTCCTGGCACCCATCAGTGGTTATATCATGGATGTGCTGGTACACAAAGGTCAACTGTTGACACCGGAAGAGGAGGCCTTAAATATCATCAATAAGGACCACCTACACCTGGAATTAAGTATCTTTGAAAAGGATCAACCCAAGCTGGAAAAGGGACAGACCATTCGCTTTTCGACCCCCAACTTGCCTGGGGAGACTTACGAAGCGGAAGTCTATCTGGTCAACCCCAATGTAAATAAGGAAAGCCGTAAGCTCATGGTGCACGGCCACCTGAAAAATGAACCCGAGGTCGGTCTTTTTCATCCCGGAAATTATATTGAGGGAGAAATCCTGACCAGTAGCAGTCGGGCCATGGCGCTACCCAGCCAGGCGGTGGTAGAGCTGGACAATAGCTACTACGTCCTGGTTCTGGAGACCGACGCAGAGCAAGGCTATCGCTTTACGCAAAAGAAAGTAAACCCGGGCCGACGGACAGCTGACTTCGTGGAGGTACTCAATGCGGGAGACTTCTCCACTCAGGATCGCTTCCTCGGCGAAGGAGCTTTTGGGATGATACAGGAGTAGAAATAACCGTTAACTTTGACCACCTGACCACTTAGTGACCTCCCCCAAGGGCTTCGAAATAATACCGGAACAGATGCAGGTAATCGCCGGTCACTTTCAGTAGCGGCTTTGATTCTTCCTCCGATTCGGCCTGCAGGGCGTTTAAGCCATTTACTTTGAGGCGCACATTAGCCCGGTAGAGTTTGAAATAGTGGAAGATATTCCAGTCCTCAATATTCTCAATGCAGGGCAGGTGTTTGAGGTAGGCCTGCAGGAAATGAGCGGCCAGCTGATGCTCTTGGAAGAAATCGAGATCCATGCAAAAAAAGGCGATCTCGTTCAGGATGTCCATCAGCCGAAAGGCCTCATTAAATTCTATGCAGTCAAAGATGATGGGTTCCTCCATCAGAAATATGTTGCGAGAATGCAGGTCGCCGTGCCCGTCGAGCACATAACCCGAATGCTGGCGTTCCAGCATTCGGGTTATGTGCTGTTCCAGGAAATGATCAGATAGCTGGATACTTTCTTTGATTAATTTCGACGATTCGTCGGAAAAGTGCTGCTGTAGCAGTGGCTGAATGACCTGTAGATCATTAAACTGTTCCTTCATGGTCGCCAGATCAACTACTTCGTATTTCCTTTCGGCTTTCTGGTGGAAGACCGCCAGTTGTTGGGCGATGGCGTCCATATCCGAAAAGCTGACTTCACCTTTTTGCAGCAGGTGGTCCATTTGCCGCTCGGGATCCATGCGTTTCATTTTCAGGGCATAGTCGATAAGTTCGCCTTCTTCTGAGGCTATGGCAAAGCGGTTGGCATTACTACGGATAGGTACGACATCGAGGTACATACCCGTCGTTAGTCTTTGGTTGAGGCGGAGTTCCTTATGGTAGGCCTCGTAGCGTTTCTCCAAAGTGGAATAGTCCAGAAAAGAAAACTGAACCGGTTTTTTGATTTTATAGGCGTATTCGGGGGTCAACAGCACCCAGGAAGCGTGGGTGGTGATGAGCCGAACTTCATTTATATTATAAAGGACGATCAAATCGCGGTGTAGTAAGTTAATTTCTTTGGTAGTCATGCGCTTGATTTTCTCATTATTCGGCTGGTTTTTCCAAATAAGCCATGGCATTTTCTAACAGGACAGCCATTGGGGTGTCTTTGTCATTCCAGAGTTCGAGGCATTCCTGATGCATGGGTTCGAAGGCCGCTTTTACTTTTAGGTAGACTTCGTAGTCGGCCTCGCTGTAGGTCCGCTTTTGTTGTACCCTTTCTTTAATTGCTTTTTCGGTAGCCTTTAATTCAATCCATTTAATGGGTTTTTCCAGTTTTTTGGCAAAAGCGATATAGTTCTTCCGCAACCTTTTTTTATAGAAGGTACCATCCAGCACTACTTTTTGTCCTTCCTTCAGGGCAGTGGCGGCTTTTTCCTGCATGGTTTTGTAGATCAGGTTTTTGGTCTTGCGATCGTATTGTCCCCGCAGGCAGAGTTGATCGCGGATGATATCTGTATTTAGATGCAAGGCATCCAGATGGTCGGCCAGCCCTTTGGAGAAGGTGGTTTTGCCAGTACCGGGTAATCCGATGACGATGATGATCATGATGTTGGTATTACTTTCGTAAAAAGACCGGGCATCAAAGAAGGCCGACGATCCTAGTACCGTGATAGGTGGTACTGTCTACCAAGTTATGCAATTCTGCTATATTTTGCGAAGTTACTTTACCAGCAGGAATGATGGTCAACCGATCTCCGGCGATCTCTATCATTTTACGTAAAGTATCGGCACCATCCCTGGCGGTAGCGGCTTGTCCTGAACTCAGAATACAATGTACGTTATCGAGTAAGCTCAGTTCCCGGACCGCAGCCAGTATATCGATGGTTTCGTCAATGGCGCGATGAATGGTGACCTGCATGGGCGCCGCCAGATCGGCCAGGGTCTTGATGCGGGGGATGTCAAGCGTTTTCTTAGGCGTGAGTACGCCAAATACGACACCATACACATGCATTGCTTTGCAAAAGCGAATATCGGCTTTCATTTGGTCCAATTCGGCGGCCGTATACAGGAAATCGCCGCCCCGGGGCCGGATCATTACCTTAATATTTAGTGTCAGTTGCTCTTTAGCTCGTCGGATGAGGTGGTGTGTCGGGGTGATGCCTCCCAGATCGAGTCGATCGCAGAGTTCTATTTGTTGTGCGCCTTTCCGCTGGGCAGACTGGGCTTCAGAAAAAGACTCGACGCAGGCTTCTAAGGTAAGGTCTTTCATTTGGATCGATTTAGGTTGAAATTGGCTGGAAATTTGGGCGTAAAGAAAGGAGAATAATTCCAATAAAATGAGCCATTTATATTTTTTAAAATCAACCTTGGATTTATAAAAGAAAACGTGTACCTTTGCAATCGCTTTTGAGCGGGGTGCATGCTGTATCCGGCCCAATTGTTTATTGAAAGAAGTAAAATTAGGTAAAGATTTAAAGTGTAATAAGGATATGCCTACAATTAATCAACTCGTACGCAAAGGGAGAAAGCAAATCGTGGAGAAGAGTAAATCACGGGCACTGGAGTCTTGTCCACAGCGCCGTGGTGTATGTACTCGGGTATATACGACTACTCCGAAGAAACCTAACTCAGCTTTGCGTAAGGTTGCTAAGGTGCGTCTGACCAACGGAATTGAGGTGATTGCCTACATTCCTGGGGAAGGACACAACTTGCAAGAGCACTCTATTGTGCTGGTACGCGGGGGTCGTGTGAAGGATTTACCAGGTGTACGTTACACAGTAGTGCGCGGTGCCTTAGATACCGCCGGTGTAGAGGGTCGCCTGCAGAGCCGTTCTAAGTACGGAGCTAAGCGTCCTAAGAAGTAATCGATTATGTTTCATCCAATTAGAAACCGCTAATTAGCAATGAGAAAAAGAAAACCAAAATTAAAAGCACCATCACCGGATCCCCGTTACGGAGATACGTTGGTGACTCAGTTTGTGAACATGATGATGTTGGATGGTAAAAAGTCTGTTGCTTTCGCCATCTATTACGACGCTATGGATCTGATCAAGGAGCGCTCCGACGGAGCAGACGAGCACGCGATCTGGAAAAAAGCGTTAAATAATGCGATGCCTCAGGTAGAAGTACGCTCTCGCCGTATTGGTGGTGCGACCTTCCAGATTCCGACGGAAATCCGCGCCAAGCGGAAGATGTCTATCGGCATTAAGTGGATTATCAAATTCGCTCGCCAGCGTAGTGGTAAGGGGATGGCAGAAAAATTAGCTGCCGAACTAATGGCCGCTAGCAAAGGTGAAGGCGGTGCGGTAAAGCGTAAAGAAGATACGCACCGTATGGCCGAGTCGAACCGGGCCTTCGCACACTTCAGAGTGTAATGCAAATTAATATTATTACAATAAAATTCTTTTAGGCAGAGTCATGGCAACAAAAGATTTAAAATTCACCCGTAACATTGGTATTGCTGCGCATATCGATGCGGGTAAGACAACGACGACGGAGCGTATCCTGTACTACACGGGTATCAGCCATAAGATTGGTGAGGTACACGATGGTGCAGCGACCATGGACTGGATGGAGCAGGAGCAGGAGCGTGGTATTACCATTACTTCGGCAGCTACCAAAACGTCTTGGAGATGGAAAGATCAAGAGTTCGCGATTAATATTATCGATACTCCAGGACACGTTGACTTTACCGTGGAGGTAGAGCGTTCACTGCGTGTATTGGACGGTGTAGTTGCCCTGTACTGTGCTGTTTCTGGTGTAGAGCCTCAGTCTGAAACGGTTTTCCGTCAGATGAATCGCTATAAAGTACCTCGTATTGGTTTCGTTAATAAGATGGACCGTTCGGGTGCAGATTTCTTTTCCGTAGTAGAAGATATCAAAGCAAAATTGGGTGCGCCCGCGATTGCTCTTCAGGTTCCTATTGGTGCCGAAGAGACTTTTAAAGGGGTAGTCGACCTGATTACCAACCAGGCTATTGTTTGGAACGATGACGATATGGGAATGACTTACGATGTCATCGATATTCCTGAAGATTTGAAAGACACCGTTGCTCAGCGCAGAGAAGAGCTGCTGGAAGCGGTTGCCGAATACGACGATACGCTACTGGAGAAGTTTTTCGAAGATCCAGATTCTATTTCTGTAGAAGATATGCGTAACGCAGTTCGCGAAGCGGTCTGTGATATGAGCATCATGCCGATCTTCTGTGGATCTGCTTTCAAAAATAAAGGAGTACAGGCTGTTTTAGATGCGGTTTGTCAATACCTGCCTTCTCCACTGGATGTAGAAGCCATCGTTGGTTTGAATCCAGATACAGAAGAAGAAGAGAAGCGCAAGCCAAACGTAGACGAGCCTTTTGCGGCACTAGCCTTTAAGATCGCTACGGATCCATTCGTGGGTCGTCTGGCTTTCTTCCGTACTTATTCCGGTCGTTTGGACGCGGGGTCTTACGTATTGAATACGCGCTCTGGTAAGAAAGAGCGGATCTCTCGTTTGTACCAGATGCACTCCAACAAGCAAAATGCAATTGACGCAGTGGAAGCGGGAGATATTGCTGCCGGTGTTGGTTTCAAGGATCTGCGTACGGGGGATACGATCTGTGATGAGAAAGCACCAATCGTTCTGGAGTCTATCTCTTTCCCCGATCCGGTAATCGGAGTAGCGGTGGAGCCAAGATCTCAGAAAGATATGGATAAGTTGGGTATGGCTTTAGCCAAACTGGCCGAAGAGGATCCTACTTTTAAAGTAAGTTATAATGAGGAGACGAATCAAACCATTATCTCCGGTATGGGTGAGTTACACCTGGAGATTATCGTAGATCGTCTGAAGCGCGAATTTAAAGTAGAATGTAACCAGGGGGAACCTCAGGTGAACTACAAAGAAGCGCTGACCGATACACTGACACACCGGGAGCGTCTGAAGAAGCAGTCTGGTGGTTCTGGTCTCTTTGCTGATATGGAGTTTGAACTCGGACCTGCCGATGAAGAATTCCTGGAAAGCGATGAGTTCAAGAGCGGTAAGGAAAAATTACAGTTTGTATGGGATATTACCGGTGGTTCGATTGATAAGAACTATCAGAAGCCCATCCGGGATGGATTCCTGGCTTCCATGGACAATGGAATACTGGCTGGTTACAATATTGAGAGCATGAAGGTTCGCATATACGACGGATCTATGCACGCGGTGGATTCTAAGCCAATTGCTTTTGAGCTTTGTGCAAAAGAAGGTTTTAAAGCGGCGGCACCAAGAACGAATCCCAAGATTATGGAACCCATTATGGAGATGGAGGTAACGACTCCGGAAGAGTATGTAGGTCCCGTAGTCGGTGACTTGAACCGCCGTCGCGGTTTGCCGAAAGGCCAGGAGCCACGTGCCGGTAGCGCCGTTTCTATCAAAGCGGATGTACCATTATCCGAAATGTTTGGTTACGTAACACACTTGCGTACCATCACTTCTGGTCGTGCGAGTTCTACTATGCAATTCTCTCACTATGCAGCAGCACCGGAGGGTATTGCGAAGAGTATCATTGAGAAATCGAAAGGGGAAGTAGCCTAGGCTGCCTTCCACGTTACAGTGAAATAACTGAAAATTACAAATAGCTGCCCGGTGAATGAATCGGGCAGCTTTCCAATAACTTTGAAAATTTATTGATTAGGCATGAATCAGAAGATTAGAATTAAGCTTCGTTCTTATGACCACAATTTAGTGGACAAGTCAACGGAGAAAATTGTTAAAACGGTTCGAAACAGTGGCGCTGTAGTTACAGGTCCGATTCCGCTGCCCACAGAAAAAAAGATTTTTACCGTCTTGCGTTCTCCGCACGTCAATAAGAAATCTCGTGAGCAGTTCCAATTGCGTACCCACAAGCGCCTTATCGAAATCTACACGCCTACACAAAAAACAGTCGACGCCCTGTCAAAGCTGGAGCTGCCGAGTGGTGTAGATATTCAAGTGAAATTGACGTAGTAAGTTTCCCTTAGCGGAATACATTATTTGATCAAGGTTGACTCATTTGACTGGTTGAATAGGCCCTAGGCTTATTACTTCAGTCTCCCGATAAATGGTTAGCCAAAAAACATTGGTCTGATGAACGGATTGATTGGTAAAAAAATAGGAATGACCAGCATTTATGATGAAGCTGGTCGCAATATGGCTTGTACAGTTGTAGAAATAGGTCCTTGTGTCGTTACCCAGGTAAAGACAGAAGAATCAGATGGTTACAACGCGTTACAGCTCGGTTTTGGGGAAGCTAAAGCCAAAAACACATCACAGGCACTGCAGGGTCACTTTGATAATGCAAGTACTGGGCCGAAAAGAAAAGTAGTAGAATTTCGTGATTTCGACGCGATCGAAAAAGCACTTGGCGATGTCGTCAAGGTGGATGAGATTTTCTCCGAAGGAGAGCTGATCATGGCTACCGGTACCTCTAAGGGTAAAGGTTTCCAGGGGGTCGTTAAGCGGCACAACTTCCGTGGGGTAAACGATGCCACACACGGTCAGCACAACCGCCAGCGGGCACCGGGTTCTATCGGTGCGGCGTCCTATCCAGCACGTGTATTTAAAGGCATGCGGATGGCCGGACAAGATGGCGCTCGTCGCGTGAGCATCAAGAATCTTAAAGTGGTGAAATTATTCCCTGAAAAGAACCTGATGCTGGTTAAAGGCGCTATCCCAGGTCACAAGGGATCTTATGTCATTCTACAAAAGAAAAACTA
>Ga0209938_1000408_pt1 | contig 23879 bp, 16 predicted proteins | sample SalPonR2_C_D1_MG_FD_185708 | JGI IMG/M metagenome (GOLD analysis project Ga0209938, IMG submission 185708) | Salt pond soil microbial communities from South San Francisco under conditions of wetland restoration - Salt Pond MetaG R2_C_D1_MG... ... | reverse complement strand
AAGTCTCTTCCTCGAAGCGCAGCTGCCGTGCTTGGTGAGCAGCCATCAATATTTTTATCATACGCCCGTAGCGGCCATCTCGGCAAGCAACGATGATCGAGCGACACAAGGCGCAAGGATCTTGACATCCCTGTCAGGGATTTCTGCTCGGCCATGGTGGGTTGAACGGCCGCTACGGCGCCAGGTAAACCTCACCATTCTTCCTGACGAAGCGAGCGTTCTCGACGGTGTGAATCTCTTCAGGCGGATTCCCGCCGACGCCCAGCACATCGCCTTTGCATTGACGCTCAGCGTCAGCTGCGCTGCAAGTCGGCCAGTAATTCGACAAACAGCGAGTCGTTCCGGATCGAGTCGTAGTAAGGCAGGAACGGTTCGATGAAGGGATGGGCCCAGCCGGGTTCCTCGAATGCCGAGCGTAGACATTCGACCGCGGCCGAAGCCGCCGCGGCCATGCCCAGTGCACGGCAGGTGTGATGCCGCAAATTCAACCTTTGGGCCAGGTCGCGCACGGATCCGCGAAACCAGGCCCGCACCAGTCTTTCGGTCTCAGCAGTGTTTCCGTGTGCGGCCGAGATATAGGCCCTGGCCAGGTAGACGTTGGGCTCGAATTCAATAAGTCCTTGCGCCCGCTTCCGCGCCAGCTTCCTTTCAGGCTCCGCCGGTGCCTGAACCGGGGGCCGACCGGCATCCGCATCCCGGAAGCGGTCGGTAATGACCCCGGCGAGGTCGGTATCGGGCACGTCGAACGAGTTCCAGGCATCGTTTTCAAGTTCAGCCGTGCTGAACCTGCTCAAGAGTGCGGCCGCGGCATCAAAATCCCTGGCGGCAATATGCGCTTCCCAAAGCTCGAACGGATCGACCTCGACGCCATATTCGGTTTGCAGCATGACCAGGTCATCGAGCAGGCGACCGGGTTGCCCGTGCTCCCGCACCCGCAAGACCCTTTCAAGATAGGCCAGCCTGAAATTATACAGGGACGCATTCTCGAATTCCTCGGCAGCTTCGTCGTAGCGATGAGCAAGCATCAGATACGTCACCAGCCGGGTTGTCCAATATGCGTTTCTGGGATCCAGCGTGCGGGCTTGCCGAAGCGTTTCGATCATACCGGCGATATCGCCCTGGCGGCGCTGAATCCATGACTGCAGCTCCAGCAGCTCCCGGTCGCTCGGCCTCAGCGCCTGCGCTTGCCGGAGCAGTTCAAAGGCGCGATCGTGGTCTTTCAGAATGTAGTAAACATAATAGCTCTGTGCGATCAGGGCTTCGGAGGACTGCGGCGCAAGCGTCTGCACGCGCTCCAGAATGCCTTCCAGGCGCTGAATCGATTCCGTGTCCCGCCGTTGCATGTTGATATAGCTCAGCGAGCCGGCCAATTCAGCCCAAGCCCTGACGAAACCCGGATCCAGCGCCACGGCCCTTTCCAGCGCAGCAACATAGGCGGGGGCCGACATGGTCTCTGATTGTCGCAACGCCATGGCTTCATGATATGCACGATATGCCGCCATGTTTTCCGTCGGGATGACTGCCAGCCGAACGGCATCCTGCGGCGTCAGCGTGAAATGCATCGCCGAGGCAATCGAACGCGCAATCTCGGACTGAATATCGAAGATATTCGTCGCCGTCAATTCCCGGTCGTACTGCTCGGCCCACAGGTGCACGTCCGAGACCGAATCGATCAGCTGGACGTTGATCCGGATCTGGTCGCCGATCTGCTGCACGCCCGCCTCGAGGATGGCGTCTGCACCCAGTTGCCGGCCGATCTCCCGGATGTTCATCTCGCTGTCTCGATACTCGGACACCGAGGTGCGGGAAATCACCCGCACCGACTGGAGTTGAGCCAGCTGCGTCAGGAGATCGTCGTGCATGCCGTTGGCAAAGAAATGGCTGTCGCCCGAAAGCCCGTCGGAGACGAACGGCAGCACCGCCACCATTGGCGTTTCGACGCGTGCCGGGCCGGGCGCCGACAAATCGCCGGACATGCGCAAGGTAGCGAACAGCACCACCGCAAGCACCACGGCCAGGGCGCCGAGCATCCAGGGCCTGGCGTTACCCGGCAGAGGACTTGCCGCTTCCGGGGCTTGCGCAGGCGTGGAAGCCTCCGGCGGAGGCGGGAAATGGCTGATGAATCCACGCCGCACCACGGTCTCGATATAGGCGTTCCTGTCGTCGGGCGACAGGATCTGGCGCAGGATCGAAATGCACCGGTTGACCGCGTGATCGGACACGATTCGGTCGTCCCAGACCGCGGCCATCAGTTCATCCCTGCTTATCAGCGTGTCCTGGTGCGCTAGAAAATATTCCAGCAGATGGGCGACGCGTGGCTCCAGTCGGATGGTGCTGGCCCCGTCGCAGAGATCGCCGGTGGCGACATCCAGACGCCACCGGCCGAAAGCGCGAGAAGTCGGTTTGGCACTGTCGGCAGGATTCATGCTGCGGCTCGAAGGATTTCCCGGGGGGCGGGAAGCCAGCGACTCGAGCGCACAGCGGTGATCGGAAAATACATCTGGAAGTCGTCCCCGTACAAAAGAATCAGCAACAAATCAGCAACAGATCAGTGTTCGATCAGGCGATCTGGTGTGCTGATCATCACACTTTAACCCAATGTCACCACAGTCAGGGGCATCCAGCATCGCCATGCGCGGATCGATACGTCATACCTGCCGCGCCTGGCGTGAATCTTGGCAAAACCATCAGACCCGAGGTCCGAAAAGACATGAACAGACAACTGATATTCACAACGATTGCACTTGCCGCCTGGGCGCTGCCCACGCAGGCCGTCGACGCAGGCGAAAAGCCATTCGCCAACATCGTCCCGGCGCTGACCGGCGCCCCACCCGAAGGATTTGCGATAGGCAGGGCGTTCACGGCCTATACCGGGTCGGTCGACGGGTCGATCTACAAGCTGAACCTGCGCACAGGCGAGGGTGAAATCCTAGTGCCGGCCGAACCCGATTTCGACATTTTCACGCAGTGCTTCAAGCTCGGCATGCGCGTCGATAAACGCAGCAACTACCTGTTTGCAGCCGGCTGCGCGGGCGGAAACGCTTACGTATTCGACGCCGAGAGCGGCGACGAGGTCGCGGAATACCAGTTAGCGCCCGAAACTGCGCCGACCGACCCGCCGACCGTCATCAACGACTTGGCCATTACCCGGAAAGCGGTCTTCTTCACCGATTTCGGGCAGCCGTTTCTGTACCGGCTTCCGCTGTCGCGCAACGGCAGACTCCCGGAAGGCGAAGATGCCGCGACCCCGCTGCCGCTGATCGGGGACTTTAAAGACGACCATGACGCACAACAAGGCTTCTCTCTGGCCAACGGCATCGTCGCCACGCCCAACGGCAAGACGCTTGTCGTCGGCAACTCGGCCAACGCGCAGATCTACCGCGTTGACCCGAAGACCGGCGATACCGACCGGATCGAGCTGGACACGCCGCTGACAGGCTTTATCGACGGCATCGTGCTTTACGGCAACATGCTTTTCATTCTGACGCCTTACGACGTCATCTTTCCCGACAATGGCCCTCCGTTTGCCGATCCCAACAACCCCATCGACAGGATCCAGGTGGTCGCGCTCGATGAAGACCAGCGCACCGGAACGTTGCTCGGCAACATTACCGACCCGGAAAACCTGGACGGCGTCGCGAGCGGAGCCATGTTCGGCGGCTCGCTTTACGTCAACAATGCCCGTTACCTCACGTTCCCCGGCCCCGATACGGAATACTGGATCACCCGGCTTGACGTAATGGACGTTCAACCTTAAAAACCCCGGCGCGGGCCGGATAACTTAGAGTTTCAGTGCGGGCACCCTGCATGTGCGAACTGCTCCGACTACTGTGGGCGGACCAGGTTGCGCAGCCTTTACCGGAACTCTAACTTATCCGGCCCGCGCTACTTAAAAAACCTGAAGTCCACACACAATCGAAGATCTAGCGATGAAAGCAGCACGCATTGAATGCAACGGCGCCGGCATCGAAAAGAACGGCACCGGCATGACGGACTTTATCGAGAAGAAAGAGCCAGCCGGGAATTCACCGGCGTCTGCGGAACTCTTGGAAATTACTTCTGGCTCATCCCGACCAGACACTGTCTTGTGGGCCATGCGGCTAATCAGCGGCATGGCCCACGAGCTTCAAAACCTCCGCGTCTCGTGCCAGAGATGCGCATTCACTCAGGTTGTTGACGCGCCGCCGTTTCGCGCATAGGCCGCAGAGGTGGTCTCGAAACGTTCGCGGAAGCGACGCGTGAAGTGCGTGACGCTGGCGAAACCCACTGCCAGGCCCTGCGGACAGGCGGCTTTTCCTGCGTTGCGTCAGTATTCCGATCTGCATGGTTCTCGCTCCGAAACTGATCAGTCTCAAGTGTGCTTCGGACCGGACCGGCCGGGAATCCCCACTGGTTGCCGATGCTTATCCGGTGGTTGCAGATCGTTGCATCAAGGGTCTCGAAATCCGCCCTCGGTGTTGCTGTAGGATGGAGCTCCTGCAATGGCTCCCGGTCCCGGTCGCCGGACTCCGGGAAACCGAGTCGATGTTCTGCGATCCGGTTGCCGCATTGCCTTTGAGGGCAGCGTCCGAAGGCGTGTTGACGCAGTCCCGACAGTCCGTCCGTATCTTGTGAGGTTTAAGCCGAGGGGACCATGATGTCGTCTGAAACAGAGCCGGGTCGCGCATACCTGACCGGCGCCAATGCCGCGAAAGCCGATGTCGATCAACGCTGGGAACAGGACAATCAGGCCTGGTGGGACTGGTACGTCTCCTTGGGTGACAACCAGATCGGCGCCGCTGATCAAGTCGATGTCGGCGCGGTCAATGCCATGCTGGATACGGAACTGAAAGATGCCGAAATCGCCGATGACGACGAGCTCGACATCGCCCTGGCCGCACCCTACCCGCTGACTCGAACGCAGCGCGATTTTTTCCGGGCCAACGGCCATATCAAGCTTCCCGGCGTAGTTTCTCGGCGCGCCGTCCGCCGGTTGAGAATCGAGATGCACCGATGCTTCGAGAATCAATTCGGAATCGATCCCGACCAGCGTGCTGCGGATCGTTTCCTGAGCGTCGAGATGTGCTGGCTGAATAATTCGCTCATCCGCCGGTTCGTCCTGTCGCCGCGCATCGCCCGGCTCGCGGCCGAGCTTCTCGGGGTCGATGCGACCCGCCTCTATCACGATAATCTGCTGGCCAAGCAGCCCGGCTGCGGCCGCACGCCGTGGCATTACGATCGCCATCATTTCCCGATCGCCACCGATGACATCGTCACGGCGTGGATCCCGGCCCAGACGATAATGCCCGCAATGGGTCCGCTGACCTTCGCCGGCCCCATGGCGACGCACCGGCAGGTAGAGGACATCGAATTCGACAAGTTCGGAACCAGCTATGACCGACGTATCGATGAGGTATTTCGAAAGCACTCGAACGGAATCCACATCATGGAAGAGCCTTTTGCGATCGGGGATGTCAGTTTCCACCACAACCTGTGCTTTCACAGCGCGCGGTCCAATCGTACCCGCTTCAGCCGCATGGCAATGGCCAACACTTATTTTGCCGATGGCGCGCGCGTCGTCGACCAGCCCACGATGGTTTCCGGCGACTGGCAAAAATTCATGCCCGGCGTGGCTCCGGGCGAAATCGTCGAAAGCGAATACAATCCGGTTTGCTGGTCGCGCCAAACAGTAGACACTCGAAATCGGTAGTATCGTCATTCGGGGCATTTCGATAAATATCGATGGACGTCCGGTGCCGCTGGCGCCAGCCAGATCATGCGCTCGGCTTCCAAGGGCATCTTCGACTCGCGTCATGGCGACCGGTGTTCACTCCCTCCGTCAAGCCTGAATAAAACTGCCAGGAAAAAAAATGGCCATAACCGCTCAAGACATACGCAGCCAGATCGATCGACATCTCGATGAGATCGGCGAACTCGAGGCGCTCTCGGATGGACGCTATCACGTCACGCACGAGCGTTTCGAACGCGCCAGCAACCAGCGCGCGCTGATCATCGACTGGCTTCAGCGCGTGGCCGACGCAACGACGTTTCCGGCCCACCGACCGACCCGCTTGCTAAGCGTAGGCTGCGGCGGCGGCGTAATGGACCAGCGAATCACCAACGTCTTCGCCGAACACGTCGCTGCCCTCACCCTGAATGGGGTTGATCCGAACCCCGAGCACGCCCGGGCATTCGAAGCGCTGTTCGCCGAAAGGGGTTTTACCGTGGACGTCTTTACCGGGCGATTCGAGGACTATCGGCCGGACATCACTTTCGATGTGGTTCATCTGGTGCACTGCCTGTACTATTTCGAGCATATCGGGCCCGAGCTCCGCAACGCCGTGGACATGCTGGCGCCCGGCGGCATCATGATCATCCTCCAGGCGCCGAACGAAGATCTCAATCATCTCGCCGACCGCGTCTGGAAAAAGCAGTTCAACCAATCGGCCTGGTACAGCAACGATGTCCTTGCGGCCCTGGAACCGTTGGGACTGGCCACGCACAAGCAACGTCTGACAGCCCATGTCGACGTAACCGAATGCTTCGAACCCGGAAATCCAGCTGGGATCGAAATCCTCGACTTCATCATCCAGGCCGAAACGGGAAAATTCTCGCCGCCATTCCAGGCACGACTTCGCGAGAGCCTGCGTGCAATCTGCCACGTCCGCGGCAATCGCCTGCTGGCGGAACATCCAGTCGATGCAATCGTCTGCCGCAAATCTCCACCGTCCGTCTAACCCGGTGCACTGTCCGGGCACGGTCATGCCAGATGACCGCAGGACTCCATAGATCAGGCCGCCTTTGACTGAATACCTGCGCCCTACGAACATCGTCGCGCCCGCGGATATCCAATCAGAGCTACCCTACAAAGCTATTATCCAACGGAGCATTGGCCTATGTTGTGGCAGGCAATCAGCGCGGCCCGAGACCTCGGCCGAGTGCAGGAAATCGCGGTCGTCCTGATCCGCTACGGTTTCGGTGACGTGGTCCAGCGCGTTGGCATGGCCGGCGCGCTCGAGAAGGCCGGCAAGGCGCTGCACTGGGGCAGCGGCGACGAAGCGGGTCCGATGGGCACGCCGGAGCGGCTCAGGCGGGTACTCGAAGACCTGGGACCGACCTTCGTCAAACTCGGCCAGGTGCTGGCTACCCGGGTTGATGTATTCGGTCCGGAATGGCTGGAAGAATTCGCACGGCTGCAGGAAAAGGCGCCGCCGATGGAATGGGACGAAATCCGTGCGCAGCTGACCGAAGACCTGGGGCAACCGCCCGAGGAACTGTTCACCGAACTCGACAGCAAACCGCTGGCCGCCGCCTCGCTGGCCCAGGTTCACCGTGCGCGCCTGGCCGACGGCCGCCAGGTCGTACTCAAAGTCCGGCGTCCGGGCATCCGACCAACGATAGAGGCCGACCTGCGCCTTCTGCAGCGCCTGGCCGATATCATTGAATCCGAAGCACCGGAAATGCGTCAGTACCGGCCCGGTGAAATCGTCAAGCAGTTCTCCCGCTCGCTGAGCCGCGAACTCGACTTCGCCGCCGAGTGCCGCAACGCCGAGCGGATCGACGACCAGCTGGATGCCGAATCAGGCATCGTCGTGCCGGAGGTATTCTGGCAATACAGCGGCGAGCGGCTCAACGTCCAGCGCCTGATCGAAGGCATCGCAGGCAGCGACATCGCCGGCGTCGAGGCCGCCGGGTTGGACCGTCACCGCATTGCCTGCCGGGGCACGCGTGCAATCCTGTCGATGATCCTCGAACACGGTTTCTTCCATGCCGACCCGCATCCGGGCAACATCAAGTTCTTGCCCGATGATCGCATCGCCCTGCTCGATTTCGGCATGGTGGGTCGGCTGTCGCAGACGCGCCGACACGAAGTCGCCGATCTGCTGCACGGCCTGGTCGAGCGCGATCCCGACCGCGTCGCGCGAATTTTGCTTGTCTGGAGCGGTGACGCCGATACCGACAGCGATCAACTCGAAGAGGACATCGTCGATTTCATCGAGCAATATCACGGCGTACCCCTGGAGCATCTCGACATGTCGGCGATGATCGGCGACATGACCGGCGTGCTGCGCCGACACCATCTGATTCTGCCCGCCGATCTGGTACTGATGCTCAAGGCGTTCATTACGCTCGAGGGCATGGGCCGATCGCTGGATCCGGAATTCGACATGGCCTCGGAAGCCGCGCCGGTCGTCGAGGGCGTGCTCAAGCGCCATTATTCGCCGTCGCGGGTCGCCGAACGACTGCAGAAGAGCCTCATGGATACGCTGCGCATCGTCGGCGCCCTGCCCGAAGACCTCAGCCGACTGCTGCGGATGGCCCGGCGCGGTCGCGTCGAAGTGCATATCGACATCAACTCGCTCAAGGAAGTCGCCGCACGGCTGGACAAGGCCGCGAGCCGGCTGACGCTCGGCGTTGTCACCGCCGCCCTGATCATCGGATCGGCGATCGCGCTGAACGTCCAGCACGACCCCGGATCCTCCGGCCCGCCGCTGCTCGGCACCATCGGTTTCATCGGCGCCGCCCTGGGCGGGATCTGGCTGCTGATCTCGATCTGGAAGAGCGGTCGCGACGACTGATCCCGACCGATCGAGCCGCGCGCCGGACCGGGTATCCCAGCCTGCAAAGAAGAGCGCCAACCTGTTGCGGACGCCCGTCATCCGGCCCCGCGCTCGATCTCTCTAGTGGCATTCGCCCGGAAGACCGGCCTCGGGAGATACGTCTTTATGTACGCGCTTTTTTAATTAAGGCGCCGCTGAAAACGATTCCGGCAGAATCGCCCGTTCGTTGTCGAGATCCGGCTTCAGTCCGGAGAAATTCTCGGGTACGAGCGGATTTTCGAGGATGAACAGGGTTCGTTGTTCGAGGCCAAGGCGGTCGACGATATCGCCGTAATGACGATTGAATATCTCGTCCAGCCTGCCGGAGGCGACAATATCGAGCATGCCTTTTTCGATGCGCGAGGCGAGCGCGGGCAAATCGGGGTTGACGTAGAAAACCAGCGGAAACGGATAGAACATCAACAGGTGCTCGTCGATCACCAGCCCGGCCTGCTTCGATGCCCGATTTTCGAATACACCGAGAACTTCATTGGCGCCAAACGCGCTGTAGTCGATACGGCCGTCTTCCAGCCGCTGGAATATATCGTCGAAACTACCCTCTTCGACCACGGTATATGCGTTGCGCCTGAAAATTTCCGCATCGCTCCAGGTCTCGGGGATGCCGTGACGCAACGCCTGGAGTTCCGCCTCGGTGTCGATTGCGGCAAAAGCATCGGCATCCTGCTCTCGAATGACAGGGATTCGGTAACCCAGGAGGTTTTGCGTCATCGGATGCGCAATGACGATCATGTCGCCGTCGCGGAATTTCCGGTTGCCGGCGATCGTGACGAACAGGTCGTGGCGTTTCCCGGAAAAGACCCGCGACTCTTCGTCGCCTGGATAATCATCCAGCGTCTCGGCTATCTGCCAGGGCCCCATCTCGTCTTCGGTTGCCGCCAGCACCGCTTCGAGCACCTCGCGCTCATACACCTGGCGCGCCGCCGAACGATTGCCGTTCCAGAAATCGACGCGCGTCAGGGGTTCCGACTGCGGATCGGCATCAGCGCTCTGCTGATCGGCTTCAATCAAGCCGGCCGAAAAAAGCACCATCGCTGCGAGAAACAGTTTCGAATTCATCGTCCACACTTGAAGGCAGTTACATCCGATTCACAATTCACACGCCCGTTCGAAGGCCTACTGCGCAAGCAGGCGTTCGATCTCGGCGCGGATCCCGATCATGTCGGCCGCGCACATCGCGTGCGCTTCCGAGCCGTTGGGAGCGTGGTACTCCATCCCCGGGTGGACGAACTGGATGACCCCGGACTTGTCGAGCAGGAACGTCACCGAAGTGGCAGGCCGATCGGGCCCCGTCAGCCACCAGTCCCTGAGCGTGCCGTTGCGCCAGTCCCAGTCGATCGCAATCGGGAAATCGAGTTCCCGGGCTGCCACCGCCCGCTTCACGCGCGCCACGTCCAGCGGCCCGTCGCGGTCGGCCTTGGGATGATACACACCGATGACCGCAAGCCCCTCGGGCGCATACTGCTCATCGATCGCCCGAAGCGCCGGCGCGCTGCTGGCACAGAACGGGCAGGTCTCGGTCCACCAGCGAACCAGCACGACCCGCCCCCGAAGATCGGCCAGCGACAACGGCTCCGAATTCAACCAGCCGTCGAAGGCGAACGACGGCGCCGCCACGCCGATGCGGTCGCTGCCGGCAGAACGGTCCATCGAATTCAGGCTCGAAAGCATCCTCGAAATACGCGCGTCGGCCTCGGCCGCAGACCGCCCGTCCGAGAGCATGAGCGCCCGATAATGGTCCCATGACCGCACGGTGTCGATCTCTTCACCCAGCGCCGCGCCCACATGACCGACAAGAACGAGTAACAGCAGGATTGATCGCAACACCGGAAGAGCCCCAAAGCAGTGCGGGAAAACAGGTTGTCATGATGCCACAGCCGACAAGGGAGCCTCTGAATAACTCCGCACGGGCGCGACGGTGCCTTTGCGGGAGGCTCCGGTTCGGCTTGGGCGAGCGCGGTTTGGTTGTTCCAAATAAGCGAGCCCAAGCGAAGCGGAGCGCCCGCAAAGGCCCGTCCCGTAGGGGTTTCGCCGGAAAAGGCGCAGCAAGGTAGATGTCCGGCGTCTGCCGTCACGGCCGTGACCGATCCGGGCTGAGACTGTAATAAAGAAGCGGCACCAGCACCACCGTAAGCAGGGTGGAGACGGCAAGGCCGAAGATCAGCGAGATCGCCAGCCCGTTGAAGATCGGGTCGGTCAGGATGAACGCCGCGCCCACCATGGCCGAAACAGCGGTCAGCGCGATCGGCTTGAAGCGCACCGCACCGGCAACGATGACGGCTTTCTCGAGCGACTCGCCTTCATCGAGCAATTGCCGGATGAACACCACCAGCAGGATCGAATTGCGCACGATGATGCCGGCCAGCGCAATCATGCCGATCATGCTGGTCGCCGTGAATTCGCGTCCCAGCAGCGCGTGGCCGGGCATGATGCCGACCAGCGTCAGCGGAATCGGCGCCATGACGATCAGCGGCATCAGGTAGCCGCGAAACTGTCCGACCAGCAACAGGAAGATCACGAACACGCCCACCGCATAGGCCATTCCCATGTCGCGAAACGTTTCATACGTGATCTGCCATTCACCGTCCCATTTCAGCGCCGGCCGGCCGGGCCAGTCGGGCTGGGTGATCCAGGTCTGGTCCGGAGCTTCCGGGTCGTCGGAAAGCGCTGCGGCCATGCGAAACATGCCGTACAGAGGCGAGTCGGTATCGCCCGCCATGTCGGCCGTCACGTAGGTGACCGGCAGCAGGTCCTTGTGGTAGATGACACCCGGCCACTGCGATTCGACGAATTCGGCCAACTCGGACAGACGCACCTGGCGGCCCGTCCGGCTCCGCACGGTCAGCGACAACAGCGTATCGGGCTGGGCCTTGTATCCTTCGGACAGGATCAGCCGGATCGGCACGGCGTGCTTGGCCACGGGATCGTGCAGATAGCTGGCGTTGCGCTCGCCCAGCGCCGTCTCCAGGGTTTCGACCACCTGCGCCTGCGCCACGCCCAGGCTCGCCGCGCGATGGCGGTCGACGACAAGTTCCCACTGACGCGTCGGCGCGGTCACCGTGGTATCGATATCGACCAGCCCGGCGATCCCGCCCATCCGCTCGGCCAGGTCCAGGGCCAACTGCGCGCGCGATTCGGCATCCACCGCATAGACCTCGGCGACCACCGGCGAAAGCACCGGCGGGCCCGGCGGCACTTCGACGATCTTGACCGCGGCGCCGAATTTCCGGCCGATTTCCGTCAGCGGAGCACGCAGGTCCAGCGCGATTGCATGCGACTGGCGCTCGCGATCGTCGGTCAGGTTGATCTGCAGATCGCCCTGGTACGGCTGGTCGCGCAGGTAGTACTGACGGATCAGCCCGTTGAAGTTGATCGGCGCGGCCGTTCCGGCATAGGCCTGCCAGTTCTCCACTTCATCGACGCCCTCGAGGTAAGCGGCCATATCTGTCAGCACGTGCATGGTCTGCTCCATCGGGGTGTCCTCGGGCATGTCGACGACCACCTGAAATTCCGACTTGTCGTCGAACGGCAGCATCTTGAGGATCACGACCTGGAAAACCGGCAGCAATGCCGCGGCCAGGGTCAGGCCGACCACGGCCGCGGCCAGCGCCAGGCGGCGCCCGCGATGCCGGCCCAGGAACGGCGCCAGCACGGCGCGGAACACGGCCAGCATCCTGGGGTTCGCGCCCCCGGCGTCATCGGTGTCGCCTTCTCCCGACGTCTCCCGCCCGGCCGCGGTCGGGTCCGAACCGCTGCCGTCATCGCGTCGACGACCGCGCCGCATCAGGCGCATCGCCAGCCATGGCGCGAGGACGAAAGCCACGAGCTGGGACAACACCATGCCGGCCGAAGCGTTGATCGGGATGGGACTCATGTACGGGCCCATCAGGCCGCTGACGAATGCCATGGGAATCAGTGCGGCCATCACCGTCAGGCTGGCCATGATGGTCGGCGTTCCGACCTCGTCGACTGCCACGGGAATGATCTCGCCGAATGCGCGGGAGGAATTCTGCAACCGGCGGTTGATGTTCTCGACGATCACGATCGCGTCGTCGACCAGAATGCCGATCGCGAAGATCAGCGCAAACAGCGAGACCCGGTTCAACGTAAAGCCCCAGGCCCACGAAAACACCAACGTCAGCAGCAGCGTGACCAGTACCGACAGGCCGACGATCAGCGCCTGACGCCAACCCATTGCGGCGAGCACCAGCAACACCACCGACAGCGTGGCCATGACCAGATCGGTAATCAGCGAGCGCGCCTTGTCGGCCGCGGTTTCGCCGTAGTTTCGGGTGAACAGGATCTCGATGTCGTCGGGAATCACCCGGCCACGCAAAAGGGCCAGCCGTTGCTCGATGGCCTCGGCCACCACCACTGCATTCTCGCCCGGCTTCTTGGCGACCGCCACGGTCACCGCACGATGGATGCGGCCGGCCTCGCCGCTGCCGGCCGGCCCGAAGCCCAGCTGCGCGCTCTGGTCGGGCACGGTGCCGCCGCGCGCCACCGAGGCCACGTCGCCCAGCCGGATTGCGCTGCCCTGCTGCATGCCCACGACCAGCCCGCGCAGCGTTTCGACATTATCCAGCAAGGTTCCCGGGGCGATCGGCACCGAGACACCGTCGCGCGTGATGCGGCTTTCCATGCCGCTGGTATTGGCGGCCCGGATCGCATCGGCCAGATCCTCCAGCACCAGACCGTGGCCGGCCACCCGCACCGGATCGAATCGAACGTCCACACGGTCCGGCGCGCCGCCGACGGTGTAGACATCGCGCGTTCCAGCCACCCGCTTGAGCGCGATCTCCAGCGTATGCGCCAGCCGCGTCAGATCCTCGCCGCTATGCCGGTCTGCCGGGTCGAACAAGGTCAGCGTAACGATCGGGACGTCGTCTATGCCCTGCGGCTTGACCACCGGCTGGCGGGCGCCCAGATCTTCGGGGAACCAGTCGCGGTTGGAGAACACCTTGTTGTAAAGGCGCACCAGCGCTTCCTGCCGCGGCACGCCGACTTCGAACTGTACCGTGATGACGGCCCGGCCATGACTGGACATCGAGTAGACGTGCTCGACCTCCAGGATTTCATCGAGAATCTGCTCGCCCGGATTGGTAATCAGGTTTTCGACTTCACGCGCGCTGGCGCCGGGGAATGCAATGACCACGTCGGCCATGGTCACATCGATCTGCGGTTCTTCCTCCTTCGGCGTGACGATCATGACCAGCACGCCGGCGATCAGCCCCACCAGCGCCAGCAAAGGCGTCAGCCGCGAATTCTGGAATACCCGTGCAATTCGCCCCGAGGGGCCCAGCGGCTTGCTTTCGCGTGACCGGCCCCGTTCCGAAGGGGTTTGCGACTGACTATCCTCACTCAACGCGCGTCTCCGCTATCGGTCGGGATCCCGCCGTCGGCCCGCTCGAACAGCGCGTTGGGCCGGGCCGCGACCGCGTCGTCGCCGTCCAGCCCGGAAAGGATTTCCAACCGACCCTTTTCGCGCACCCCCACCCGCACCTGGCGCAAGCGCGGCTTGCCCTGCCCGTCTCGCACGAACACCGCGCGCAGTTCGCCGCGCTGCAGCAGGCTTTCGGCCGGAATCCACAGTGCTTCGCGTTGGCCGGCGGCCAGATCCACGCGCACGAGCATGCCGGGCACGATGCCGTCAGTGCGTTCTTCCAGGTACAGACGAAGGCGAATGCTGTGCGATTGAGCGTCGGCAAACGGAAACACGGTCATACGCGTGACCGGCAGCGTCCGGCCGTTGTCCATAGAAACGGTCAATCGGGAAACGTTTCGTGCGTGCTCGACATACCGCTGCGGCACGCCGGCCACGACGCGCAATTCGTCGAGCGAAAATCCGCTGAGAAGCGGCTGGCCCGGGCGCACCGATTCGCCGACCTCCACGTGGCGCTCTGTGACCACCCCGGTGTAGGGCGCCTCGACGCGGGTGTAGTCGAGCTGCTCGCGGGCCTCGGCAACCGCAGCCTCGGCGCGCACGAACCGCGCCCGCGCGCCGTCCAGACGGTTGCGCGCCTCATCGAAGTCCGAGCGCGACGCCACGTCCTGCTGGTACAGCGACTCGATGCGTTCGAATTGCTGCCGCGCATCGAGCAGGCTGGCCTCGGCTTCTTCGAGATTGCCCTCGGCCTGGCGCAGGCGCGAGCGCTGCTCGGTATCTTCCAGCCGCGCGATCAGCGCGCCTTGCTCGACCCGATCGTCGACGTCGAACGGCAGCGCCATGATGGTACCGGCGGTCTGGGCCGAAACCGTGCTTTCCTGGACCGCCTCCACCGATCCGTCCAGCCGGACTTTTTCGACCAATGCGGCGCGTTCCACAGGAAGCCAGTCGATATCTTCCGCCTGTGCCGTCGCCGGCGGCACGAGCGCCAGCGACAGGAAAAAGGCGAGCACAGCAATGTGGTGAACAGGCATATTTTTTCACTTGCCGGGACTTGTAACGAGATTAGCAGATCATGATGTAATGCGCTTCGAAGTACATTTGCGCACACGCCTTCCCCCGTGCGCAAAAGCCCACGTCGCAGCGCATTCCGGCGACGGGCCGCTAATGGATGGACCGCAACGAGCATATCGCCAGCGTTATATCCACTTATCCGGGTTTCATACTCGAACTTTCAGCTTTTGAAGGATACGACGGCCGGTTCAGCAGACCGTATCCCGCCTGTTGCGATGGCAGCCAGGGACAGACCGGGTGAATATGCAGCGGCGTCGGTATCGATGCTCGCTGGATAAGCGCCTTGCTGGCTCGTGCTAAGCTTGGCTTGCGGTGGCAGCATGTGCCGCTAACACCAAACAAGAGGACTGCCCGATGAACACGACTTTGACAGGGCGTTTCGAACAGGTCGACCAGGCACGCGTCGCGCGCAAGGACATGATCGCGGCCGGCATACCTCAGGAAAAGATCTATATCGACGAAGAGCGGCAGGAGATCAAGGTGATCATTCCCGAACCGGAGTCGCGGCAGATTCTGGAAGTCTTCAAGAATCACAACATTGCCGAAGCACGATAGGCCCCGGCGCTCTGAGGCAGCACGACGATCATCGCCGCACGGGGGGCGAATCCTGCGTCTCCCGACGCGGCGACCCGAGGCGTAGACAGCCGCGGTGTTCGGGTGCGGCGAAAGCGTCATGCCTTGCGCCGATATTCCGGACCTGGGCGAATGGCCTGGCGGTTCGGCAGGTTACTGCACGATGAAAGTCGTGCGATCGAGACCGGTGTTGCCGGTTCGCGGGTCGTAGGCATAGACCGTGATGGCGTAGACACCGGATTCGCCGACCTCGAATTCACCCGCGAACTGGCTGGTCTGTCCGGCATAGGCCATGGGCCGACTGTCGATACGCTCGCCGTTGCGCACCACAATCATTTCGACCTCATATCCGTCGGCATCCCAGAGTCCACCGGGCTCGATCGGGCAGCCGCACATCATCGTGACGTTGGCGCGCACCTCGACCTGCTCCAGGTCGCCGGAAAACCTTACATGCGCCGGCGGCGCGAGGACATCCACAGCGAAGCCGGGCAGCTCCAGTATCCAGCCTTCCCTTCCGCCCGGCGCACGTCCCGGCACCACCCACTGTGTGGCGCTGACACGCTGTTCCGCCTGTGGTTGTGCGGCCGGACCGGTAGCCTCGGCCTCGATCAGGCGCGGTTCATCCAGATCCAGCGTTGCGGAAAACGAGGCCGCGCTTCCGTCGGCCATCCGGGTGCGGCGACCGCCGTCACGGTGCATGATCATCGACGTGTTTCCGGTGCCACCTTCAGTCACGCCGCTGGCCAGCACCTCGCCGGTGTGCACGTCACGCAGCACGATGCGGGCACCACCCATGCTGGTGCCGACAAACTTGGCGTCCCGGCTCAGCACGCGGATCGTGACGTCGGTCGGCTCGGCCGCGGCGGGTGACGGCGCTACCGCAATCAGCAATGCGGCCGCGCCCAGTGCGAGGCCTGTCAGAATTCGCCCAGGGCGCGCGGGATGCAAAGCATTGCCGAACTGACCGGGCGCGACTTTAGAACTGAACCGATGGAAAAGCTGAGTGTGCATGATCGGACTCCGGATTAAATTTTTTCAGTCAAAGAATAACAGCACGGAGTGGATATTTTTTCAAAAGAAGCCAGCAACTCAGCGGACATCGCTCGATTGTTTTCCGAGTGCGCGGTCACGGCCCGTTCAGCGCCGGACGCAACGCGACCTGATTGAAGCAGCAGGTGCGCAGAACAACGCATGAGCCGGACCAATCGCTCGTTCAATGCATTGGCGCTGGCGGTCCGGCTTTGCTGGTTTTTCGCAATCCCGTAATATAGACTGCAGTTGTCTTTCGTGGGCGGGGCCGGTTCTCGAAGTGAAACCAGTCTTCCTGCGGGCAAATCTCGAACTCATTTTTTGCACCCGAAGCATTCGACATGTTCAAAACGCTCCTGCTGTCGGCAGTCTTGTCCTTCGCCCTGTGCGCCTGCAATACTCAGCCGGACACCGGCGAACCTGAAACCGTTCCTGCCCAAGAACCTGAAAACACTTCCTTGGCCGGCATCGAACTGGACACCGCCGGTCGTCCGCCCTCGGTTGTCGGCTGCAGTTGCCTTCTGGCCGGAAGTGTGGCGCAATTCCGCAACGAGCAATTTCTCTACGCCGAAAAGTACGGCTCTCCAACACAGGATTTCGCTTTCATTTTCGTCAACGGCGAACCCGTGCGGCTGACCATTCAGGACTTTCAGATCGATAATGAGGCCGGAACCAGGAAAGTCATCTATACCGACGATGACTATAAAGTCACGGTCGACCTGCAGGCGCGCGCGGGACCGGACCGAGAAAGCGTGGTACAGACCGGAACGCTGACGCTCGAGAGCGGGGATGGAAAGACCCTCGAGAAAGACGTTTACGGCGTTTGCGGATGTTGACGCCGCCCGCTCGCAAGCCGCCCGGACTCGACAAACCGCACAGAGCCCCGACAGCTTGATTCCGGGAAATCCCTGAAACTGCGAAAAACCTGGACATCACGACAGCCGCGTCTTGCTTCTTGTTGGTGACTGAAATAATTATTCTTCGGATTCTTTCGCATCACGAATTTTTATAAGGCAAACGCCAAAATTTTCTTGGCATGGTTTTTCCTTTTCACGTTGCTGAGATTTCCCCCCTGTGCAAATCAGTTTCGCAACTCCCGCTATGTCCTTGCGTCTAATTGGCCTTCAAGCTCAAAGGAAAAAGGCCGGAAAAAGGCCGGGACAGACACAACAGGAGAAGAGGTAAAACCGGGAGGGGACGCCGAGGGAAAGTCGGCACTGGCACAGCATTGGAAGTTTACCTACCCGAATTCGGCCGATTTTCCTATTTGCCAGCGAGAGCACACGCACTACGCTGGTGGCTCATCGATCACCGACGCTGCAACCATGCCGCAAGCCCGCAAAAGACTCGTCTCTACCGAGGTAACGCCTTTCTATCATGTCGTCAGTCGCTGTGTTCGGCGACATTTTTTGTGCGGCGTCGACCCCTATACCGGCAAGGACTATACGGCCCGGAAGGCCGGAATCAAAGTGAAACGTTGGGTGTCTGCGTCTTTATCAAGAGCCCGTTCCAAGAATGGCGTTTACTGGAGCGCACTCCTGAAGATCACATCGAAGCGGGTTTCGAAGTAGCCCTCGAACTGGTTAATCACCAGTTGATCATAACCCTCGGCGCTCAGGTGAAAACAGTCGGCGCCGTTGAATCTCAACGCCGCGGTCGGGCTGGGCAGGGCCGGGTCTCCGGGTGGCCGCAGATCGCCGGGAACGATGCCCATATCGGAAAACCCGAACAGCGACTGCATCTGGCCAAAATGGCTGACGTGAAATACCCTCGGGTGGTCTTTCAGGCCCAGGATTGACTGCTCCAGGGCGACCGCTGCGATGTTGAGTTCCAGCGGCGTTGGCAGCTCCATGCTATTCCACAGCGGCGCGCAGAACAGCGCACCGTTGATTCCGCCCAAGGTGTCAACGAAATTGGGATAGTCGTAGAAGCTCAACAACACTTCCACATCCGGCCGGACGTCGAGAATGAACTCGACAATGGTTTCGACGTCTGCACGGATTGCGGCGAATAGCGCAGCCTGAGCGGCCGAGTCGAGCTCGGCGTTCCAGGCATCGAGAAAATCGTTGCCGCCAACACTAAGTTGGACGATCTCGATGGCCGGATCGGTCAGCGCCTGGCCGATTGTCGCCAGCCGGATTTTGCTCGAGCATCTGATCGAGGTAGCCCGAAGCAACGGGATGACGCGACTGAGCCTGGAGACCGGTGCGTCCACATATTTCGACGCCGCACGCGCCCTGTATGCCAGTCAAGAATTCCAGGTTTGCGACGCATTCGCCGATCTTCCGCCGCATCCAGACAGCGTTTTCATGACCCGAAAAATATGAGCAAAGGCCCCAGGAGAAAGGTGTCTCAGATGTTGGGTGGCGCTAAGTTGCCATCAGGTCAGGGGCATGCGGCTCGAGCCTCGAAGCTGCTGATGAATATGCCATTGGCCGGTAGCGCACCTTGCTCGATCCAGTCATGAATGATCCGCAACTCGCTGGTCGTCAACAGCCCGCCGCCGCGCGGCATACGAAAGTCGATATCGTCAGGGTCGTCACAGGCGATCCTCCGATATAGCCAGCTTTCTAGCGGTGCGCCGGGGACAACGCGCTTGCCGGCCGGCACGGGCACGCTGCCCTGGGTTTCGGCGCAGAAAAGATTATCGTGGGTCGCCACGCCCTGGTCGAGCGACAGGTTTCCCGAAGAACCATGACAGCTGATGCACCCCAGGAAATCGTCTTCCAGAATCGGCAAGACGTCGCGCTCGAAGCGCACATCCGGAATCGGCGCCACGAACGAGATGTCCGTGCAAATCAGGCTCTGCGCGAGAAGCGTTGGCGCCATCGCCGCAAAGGCAAACGCAGCAGCCACCCGACGGATCAAACCGAAAAGCCGACCGGGTTATAGAAAAAGCCGGGATCCTGGAAGATCTGATCGACGTTGTTGTTGCCGAGCAAGCCGGTAGCGACTTCACCAAGCACGTTGCGAAAGTCGGTCCTCGGGACCAGGCTGTCGCCTTCGCGGGCTGCCGGTGCAATACCGTCAGTCATGCCATATACGCGGCCGCCAGAAACACCGCCACCGAGCACCAGCATGGGATTGCCGAGACCGTGGTCGGTACCGAAGTTGGCGTTTTCCCTGACCTGGCGCCCGAATTCACTTTGTACGACGACCGCGACGTTATCGATATACCCGGCCCCTTCCAGATCACGGTAGAACGCGGTCAGGGCCTCGCTGAGATCTTCGACCCTCGACCCGAAGCCATTGCCGAAGACGTTCTGGTCGTTGTGCGTATCCCAGCCGCCCACGTCCACGGTGGCGCAGGCGATACCGAGACTCGGGTCCTGCTCGCGGAGCAGTTGGGCAACAAGCTGCAGATCGCTGCCCACGCTGGCGTTCGGATACACGGCGCCGCCTGCGGGTGTGTAGTTGTCCAGATCCAAGCTGGCGATCAGATCCACCGCATCCAGCGCCGCGCCGCCGGCGATGTCGAGTTCGCCGGTGCCGCTGTAGAGCGAGCCAAGCATGGCGCGGTGGGTGTCGCCGAACTGGCCGGTGTTCGGCGAGAAGTTGTCCGGCGAATCCAGCGTGGCCACATCCGACCAGCCGCCCAGGCTGACCGGTGGTGTCGAGCTAGAGGCCATGGCCGTAAAGATCGCGTTGGCAGCCGGCACGTCCGGGTGCGTCTGGAGGTAGCGCGTCAGCCAACCGGAGGCCGGCAAACCCTGGCCAAAACCGCTGGTCAGCAAGGGCTGGCCCATCTCGATCTGCTCCTGGGCGTCGAAGTGGCTGCGCGTGAAGGTATCGGGTGGATGCCCGGCCGCTTGTACGATGGCCAGCCCGCCGTCGCTATAGATGCCGGCGAGCCCGTTGCAGTAGGGATGAAAACCCAGGCCCTGGCCATTGCTCAGCGGAATCGGCCGTCGGGCTGTGTCATTGTCGTTGATGTCGACAAGGGTTCGGTCCCGCGCGTCCACGTAATGTCCGTAGTCGGTGCCGTTGATGGGCGGCAGCAGGCTCAGGCCGTCGATGCCGCCGCGAAGGAACACGTAGACCAGGACCTTCTGGTTGGCGGAGCCGCCGAGCACCGCTGGCGAAAACGTCAGGCCCAGCGCGGCGGTTCCCGCAGCCGCGCCGGACATCTGGAGAAATCGTCGACGGCTCAGATTATCGAGACGCCTGATGATGCGTTTCTTCCTGGGAGTCTTCATTTGAATCAGGCCTCAGCGTTGCATGAAGTTGGGCGACCAGAGAATCAGCTTGACCATGCCGCGCAATCGACGGTGCCAGCGATTCGGATGGCTGTCGTTGCGCAACTCGTCGCGCGGGACGGGCTGATCGGACGGATAGAACGGTGCGTCTTCCTCTCCCAGCGGGAAACCCTGCTGGGTAATGAACTGCATGCAGGCACGGCCCAGTACGGTTGGCTCATTGGCGTAGAAGGTGCCGACGCCACCGACCCAGCCGCCACTCGGCGCGAAGCCTAGAACTCTCTGGCACCAGAACGCGACCAGATCTCGCGGTGTCGGAGTGCCCGGGAAGTTGGCCAGTGTCGTGTCGACCACGCGCATGATGCGGTTGGCATCGTCATCATTGTTTTCATCGAGCAGCCAGTCGACGGTGCGCCAGTTCTGGACCAGCGTGGTCGAACCCAGCCAGGGTGCCCGCTTGTCGGGGTAGCCATCGGGCGATCGCCACCAGAAGAGGCGTTGCCCGGCGTCTTCGTACCTTCCCAGGAAGCGGTCGGTGTCCTGGTCGTCGAAACGCCAGGTGTAGTCGCATTCCGCGGCGCGCATCACCGAGACCACGTACTCGAACGGACGCTTGATCTTCTTGCCCCAGTTGGCCGGGTCCTTGAACTCGTCGGAAAGCAGGATCGTACGCAGCGTCCGCGCGATCTGATCGGGGTGCGTGCGATTGGCGTAGAAGGTATCGGCTGCGGCCTGGACGATTGTCTCTGGCGGGTCGTCGGCGATCAGGCGCTGGCAAAGTTTCTGCGCAATGTGCCGCGCAGTGCCGGGATGGTATACGGCCAACTTGATTGCGATTTCGCCGTCCTCGAGCGCACCGCGATCGGCCGGTATGTTCTGGAACCCACCGGCCAGAATGGCCTTTGCGCTGCCCTCGTGTTCTCCCTCGTCGACCATGAACGCGCCGGTACCGCCGCTGATGCAGTTGCCGCTTGAATCGTCGACATCCTGGTCGTCGTAGCGCCAGCCGGTCAGCGCCTTGGCCGCTTCGTAAACGTCATTGTCCACATATTTACTCTGGATGTCGAGCGACGTTATGCCGATTGCATCGAGCACCGGATCGCCAAGTCCGGCGTAGGGGTTGGTCGTCAGCTTGGGGACATTTTGCGGAAGCTCGTTGCCGAGATAGTTGATCGCGCCCAGGGTGTGCAGCTCGTACAATTCGCGGGCGTAGTTCTCGTTGAATCCAGCAGCCTCGTTTTCATAGTTGTCAAGGTAGTGCAGCATGGCCGGGTGCTTGGCCGTGGCCTGGACCATGTCGTGGAAATTGCCGAAGCAATGGCCGCGGATAATCACCCGGTCCCAGTGCGCCCAGGACACGTAGATGTCCTCGTCACCACCGCTGAAGATGTTGAAGTGGTTGTGCCAGAAGTCGACCATCAACTCGAACAGTTGATGCCGGCTGAAACAGGCGCGAGTGAACGCGGCCCGCTCTACCTGCCGCTGGGGCTCGACGTAGTTCGAGAAACCCTGGCATTCGCGATCGGAGTAAGTGGTTGCCAGCGGCTCTTCGAGAATGTCGAAGCTGGCGGCGTGGGCGGCGCGGCGCTGTTCCCATTCCGGATCCGGCAGCTGAGGGTCCAACTGCTCGTCGACGTAGCGCGCCAAGCGCTGGTCGTCGGTGGCACCCAGCGATCTGAAGTAAGCGACGTCGTCCCTGCCCGCGACAGCCGGGTCTTCGAAATCATCCGAAAAAACTTCCCCGGGCCCAGGCATGAATCCGGGTATCGAGTCGGTCCGGCGCGGGCCGAACCCCATGCGCGTGAGTACTCGCACCGCCAGTGGCGGAACCGGAGTGTTATCGGATAGCTTCACCGTTGCCAGCGTTCCCTGGCTCGAGGAAATCACCTGACGCTCGATAGTTCGCTTCTTGACCGGACTCTTGAACAGTGCTCGCCGCGAGGGCATCGCCATATCGGAACGCCGAATACGCATCTGCAGTCTCCCTCTGTACCAGCCCCCTACCACCTGAAGTCTATACCAAATCGGTCGCGCGAAAAAGCGTGACTTCGAAGCGATAAGTCGCATGGCTCGAACTATTTACAGGCGGCCGAGCAACTTCCCTTCGAACCCCTATCCGATTGTACTTGAATAACTTTGATCGTTACCGCAGTTTGATAGCGGTTCTGCGCATAGTATCTCGCTAATAAAAATTTCGAATGCTCCTTGGCCAGAGTCGCTGCGACTGAAATCTTACGGATTGTGCGAACAGCGATCAATCAGAATGCAAACACCAGCGGACTCGATCTTGTCTCTTGGAATGTGCCGGAGATATTTTTCTGTTCTTTGAAATTTAGAAACGACGACACAAGCCTTCGCCCATCATGACGGCACCAATATCCCGTCCGTCCGGCAGTCGGCAGCTGCCGATCTTACGCTCGTAGCTCGCGCGCCCATTCAGATAGCAAGTCAGAGTTTCACCCGAGACCAGACTTCGCATGCGTGCGGCGGCGCGCTGCCCGGCGCTGGTGTTCATCTCGGGGCAATCGAGCGAACCAAAGCGGATCGGCACGCCGTCGACCTCGATGGTATCGCCATCGCGAACATGAGTGACAGGGCCCTGGAATGACCGGACACTCGTTGCGGTAACAACAGGCCCAAAGTATTCAGGGTAACGCTCGGTTGCGTAGAACCCGCCCCACCCCACCAGTACCAGGCCAATCAGCAGCCTGAAGGCCCAGGATTTCGGACCATTCAGCCCGCTCTGTCTGGATCGTCTTGTACGCTGCCTTCCGTATCGCTTTGCCCGCTTCACAGCACACGCTTACCGCCATGGGTTACCACATTGATGGTACGTAATCCCCCCATTTTTGGTGCAGCCCAGAAATAGAGCCTAGGCCACGAGGGCCAACTTCTGTTTCGGGGTGATGCCACCCAGGGCCATACTCGGCCGTTCGTGATTGTAGGTCCATAGCCATCGTGTTGCATACTCACGCACCTGATCAATGGTCCTGAACAAGTACTGGTTGAGCCAGTCATAGCGGA
>Ga0209938_1000406_pt1 | contig 23930 bp, 20 predicted proteins | sample SalPonR2_C_D1_MG_FD_185708 | JGI IMG/M metagenome (GOLD analysis project Ga0209938, IMG submission 185708) | Salt pond soil microbial communities from South San Francisco under conditions of wetland restoration - Salt Pond MetaG R2_C_D1_MG... ... | reverse complement strand
TTTTGGCTTCTTTTTGCGGTCAAAAAGAAGATGCACTAAAGGGCAAAACTATGATCACTAAGCATCTTCCCCATATTCATCCGCGTTCTGGTGCGCCTGAGGCGCATGGGCATTTCATGGTTTTATTTTTTTTGATCGATAGAAGATTTATGCCGCCTGCGTACCTCCACTAGAATGCAATTTCATGACTACTTTTTGGCCCTGCTACCTGGAAAGCTGCCCGCTCCCAGGAGGGTGGTCCGAAGCGGCCTTTAGCCCCGGCAGAAAACGCGTAAGGCTCCGCGGGAATACCCAGAAAATTAGTATCGAATTTACCATTGTCATTTTTGTCATGGTAGATGGAAATCGCATACTTCCCTTCGGGGATATCTTCGAAGGTGACTGTAACTGCGTCCTGCTTAGCCTTGGCCATGGCGCTGTAGGCACGTTTTCCCATCCAGTTTTCAGCAGCATCGTACAAACCCACGTAAACGGTGCCCTTCTGGACCCGCAGGTCACTAATTTTTACCGTCAGGGTAGTAGTGTTGTCTTGCGCTTCCGCAAAATGAAAAGTCAGAAAAAGTAAAGCGATAATGGATAATACATTTTTCATCTGTGGTGATTTTATAAATTATTTAATTGATTCATTGATTTATCGGCACTAATGGTGATGAAGAGACCTACAAAGAAGAACTGATCTGCATTGGGCCGGATGACTTCACTTTCGTAAAAGCCCAGGTCATTGGGCCTATCCGCATAGCGATAGCCAAATTCATTGCGAAAATTAGGCGCATTGGATACCGAAGCAAATAGAATTTTTTGCGGTGAAATCAGATATGACCAACTCAGACTCACATTATGGTAAAAAGGAGAACGCTCGTTTTGAAAGCCCGGTGTGTTCGGGTCTTCGTAGGGACGGCCACTGGCCATATTATAGCTCACCCCCAATTGTGAATTCAGAGATTCTATCCAGGTCTTGGTCACTACCGACAAATTGTGGTTCGTGGAGAACGTCGGCATGGCGGCGGTGGGATAATTTAAATAGTCGCGCTCGTGCTGTAACCAGCTGTAGCTGATCCAAAAATCCATGTAGGGGACTAATTGATTCGCTCGCCAGAATACATCCAGCCCGTAGGCATAACCCGATCCGCTATTATTCAGCTCAGTCGCCTGGTTGCGATCCCCTTCATATTTCAACAACTCCTGATAATCTTTGTAGAAAGCAGCCAGTCGCAGGTTGCTTTTATCGGTCTTGAGATTATAGTTCAATTGGTAGTGATCCGCTTTTTCTTCGCGTAGCGTGGTTTCGAAAAACAGGAAATCGGGATTCACCTCCTGGCTATACTGCCCATAGCCCAAACTAATCTGACTGTGGGCGTTCAGTTTTTGCGCAAGCGTAAACCTGGGTAAAATATTTAGTTGATCCGAAAGCTCATGGTAGCTGCTACGCAACCCCACTTTAAGGGCCAGGTTTTTCGACAAGAAATAATCTGCCTCAACAAAGCCGGCACCGATCTGTCGTCCCAGCTGATCTTCAAATACGGCTTCGTTGGCAGACGTACCTTTCTGAATTTGATCCTCCTGAAAAAGCCAATCCACACCATAATTAAGTATGAAGTGGTCGCGCAGTACCGTCTTTAGGGCCAGGCGACTATGAAGACCATTCAGACTGCTCTGGATGGAGGCCTGTTCCTCAATCCCAAGGTGATCATTATTTGATCCTACGCTCAATCCGGCGTACAGCGAAGTACGATCCGTCAGCAGCGTAGAGAAAGAGGTGTTGGCGTAGATATTTTCGTTCTTTATAGCAATGCTCTCTTCCCGAGCCGTATTCAGGTTTTTTTGCCTAAGAGAAAAGCTACTTCGATCCGCCGCCAGATAGGTTTTAAGCAAGCCTTTTTTCGTTTTATAGCGGTATACAGCTTCTCCAGAAAACCCACGAAAGGCCCGATCCCAATCCAGCCGGTTGGGTACGATCCAATTATAAGGTGTAAGGTTGGTGTAAGAAGTACTCACACTGAGCGATTGCCGATCCCATTTTTGGGTATGCCCCAGGCCCAACCCCACGGTCATCAGCGAAATATCCGTGGCGGTTACCTGTGGTTCATCGATGGTCTGCATATCCAGCACGCCCGAAAGTGCCTGTCCGAAAGCCGCAGAATAACCTCCGGTAGAAAAGCTCACGCCCTTAAACAGGAAGGGTGAAAAACGGCCACGCGCCGGAGTGCCCCCGATCGTACGGGTATAAGGCGTAAATACCCGCAGCCCATCTACGTAGATCGCACTCTCGCGGGCATCGCCACCGCGGATAAACAAACGGCCATCATCGGCGTTGGACTGTGTACCCGGTAAAGTCTGCATCGCCGCCACCACATCCCCCATACTACCGGCGGTGGTGACGATATCAAGCGGCTTCAGTACGGCAGACTTAGTATTGTCTCCGGCTTTGAAGGTACTTGCCGTGACTTCTACCGCATCCAAAGCCGTAGAGGAAGCACGAAGCTGTATCCGTAGCGTTGATAATTCTTCAAGGGACCCACTTTGTTCTTGTGTAATGTATCCAAGGTAAGAAATCACGATAGTAAGTGCCCCTTCCTGATCCGTCAGAAAGCTGAATTGCCCCTGCTCGTTCGTAATTGCGCCATCATAAGTACCCTTGAGGTAAACATTCGCGCCTATCAAAGGCTCTCCCTGCCGATCGGTGACAGTACCCCGCAGGGTATCCTGTGCTACCGCAGGCAGAAAGAAGCTAATCGTACAAATAAAAAGGAACAAATATTTCATGGCTGCTTGCATTGGTTATCACCAAAGTGCAGGAAAAAGGGGCTGATGTGAAATATTTGTTGATGAGTCGTAGAATAAGCCTACCGAATCGTAATAAGTGGGCCGCAAGCAGGTCTGCGTGACACATATTATGCTTAAGACGACTATTTATCCTAAGTGAAAGATAAGACAAACACACTGTAATAAACCACCACCATCGCCAGCATAACGAGGCTGATCGCCAAAAAACGAATCGCTTTTTTTACATTATCGAACTTCCAGCCAGCAATCTTTGCATTGATATAAATCTGCTCACCCATCTGTTGGAACAACTTTTCTTCATCGATACTGACCCTGTAAAAAGTCCTGGAAAACTCTTTAATAGTCCCAAATTTGGTTGTAATATCCCCGAAGAATAAAACATTATCATCATAATCCCCTTCGATCCGGGGCATAAAGCAGCGAACACAGAAAAAAATAGAGATAATCGTTGTCGTAATCCAAGTACTAAATAGAACGTACCACAAAACACTACTAATACTGGCATCAAGCCAGGTGGTTACACTCTGGTAAACAAAATTTAAAAGAATACCGTAAAAGGACAGAATAAGACCGGCTTTAATTTCCGATGCTTTTACTAAATTGGAAATATGACTGAGACTCCCCCAGTAATGATCAATCAGATCTTCCAGGTGAGCATCTCTATATTCCTTGTTTTTGATTGGTTCCATATCGTCCAAGAACTTTTTAAGAAGTTGTTTAAGATAGCTTTTTTTCCTAAAGTGATGGGACATTACTAGGTAGGATTTATCTTCGAAAGAAATTTTGTTCTTCTTGCGAAAAAAAAATCGTCTTTTTATTATGAATGAAAAACTAAAACAACTCTATCAAACCGTAATCCTTCAGAAGAGCAAAGCACCCTTTCAGTACGAAAAGCGACCGGATGCCACCCACCAAATCGAAGCTAATAATCCGGTTTGTGGCGATCGCTTTACCCTTTACTTGGATATGGCAGACGGCATTATTCAAGACGCGGCCTTCTACGGACACGGCTGCGCCATCTCCAAGAGTTCCGCCTCTATCCTGACAGAAAACATTATTGGTCTTAGCAAGGAAGAAGCCCTGAGCTACAGCCAAAAAATGAAGGCGATAGTAGACCCAAAGCAAGCATTGCCCGATGAGAGCGAAGACCTACTGGCTTTTGCCGCTGCGCGTGATTTTCCCGAAAGGGAGACCTGTGCGACCCTGGCCTGGGAAAAATTGAGTGCCTTCTTGACACAAAGACTGTCCAACAATTAATATACGCGTAATATTAAATGCTTATTTTTGAGCAAACAAAACGACAAGCCATGACCAAAACACTATTCACCTTAGCCCTCAGTCTGATGTCGATTGCCCTTTTGGCGCAAGCCCCACACCAACACAATCGCGCCATTCATTTCCCGGATGTGCCTGGTTATCAGACCATCGTCTGCGACTTCCATCAACATACCGTTTTCTCCGACGGTAGCGTATGGCCCGACATCAGGGTACAGGAAGCCCTGCGGGATAGCGTGGACGCCATCTCTATGACCGAACACCTCGAATATCAACCCCACAGCGCGGACATCCCGCATCCGGACCGTAACCGCTCCTACGAAATTACCGAACGCAGTGCCCGCCCCTACGATCTTCTGGTGATTCGAGGGGCAGAAATCACGCGCAGCCTCCCCCCCGGACACAACAATGCCATCTTCATTGAAGATGCCAATAAATTGTTGATTAGAGACTCGGTCGAAGTATTCCGAGAAGCCAACCGACAGGGGGGCTTTGTATTCTGGAACCACGCCAACTGGATCGCCCAACAGCGCGATGGCATCGCTACCATGACCCCTACCCATCAATATCTGGTCAAAGAGGGTCTGTTACACGGTATCGAAGTCGTCAACGACCTGACCTATTCCGACGAAGCCTTGCAGATTGCGCTCGACTACGATTTAGCCATCATCGGCACTTCCGACATCCACGGCCTCGTCGACTGGCAATTCGATATCCAGGAGGGCGGGCACCGCCCGGTCACCCTCGCTTTGTGTAAAGAAAAATCGATCGAATCCATCAAAGAAGCCTTCTTCGAAAAACGCACCATCGCCTGGTTCAATAATACTTTAGTGGGAAGAGAGGAGCACCTCAGGCCCTTGATCGACGCTTGCCTAAGTGTAGAGCAGGCCAGTTATATCGGGACCTCACAGGTCGCCGAAGTAGAAATCAGGAACGATAGCGATGTGGAATATATATTAATGAACAAAAGCAAGTACACCTTACACGCCAATACGGATGTGATCGTCGTGGCCCCGAATACCACCACAACTATTCAGGTAAAAACAATAGAAGAACTGGCATCTTTTAACTTGGAATTCGAGGTGCTGAATGCCGTGACGGCTCCCCAGACACATCCTTCTATTTCATTAATTGTTGAATTTTGATGGATTCAATCGTCGAATACGGTAAGCCAATAATGCCACAATTAATACTGTCCGCCCCTGCAGCCATTAGGGTCGCTAACCGGGGGATAATGAGTAGAAGCGGGCGGGCTCATTCTTTCCAAAAGGGAATATTCATCCAGTTATTCACAAAGGCTTCGCCCCGCCAGTTGTAATCATTCAAACGAATCTCCATAATATGATTGCCGGCGGAGAGCGAATCCGTATCGATGTAGGCGATAAAGCCTTTCTCGGTCGTTTTTTCCAATTGGGTATCGAACCATTGTACATTCCTCATCGGCTGGCCATCGATCTGCACACTTATGTAATCTGCAAGCGCCTGCTTGTATAAGCTGTCGGCTAGCAAGCGTTGATCCCAGGCCGTCTCTCCTTCCAGTTCTCGCATTGCTCCGTAATCTAAAGGCACGCCCCGCTCGGACAAATGACGTCTAAAACCGCGATCCATACCTTTCCAATAAGATACAAAAACCCACACGTAACGATCCTTGATCACATCTCGTTCAATACAGCCCTTCAGAGAGAAACTTTTTTTCTGCGGGATTCGATTATAGTAGTCATTATAATTAGCTCGATAAGCCGTCGGCACCTCCAAAAAGTCCCGTTGTTCCAAAATGTCGTAGTGAAAAAAACCATTTGATTTGAGATAGTCCCCAATCTGGTTGATGGACAAAAGTAGACCGGCCAAAAAATAAACGATAACCAGGGCCTGTATCTTCCAGGCTTTGATATTTGAGACCAAAGTCAACCAGGCCCCTTTGTACAGGAAAGCTAGCGTGATATAATCAAAAAAACGGAAAATACGGAAACTCCAATTTTGAGCCCGCGGCCGATTCCGAAACAACCAAAAACTAAAGCGCTCAAAGACTCCCATAACCAGTAATATACAGATCGAAATAGCACTGTACTTAAACCAGGCCGTATCCAAAAAGGAGTAAAAAGGAATCAAACCAATGACAAAGAATAAAATTGACATCAAAATAATGACACTCAAGGAGATCAGACACAACAATATAGCCAGCGAAAAAGTAGTATTACAGGCGCGATCCAATCGCTCCAGCTTATAACGAATACTCGGCTGTAATGCCTTCTGACGGAGATACCAGGCCTTAAAGTTTCGGGGCGTATCATTAATCCCCTGGGGGTAAGAGGAATAAATACCAATGTAGGCGACCCAGACGGATCGCAGTAACAAATTCGCAAAAAAACCAATCAAGAGTAAACGCGTCAATAAATAGACACTCAATAAGAAGAGCACAACAAAGTCGGTCAGCCCTACCGTCTCATAGGTGAGAATAAAATAACGCCTAAAATAATCCGGTAATTGGTAGAGCGTAATCACTACTCCACCTGCAATGAGCAGCTCAATCTGCCAACTATTAGCCTGCAGGCCCTCTAACCAATCGGGTAGTTTTTTTTCTTTTGCCATGCTCGTTTAACAGGGAATTGGTAAATCCCCGACAAGATAAGAAAAGCGGTCTATTTTTGTCCGTCTTATTATCGTAAAGTAAGGGATCAAAAATAATGACAAGTTTTGACCAAAAGAAATTCCTTATCTTAAGCGAAAATTCGCTTAACCATGAACCTCACTACCAGCCCAAAGGGCAAGACACTCCGCAAAAAAGCGCGGCAATTTATCGATGAAAAGGTCATTCCTCTGGAAGCAGATCTTCTTTTGCGCGAAAGCGTAGAACACCTCGATCCCGACTGGCGCAACTGGAAAATTGATCCCAGAATAGAACACTTAAAAAAAGAGGCCCGCGAGCAGGGCCTTTGGAATCTATTCCTGCCGGAATTAGGGCTCTCCAACCTGGATTACGCCCCCATTGCCGAAGAGACGGGGCGTTGTCTGTTGGCCCCCGAACTCTTCAATTGCAATGCACCCGATACCGGCAATATGGAGGTGATTTGGAAATACGGCTCCGAAGCCCAAAAAGAACGATGGCTAGCACCGCTATTGGAGGGTAAAATCCGCTCGGCCTTTTGCATGACCGAACCCCAGGTGGCTTCCAGCGATGCCACTAACATGGAAGCAAACATCCGTAAAGATGGGGAAGACATTGTGCTAAATGGCCGCAAATGGTGGAGCACGGGTATCGGCCATCCCGACTGCCAGGTATTAATTTTCATGGGACTATCCAATCCCGAGGCGGATAAATATCATCAGCATTCCATGGTGCTCGTACCGCTGAATACGCCCGGTGTCAAAATAGAACGCATGCTCCCAGTATTTGGCACCTATGATCCACCTTATGGCCACGGTGAGGTCCGCTTTACCGACGTTCGCCTGCCCAAATCGGCGGTCATTGCCGGTCTCGGCAAAGGTTTTGAGATTGCACAGGGCCGCCTGGGCCCCGGTCGGGTACATCACTGTATGCGCTTAATTGGTGCGGCCGAGCGCGCGCTCGAATTAATGATTAAGCGAGGGCTGAGCCGCACGGCCTTTGGCAGGCCACTCGTTAAACTGGGCGGGAACGTTGATCTCATCGCCCGCGCCCGGATGAATATTGACATGGCCCGACTCCTGGTCATGAAGACGGCCTGGCTGCTCGATACCCATGGTATTATGGGTGCCCTGAGTGAAGTCTCCCAAATCAAAGCCATTGTTCCGGAAATTGCCTGCCAGATTATTGATGATGCCATGCAGCTCCACGGTGGTATGGGACTGAGCCAGGACAATACGCTGGCGGCCATGTATAATTATGCCCGCGTTTTACGCTTGGCGGATGGGCCCGACGAAGTCCACCGGGCACAGGTGGCCCGGTACGAACTCCGAAAATACAAATAACCATGGCTGATTCCACGCTAGACCGGGCAGGCCGCGTTCGTCCCGGCGAAGAAATTGATCCCCAAATTGTAGCCGATTTTTTGCGAAAGCAAGATCTGGAACTCAAGGGCACGCCTACGATCCGCCAATTTAAAGGAGGGGCATCTAATCTGACCTATGAACTGGCTTTTGAGGAGCAATCTTTTATTCTGCGTCGGCCGCCTTTCGGCAAAAAAGCCAAAGGAGCGCACAATATGCAACGCGAGTATCAAATCATGCAGCAGTTGCGTCCCCACTACCCCAAAGTGCCGCGGATGATCGCCCACTGTGCCGACGAATCGCTCATCGGTAGCGAATTCTACGTCATGGAAAAGCTCAGCGGAATGATTCCGCGCGCCAATCTTCCCTCCGGACTTCAGCTCAAGGAAAAAGAAGTACGTCAAATGTGCCTGGCGGCCATTGATAAATTAATCGAATTACACGAAGTGGACTACCAGGCCGTCGGTTTTGCCTCCTTTTATAAAGGACCGGGCTATGTAGAACGGCAAGTAGGGGGCTGGTCCCGACGCTACCAACAAGCCCGCACACCGGATGTACCCGATTATCAGTACGTAATGGATTGGTTAAAAGCGGAGATGCCAGCCGATCTGGCGCCCTGCATCATTCACAATGACTTTCGCTTCGACAATCTGGTTTACGCCCCGGAAGACAGTAGTAAAATTATTGGGGTGCTCGACTGGGAAATGGCGACGGTGGGAGATCCTCTCATGGATGTGGGAGGCAGCCTGGCCTACTGGATTGAAGCCAATGACCCTTATTGCTGGCGACTCCTACGCCGACAACCCACCCACCTGCCCGGTATGTTGAGCCGCGATGAATTCCTGGATTATTATCTCGACAAAAGAAATTTAACACTTGAGAATCGCAAGTTTTACTACATTTTTGGTTTATTCCGCCTGGCGGTGATTATCCAGCAGATTTATTTCCGCTATTATCACAAGCAGACCCGTAATCCTCAGTTTAAAGTTTTCGGTATTGCAGCAAATATGCTAGAGACTTTTTGTAGCAAACTGATTAAAAGTAAAGAGGATCGCCTAAGTCAATACCCATTGGGAGGCTGGGATAACTTGTGGTACAGCGCTCGCTTTGCACTGAAGCAACTGCGGAAACAATAGAATTCAACCGGGAAGGAATGATCGTAAACACAGAAGAAGAGTATCAGGGCATCCAACAGGCTAACGAGGCCGTGGGTAAGGTATTACGGGAAATGAAGCTCCGGGCTCGTCCGGGTATGAGCACCCTGGAGCTGGATCAGATCGGATTCGAATTACTGAAACAGTACGGTGCCCGATCTGCTCCTAAAAAAGACTACGACTTCCCGGGCCATACCTGCATTAGCCTTAATCAGGAGGCCTGCCACGGCATTCCCAAAGCAGATCGCATCTTAAAAGAAGGGGACCTCGTAAACATTGACGTCTCCGCAGAACGGAACGGCTTCTACGGAGATAATGGTAGTTCTTTCATTTTAGGCGAAGACCATCAAAACCTGCAAAGCCTGGTAGATGCTTCGCTTGACATTCTACTCCTGGCACTCAGAAAAATTAAGCCCGGCATCAAAATAGCCGCCATCGGTGGGTATATCGAAAAGCTGGCCAAAGCCCGCAAATTTGCGGTGGTGAAAAACATCTGCGGCCACGGAATTGGTCGTCGGCTACACGAAGAGCCTACGGAGATTCCCTGCTATCGCGATCGCTATAATAAAGAGCGCTTCCGCAAAAACAGCGTCATTGCCGTCGAAACCTTTATTTCTACTAAAGCGACCTTCGTTCACCAGGCGTCCGACGGCTGGACCCTACAGCCCCAGGATGACAGCTACGTGGCCCAGCACGAGCATACCGTAATTGTGCGCGACAATGGCGTGGAGATCTTGACGGCCAGCAATGGGTTTTAGCGAAAGCGAATCAAAGGAAATACTTCGCCGGCTCGAAAGACCGTACGATCGGCTGGCAACTCCAGTAGGGCATCCGCATCGGCCAAATTAGCCAGATCACCCGAGCCATTTCCGGTGACCGGGGTTGCCATAATTTCAGCGGCTTGATTCATCGTCAGCCTTACCTGAAGGAAATAAGTCAGGGCAGGTTTAAAATGAAAATCAGCTGTTAATTTCGCACACTCTGGTGCTCTGCCCTGTTGTTGCATACAAGCTTCCAGCCAGGGTAGAATGTAACGGTGCGTTCCCACAAACGAAGAAACCGGGTTCCCCGGCAAGGCAAAGACCACCGTATCTTCTTCTTTCTGGCGGCCAAACCAAAAGGGCTTCCCCGGTCGCTGCGCGACTCGATGGAACAACTTCTTCACCTTCAGTTCTTCCAATACTTTGGGGAAAAAGTCAAATTTGCCCTTAGAAACGCCACCACTCAGAATAATCAGATCGTAGTCGACCACAACTTGTCGCATCTCTTTAAGGATAAGGTCATACTGATCATCCAAATGCAGGGTGTCGGCTTTCAGGCCCAAACTTAGTAGGGCAGAGGCGGCGCTATGCACATTCGAGCGGCGTACCTGGTGGGGAAGTGGCGTCTCTTTGACTGGTACCAATTCGTCACCCGTTGAAATGATCATGATCTGAGGGTGCCGCTGCACTAATATTTCCGATTTACCAATCGTAGCTAGCACGCCCAACTCCGCTGCGCCAATTTTTTTACCGACGGGCACCAGGAGGTCTCCCTTTTGGCGATCCTCGCCGATTTTATGCACGTTTTTACCTTGTTGCAAAACTTCCAGTTGGATCGTAGCCCGATCCTCCTCGATCTTCAGATCTTCGTAGCGAATAACGGTATCTGTACCTTCCGGTAAAACCGAACCGGTCATTACCTCCAGACAAGTGCTGGGCGCCTGTAAAGACAGTTGTGCAGCCCCGGCCGCTGCCGTACCCACTATTGCAAAGGTGCGTTGTCCCCCGGCGAAGGCCTGAAAGTTAATGGCAATGCCATCCATCGTTACTCGATCATAGGGGGGAAGCGGGCGATCAGAGTATAAGCTTTCGGCTAAAATACGGCCATAGGCCTGCTCAAGAGAGACAAACTCCTTGCCGAAAGTATGAACGGTACTGTCGATATACGCTTGTGCTTCTTGCGTAGAAATCATGACTTGGCAAAATATTGACAAAAGTTACTTCTATGAAGAGCCGAAAAGTACTAATTTTAACCAATATTCAAAAGAGAGAATGCGAGATTGTACAGAAATAGGTGCCATGATCAAAAAAACTACTTTATTAACCGGTCTTTTTTTACTACTCCTGTCTACCTTTTCCGCCGAGGCACAACATTCCGTTGCCCGGCAGTGGAATGAAATTCAGCTGGATGCCGTGCGTAATGATTTTGCCCGCCCGACGATACATGCCCGGAATTTATTCCATTCTTCGGTACTCATGTACGACGCCTGGGCCAGTTACGGCGATAGCGCCGACACTTATTTTCTAGGTAACAGTTTTCGGGGCCTTGAAATACCCTTCGAGGGGGTGCCCGCTCCGCCTAATGTGCAGGCAGCCAGGGAGGAGGCCATCAGCTATGCGATGTACCGACTACTCAAACACCGCTTTGAATATGCGCCCGGCGTAGATATTATTTATGCCGAGGTAGATAGCTTAATGAATACCCTGGGTTATGACCCCAGTTATACGGATACCGATTATACCAACGGCAATCCGGCAGCACTAGGTAACTACCTGGCTGATAAAATGATTGAGTTTGGATTGCAGGATGGAAGTAATGAAGCTTTCGATTATCTAAGCTTCTTCTACCTACCGGTCAATCCGCCCTTGGTTACGAATAACCCCGGTAATCCCGCTATTGTCGATTACAATCGCTGGCAACCCCTGACCTTAGACGAATTCATAGATCAAGCAGGAAATCCCATCCCCTTTAACACCCCGGAATTTCAGAGTCCGGAATGGGGTTGGGTCGTTCCTTTTGCCCTGCAGGAAGAGGACGCCAGTTTTTACGACCGCGATAATGCAGCCTTCCTGGTCTACCACGATCCCGGACCACCACCCTATCTGGATACGACTACTACCAATCCCGCTTCGGAAGCTTATAAGTGGGGATTCTCACTGGTCTCCATTTGGGGCGCTCACCTGGATCCGGCCGATTCGATCTACTGGGATATTTCTCCTGGCTCAATTGGGAATATTCCCGTATTACCCGACTCCGTGGCCGATTACCCTGACTTTTACAAATTGTACGAAGGGGGAGACGCCAGCCTGGGGCATGTGCTTAACCCGGCCACTGGCCAGCCCTACGAGCCCCAAATTGTTCCGCGGGCAGATTACGCCCGGGTACTGGCCGAGTTCTGGGCTGATGGTCCCGACTCAGAGACGCCTCCCGGCCACTGGTTCACCATCCTAAACTACGTCAATGATCATCCCCAGTTGGAAAAACGCTTCAAAGGCCAAGGGCCCATCCTCGATGACCTGGAGTGGGATGTAAAAGCTTACTTCATTCTGGGAGGCGCCATGCACGACTGCGCCATCTCTGCCTGGGGGATAAAGGGCTACTACGACTATATCCGACCTATTTCTGCTCTTCGTGCTATGGCTGACCTCGGGCAAAGCAGTGACGAAAACCTGCCCAATTATCATCCCGGAGGAATCCCACTGGAAGAGGGCTATGTAGAGCTGGTCACTCAGAGCGACATCAATAATAGTGATTTTGCACAATCAGACCTTAACAAAATCAAACTCTATTCCTGGCGAGGACCGGATTACATCAACGATCCGGAGACCGACCTGGCCGGTGTCGGCTGGATTCTGGCAGAGAACTGGTGGCCCTACCAGCGTCCTTCTTTCGTGACGCCCCCCTTTGCCGGCTACGTCTCTGGTCACAGTACCTATTCCCGCGGTGCTGCGGAAGTATTAACCCTACTGACGGGAGATGAATACTTCCCCGGGGGGATGGGAGAGTTTGAAGCACCTAAAAACGAATTCCTGGTCTTCGAGCAGGGTCCTAGTGTGGATCTAACCCTACAATGGGCGACCTACCGCGATGCTTCTGATCAGACCAGCCTCTCCCGTATATGGGGAGGCATCCACCCCCCGGCTGATGATATCCCCGGTCGTATTATTGGCAAAGAAGTGGGGATTGATGCTTTTCAGTTTGCAGAGCAGTATTTCCGGAGTGATGCCACCGACCTTAAGTCTACGCCCAAAAAGCAAGACTGGTTAGACGTTTTTCCCAACCCCGCCAGGCATCATATTTACCTGGGGGCAGAGGGTGGTCGCACCATCTCTTATATCTTGTATAATCAGCTGGGACAACCCGTTCAATCGGCTGATCGTCTTTTCATCACCTCCGGTCGACCAATTGATTTGACTAATCTGCCCGGAGGTATTTATTGGCTGGAAGCCATCGATTTGAATACAAAGAATCAACAAACCGTAAAAGTGGTAAAATATTAAGCAGTAAAGTGGTCTAAAGCTTGCTTGCCGGACTATTAAAAAACAGATTATGTCCTTCCTCAAAGCCGAATGGCGTCGACTTGCCCTGGCCAATTACGCGATTGACCCGGCCATACTACAGCCCTTTGTTCCCTACCACACGGTACTGGATCAGTGGCGGGGTACGACCTACGTCAGCCTGGTGGGTTTCCTCTTTAAGAATACGCGGATGCTAGGTATCAGAATACCCTTCCACGTCAATTTTGAGGAAGTTAATTTGCGCTTTTACGTCAAGTATAAAGACGCGGGCGAATGGAAAAGAGGAGTCGTCTTCATCAAGGAGATCGTGCCCAAACCCGCCCTCACCCTGGTGGCCAACACCATCTATCGGGAGCACTACCAAACCCGAAAGATGCGACACGAGTGGCGAGAGACGGAAACCAGTTTATGGACCACTTATGATTGGAAAGACGGGGGGAAATGGCAATCTTTTGCGGTAGAAAGCGAACGGCAGGCAAAAGATATTCTTCCCGGCAGTGAGGCCGAATTCATTACCGAGCACTACTGGGGCTACACACGTATTAAAGAGCAACTCACTTACGAATACGGGGTGACCCATCCTCGTTGGCAGTGCTATCCGGTGAAGGATTATAAAATAGCCGTGGATTTTGCCCGGGTTTACGGTCCTGCCTTCAGCGTATTGGATGGGCTTACGCCAAAATCTGTCATGCTGGCCGAAGGCTCCCCGATTACGGTAGAGGGGAAGGTGCGCTTATAAGCTACGCCCTCTGACACTTATCACTCCGCCTATATGACCATTATCACTTCTCTTTTAAGCGATTCCTGTTAGTTTTCTAGAGAGGCGAAGTTCGTTTGAGCATTCGCCATCTATTTTTTGTCGAGTAATAAAAACGAGGAGATGAACACCCTAATCAAAAACCTCCTTGAATTTCTGGATGAAACGGGAAAAATCTCCGCCTTTGCCGGACGTTTTTTCGTCCAGGCCTTCAGACGGCCTTTTGAGTGGCGCGAACTACTCCATCAGTGCTACGTCATTGGCTACAGCTCTTTATTTCTGGTTTGTGCCACTGGCTTTATAATGGGCCTGGTACTCACCTTACAGGTACGTCCCACCATGATTGAGTTTGGGGCCGTCTCTTACATGCCCAACATGGTAGGTATTGCTTTCGTAAGGGAAATTGGTCCGATGATTACGGCCCTGATTTGTGCCGGTAAGATCGGTTCAAGTATTGGTGCAGAACTGGGCTCAATGAAAGTAACCGAGCAGATCGATGCGATGGAAGTATCTGGTACCAATCCCTTTAAATACCTGGTTGTCACCCGCATCTGGGCCTGTATTTTGATGCTACCCCTATTAGTTGTTATGGCCGACACGGTAGGGCTACTGGGCTCCTACATCATTGAGTCTACCAAAGGCGAAGTCACGATGACTCTTTATTTCAGCCGGGCATTTGGGGTAATGTCCTTTGGAGACATCATTCCCGCCACCGTCAAGTCTTTTTTCTTCGGACTGGTGATTGGGACCGTAGGCTGCTACAAGGGTTATCATTCTCAAAAAGGGACGAAAGGAGTAGGGACGGCCGCTAATACTGCCGTAGTACTTTCCAGCTTATTACTTTTTGTCGTAGATTTTCTGGCGGTACTCGTTGCTGATATATTTTATACCATATGAAAACGGATGCTACACATAACAGCATTAAGAATACGGCTCCAAAGGAGGCGCTCATTATCATTCGAGATGTCCAAAAATCTTTTGGTGAAAATAAAGTCCTGCGGGGCTTCAATCTGGAGCTATACCCCAAAGAGAATGTCGTCATTCTGGGCAAATCAGGCTCTGGGAAGTCCGTATTGATCAAGTGCCTGGTTCGGCTAATGGATATTGATGCGGGGGAGGTACTGGTGCTGGGTAGATCTATTCCCGATCTGGATCAAAAAGCGCTGGATTATATTCGTACCGAAGTAGGCTTCCTATTTCAGGGATCAGCACTGTACGACTCCATGACGGTTCGCGAGAACCTGCGCTTCCCACTGCGACGCCATCCAGAACGCAAACTGGGAGAAAATGAAGAAGAGCTGATTTGGGAAGCGCTGGATAGCGTCGGTCTGGGGAATGCTATCGATCTAATGCCCGCCGAGCTGTCGGGCGGCATGAAACGCCGGGTAGCCCTGGCCCGCACCCTGATTCTCAAGCCGAGTATTATCCTCTACGATGAGCCCACCACGGGGCTGGATCCAATTACGGCCAATGAAATTATTCAGCTCATGCTCAAAATACAGCGCGAATTCGATACGGCCTCCCTAATCATTACGCATGACATGGACTGTGCAAGGGTCATTTCCAGTCGTATGATCATCTTACAAGATGGGATTAACTATGCGGAAGGGACTTATCAAGAACTGGCCCAAAGTAAGGACCCCAAGGTAAAAGCATTTTTTAAAGAAGTCCAAAGCAGAAACCATGGCTAGAAAGAACCTCAATAACATCAAATTAGGCGTATTTATCCTCGCCGCTTTTATTCTTTTCACCTATGGTCTCTACAGGATTGGTGACCGACAGAGTTTCCTTAGCAACTACCTAACGCTATACGTCGACTTTAAAGATGTGAAGGGGCTTCGACCGGGAAACAATGTCCGGTATTCGGGTATTACCATTGGTAGTGTGGAAGAAATTAACATCCTGAATGACACCACCCTGCGTGTTCGGCTCGAGGTAGAACAAAGAGCAGTACAATACCTGCGTAAGAACGCACAGGCGGAAGTAGGTAGTAGTGGCCTAGTTGGGAATATGCTCGTCAACATTAAACCGGGTCCGGGAAAAGCGGAGCTGGTGTCGCCGGGTGATATTCTAAAGACCAACCCATCGGTAGAGATGAACGACATGGTTGATCTCCTGGCGGTTAGTAATAACCGCATTGAACAAATCACCCATCAACTTTTACAGATTACGGAGAAAATGAACCAGGGACAAGGGAGTATCTCTATGTTATTGAACGACCAGCAAATGGCTACCCACCTGGGCCAAAGCATGCAGCAAATGGCAGCCACCAGCCAATCCCTTAATTTCGCTTCTCAAGATTTAGCCGAGCTGATGGCTCAGGCGAATTCCGGCAGTGGTAACTTGGGGTATCTGGTCAGGGATACCAGCCTCAAAAGCCAAATAACAAGACTCGGTGGCCACCTCGACACCCTGGTCACCTTACGCACGCAACCCGTTTTGGACAGCATTGAAACACTGGCTTCCTCATTGACGGAAACCAGCCGACTGGTAAACAATCTGATCAATGATCTCGACACCCTATTCGTCGACTCTAGTGTCACCAGGGACTTACAGGCCACCCTGCACAATCTAGAGCAGGGCACCTATAAGTTCGATCAAAACATGGAAGCGCTCCAGTATAGCTGGCCCTTCCGTAAGTTTTTCCGTAAGAAAGCTCGTAAAAACAAATAAGCCTTCCTTACCCCAGCTGGGGAAGGATTAACAGGGGCGTTTTAATAATAAACAGCCCTTCGCGAGAGAAAGAACCCACAAAGAACCGCTCCATAAAGTTTCTTCTGCGATGGACCATAACCATAATGTCGGCATCCTGATCAACACTATAATTGGTCAGGGTCTCCGGGATAGAACGCTCCTCGGGAATGGTGGAGAAACTATAGTTGATCTCCCCCAGTGGTAAACTACTTAAAGGACTGGAATCTACGGGTACGGTCTCCTTTTTATTAGTGGTATGGACGATCTCCAGTCGGGCCTGAGTGGCTTCTACCAGACGCACCAGAGGAGCCAGGGTAGCAGTAGACTCCCCGTCATCATCAATGCCGAGTACAATGTGGTTTAAGCCGTCGTAAGTCGCCTCTTCAGGAATCGCCAATACCGGAATCTTTGCATGATCCATCAAGTAGGCCGTGACGGATCCTACGGTTACTTCCTTTAGGGCACTCAGGCCCTTGGTACCCGTAACGATCAGATCGAATGCTTTCCGCTTTGCGTAATCTGTGGTGTAAGCTTTGGGACTCAGATTGACCACCCTGGTACTAATCTCCAGCTGCGGTGCGAGCTTTTCTAACTCTTCTTTAAGAGCGGCAATATCTCTTTCGGCCACTTCCTTAAAAATATCATCTGTCTTGAGAAAAACGGAGGCCCGGCTAACCACATCAATACAATGCAGCAATTCCAGAGAAGCATTTTTTTGTTCTTTAAGTAACTGTGCCATCCAACGGCAGGCATTAAAAGAGGCATTGGAAAAATCGGTAGGACATAAGACTTTCATAGCTCTGTTTTTTAGTGAAATACAATTATTCCAGGGAAGAATAGGGTTATATAATTATTACCCTTTTTTCGGGAAAATTGCACTGACACTATAGGCTACTCGACGATGATCTTTGTCAATTACCTAGTGGCTCAAGAACTAAATCCTTGACACCCCGAGCCATTAGACTGTTCTGAATGAATGATGAACGAAAGTAGTTTTTGTTACAGCAATAAACCTACTGACACTCGGCCGGCAATTCTGCCGTCAGGTGTAAATTAATGGTACTCCCAATGGGTATACGTTCTCCAGCTGCGTAAGCCGGCTCTTGTTTCCAGACGTAGGCCTGGTTGTTTCGGGTGCCGTAGACTTCTCCTATCTTCAGCTGATTACTTTCCAATTCGAACTTGGCAGATTCGAAAGTCTGGCAGACCAGATCGGGCATGGCGACCATACCATCCGAGCGCTTGGATACAATGGCCTGCATGGTACTTCCCTTAGGTACCTTGAAGCCGTTTCGGACCTGCTCCAGAGATACTGGTTCTCCCTGATAATAAAATCCAAGAATGGTATTTTCCTCTAATTTGCGATCAAATTGTCGCTCTTTGACCCTGAGCGCTATCCCCCGGCGATCTAATTCACGCTGATAGGTTTCGAAATCATCTTTCCCGGCCAGGCTGGGCAGTAGCACATCGGGTGCCTGTCCGCCCGTTACCCACAGGTATACCGTCCGCCGTTTTTTCACTTTGCTACCGGGCTCGGGATCTTGCTCAATCACCATATTGGGTGGCATACCAATCACAAAGGTAGAATCGGTGATTACGGCCTTTAGGCCTTTACCTCGCGCTTGTCGGCGGGCTTCATCGTAGGTTTTATCCAGATAATTATCGACCACGATCTGGGCACTACCATGACGGGTATACATGCCCAAAAATACGTTAATCAAGACGAAAAATAATAGGCCGGCGATCAGGATTCCACCTAGGCTGCGCAGGAATATAGGAGCGGTAATAAAGTTTTTGGTACCCTGCCAGGCCTTTGCAAAAAAACCTAAATTTTCGGTTTCCTTACTACTTTCTTCTTCGGGAACGGCACTATATTCGCTGGGTTGTTCCGTTGGCTCCTGCCTTGGCTCTAATTCTTCTTCGTTTTCATTGACCATAGTCGGTACTAATCTAAAGTTTTGTGATGCTAAGTTTCTTGTCAAGATCGGATCAAGGAGACGGTTAAATACAGCTTTGGCGTCCAGTCCGGCTTCTTTAGCATGTGCAAAAAGAATATGATTTGGCGCCAGCAATGGTGTCGCCTCCACCTCAACGACAGAAAGCTGTACACTATTATCCTCAAAGATACGTAAATAACTTTCAATCACCGCATAGGCTCGCAATTGACAAGTCGCCAGGGCCGTCCTTATTGCCTGCTCAATATTGCGCTGCACCTCGGTATCGTTCAGCACTAGTAATTGATGACGAGCCGGGGTGATCAACTGGCCATCTTTTTCAATCAGACTGTGGCCCAGTACTTGACAGGCAGCACGTTCTCCGCACCAGACCGAACTTTTCAGGTGCACCATGCCGGGCTCAAATCTACTCGGCGCCGAAGTCAACCGGTCCAGTTTTTGCATGGCTTGTAGCGGCGTACCGCTGTGGGCAATGCCCCGCTCATCCAGGGCATATTGTAAAAAACCACTGTTAAACTTCCCACTCAGACAGAGGTAGACAAAGTCAGCATCCAGTTTTGAGAGAGTAAGGTCCAATCCGCTTGCCCTTTCCCGTCCGGGAAGAAATACCGCTTTTAAGGATTCAGTCCTTGCTTTGATTTGTGTATATAACGGGTCGCCTTCAGAGACATTTACCTGAAGATTTTCTACGGGGGGAGCCAGTGGGATTGGTCGTAGCTCCGTATTGCTATTTGCCGAAAGGCACTCATAAGCCACGATCGGTTTATCCGTTATTTCTCGGCCTACTTTCGTAAAAAAAAGCGCGGCCGATTGCGCCACTTCCCTTGCGGAGCCCGTCGCCCCGATCAATACGGTAAGGGGTCTTGATTCCTCCGGCTCCTGGCCCTGACAAAGCGAAAGGAGATGCTCGTAAAGGGCGGGATAGGCTTTTTGTCCGGGATTTTCGCGAAAGCGACGCCGTAAAGAGACCAATACGCTATAGGTGCAGCACTCCGTCGCGGTCCAGTGATAAGGAGCCAGATCCTGCTCAAGATAGCCCCCTTCGGTAAGCGGATAGGACACCTGGGGCGTATCAAAAAGCAAAAGATCATCCCCGGTATACCGGCCCCGTATACGAGCAAAGGGCCCCAGATCCAGTTGTCGGTAAAGCTGAAGGGCCTTAGACCGGATTTGTTCCAACTGTAGCTGCGTGAGATTAGCGCCTGGCGAGGCTTCCAGGCGAGGGTAAAGGGCAAGTGGTTCCTCCTCCAGCTGATCAAGGACCAGGCAGGAAAAACGGAATTCCCCAGGATCTTTGACTACCAAAACTTCTTCGCCTTCCCGGTTGGTAGCGCGCTGGCCCACGTAGGGTATTCCTAGCGCTTCGAAGGTATTCAGCACAGCCGCGCTATCCTCCCCCCAGAGTTCGACAAAGGCAAAGTTGATGCTTTGTTTAAGCCTTTCGGGGGCAATGGGATGAACGGCACTCCAACCTCCCTTACGGAAAAGATTTGTATCAACGGCATAGATCTTCCGCTGCTCATCAATGAAGTAGAGCATCGGCTCAAAGAGCTGAGGGTCCAGCTTTTGCAAAATAGCACTGGCGCTTTGGTAGGCTTTTAGCTTTTCCCCGCCACCCCAAAATATTCCGGCTTTTAGCTTCATTGCTATGTTTATTAAGGAAGCTAAAAATAATGTTTATTTTCGGATCATCTTAAATAAACATCCATGAATCGAGAGATCCTGCGTCTGGCCATCCCGAATATCATCAGTAATATATCCGTTCCGTTGCTCAGCACAGTGGATACCGCCCTAATGGGTCGCCTTTCCGAGCTGCACATCGGAGCGGTCGGCGTCGGGGCCATGATCTTTAATTTTGTCTATTGGAATTTTGGGTTCCTCCGCATGGGGACTACCGGGCTGACGGCGCAGGCCTTTGGTCAGCAATCGGAGACCGCCATCGCAAATACCATGGGGCGGGCCATGGTGGTCGTGCTGGCCCTTTCCAGTTTGATTTTACTGCTACAGTATCCGCTGGGCTGGCTCAGTTTTGAGCTCATGAACGTCAATGCGGCGCAAGAAGCACTGGTCAGCGAATATTTTTATATACGGGTCTGGGCCGCACCGGCAACGCTGGCGCTCTACGCTTTTATGGGTTGGTTTTTCGGCATGCAAAATGCCATCTTTCCTCTGATCCTGACCGTCAGTATTAATGTGGTAAATATTATTCTGAGTTATTTTTTAGTTCGCGAATTGGAATGGGGCGTGGCGGGCGTCGCCTACGGAACCTTAATTGCGCAGTACTTCGGTTTGTTCCTGGCCATTTTTCTTTTTGGCTACCAGTACGGACATTATGTAAAGAGCTTACGCAAAAAAGCCCTGTTCTACTGGGTGGAACTAAAGAAGTTTCTGAGTCTCAATTTTGATATTTTCATCCGTACGCTTTGTTTGACTTTTGCCTTTGGTTTCTTCTACAGCCAATCGGCCAGTGAAGGGCCGCTGGTGCTCGCTGCCAATGTCATTCTGCTCCAATACCTAAATTGGATGTCTTACGGCGTCGATGGTTTTGCCTTTGCCACCGAAAGTCTGGTCGGTAAATACGCGGGAGCTAAAGACGGCCCCAAGACCAATCGAGCCATTCGCCTGGCTTTTATCTGGGGCATGGGACTGGCCGTAAGTTTTAGTTTGCTTTTTGGCCTGGCGGGTGTACCGATGTTACGACTCTTCACCAATGAGGCCGATGTACTCGCCGCGGCCCGGGAGTTTGTGATCTGGATGGCTATTTTTCCCATTTTAAGCACGCCCTGCTATATCTGGGATGGCGTTTTTATCGGACTGACCGCCTCCAAAGCCATGCGTAATTGTATGCTGATTGCTATAGCCATCTTTTTAGGCTTGTATTACGGCTACGGGCAGTTTCAAGGTAATCATGGCCTCTGGTTGACGCTACTGGTGTTTATGGTGGCGCGGGGTATTATCCAGCAGATTGCTTATTCCTGGAGGGGCTTAAACCTAAGATGATCCGGTCGAAGCAGAAACTTCGCCAACGCTGGGCGTAGGATTCCCTACGCCGCTACTTTGCTGGACGGAAGCCCGGCTTTCACCCAGACACTTTGATTTGGACCCATAAATTTGAAAAGTCTTCTATATCTTAAGGAAACTAAACAACTTTAATCCATGAGAACCATCCTTTCCATTCTTATTTTACTCGGAGCCTTCGCTTGCATCAACGCAGAAAAGGTCAACAACACAAAAAAAAGGGAAGTGCACGGCACTTCTCAGAACCTCCAGGGTTTTTCTCTGATGGGCGACTCCCTGATTTCTCCGCCTCCCGGAGAAAAAATCCTGGCTCGTTACGAAACCCGAAAAGCCAACTATGAGTTAGACCGTACCAAGGTGGAAAACCTCATTTGGTACGGCCGTTTCACGGCCTACATCGGAAACTATCAGGAAGCCATTGACATCTACTCCAGGGGCATACAAGCCTTCCCCAAAGACGCTCGCCTTTACCGGCACCGGGGTCACCGCCACCTGACCATTCGTCAGTATGATCAGGCCATCGCCGACTTTGAGAAAGCAGCAGCGCTTATTCAGGGTACAGAAAACGAAATCGAACCGGATGGTATGCCCAACGCACAAAACATTCCGGTGAGCACCCTGCACGGTAATATTTACTACCATCTGGGGCTAGCCTACTACCTGAAGCAAGATATGGAAAAAGCCCTGGCAGCCTACCAAAAGTGCCTGGCCTCGTCGGATAATAATGATAACCTGGTCTCATCTACCCACTGGCTATATATGATTAGCCGCCGCCTGGGACTCAAGCAAGAAGCTGAAAAATATCTGGAGCCCATAAGCCCCAACCTGGATGTCATTGAAAATATGGCCTACCACCAGGCCTGCTTATTTTATAAAGGAGAGCTAAAAGAAGCTGATTTAATGGATCCCGAAGGAGAGGCGCCCGCCAACGACGCCATCGCTTACGCACTGGCTAACTGGTCGTTTTACAATGGTGATCTGGCCACCGCCAAAGAACGGTATGAGACCATCCTGAATAATCCAAGCTGGAATTCTTTTGGATACCTGGCGGCGGAAGCAGACTACTACCACCATTTTCTGGAAAAGGAGCAACAGTAGTTTACCCCCGGACGGAAGCTCCACTTCGATCCAAAACATCCTACAGGTTTTTACTGTTCATTTCGTTTTTTTGAAAAGAGTGATTATAAAACCGACTCATTTCCCATTACCTATCAAAAGGTGGTATTGGTGATAGAGCTTATTGTCGGTATCATCACTTTAAAGAATATCAAAAAATCGCATCATGAGAAATTTAATTATCGTTGTCATTTGTTTTTTGCTTTCCGTTCAGGGCTTTTCGCAGAGTAGTGCTAATGGGCAGGTACATACTTCAAAGGGGAAGGCTATCTCACCAGCGGTAGATATAGGCTTTAAGGGCAAAAGAAAGAAAGTTCGCTATGAGAATTATACGAATTGCCAGGCCTGGTACAATGACTGTACGACGGGAAAAATAGGCACGCCAACTGGCTTTACCTGCCGTGATGCGGCAACCTGCAGCGTAGAAAATGGTGCCGTTAATATTGAATATGATAATACTAAGATTGATATGAAGTCAATTGAAAATAAGGACTACGCACCGAAGGCTATTGACATTAGATTCAAGGGAGATCGCAGACCCTACCGTTATGATAGTTATACAAGTTGTAAGACCTGGTACGATGATTGTACTAGTGGACAATTACTTTTGCCGCAGGGCTATACTTGCCGGGATGCAAATACCTGTAGGATAGTTAATGGTGTCGTTAATATTGATTTTTTCAAAATCGGCCTTGACAAACCCAGCAAACGTAAGGCGAGCATAAAGAAGTTTGGTAAATATAAGTCTGGAAATAAATAAGTAGTTCACAATATTGAAGTTTAGATTTTGACCGAGCAGATTTTTTGCCTAATCAAGGCAAAAACTGCGTGTGGTTAACACCAGTAGCAGTTTTTAACGCAGAGTAGGTGAAAAAGATGCCGTCATAAATCATAAAGGTTAATTTTGTGGACTACTTAAGTAGGTTGCCCA
>Ga0209938_1000399_pt1 | contig 24139 bp, 32 predicted proteins | sample SalPonR2_C_D1_MG_FD_185708 | JGI IMG/M metagenome (GOLD analysis project Ga0209938, IMG submission 185708) | Salt pond soil microbial communities from South San Francisco under conditions of wetland restoration - Salt Pond MetaG R2_C_D1_MG... ... | reverse complement strand
CGTACCAGACTACACATACCTAAGAGTCACAGATACTTATATTGAAGGTGAGGAAGAATTGGAATACCGAGTCTCTGATGGTAAGCTTTATAAAGACTTATCTGATGAAGAACAGATAGTCCAAGATACAGCACCAGATGAAGAAGTTGATTGGAAGTCAGTACCATTTAAAATTCCTTATGTATAACTTTAAGTATCCTATATGTAATAAGTGTGGTAACACTATGACATTTATAGGGAGAGAAAGGAATAAGTTAGGTACAGGAGAGGTCTCAAAGTATAAATGTGCTAAGGGTCATAATAATAGATATGCTTATACTAAAGGACAACCTCCATGTGCTTGTACTGTGAATGGATGGAGTTTTCAGTCTAAAGAAGAAGGCTTTTTATTTGCTCAAGGTATTCATAGAGATTTAGGTTGTAGACCTAAAGTGTGGGATTGTAAAGAAAGAAGACTTATTAAGTATGAGGACTTGATACGTCCTTTTTCTTTTTACTGAAAAAATAGAGCACAGGAAAAGAATGAAGCTAACTTTAAAAGGCCTCCTCGAAGAAATGAATATCACAGTCCAGTGGCAGAGCGAGGAGGAAAGCCACGTAGTCCCTTGCTTCCTGGGCAAGGGCCACTTCATCTTTATAAATCAACAGGAGCCGGAGGAACTCAAGCCTCTGACTCTTCTGCACGAGATAGGTCATATCCTAATTCGAGAAGTCCCGGAGTGTGAAGACATTTCTCTATGGGACGAAGAGCTACTAGCGTGGTGCGTGGCTCAAAAGCTTATGCACCTGTTGGAGTGGCGAATCGACCGTCGCTTCTACAGTTGGGCTTTAGAGTCCCTGGAAACTTACGCTCCCACTGAGGAGCACCTTCAGGGTGCTTATATGACCTTGCTTGAGTTCATATAATCTAAGACAGAGAAGTTAGACTTATCCTCTAACTTCTCTGTCTTATTTTCTTTTCATTGAGGCTTCACTTCATAAACTAATTAGGTCGAAGTTAGATTTAGCCTTCAGTCATAACCCCGCTGGTGTACAGGGGTAGGGAGATAATATGCAACCAATAGAAGCATATAATCTAGTAGCTACTTCCGAGGCTTTAAGTTCCAGATTAGATCGAGGTCAAAATGCCACGATCGAACTTTGGGGTGAAGAGTACGGGAAGAAGTGGTTACTTAAGACAACCCGTCCTGGGGAAAATCCTGAATTGATCAAGAATGAAATCGAGGTCATTCGGGAACTTCAAGATACAGGTGTAGTCCCTGAACTTCATGAAGATTATCTAGACGATAGTTGGGGTGAAGCAGAATCCTATGCAATGCTGATGATTAATAACGCAGCATCATTAGGAGACTATGCTGAAGCAGCAGTGGCTGGAATTATTCCAATGAATGTATTGGGAGACATCCTAAAAGTCGCAGCTGCTTCTCTGGAGGAATTCCATCAAAGTGGATATATTCATAATGATCTCCACGCAAACAACTTGGTGATAACTCTTGCTCCTAAAGGCCAATGGAAAGTCTATGTGATTGACTTTGGCTGGAGTTATAAAGAAGGGGAACTGCCAGATTGGATGGATTACGAAAGGTCGTGGGTTGCTGAAGATAATATCGATGATATAACTTATCTAGCTGAGGACTTAGAAGGTCGTAGTGATGATGAAGAGTATCTAGGTATTATTAGTAAGTGGCTCCGTTACTAAGTAGTAGCCCTAGGAAGCTATCTAAAATCCTTGATAGTAATTAATTGGTTCAGCCAAGCTATGAGGCTGGAGGAAGAATATCATAGTCATACAGATTATATGAACTTTACAGAACGATAGTCTGTATGAAGAGAATAGGTAACACTATTCTCTTTTTTCTCTTTATCTTTATCTTTATCAACTCTTATATTGTTCAATATCACTATATTTATTATGAATCAGGAAGATTTAATTCAATATCTTACTAATATAATCGAAGGTAATAAAAGAAGAAAGAATCAATTTAAAAGTGACTTTTATGAAAGAGATGCGGATATTCTAGAATATGATAATACTTGGAGTTTAAGAATTAGAAGGTTGGATAAAGATTCTTCTTATTATTTATATGGTGATAGTAGAGATGTTGACGTATTTCTAGATTGGGTTTCTTATATAGTCTTCGATATCTCTAGTAGAGATAGTCTGTTAAAGAATAACAATTTCTACTATTGTTTAGAACAAAGTGAGGACCAATTTAATTCTTATAAATATATAGTTGATGTTAGATGCGGTTATGGTTCATCTTATGATGGATTATCTAGTAGCTTTTTATTTAATAGTGAAGAAACATTAAATCAGATTATTCAACGTTTAACATCTTAGTTATAGTGTCTTTTTTTATCTCCTAGTAATGAAATATTTATGAGCTGGCATCTCATGAAACTGCAATGAATACTACCCTTTCTTTTTCTTTATAGTGAACATCACCTATATCGAAGAAGGAGGTCAGGATGTTCAAGAATGAGTGTGATATTCTAATCATCACTTTCGGAGGGTCAGCGGTAGCGTTGATCCTCCATGTGACTATTCAATGGTACTTCCTGCTTTTCTAGTAGGAAGTACCATTAACAATGATAAGTCTAGCCTAAGTACTATTCGGGTAGTATTGAGACTGGGCTTATTATTGTTTAGTTTTAGTTCTAGTTATAAGCATAATAAAAATCAACTAAGGGAGGAGTGATTATGAAAATAGAGCATCCTTTACTAAATGAAGTAATTAATAAGCTTTTAGATCAAGGATTAAAAATATCTATATTTAAAGATGATAAAGGTATCATCTGGTTTGATCTTAATACAATGTCTAAGAGTGATCTTTATATCCGTGCAGATGAAAATAACTCGTTAATTACAAAAGGTAGATATGAGTACCTTGACGGTGTCATAAATTCTTATGAAGAATTGTTAGATACTGCTATTAGGCACATGTGTGGTCGTAGGTTTATTAATGAGGATTGGAAGAAAATATTAGTTAGTAATAAGCGCCTTAGAATGAAACAAACACTCGAATTTAACTAGATTCTTTTTTATTATGAAGCAATTATTTATTGGGGATATTATAGCTAGTCAAATAGCTAATATATATTCATCGTCTGGATATGATGAAGTTGATGTTATATATAGAACCAATACTCTATATTTACCTAAGATGTCAGCTTTGGAAGATTCTTTTCCTCTTTATGATCAAGTCTGGTATTGTGTAGGTTATGGTGATTTATTAACATTAAAATACTGTAACTTGTTAGACTTTGGAAGTATCATAAGTAGTCAAATAGATTCTATTCTTGAGAATGGTGCTAAAGAATTAATAATAGTAGTACCAGTTCTACCTACTCGATATTCGGTAGAGACTCGCCAGTTTATTCAACAATTGCTCATAGAAGAATCTAATAATTACCTCACTTCTGTATATCTATTAGATTTGAATGATATTATAAGCGATGAATATATTACTGATATTAATGGATTAAACGAACAAGGTATTTCTTTAATTAAAGATTTCCTTATTGGCAGTATAGAGTTTTAAATTGAAATACAGGAGGCCCTTTTTATTACAGATTTGTGAATTATTTATTAACAGGCTCATTATATAATCTATAAAAATAGTACCTTATTTAACACTAATACCCCGGGATATTGGGCATGAATAAGGACTAAAAGGAAATTAATGGGATCTAGTTAATAGTCCACATAAATTAGATTTTAGCAATCCTTTACATTTAATTTTAAAGCTATCTTATTTATAAGAAATTGGCTTTAATATTAGGGGTAGAGAAAATAGAAAATAAGACCTTATTTAGCACTAATACCCCGGGATATTGAGTATGAATAAGGCCTTATTTAAAAATAAAAGTTCATATAAATTTATTAATATGAGAGTTATAAAATCAACTAATAATTTATGTGAACTTATGGGTAAACAAAAGCATTACAAATTAGGTAAGACTGAGAAAGTATGTGTACCTATTTGTATAAGTGAAAGAATAAAAGAACTTATTAGAGTTCTTGATAATGCCAAAGATCCAAATGCTATCCTATACAAAATAATTGATTTAATCCTTTTTATTACATCAAGAGAAACAGAAGATGGACAGATCAAATAAATCAAGTAGCATATTAAGTTTGATGAAAAGTAACAATTTGTCTAAGGAAGATCTTCAGTTTAAATTAGGATTAAGCACTGAAGACTTTAGTAGGCTGTTGGAGGGTAAGCTTCCAGTAACAGAAGTATTAGCCTATAAATTATCTTATTATTTGAAAACTACTCTTAAATATTGGCTTAATAAAAATGTATACACAAGCATCAAGTAATCATAATTTAGAAGCTGTATTAGCTTCAGTGGATACTATACAAATCATAGAGCAGTATAGTACGAACAACATTTCTACTAGTTTAATATTTCGAATCAATTCTGAAACTGAAGAAAGGCTATATCCATTAGCGATATACATTAATTTATGCCAGTGCAACTCAATAGCTGCTCTACTCGACATACCTTTTAATAAGGTAGTAGACATTGAGAAGGCTTATTTAAAAGGGCATGCGTTAGATTGGTTTGTCAATTCCGATATTGATCTAGAAAGAGCTTGGCTATTATCTAAAGAATATTTTTTAGATGAGTTAGATATTTCATATGGTGAATTGGTAAAACAACTTTGGGATAAATCTAACGAAGAGAGAGTAGACGTGTTAGACTTTGAAAGATAGGTAAAATAAAGTAATACTAAATTGTACTGAAGGACACTATCTTATCTTATCTGTATAGATATTGACTAAAAGTTATAATCGGAATTATGACACCGACTAAGATTGATATTAGGACTATAGCGATAGTTAAGAACAATATCAAAGTAAAAATAGTCCAAAATGGTAATGGGAGCTTCTTCCATATTAAAGAAGTTTTTAAGAAGGGTAAAATAGAACTTGAACCTGTAGGTATATTAATTGATGTTAGTCAGATAAGCGTCTTATCAAGTAAATTATTGATTCCTTATGAAGATGTGTTTACAGTGGTACTAGCTCATGAGTATGGACATGCTCATCTTTTTTATAAGGGTTGTAATTATACAGATGAAGAGTTGGCTTGGCAGTATAGTCAACTATATTGTAATTGTCCATTGCATTACTGGACCCGATTAAGAGATAACTCTCTTGAGTCTCATAGAGCTTTTAGTATATTCAACAATATTTTCTCCATAGAAGAGAATATAAATATACCAAGTAATGTTTAGTTGATATCATAAAGATTTAGAATATTTAAAATGGACTATAACTTTAAACTCCAGAATCAGGATCTAAAGGTGTATCACAATACGTCTTTGGTAGTATCAGCATCTAATATTCATTTTTTTATTAATAGATGTGAAGGAGTGCCCATAGGAGATAATGTAAGCAAAACGTCTTTTCATCCATCCTATGAATTAGATTGGACAATAGGACATATAGGAGAAATAAACCAAAAGGCATTAACGGCATTCGGGTTTATAACAGACAATGGTATAGAAGTTCCTGATTGTAGCCTACTTATACGTAATGACTTAATAGCTAAAGGTTATAGCTGTCTAAATGGAGTGACGCTACAGGTAAATCAGAATCTTAAAGAGAACGTGGTGTTTGGTAGAACAGATAAGATTGTCAGCTCTATAGAAATAAGACCTGCTGAAGACCTTGAATTAGAATATATAATAAATCTCTTTGATACTGATCCTTACTAAATTATTTTAAATTTGCTTCTCTAATAATAACTATAAATAGCTATTAATAGGCTTTCCTTTTTCTTTTCCCTGATAACATTTTGGGAAGAGAATATGGCAGTCTTAGACTTAGTCATCGGGTTAGTGTTAGCAGCACAGGCGCTCCGTAAACGCCAAACTAGGGATCTGTTCAACTTAGTCATGCATTTGATATGTATGATGAGCTGTCCGTACCCTACTGCTGAGGTAGAGATTGCTAATAATATTATTATTGGTGATCATGAACCCCAGCAATTATTAATCTCCCGAGTGGAGATTGCTGCTAAATAAACACTAACGGGAAAAGTGCTTATATATGTCTATCACAATAGATAGATATATATGAGCACTTTCCATCGATGATGAATGACTCTGACAAAGAAGCCTCTCAATCTCAATATGTTGCAGATGAATTGGTAGATGTGTTAGTAGAATTAACTTGAATAATTAGATTTTGACTTTTACCCTATTCCTAAGTAGGATGTAGATTGAAATTTAAATGAAGGTTCTTTCGAACTCTCATCTACCAACTTTACCTGTTGGTCTTTTTAAGGAATAATAAAATGAATATAGATGAAATATTGAAGATAAGGCCTCAGATAGCCAGTCTTGAATACGGTCCAGAACTTTCTCTTAGACAATTATTAGAGGAGTATTATAAAACTCATTTGTTCTATCCTGAGTCTAATGAGAATATAAAGGACATAGTAAATGTATATATAGACAAACTAAAAGAAGAAATAGTTAATGAAGAGAAGAGAAGAGAAGAGAAGAGAAGGATAGAAAAATCAATTAACGAGATTGATTAAATAGCACCATTAATAAGTAAGGTTTCAAATTGTTTAACTTTATTAGCTGTATCGTATACTGTCTTAGCGCATTTCTTATCTCCTTTAGGCTTATTTATATCAACTACTTTAGTGGCCATAGATTCACAAAAACTAAGGTGAACTAACTCATCTAGATTCATATCATCTCTTAAAGAATCTCTCTTGGCTAATCCTTTTTCTTTCTTAAGACTTTTTATTGTCTTTCCATAGGTGGCTTTATAGATAGAATCTTGGGACATAGAGAAGACAGCTTTAGAAATACTAGGACATTCTGATAAAGCTCTATTCAGTTCTTTATTAGTTCTTTTAGTATTAAGTCTAGCTTGAATAAACTTCTCAGTTTCTTCATTAGCTTTATCAATAACTGTTGATACTACTGCTTTACCTTTTGATGAATTAAGAGAATTAGTAGAGGTTCTATTTAATATATCTTCAGCTAAAGATATATCAGCAGTGAGATAGGATTGAGTAAGCTTAGCTACTGCTAGAGCGAATTGAGGAGAAAGCCATTGAGCTAAATGTATAGCTAACATAGGATGACCATAAGTGCCTTGCTCTGAAGGAACACCTCCGACTCTTTTCTGAATCAGTTCTTCCGCTGTGCAATTTTGTGACAGCGCTAATTCTTTTATAAAGTTTTTGTAGTGACTAGACCTTAAGTAAGTGGATAATAATCTCTTGGCCTGCTTACACATTTTGGTAAGATTTACATAGTCATCATTCCGATATTGAAATTCGAATCCGTCAACTTTTACTATTTGAGTTTCTTTAGAAGTGATCATACTATTAATATTCAAAATTATTTATGTATCTATAATATTAGATTGTTCTGTACTTTTTAATTTAAGTAAATACCGAATGTAGGAGTTTAAGGAATGAGTTGTTTTAGATTAACGACAGTTCAAGGAGACAATTGGTCTATAAACAAAAGTCTAATTCAACAAGGTTATGGTGAACTAGATTCGTCAATAGATTTATTGAATATAATTAATAATCTTATTGAAATTGGTTCTAATGAGACCAAGAGAAAGATTCTTGGTTATGACTGTATGTCTTTATTATTAGAACTACTAAAATGCTCTAAGGGAGTTTATTCATTTCCCGGCTATTTAGTATCAGTGATAGAGAATAGGAGTATTAGTGATCTTCTGAAATATGGGATTGCTGATGCTTTATTAGGTGAGGATCCTAATGTAAAGAAGTTTAGAGATATTGCAGAGTTAAGAGAATTTAATGATAACTTTATTAGATTCAACTTGCAAAAGTATAACGTTAATCAACATTTTGATTATATTCTGCAATGCGCTTTACATAACTTTATAAGAGAGTATGTTGATGCAGAGGATTCTCATATTCTTCTATGGCATTATAATCTAGGTAAAGTTTTTAAGAAAGAGATCAATCCTAAAGCTATTATTTCTATTTTTTATAATGAGACTAATCTGTTGAGTCTTAAGTATAAAGATAGAAATATTGACTTGGTCATAAAGGCAAAATCAGTAAATGATTACCCCTACCCTTACGTCATCATTGAAGAGAGGGATAAGAACTTAATGTTAGATCTTTATGCCTGTAGAGCTAATCCAACTAAGTTAGTAAACACCAACTGTGAGTCTAATTGGTTTGACTCTAGATATTCTTCAGGAGAAGTTGAGGGTAAACGGACTGAAGTTGCTGATTATAAAGATTATGTCCATTCCTTTAATACTTTCCCTGAAACTGCTATAGATATACATTCATCTAATCGAATAGGTATTCTTCTATATGGCCGTGCAGGTACAGGTAAAACCTCTTGGGCCTATTCTTTCTATGAACATATACTTAAGCCTCAAGGCTTTTTTATGATGATCGTAGGGTGTGAAGAATATCTTACTATTGGACCTATGGTAAGGGGGGCTAATAAACTTTTAGTATTAGTTAATGATGCTGATAATATCGAAACTGATGTTGATAGAGCGGACGTATTAGCTTCTTTAGAATCTAGACATAATGTCAATCATTTAATTACGATCCTTACTGTAAATAGTACAGAAGGTTTAGATGAGGCTTTTCTAAGACCTGGAAGGATTGATTATAAATATAAATTTGATGAGCCTATAATATGAAGCTTTATGAGTGGAAATCTAATAGATCATTAGGCTATTCCTACAGTAAGTTATTGTGTGTAAGTGTTAGAGCCATTAATGATGATGAAGCTTTAGACCTAGCAAAGATTAGATTAGATTAGATTAGATATAAGAATTCGAGAGACAGTGTCTAAGACTATAGAAGAAATGAAGTTAGACAAATTAAATCTTGAAATTCCTGGAGTATTATCGAAGTATAGAGCAGAAGAACAATTCATTATAGACCTTCAAGAGTTGCTTGAAAGATTTCCTGACGGTTGGAAGTTGTATATTTTAGAATAACGATTTGAGTTAGCATTTGTCCTTTTTTCTTTTCCTTGATATGTATCAGGGAAGAGAATCATGGCAGTCCTAGACTTGTTCATTGCATTAGTCCTCACCTACCAGACGCTCCGTAAGCGTACAAAAGGTAATATGTTCAACATTATTATGCATCTTGTATGTATGGTAAGTTGTCCATATTCCACTGCTGAAGTTGAGTTTACTAACAAGGTTATTGTTAGTGAATCTCAAGTTAAAGTAGTTTATATTCAACAGGTAGAGCAAGGTTAATGCATAGGTAGAAAGGAGAGTGTTTATATGTGCTTGCTAAGGTAAGTAGGCATAAGCACTCTCGTCCACTACTGATAAGAACATATAGGATAGAATGCCCCAATCCCATGTACATAATAGGTATCTAATTAGCTTAAGTGAATACACGTAAGCCTTCAAGCTAGGTTGACATTTAAGCTAATAATATTACCTATTGGTCTTTTTAAGGCCTATGTACTCGGCTATAACGGTCGTAGTATATAGGCCTTTTACCTTAAGGAGTTATTAATGATAATTGAAGGTGAGGACGGTAAAACGCATATCAATATTTATTCAAAAGGAAAGACTGAATTAGGCAGATTACTGAGTAACTTTGCTTATAGCCCCTTTGAATGTGAAGAGGGAAAGTTCTATAGTATTGAAGGTTATTGGTATTGGTTAGGTACTAGAGATGAAGTGCTAAAGACTTTATCAGGTTACCAAGCTAAGAAGTACGGCCAATCTCTAAATAGAATATATAAAGTTAAAGACTTTGAAGATAAGATTAGAATAGCGATGGTATTAAAAGTTAATTCCAATCCTAAGCTTTTTGATTTACTTCTTGATTCTGATTTACCTTTCACTCACTATTACGTCTTTAATGGTTATAGAAAAGATGCTGGCCATGAGTGGATAGTTCAATATTGGGAGTTAATAAGAAAAAGAATAAAAGATCTTTCTAATAAACATTAATCTACTTTCCATATATCGGGCTCTAAGGTCTCTATTTTTATATTAATAAGGTTAACTATTAAACTTAATAGATGATTGGATTATAGGCTAATATAAGTCATTCACAGATAGTAAATAGGAAAAGGTGCAGATGAGGATAGATAATGAATTCGATTTAATGGGACTAAGACATGAAGAAGCTGAGACTTTAGTAGGTAGTCATTTACCTAATTTACTAAAAGGTTATAAAGCCGTTGGTGAAAGTATAGTCATCTCGTTAGACGAGTATTTTGCTGATCTCTTTGGTACTAAATATACTATAGCTCGAATATATTCCCTAAAGCAGCAACCTTCAAATAAGACTTATTTGAGAGTTTATGTATCTGGTATAGACGATATTAACTTTGGTACTTGGATTAATCCGAGAGAGTCTATTCATTTATTTTCACTAATTGCGGATGTGGAAGAATGGTTTAAAAGAAGTAATTATAGATTTATTAATCTTCATGCACTAGACGACTATCTGAATTACATTACTGATTCCGATGGTTATGAAGTTGATTGGAATTGAATAATAAATTACTTCCGTATATTGAGCTATAAGGTTCTTATTTTTAAGTTAATGATTACTACTACCTTATTGTCATAAAGGGCAGCTTAATGGACCTTCTAGATATCTTATATTTAAATTAAATATAGAGAGTGTACATGAATAAGTTAGAGTCAAGACAAGGTATTAAAGATAAGTTAATAAAGTTAGCCAGAGAAGTATGCGTAGAAGAAGATTATTATATCAAGGAGAATAAAGAGGAAATAGCTTTGATTGTTCCAATAGAAGGTCTTCTACACTTGAAGGTGTCTTATAATTTTACTATTTAGGATCGATACACAGTAAATGCTTTTAATAATATCCTTAACGAAGATATTGGATTAAGCATAACTAACTTTGGGTGTAAAGAAACTCTTTATGAATTCTTAGATATAATCAATTCTCTAGTTAGTATTAAAAAAGTATTTATTGAAGAGCGTACTTCAGATTTAAGAATGGATGAATTAAAGAATAATGATTATGGAGGATAAAACAAGAATAGTTCATGTACCGACTGAGTCTATTTTATTAATAGCATTAGGAAATTGTAAACTAGATGCTTATGTTAGAGGTGGTAAGTCTATTAAGTGGGAGATAGAAGACATACGAAATGTTAATAAAGACTTGATATTGGAATTAGGAGATATTGAAGGTGAACAATTAACAATCAGTAATTGTTCTTTATTAATACCTTCTCAGAATCACGGGTTAATCAATTTACATACAGAACTTTCTTTACCCCTAGCAGACATTAATCTCTTAGATAGAGATTATAAACTAAATGGGTATGCCTTGATGTCTGATATTGAGGAGTGAGACAAGTCTTATTTCTTTTTATTGTCGTTTATGAGAGGTGGCCGATGTATGGTTAGCCTTCTTGCTGAAGGGGGGAATAATAAAGTAGTTGCTTTGTCGAAAGACAGAGTAGCTAAATTATTTCCTTTAGATGAGAAAGAGTTAGCAATAAAGGAGTATGAGACGCTCCATATTGCCAATTCCATCAACACCCTATTACCTCAGGTGTATAAACTAGAGGAAACTAAAGAGAATTGTAGATTAGTAATGGAGCGACTAACTGTAATTCAGCTTCGTAACTTCTCGTGCAAAGAGCGAGAGGATATGACGGTTATGCTCCACCTTCAATTAGAGGAATTACATTCTTCTGGTTTAGCTCATTGGGATATTAGTCGTATGGCTGATCTTCCCGGTGAACGCTGGGATAATGTAATTCCTACAGTCATGAAAGGAGTTCCCTGTATCAGACTGATTGATATGGGAAACTCCAAACTTGCGGGTCATCGATTGTTTGAAAGAGCAGTCAGGGATGACCGACGCGATATTGAGAATTACACAGAATATTTCCTCAATATTTAATATATAGACAAGCCTAGTTATTAATTTATCTAGGCTTATTTTCTTTGAGTTATTTAGAAAGCATCAGGATTAAGTTCTTCAAATAGCTCATCAGCGCTATTGCTTTTATCAAAAGGAGATTTTGGTAAATTATCTTTATAATGTAGAATAAGAGCCTTGTTAGTTCTATCTTCAGATATATGATTTGCCATAGCTATCTCACTATCCTCAATACCTAATACATCCTTCTGAGTACATAGATAAAGTTCTATAGCTCTTCTCAATACCTGAGCCATACTAAGGTCATCTTCATCAACAATCATTTTCATTAAGTCATAATGATGCTTCGGAATATGACTACTAATTCTAATTAGATCTCTCTTATTTTTTGGTCTACCTTTCTTTCTAGAATAATTGTTTGCCATTATAGTTCTATTAATAATTACATAATGTAATACTAAATAATATTAATGTATTAAGATAGACAAAAGTATTGTTAATTAAGCTTTATTATCTTTTATATTTTCCTCTTCAAGCATATCCATAAATTGTTTAGATAGTACTCTTGTGAACTTAGGAAACAAAAACTTTTTCAACCACCAATGGCTTTCTTTAGGATACTCTTTAAGAATAATATTTCCTATTTTATCACCTATTTCATGTGGTAGTAAAAATATCAACTTGGGGTGCATTATTTCAAGTAATTTCTGTGCGCTGAAATTGCATCCTGCAGGACCGCTAATTATCATATATTTAAACGTAGGTAGGGTTTTGAGAGAGTGATAATAGCCTCTATCACCTATTATTTCTGTTATATGATTGGAATTAATCTTTTCATTCTTTAGCTCAATAGCTATTGAATTGTTTAACATGATATCAATTCTTCTAATAGTCTTCTTTAATTTATTACCTTTGTAAGATGTAACTTCTATAGGGTATTCTGCTTGAGCTTTTAGGCTACTGTAGGTAGCTAAGTTGCAAAGTTGAGTTTGTATGACCTCCTCAGTGTTTGTTGCTTCTGTGACACCTTGCCAGATACCTCTTGCCTTAGAGAATTGATTAACTAACCATATTTTGAAAGATATAGCATTTTCTGTATTCCTTGCTAGAGAACCAATTAGATAAGCTTGATCTTCATTGAGCATATAGTAATATCTATCTCTATAGCCATGTCCATTATTACAAAGAGTAGTATCTTTAATAAGAGATCCAAATCCTTCTAAAGTCTCACTGTACTTCTCTATTGATTTCATTAGAGAGGAATGATTACAACTAAGCTGATTGGCTATCTCAAAACTACTTATGTACAATACTTGATTGTCTAAGACAACCTTTGTTCTTTCTGGGTTTAGTCCTATTTTATGTTTTACATTTATCTTACATTTTGATAGATATTCATAGGCTTCTTCCCAATCTACAAACCAAGTTTTAGTACTGACTTTAAGTTTACATTTAGGAAAATGCTCAACTAGGCTTGCTTTGAAATCGTGTATAGCCTTTAAGTCCGGCAGGTTAATATGATTGCCTCTAGAATACTTCTTCGGTCTTAACCAATTAGCTACGTAATCTGTTCTATGTTTACCAGTAATAATAGATAATTGATGGGCAAATAACCATACTTGATTATCGTATTCAGCATACTCCACATTACTAGACCCTAGCATTATAAAAAAGTCATTAACTTCAAGAGAGTTAGCATCGGGGTTATATTTATATATTAAATCTTTTAATTTATTGTGAGCTTTTTTCATAAGGCTGACGCTGACGTATAAAAAACATTAATTAATTATATGGAGAGGTTTATCCCTCTCCTTTTTTTCTGCTCTTTATTGAGTATATACTTTGGACACTATAGTTGTGTGACGCCATTTTAACTGGTTGGGATGTGCAACATTAGGATCTAATTTATTACTCTTTGGTTATCTAATAAGAAGATGTCCTTTTTCTTTTTATTGATAACATACTAAAGAGGTGTAACCATGGCTTGGAATAACTTAGGCAACGGAAATGGCAACAACACTGAAGTTGAAGCAACTAAAGAGCCGGTAGCGCAAGCGCCGGTCGCCGTAAACCAAGACCAAGACAAGTACCTAGTCTTCGGACAGGTGCCCTCCGAAGGGAACTATCTCAAGATAGAAACGACTGTATCTACCAAATACGTCAACCTGCCGTCACAGGCAGGGTCTGACGTGACCGGTGGTACTGTGTGTACATGCTGGCCTGGCCGGTTAGTATGGAGTACCAAGCACACTCCCTTCCCTCGGCTCTTAGTTCACCTGACGGCGCTTCCCGTAAAGCGTACTGAAGGAGGACAGCCGCTGTTCGACGAATACGGTGACCCCGTATTCGAAGACAACGGTGCCAAGATAACCCTGGTTCGTCCAGGGGCAGTGACCCAAGAGCAGCTCGCCACTATCCAGGGGTTGGCTGATGAAGGGAAACTGCCGGAGGCAGCCGCCATGTTAGCTGACGCCAAGGCTAACCAAAAACCTCTAGAAAAAGAAATCCCACCCCAAGAGTTTGTCAAACGGCTCACGGGGCAACTGGCTCCCAGCCAGCTTTCCATTGTAATTCCCGGTGGGGAAGAGGAGTCTTCGGATATCCTCGAAACCATCCAGGAAGCCCATGAGGAAGGACAACCATGCCTCATGACTTTCTACCTCCCGTTCGAACGAATTTCGACCTACGGGTCCAAGGAGGTATTAAAATACAAGGACCAGGCTGGTAACCTGGTCACCGCCACAAACGCGGAGGGTGAAACAATCCCGATGTTAAAATGGCGGTACGGAAACGGGAGTGCCCGGGTAGGAGCAATCCGCCTGGAGCCGGGAGCTAGCCTCCCACGGCAAGTTGACACGAGTCGCTGGCTGTCTAAGGAGGAGACCGACAAGGTCGTAGATGCCTGGACGAATTACAAAGCCCCCGCCAACCAAGGCCGGTCGCAAGACCTAAGTCTGTGGAAGGAGGCCCTTGAATGGGCGTTCCAAAAGAACGGCAACAAATGGCACATGGCTATCGGGGCCTACCCGAAGCCTGACCAAGATTCATGCGCGATGTGGGAGGACTGGAAGGACGAGGCGAAAGCCAAAGTCTGGACGGAAAAACTGCATGAAGCTGTAGGGGTGAAGAAAGCCCCGTATGAAACCCGCAAGAAGTGGGGCTCCCTATTCACGGCAGAAATGCAGGGGGTCTTGGTCGAATGTGCTAAGCGAGGAGATGGTGCGCTATGGCAAGTGTACCTCGCGTCTGATGTAGAGGCTCCGGCCAAAGCTGAAGAAGAAGATACCAAGGCTCCGGCTGAGGTACCGTTAAAGGAGGTGGCCCCTCCTGAAGAAACCGAGGCTCCGGCTGAGGTACCGTTAGAGGAACCCGAAGGGCAGCTAATGTCCGACGAGGACCTCGAGAGCATGTTCGGCGGTCTGGTATTCTAAATATATATGAGAGGCTTCTTCGGGGAGGTCTCTTTTTTCTTCTTCTATCTTTTTCTTTTTATTGAAACACATAGGTAGGAGACACCTAATGGCTGATCTAAAATACAATGTCAACGTTGACTTTGCAACCCAAATCATCCTACGGGATGAGGAGGGGAATCCAAAGTTAGTTATGACATTTCCGACGGAGGAGGCAGCGGCTGAATACCGCAAGTTCCTCCGTAAGGTCCGTAAGGACAAGCTCCGCAAGGAGCGTGAAGCCAACCAAGATCTACCAACAACTCCAGAGCCTGAACTGGAGGATAATGTCAAAGAACAGGAAACGGAACCTCTGCTAGACCCACAGCAGATGGAGGCCTTGCGTAAGCTCGGCTGGCTCCGTGATGATCCAGAAGAAGCTGAACCGGACCCTGAAGCAAAGGCTGAAAAGCCTCGGCTAAAGGATGTACCGTCAAGCTTAAAACCCCGAGGCAGCAAGTCTGCTCTTGTCCGTACGGATAAAGAGAAAGGGGAAGCCGTGTGGATGCCAAGCGTAGTCCACGCCATTTACGCAAACCTCTTACTAGACACCGGCAAGGTTGAAGGGAAAGAGGTAGCCCGGGAAATGGAACGGCTCCGGAGTTTGGATGACTCTGGGATGTGGGAAGAACTCGATGCAGTGCTTGTAGGCTTCAGTGACGCCCAAGTAGTGGACGCTATACGCGAAAGCTACTTAGGGATGCTGATGCCGGAAGAGCATAAACAGCTGCGGGACAAACTCATCGGCACTGGCAATGCAATCCTCCAGTGTCAATTCCAAGATGAGGAAACTTTGATGTCCGCCATCAAGCTCGGAGTACTTAAGAACGCTGAGACCTGGGAGGGTGACAACCTCATCGGGCATGTTCTAATGTCACTTCGAGCCGAGTTCGGTGGTACCCAAGATCCTCGTATTGACCTCGTACGTGGAGAACGGGAATACACCATTGATGAAATGACTCCTCCTGAAGAACTGGATGCTTCAGGATTGGCTGCTATCGCTGAGAAGCAAGCGGAATTACTATTAGGGAAACGACCCGAGAGTAAGAAGCGCGGCCCTCTGTACGATAAGTCCATGGAGGAGTTAAAAGGGTTCATAGTCAGCAAGAAATTCTGGCCGTTCCCTGTGTTTGATGAGTGTGTGCTATGGAGCGAACCTAGTCTTTCACCGGCGGGTAACACACCACAACCAATGAAGGATTGGTTGGCTTTCTGCCATCAAGTAGCTGGAGTTCAATTCAGTGGTGGAAAGCGACACGAAGTATTGGGAGGTAAATACTTGCAGGGAGTGACTCAGATCAAACTCTCTAAGAGTGTGACTATGGAAGTGACGGAGTATGACGTACTCCGGGATAGTCATAAAATCCATATCAACCTCAGCGCGGGAGGTGAATGGTGGACTTGGTATATGTCCGAAGTATGTGCCAAGTTATCAGCACAAGACCTAGTAGTACTCTTTGAAATCCTGGGGCGTTATCAAAACGGCGCTTCAGGAGTTGACCTACATTGCGAAGGGACGAAAGCAGTTCTTAGTAGTGGTGGGGAGAAGTACGAATGGAATTTCCGCTATCGTAGCGTCAAAGCCCGCCAGAGCCGTAAGGCATTTGCCACGATTATCATAAATGGCAAGAACGTTTCAAGTAACTTTGTGTTACTCTGGCTTGCATTAGTGGGTGTCAAAGAAGGCATCCGAAGCATTAACGGGTTATTATCGAGCCTCACAAACCTTTGGGAGCGTGAGGCTAACTACGGACACAGTTGGGAGAGTTCGCATCCTACGCGACGTATTCGAGATAATAGTGGAGCTCCTCTAACCGGGAGTAAAGGATTCTCGATTATGAACCTTCAGATTGGTAACGGCAAGTTTAGTTACGAGCTATTCCAAGAGTTGGTTGCTACCCCTGCCTACCGGCATGATTGCTACACTGACAAAGTGGGCATGAAACTTATGGCCGGTGGTGGAGCGGGCGCTGCAGCGCTTACGTCCTTACGTTATCCGAAGGTTATCCTAAAGGCCTTCGATGCGCTGGACGCTGGGGTTAACCCGCTCCTTGTGTTACCTCTTGTGCTGGATAAGGGCCAGATGTTCGTAGCGTTATCGCAACTTCTAAGCGGTACTTCTGCGTCCCTTATCCTCCTGCGTCAATTTGGCGAATTCGTTACCGCTAACGACGGGGCGAAAGTTGCCAAATTCCTGAACCGTGCTCAACAAGGGGGTTCATGGCCCGAGGCGCTTACAGTCATCACCTTCAACGGCGAGGTGTACAGCCGCACCAAGTCGATGATGACTGTCGTTGAAAGTTCGCGGGATTACTGGGTTCCCGCGACAACCCAAGATGAAGAGGATCTCCTCAAGAGTCTATTCAACTAATTAAATATGTATATAAGAGGCTTCTTCCAAGAAGTCTCTTTTTCTTCTTCTATCTTTTTATTGAAACATCAAAGGTAGGAGATACCTCATGCAGTATCAATACGGCGTTAATGCAGAACCTAAAACCCAACTCATCCTCCGTGGTGAGGAGGGGAAAGAGATCTTGCTGTCGTTTGAGACACCCGCCCAAAAGCGGGAATTTGTTCGGACCATGAAAGGGGAAGGCGCCAACGCCCAACCTGCAACGAACACATCTCCACCAGAGGCTGAAGAAGCCTTCGAACCATTCGAAGTATCGGAGGAGCAGATGGCTGCCCTCCAAGAAGCATGGATGCTTCGATATCCTACCCCGGAGGCAGAGCAAACTGTCGATGAGGGGGAACAGGTTGCGGTTGAGAAGCCGCGTGAAATTAATGTTACGGGCAAGGACCACAAGAACGCAGTGAAATACCTGCAGGAATGCTGGTCAAAAGTGTTCGCTAACATTCATGCACCCAAAGAGTTAGACCCCAGTAAGTCCAAGGATTCAACATCTTATGGCGTGGTCGTTCCGATGATGGTCACCAATTCGCGATGGTGGCAGGAGGGCGTCTCAGTGGTTAACGGAAAAGCGCAAGTCCAAGTTGAGTTGGCTAAGTCGGAGAAGATTCTGATCCACTTAGATAGCCAGTCTACTGCTGTGAAGCAGGAAATTGGATACCCAGCTCAAGGGCGGAAACAAGTCCAGCAGTATGATGCTGCTAAGATGACCCTCAAGGCGTTAGTTGAATCTAAGCTCAACGAACGTCAAGGCCAAGCTTTCGAGTATGGTCAGGTAATCTTCCAGGACTTCGGGGCAACCCTACGTCATCGCCGGATGAACCAACCGGTGTGCTTAGAGGATTGGACAATCGAGGATAATCCCTTCGACCTTGGCTGTATTCAGGTAAACCTCCGCTTTAAGCTGGAGCTGGATAACGCTTGGAAGAAACTCCGTGGTTACGGAATTAAGGCCACCTTGGTACCCGATAATATCTTCAATTTGGAGGTAGAAGGGGCTGAGGACTGGGTAGTGCTTCACAGCATGTCTGGCCTTAAAGGGAAACCTCTTGACCTAGTCGCGTTCTCTCATGCCATCGGAGGTGCTGAGATAAACGTTCGTGACGGGGTTATCGTACCTACTTCCGGTACGGCGAAAGGTAAAGCGTTTGACATCACAAAGCTTAACAGCGTGGTGGATAAGTGGCGCAACCAAGTAGCTCGGGAGATAACCATCAGCTTTGATTACGCCAAAGCTGAATGGGAATTCGTTAAGGCTGTAGACATTGCCGAAGGTGTCTACGGTACGAAAGGATACGATGTAATTAGCGTACAAGATGTGGACTCCCAGACAGTTCGCATCACCGCCAAGATCGAAGCGTACGTGGCTGAAATGCCGTTTAACGTTGAGATCAGTCTCCCTGAGGAAAGCTCCACGCTTACTCAGTTGACGCCTGAGATGGTCAGCGTCTTAACCCTTCAACATCAGGGGGTCGGAGAATTGATGGTACAACTTGGTAGCGATAAGCGTCAAGGAATTGTATCCATCTTGGCTATGTTCCAAGGTAATTACACCGAGGCTACTCCTATTGTAGATATACAAGATGAGCAGTTCTTGAGTTCCCTACAGGGCTTCATCAAAGACGGTTGGAACGATCAGCAGGTCGTGAAGGCTTATGGCAAGAAGTATCCTAAGGGCGTGGTAATGCGTACGCGGAATGAAAATGTGACGGAGCAATTTATTGACTTCCAAGCCATCCAAGCCATTGCCACTTTCATCGGTGGTTCCGGCGAGGGCGTCACACACACGGTGGCTGAGTTCTTCCGAGCACTGCCTAGTTACTACCAAGTAGCTGGTGCAGACAGCCTCATACACCAACTGTTCTCTCTCACAGTCAAGTCCACCCGCGCCTGGTTCTTAAGCCAGTTGGAGTCTAAATCGCTCCGTAAAAAGTTGGTCAGTGGACTGAAGGGAACAGCCTTCGGATCTAAGGTACGAACCTTAGCAATTAGCGAGTTGAGCCACGTAGGGAATGCACCGAATTGTATCCCGAAGGTAGCCGTTAATCCTAAAGATGACATTCTGAAGGAGATTGCAGGTAACCCATTTAAACGCGGCAAAATTCCTAGCCGTTTCCTCAAAGAGGTGGTTTCGGAGACTCCTGACAAAGTCGATGAACCTAAGGTGGAGAAACAGTTCGATCCCTATAAGCTTAACGGCGAAATAGTGTCCGTCTTCCGCACCCCCATGCCAATGCAGGGTGTTTGTGAGTTGGTCGTAACTGATAAAGTCGGGGTTGGTCACCTCGGACTCCTTATGCATATCTGGGCGTTCTTCAATGAAGGCGACTCGGATGGGGACGGAATTGGCCTAATACCCTTATTCCACTACTTCGATAAATTAGAAGTAGATACACAGAGTCGCTGGGCGCAGGCCATGGCGATGAATGCCCACCCTATGGGTATGTATGGATACATCCTCTGCTACGGTAAGAGTATCCTGGATCTTCCCTGTGCGGAGTTCTGCTCTCATAGTGACGCTTGGTCTAAGAAGAAAATTCTTATCGAACCCGGCAGCGCTGTCGAGGCCAAACTCGTGAAGAAGGGTGTCCTACCTTACATCCGCTCAGTCCCTGCTAAAGACTGGGAAGGAACAGTAGGACAAGCTGGCGCTCACTACCGTAATGGGGTTTCAACCACCTATAACATTGCGGTAGTTGCAGTTAACCAAAGTCTCGCTGCCCAGTACAAAATCTGGAACGGTGGCCTTGAAGGAGAGGCTTTGGAGCAGGCTCAACGGTACCTTGATCTCTCACTACAGTTCTGCGCTATCTCTTGGCGTCTCCTGTATGAAGGTCTTGGCCTTGCGGGTATCTCTGCTTCTGCAGATCGCTGGCTCAGTCTATTCCAACTGTCAGGTGTGGCTAACAAATTTGTTGAAGGCCCCTTCGGTCCCAAACCTGTATTCGGCGGGTCTAAGATTGAAAAATACCTACAGAAGGATCTCGCCCAGGAGTTGGTCTACCTGGGTGAAGCCGGTAACGGTGGATTCGACCATCTCGAGGATGCGCGATCTATTGCTCGTATGCTTCAGGTCGCTTCGGTAACCCTGAAGGATGCCCGCGCTATCGAGAACCCGGCTCGTAAACAGAAACGGTACGAGGAGGTTTCCAAGAACCCGACACGCTTCGCGCTGGCGGTGATTCGACGGACTCAACGTCTGTGTTCGCAAGGGACCGATAACTCCTTAGGGGAGAAGTTGGAATCTGCAGCACAAGATTCGGGTGAGGAGTTTGGCTTTGAGGATGTGACCTCCCAAAGTTGCCTGGAACTTTATCTCAACAAGAAGTTCTGGGACGCGTCGGCTTGCGAGTGGCAGGCGCAACTCCTCAAAACAGCCAGTGCCTTCACTGTGCTGTCTATGCGTCTAGTCGCCAATAGTAAGGCTGACGCTGACGTATAAAAAACATTAATTAATTATATGGAGAGGTTTATCCCTCTCCTTTTTTTCTGCTCTTTATTGAGTATATACTTTGGACACTATAGTTGTGTGACGCCATTTTAACTGGTTGGGATGTGGAGTTAATTTCTACATCTTTAGAGATTAATACCAGTATCTATATCTTTAGAGATTAATATCAGTTTCTACATCTTTAGAGATTAATATCAATTTTTACATCTTTAACTTTCTTAATATCAAATCCTAGATTTTTAACTTCTTAATATCAAGTTTTACATCTCTAGGGACTGTATGCTTTTTACATCTTTAGCTATTAATATCAAGTCTTAGATCTTTAGCCATCTGTATAATAAAGGTGAGCTGATCAAGCTATACAGTTTACTTTATACAGTTAGGTGTTTATATCCTCAGTGATTTTTTCATATTGATAATTTATATTCTTACCTTATCTTAGAATCCTAATATGTATATGCTAAATGTTAAAGTTCTAATTTGGGTTCTCTGAGGAGTTTTGTATTTATAAATATATGCTTCTAAGATTTAAAATCATATTTCTGTAATCTTTTATTCGTACATAAGAGTAATAGAAGTAAATTAGTACTTTATAGTTTTCATATTTATATCTAGAGTAAAGTTAAAAGTACAATATATTCAATAAGAACATAGGGAGGACAGATATACGTTATACAGTAAAAACAAAATACAACTATAAGGGGTTCATAGAAACATTAAAATAACGATAACAAGGGACAGGAAACACTTAAGAAAATGATTAGTTCATTACCTATTCATCAACAGTACAAGAAGTTAATTCAGTTAAGAATCCTAATAACCAAGTTATATGGAGAAGAAGAGTTAAAGAGGTTCAAGAAGTTATTGAAGAGTTATAAAACTCAAGAACCGGCATTAGATAAGAGAATAAAATTACCACTTTTTGATCAATTAGAATGTATCAATTTAGTCAGAGCTTTTGTAGAAGATATAAGAGTAGACTATTGGGATCCATTATTTAACGATATAGAGAAAGCAGAGATATACTATCAACAAGCAGATTTATATAAGAGGTATCTTATTTCCAAATATCCATCTAAATAAAAAAATAAACGGTAAAAAGGTGATAACAAGAATGGAGGGAGAGGGTGGAGGCGCTCTCTTTTTTTTTGTGGCTGATCTTCAGCTATACTGGAATGGGACTCGTCCCACCCTTAGTGCTCTAGTCTGAATTAAGTAAGGTTAGACCTAGGGGGAAGTACAGTATAAGTTGAAGGTTTACTCCCTAAGTTTAATAGCACGTCTGCTACTAAAAAAGTATTTAGATAGTAACTAATCAGTAATCAAGCCTAAATCCTTTGGAGGAAATAGCTAAAGATTAGTTACGAATTTAGTAGTAATTAGTCACAAGCCTAAATCCTTTGGAGGAAGGATTCACCACTTAGCTATGAATTTAGTAATAGCAATAGTGATGAAGCCTAAATCCGCTGGTGGAAATATTTATTAAAGGAGAAATACCTATGACTGACACCAACACTAATGAAGTTCTGGCTCGTCTTGAAGCTCTTATTGCTTCTCAAGCTCAGAACAATCAGCCCAAAGGAGAGGGTTATACAGTGACTTTGGGTATCACTCGGGCACTCATCCGGTCAGCCTTTGACCGTCGTCAGCCTCGGCAAATGATGAAGTCTGTAACAGGACATCTCGTGGCCACTAACGCGCCCTTTAAGACGGCTAGCGGCGAGAAGTCGCAAGAACAGTCTAAAGTGTGGTACGAAAAGTTGCATGCCGCTGCAGCTTCAGTCAGTTCAGTGGTCGAACTGAACATCGCGATTGATTTCGAAACGTTGTCAGAGATGGCAGAAGCCATGGATGATGATGACGTCCCCATGAGCTATGCGCACTTTACGTTCTCAATCCTTGAGGCCATCGAAGGCCGTAAAGTGCAAAACAGCGAGGGAGTTACGGTGATAGCACTTCGCGCGGGTGTGGCTACTGACGTTTCGGACCCCGTACGGGCTAATAACCCGATGGCAGACTCTTCTGTCTTGGCGGATGACGAGGAGCTCATGGAGCTATTAGTGGCCCGGGCTGCTAAATCCCGTTCCGGGTTTGATACCTGGAAGAAGGGTATCAACGCTGTCGCGACAGCACAGGCTAAAGCCAATGCAGAGGCTGATACTGATGCCGAGCAAGATAATGAGGACGCCGCCGAGGATGCCTTAAAGTTTGCTCGTTAGGCTCACCTCAGAGTATACCCCCTCGGGTATACTCACTTTCTTTTTTAAACGTCCAGTGACGGCCCTTCCAAACATGAAGGGTGGGTAGGTGCAACTCCTACAGGTTCGTTTTTATTTCCAGGTAGGCTGTAGAGAAATCTATGGTTTAGGCCCATGCGGTGCTCAAGGTATGAAGATAATTTCTTCATATCGCATACCTTCATCCTTCGACAGGGGATGTAAATATTACTGTCACATGAAACATTGGAGAATATCTATGGTTCCTACCTCTTTACAAGAAGTAAAAGAGTCAGCTGAGTACGCTTGTAAGAAAATGCAGCGGAAAAATAGCATGACCTCCGTTCTCTTCTTGAACCACCCACATGGAGGTGTGGTGGTGGCCCTATGGGCCCCCGGATACGAAGTGCAAGTGTATCCGTATGACGTTAAAGCGGCTGGGCACTTTACCTTCCGCTTTTCTGTCTTCTCGAGTTTAACTGCCCTTGAGGCACAAGGGTACACTGTTATTTATTAAAGCCGAAACATACACCCTTCGGGGTGTATGTCTATCAGAGTTGGTTACTCTGGTACTGATGATGGCAAACCATGACAGGTAAAACTGTTGTCAGATTCACTATGTTTTCCCTCCTTTACATATTTAAGGGAGGGTAGTGTTTTATTAAGAGACTGCCTCTTATTAAAGCACTAGTTAAAGACAGTATTGCAGGAACCCGCACAACCT
>Ga0209938_1000394_pt1 | contig 24288 bp, 20 predicted proteins | sample SalPonR2_C_D1_MG_FD_185708 | JGI IMG/M metagenome (GOLD analysis project Ga0209938, IMG submission 185708) | Salt pond soil microbial communities from South San Francisco under conditions of wetland restoration - Salt Pond MetaG R2_C_D1_MG... ... | reverse complement strand
CCGCGATCCATGCGGACACCCAGGGTTTCCAATCCGATGTCTTCGGTGTTTGGCGTAACGCCGGCAGCCGACAAGACAATATCGCACTTGATTTCATCGGTCTTTTCGGTTTTGCGATTTTTTACCTTTACGGTGCAACCCCGGCCCTTGGTCTCGACCGACTCTACCGCCGTATTACCCAGTACGGTAATGCCTTTTTTCTTGTATATCTTGTTCATCTCTTTAGAGACGTCCGCATCTTCGCGGGGTAGGAGGCCAGGCTCCATAAACTCTACAATGGTCACTTCTGTACCAATGGAAGAATACATATAAGCGAACTCCGCACCGATAGCACCGGCACCTACCACCACCAATTTCTTAGGTTGTTTGTCCAGGGTCATGGCCTTGCGGTATTCGATGATCTTCTTGCCATCGATAGGGATATTAGGTAACTCCTTGGCACGGGCACCGGTCGCCACAATAATGTGTTCGGCGCTGTACTCCTTGGATTTACCGTCTTTATCGGTCACTTTTACTTTTTTGCCCCGGATCAATTCACCATTGCCTTCCAGAACCGTGATCTTATTTTTTTTGAAGAGGAAGTTAATCCCTTTACTCATGCCGTCGGCCACGTTTCGGCTACGCTTGATCATAGCGTCAAAATCTACCTTGGCACCCTCGACCTTAATGCCGTAATCTTCCGCATGGTTGATATATTCAAAAACCTGAGCACTCTTCAGCAGAGCCTTGGTAGGAATACAACCCCAGTTCAGGCAGATACCACCCAGGGATTCCCGCTCGACTACGGCCACTTTCATTCCTAATTGAGATGCACGAATAGCAGCTACGTACCCACCGGGGCCACTGCCAACAACGATCAGATCAAAATTCATAGTTCTTTTGGTTTTATTAGGACACCACTGAGGCGTCACTTCATGCTATACCTAAGTACAAGCCATTACGGCCTTTTGTTTCGGCTGCAAATATAACAAGCTAAAGATTTATTCCATAACTTAGTACGCTCAAGGATCATAAATAAAGAAGTAATGACCGATATTTTACGTGTTACCATTGTGCAAGCCGACCTGATTTGGGAAAATGTGACTGCCAATTTGCAACATATGGATCATTTGTTGGAAGGCCTTAGCGGCAAAACCGATCTGGTTGTCCTTCCCGAGATGTTTACCACGGGGTTTACGATGAGTCCCAAAGACCTGGCGGAGCCTTTGCACGGGCCAACTTTTGAGTGGATGACCGCTTTCGCGAAAAAAACCGAAGCGGCAGTCACGGGGAGTATTGTTTGCCGGGAGGCAGATTCTTACTACAATCGCTTATTATTTGTCCGGCCGGATGGTTCTTTTGCCCATTATGATAAAAGACATCTGTTCACCCTGGCTGGAGAAGAGAAAGTGTACGAACCCGGCCAGGAAAATATCACGATTGAATGGAAAGGATGGAAGATACGGCCCCAGGTCTGCTACGATTTACGCTTTCCCGTCTGGAGTCGGAATACGAATGATTACGACCTGTTGTTTTACGTTGCTAATTGGCCCCGCCCGCGCCGACAGGCTTGGATTAGTCTACTGGCTGCCAGAGCCATCGAGAACCAGGTCTACTGCATTGGCGTCAACCGTTGCGGGGTAGATCCCAATGGACACGAATACCCGGGCGATAGCTCCGTCTACGATTACGCTGGGGACTTATATACCCAAATATCCGAACAGGAGGGCTTGATGACCGTAAGCCTCGATAAGTCTCAGCAGGATCACTTTCGTAAAAAACTGAATTTTTTAGCCGATCGGGACCATTTTGAAGTGATGGATTAGGTCTCATCATTTTCCCAGCATCGCCATCGCCAATGCATAAGCGATCCGGGCCCCTACATTTCCGTCCCATTCGTGGGGGGGACCGGCCACCTCGCAGAGATCAAAACCGATGATGGTTCTACTCGACTCAATGACCGTTTCGATGAGGAACAGGGCTTCGTTGTAGCTCAGACCACCGGGCACCGGGGTGCCGGTATGGGGACACAGCGAGGGCTGTAGACCGTCGATGTCAAAACTGATGTAAACCTTTTCTGGAAGGGTAGCCACGATGGCCTCACATTGCTCCTGCCAGTTACTACCACGGAAAATAGATCGCCGCAGGGCATAATCGTAAAAGACTTCAATACGCTCGTCTTCTTCACTGCGGGCAACCTCCTCGTCACAGTAATCCCGGATACCTACCTGGGTAAGCTGCTGGACTGCTTCTATTTGCAAGGTGTTATAAAAGATGGAAGCGTGGGAGTAGGTGAAGCCCTCGTAGGCTTTTCGCAAATCTAGGTGTGCGTCAATCTGCAGTATGCCAAAGTCACCGTGCTTTTTGGCCAGCGCCCGCAGAAAACCGAGAGGGCAACTGTGCTCACCACCAATTAGCCCTATTGCCTTTTCTTTTTGCAAAAGCTTATAGGTCTCCTGCTCAACCCAGCGGTGAAGGTTTTCACAGGTGTAGTTGATTTCTTCCAGAATCTTGTTCATTTTCCGGTCGTCGGCTACCTGGCCACCTTGTTCCAGAAATTGAATGTAGGCCTCCGCCCGGGGACGAAGCTCCTGGCTGCGCTTTACCCAGTAGGTATTCAGGGGTTTAAAAAAAATCCCTTTCTTCCAGGCATCGGCGCTGAAGGGATGCGCCAAATCCAATTGGGTAGAAGCCTGTAGAATATTGGCAGGCCCACCCGCCGTGCCGTCTGTATAAGATACGGTCACATCCCAGGGAACCGGAAAGAAAACCAGTGCGGCTTCTTCCTCGGTAAAAGGTAAACCAATAAAGTTTCCATTATCCAGTCCGGGTCCGTTAGGATCAAAATTGTCAAGTGGCATTCCTATTCTCCTTTGTAGTTGGTTTGGGCCAGGTAGACCAGTACAAAGCCAACGATGATCATTAAAATGCGGAATAGGAAACCAAATAGGGGACCGGGTTGGTCAATCCAGAGTAGAAAAGCGAATTTGACGCCGACGATACTCAGCACCAGGGCCAGAAAGCCTAGCATAATGAGTATGAACCCGATAAAAGTAAGAAGCGCTTTATTTTTTAGCATGCCTGATTTTTGAATTCAAAATTAAACGAATATCCGGTATTTTACTGGAATAATGAGTCAATCTTGATTTTGTTCAAACTAATGTAGACCTTCAGTCGTATAATAGTAATCCATGCTGCTTTCGCAAAAAAATGTAAGGAATGGTCAAAATTATCGAATGCCCGAGGGACGCTATGCAAGGGCTAAAGCCTTTCATCCCTACGCAAACCAAAGCCGCTTATCTCAATAAACTACTACGCGTCGGTTTTGATACTATTGATTTTGGCAGTTTTGTATCGCCCAAGGCGATTCCGCAAATGCGGGATACCGCCGAGGTGCTGTCCCAGCTAGATCTTTCCGGCACAACTACCCGCCTGCTGGCCATCGTTGCGAATCGGCGGGGTGCAAATGATGCTGCGCAGTTTGACGAAATTGACTATTTGGGATATCCTTTTTCCATTTCGGAGACCTTCCAGTTGAGGAATACCAATGCCACGATTGAGGAAAGTCTGGAGCGCGTGGCGCAAATCCAGGAAATAGCTACTTCCAATAATAAGAAACTGGTGATCTACATCTCAATGGGTTTTGGAAACCCCTACGGAGACCCCTGGAATGTAGAGATCGTACAGCAATGGGTAAATCGCCTGCAGGCCATGGATATTTCGATCTTCCAGCTATCGGATACCATTGGCGTAGCCAATCCGAATAATATCGCTTATTTGTTTAGTCACCTCATGGAGGCTTATCCTCAATTGGAGATGGGCGCCCACTTTCATACCGTGCCCCGAAAATGGCGGGAAAAAGTAGTGGCGGCCTATGAGAATGGTTGTCGGCGATTTGACGGAGCCATTCGGGGCTACGGAGGCTGCCCGATGGCCAAGGATGATCTGACGGGTAATATGCCCACCGAAAATATGCTGGCTTACTTCAATGAGCAAGGGGTGTCTACGGGGATTGATTCCAATCTCTTCCTGGAAGCAATGGTTTCGGCGGCAGATGTGTTTCCGGATTGATTAGCCCTCCAAACCGTTAATGTGGATCTGATCCGGTAAAAAGGGGCTGGCATCGCCGCCGCCTTTAATGATCTCCCGGACAATCGTAGAGCTAATGTGGGAAAATCCAGGTTGACTGATTAAAAAAATCGTCTCCAGTCCTTCTCCAATAATATTATTCAGTTGGGAGATGGTCTTTTCGTAGTCGAAGTCCGAGGCGTTCCGCAGGCCGCGTAGTAGATATTGAGCTCCAATCTTTTGGCAATAGTCGGCCGTCAGGTTTTCAAAATGACCAACGGCTACTTTTTCTTCATCGGCAAATACATCCTGCAGCCAGGCTAGGCGTTTTTCTAAGGGAAAAAGAGAACTTTTGGAGGTATTAATACCCACGGCCACGATAATTTTATCGAAAAGGGGTAAAGCGCGTTTGACCAGATCGACGTGGCCAGTGGTAATAGGATCAAAGCTACCGGGAAAAACGGCAATTTTAAGCATGTTATTCGCTTTGGTGATTAAGAGACCAAAGATATTATTTTGAATGTAATAATTGAAAAGAATCTAAAAAGCGATCAATCGCCGCGTTTAAGGCCAACTCTTTCACCGTTACGGCTTGGATGGAATAATAACGATTATTGGCCAGAACCGCCTTGGTTTTGATCACTCCGGTATCTTCCTTGTAGTTGATGCGCCAGATATAACCTGGATATCCTTCCACCTTGATGGGATTATTATAAATGACTTCACCAGCAATACTAAAGGCAGCCTGATCCATCGTCACTTCGAAGAATTCGCTGATCAGTTCGGTTGAATCGGAGTGTACAGCGGTAGAGGGGTAATCGACGTAGCTGACCATATAAATGAAGTTATCGGCGCCCTCCTCCAGTTCTTCCTGATAAAAATAGGTATGATATACGAGCGTGCCAATCCTGGTCGATACGGTATCGGCTTTGTGTTTCATTGGGCCAGGCGTACGCACCTTGAATAAACCATTAACGGAGGTGAAATTCTCCCAGTGATCATCAGATTGGGCCTGTAAGGAAAGATTTAAGCCAAATAGCAGAGTCAGCAGGAGTGAAAAAACAGTTATTCGCATATTTTTTTTTAAAAGACGACCAAATCCAGTAGAAAGTTGTATAAATTAGGATTTTTATCGAAATAGTAGCAAGAAGTATATATGCCTTACTCTTACGAATATCCTCGTCCAGCCGTAACTGTAGATTGTATTATTTTTGGATTGGACGAAAGTCACCAGTTAAAAGTCTTGTTGATTCAAAGAGCAAATGATCCTTTTCAGGATTACTGGGCACTACCCGGGGGCTTCGTTAATGCAGAAGAGACCCTTAAAGAGGCGGCTCTACGGGAGTTGGAAGAAGAAACGGGCGTCAAAGACGTCTTTGTTGAGCAATTATTCACTTTTGGAGATCCGGATCGTGATCCGCGCGGGCGGGTAATCAGCGTAGCCTACTACGCCCTGGTTAATCTGGAGGAGCATCAACTAGCAGCTTCTGCGGATGCCTCCCGTGCCGAGTGGTTTGAGATCAATAATTTACCCAAACTGGCTTTTGATCACCACCGGATATTTGAAACGGCACTAGATCGACTTCGCGCAAAAGTCCGCTACCAGCCCATTGGCTTCGAATTACTTCCCGAGAAATTTACGCTGACCCAACTGCAACAACTCTACGAAACTATTCTCGGTATGGAGGGAGCGCTGAACAAGCGCAATTTTCGCAAGCGTATTCTGGATATGGGGATTTTACAAGAAGTGGGTATCCAGGAAGGAGTGGCGCATCGCCCCGCCAAACTGTATTCTTTCGATAAAGAAAAATATCGGGAACTGGAAGCGCGCCGCTACAAAGATCTGGTCCGCAGAGGCATTGATTTTGAAATATAAGCCCCCTTATGGGCAACATAGCCATCACTTTTCCGGATCGATCGAAGAGACTAAACATCAGCCAAAACTAGTACAAAATGAAAATGCTCCACACCTCCGACTGGCACCTGGGCCAAAAGTTCCTGGCCAAAGATCGGCTGGCAGAACACCGGATGGCCCTGGATTGGCTCTACGAGCTCATCCTTCGGGAAGAAGTGGATGTCCTGGTGGTTGCGGGGGATATTTTTGATATTGGTGCTCCGCCTAACTACGCGCGTAAATTATATTATCAGTTTTTGACCAGACTGCTGAATACTACCTGCCGCCACATTATCATTGTGGGGGGGAATCACGATTCTCCGAGTATGTTGGAGGCACCTAAGGATCTTTTAGAGCAATTAAATATGCACGTCGTTGGTGCCGTTCCGGAAGATTTTGAAAAACAAATTATTGAATTAAAAGATCCAAAGGGGAATTTGGAGGCCGTTGTGGCAGCGGTGCCTTTCCTGCGGGACCGCGACCTGCGTAGCAGCGCAACTGCCGAATCGGGATTGGAGCGCATTGCGGCTATGAAGCAAAGTATTTGGGAGCATTACCAGCAAGTCGGGGAACGGGTGGCCCAGGATCGTTATTGCGAAGTGCCCAAAATTGTAACGGGCCATTTATACGCTTCCGGAGCAGATGCCTCTGCCAAACAGGATAATATCTACATCGGTGATAAAGAGAACATAAAGGCCAATCAATTCCCTGAATGTTTTGACTACGTGGCGTTGGGGCATATACACCGACCGCAAACCATTGGAGGTCTGGATCACGTGCGCTATTCCGGATCCATTATTCCGCTTAGTTTTAGTGAGACTAAAGACGACAAAAGTGTTTACCTACTGGATTTTTCGGCAGGTAAATTAGCCGGTATCCGCACTGAAGCCCTTCCCGTCTTCCGACGGTTAAAAACGATTCAGGGCGATTATAAAAAAGTGAAGCAGCAAATCCTGGCTTTTGCCGAAAGGCATAAAAACGAATTAGCCCCCTGGGTGGAAGTACTGGTAGAAAGCGATCAAATCATTCCCAATTTAAGTGTGGAGCTTAATCAATTGGTCGAAGGACAATCCATTGAATTGCTGAAAGTCAGGTTGTTGAAAAAAACAACAAATGAGAAGCTAAACGAGGATCAACAGCAGGAACTGGAAGATGTAGAGGCCATTGACGTTTTTCGTAAAAAGTGTGCTGCTATGGGTACCTTACCTAATCACATGGAAGAATTAGAAGCGAGTTTTCGCTCTTTAATGAATTGGATGGAAGAAAGGGAAGCTAATGAAAATTAATAAAGTACATATCACTAACATCAACTCCCTCAAGGGCCCGGTAGATATTGACTTTACGGCAGCTCCGCTGGCCTATACCGGGCTTTTTGCCATTACCGGTGATACGGGGGCGGGCAAAACGACTATTCTGGATGCGATTACCCTGGCTCTTTACGGTAACGTACCGCGCAGTAAAAGTACGAAAGAGCTTATGAGCTATGGGGCCGTGGAGGCAGTAGCGGAAGTAGAATTTGAAGTGAATGGTACAAATTTTCGTGCTAAATGGACGGATTGGCGAGCAAGGGGTAAAAGGGGAGGGAAATTGCAGGGCCCCAAACGAGAATTATCCCGCTGGAATACCGAAAAGGGGAGTTTTGAAACCATTGCGGAAAAAATAAGGGAGGTCGATCAGGCCGTAGCCGATCACACCGGGCTCGATTACCAGCAATTTCGCAGGTCAGTCTTGCTGGCCCAGGGGGATTTTGCCGCATTCCTGGAGGCTAATGAAAGAGAAAGGGGAGAGTTGCTGGAGCAGATTACCGGCACGGAGTTGTATACCAATTTGTCTGTCGCTGCCTTTCAAAGGGCAAAAATAGAACGCGAGGAACTGGCACGCCTGGACCTGCAAATCAAAAGCTTATCTCTGTTACTTCCGGAGGAGTTAGAACAATTAGAAACCCAGCAGGAGCAATGGGAAGAAGAGGCAAGAGCACTGGAAAAAGAGCTAAAGCAGTTGCAGGAGCAATTGAATGATTACTTAAGCTACCAGCAGTTGCAACAAAAAATTAAAGAAGGAGAATCTGAATTGGCATCCTTGCGGCAAAAAGAACGGGAACAAGAAGTTTTGTTTGAGCAGTTGGCGACCCACGAAAAAATAAAACATCTACGGAAACCCTACGAACAATTAATAGCACTCCGGGAAGAAGGGGAGGCACTGAATAAAATTATTGGGCAGCACAAGCAAAGCTTAAGCGAAGTCAAAACAAAGCGGGAAAACAAAGAAAAGGCCTTAAAGGACTCGACATTAATTATCCAGCATTTAGAAAAAGAGATCAAAGAAAAGCGCCCTGCCTGGGAGGCTGCCCGTAAACTGGATACAGAATTAGAAGCACTGGCGGGACCCCTCGAAGATCAGACTAAGTACCTGAGCGAACTTCAACAGGAAGTTGCCTCGCTTTCGCAAAAAATGGAGCAATCAGGTGCGAGTCAAACGCAGTTGCAGCAAGACAAGACAAGCCTCGAAAAATGGTTGTCTGATCGGGAAAACTGGCGAAACCTGGGACGAAACTGGTCACTACTACTGGAAAAATATCGTTTGCACGAAAGTGGAAGACAGCAGCAAAAAAAACTAAGAAACAAGCTGGAAGACCTAAATAAATCCTTTAAAAACCGGCAAAAAGAAGAAATAAAACACCAACAGGAACTAGCAAGACTAGAACAGCAAAAGCAGAATAAAGAATCTCTGTTTATCCAAAAAACACCGGATGGTTTTCAGAAAGACCGACGGGTGTTTTTGCAAGAGCTTTTTTCCAATATTCAGTCTTTTGAACGCGAGCAAAGCGATCTGAAAAAAGCAGCTAAAGACATTCAGGAGTACGAAGACCTACTGCAACGAATGGCAGAACTGCAAGATGATTTCAACGCCCTGCAAGGTAAGGCAAGTCACTACAATAATCTGATTTTAAACGAAATAGACCGTTTGTCGGAAGTAGAAGAAGAACATCGCTACCTGTGGAAGGTCTATCAGCAGCAACAATTACTCGTCAATTACGAAAAAGACCGGGCCAACCTGGAAGAGGGAGAAGCCTGTCCTCTGTGTGGTTCCGAAACCCACCCCTATACCCAGCACCTTCCCGAGACTTTTATTGACGAAGCAAAGGCGGCTTTCGAAAAGCAGGATGCTTTTTTACGCCAGTGTAAAGAAGAATATCAAAAACAACTCGCCAGGCAGTCCCGGCTGACGGAGACCATTGGCAGCCGACAGGAACAAATACAATCACTAGACAAGCAGTTAGATAAGTACGAAGCACGGCTGGCCGATTTTTTTCCACAGTTTGATTTTGAAAACGCTCAGGTATATTTGAATACCACTCTTCTGGAAGCGCGTTTACGAGAACGACAAAAAAACATGCAGATAACCCGGCAACTACAGCAGGAGCTGGAAAGACTCCACGAAGAACTCAGCCAGTTGGAGCAGACCCTAAACCAAAAAGAAAAGGATTTGCGTGAACTGCAATTTTCTATACAGGTGGATCAAAAGGAAATAGAACAATTGGAAAAGCAATGGTCTGATCTGCAGACGGAGGAAAAAAAGACCAGGGATTATTTGGTAGCTCAACTACATACCCTGGGGTTAAAAGTAACGGGGGATCGTAATCTGGAAACTCTTATTCAGGAAGCACAAAAAGCCCTGGCTCATTATGAAAAAGAGGCGGCGCGTTTTGAAGAAATCAAGCAGGACCTGACACAGCTAGATCAGGTGATGAAGCAAACTCAGGAAAATTTGCTTCAGGCCCGGAAGCGTCTGGAAATACAAAAAACCAAAGTAAAACAAGGCCAAAAAAGATGGGAAGAAAAGCAGACGGAGCGCCGGCGCCTGCTGGGCGATCGCGATCCTGCATTAGAAAGTCGGGAGTACGAAGAAAAACGGGAAACCGAACAAGCAAAAAAAGAATCCTTATCTAAGGTTTTTCATCAATTAGAGCAAGAACTGGTCAGTAATCAGAAATTATTAAGTGAGACCCAAAAGCAGTGGGAGGAAGTAACTTCGCGAGCAACAACAGTACAGCAAAAACTAGAGCAGGAGATTCCATCCACTCCCATCGATACTATCGAAGCCCTGGGAGATAAATTACTGTCGACGAGCAGGGAGGCTAAAATCCGGGAGCAAAAATCGCGAGTCGATCAGGAAAAAGCCCGACTGGATGGTTTGTTGGAAGATCGCCGTAAGGGGCTGGCTGCTCTTGCAGATAAATTAAAAAACAGTCCGGCAGAAGAAGATCTACAAAAGCAAGCCCAGACGCGGCAGACCAAGAACAAGGAAGTACTCAGTGCGATTGGGGGACTTCGTGAACGAATACAGGCCAATGAAAAACGCAAAGCCGAACAGCAAAGTCTTTTGCAAAAACGAAAGAAAAAGGAAAAAGCCTATCTGCGCTGGGAAGCGCTCAACGAGATTATCGGTTCGGCAGATGGCAAGAAATTCCGCACCTTTGCCCAAGGACTTACTTTAGAGCGGCTGGTTCATATTGCCAACCGACATTTGGCGACTCTAAATGGCCGTTATCAACTGCTAAAACCAGCAGGGGAGGACTTGGCTCTGCGCATTATTGATACCTATCAGGCAGATCATCAGCGCTCCCCTGAAACCCTTTCCGGTGGAGAAAAATTTTTGGTTAGCCTGGCGCTGGCGCTGGGTTTATCCGATCTCGCCGGTCGCCGGGCACAAATACGCTCCCTTTTTATTGATGAAGGTTTCGGTACGCTGGATGATAACAGCCTCGATCTGGCGATCAGTACCCTCGAAAACCTGCAGGCGGGGGGGAAAACGATAGGCGTTATCTCGCACGTCAAAGCCCTCAAAGAGCGTATCGGTACGCGGATCGAGGTACATAAACAAAGCGATGGCTTTAGTAAGGTGTTTATTCATGCTTAGAAAACACAGGTACTGGTCGGATTTCTACCTGGCCCTATCGAAACGCCTGGATTTTTAATCCCGGATTTCTTTATATTGTGTCCGATAAATCCGTTATCTTTAGTTAATTAGGATATACCCAATAAATATACACGACGAAACTAGCGAAAGAAATATGCAGAAAAAGAAACTAAAAGACCTATTTGGAAAAGACCATGGCCTGGATGAAAAAAGTATCCGGTTTCTGACGAATGCCCTGGAAAAAAATAATCTTCCCGGCTTTGATTATATCGAATTCAAACAATCCCTCTTAGCCCTGGAAGCCATGGACATGGAGGAGGAAGTCGCCGTTAAGTCGGCCTTCGCGACCGCTTCGACCCTTGGGCTAACCAAAGATAAACTGCTCAAGACAGCAGAGCATTACAAAAAAGTGCTGATGAACGAAAAGGTGCAATTCGATGCGGCGCTACAAAAGCGGGTGCAACAAAGAATCGGCGCTAAAGAGGCAGAATTGGAAAAGCTGAAAAAACAAATCCAGGATTATAAATCAAAGATTGCTCAACTGGAGGACAAAATAGCTAAGAATCAGGAAACCATTGAAAGCCAGGATGACGTTATCCAAAAGGAAAAGGACAAAATCGAATCCACAAAAGATGGCTTTGAATTGACCCTGCAAAGTATTGTCAATGCCATTGACAAAGATGTAGAGACCATTAACCTGTACATCAATCAATAATACATATCGAGTACGGATTTGCCGCTCAACAACTGATAAATAAACAAAAATTATATGTCTGACTCTGTAAATTTTAAAGCGGAAGCAAAACCCAAATCATTCTGGAAGCGCCCCGAAGGCATAACGGGCCTCATATTCCTATTAGCTATTCTGGCCGGTGGAGGGTATTTGTTAGTGACTTATTTGCCTTTTTTACTGCTACTGGCACAAAATACTCTGTATTTAGTCGGTATGCTAATGGTCCTGGGCGCTGTATTGTATATGGTCCTGGACCCCCGGATGCGAAACCTGGTTTGGTATATGTATAAAAATGTGATGCGTAGGCTTACCGGATGGTTTGTTACGATTGACCCGATTGGCGTCCTGAAAAATTACGTGGAGGATTTGGAAGATAATCTGGCTAAGATGCGGAAGCAGATCGGTGCGATTCGCGGGCAAATGCGTAAAATCAAAAACCTGATCGACGATAATGCCAAAGAAATTGAGCAGAATATGAAGATTGCTCAGGCTGCGAGAGATAAAGGTAAGGAAAAACAAATGCTGTTGTCTTCCAGAAAGGCCGCGCGATTGAAAGAAACCAACCAAAAGTATGCTTCTTTGCATAAGCGAATGGAGGTCCTCTATCGCATCCTAACTAAAATGCATACCAATTCAGAAATCCTATTGGAAGATACCAAGGATCAGGTGAAACTTAAAGAGCAGGAGCGCAAAGCCATCAGGACCTCACACGGGGCGATGAAATCGGCAATGAGTGTCATTAGTGGCGATCCCGATAAGCGAGCTATGTTTGATATGGCGATGGAAGCAGTAGCCGACGACGTGGCTAGTAAAGTGGGAGAAATGGAACGCTTCATGGAGATGTCTTCCAGTTTTATGGAAAGCGTTGATTTGAAGAATGGTATTTTTGAGGAGGAAGGACTACAAATGCTGGAAGAGTGGGAGAAGAAGAGTACTTTAATGTTGCTTGAGGGGAGCTCCATGAATACCTCGGATACACTCGATCTGGATAGCCCGGTAGCTCGTCCGGAAGAGCAGAATCGCTCCTCTGACAGTAGCGAATACGATAATTTGTTTGGCTGATAGCTCATCACTTATATAAGCTAAAAGAGGCGGAAGGCAATCATTGCCTTCCGCCTCTTTTAGCTTATAGTCTTTTTCAACCTGTGCAATGAAAAATTTCGCTCCTGAAGTGTCAACTTGTATGTGATAAAAAAATATAAGAAAAACACTTTTGCTTTTTTCTTAATATTTAGTAATTTAGCTAAAATTATTCCCGTCAATAACAAATCATAAGCACTTTCGAGGCTTATTCTGTCTACCAGTATTTATTTGAATTATACCTTGTTCAAAGACAATCGACGTCTTTTGTTAAGAGAATGCGTATACAACCTTATTACATACTATAGAAAACAATTAAATCCAATGAACAGCTTTAAAGCCATCTTAAGTGGCCTATTCCTCCTGCTTTGCTTGGGAGTGATGGCCCAGGAACCGACTACGAACAATGGTAAGAACTTTGTCAGCGCCAAATTACTCTTTCTGGACTACCAGGGATTAAACGGTGGGGAATCAAATTTTACCAATGGTCTTGAAATTGCCTACCGGCGTAATATTAATGACTATCTAGCACTGGGTATCCCCCTTAAAGCGGGCTTTATCAGTGTGGTAGATGATATGAATAACCGCAATTTTTTTAGCCTGGACGCCATTGTTCGCGGACAACTTTATCAGACCTCCGCCCGGGTAGTTCCCTATATTTTTACCGGTATTGGTTATGTCTCGGAAACGGACGGTGTGGGCCATTCCCAAATACCGGTAGGAGGGGGTATCGACCTACGAGTAGGGGCGTCTTCCTATTTAAATGTACAGGCGGAATACCGGGTCAGTGGTGAAGCGCAGCGGGATAACTTACAAATTGGACTGGGCTACGTTTATCGTCTGGGTAAAGCGCCATCAGATAGAGATGGCGATGGGGTCCCCGATGAGGCCGATGTCTGCCCTGATATTGCCGGTAAACGAAATCTGGCCGGTTGTCCGGATAGTGATGGTGATGGGGTAGCGGATCAACAGGATGCCTGTCCCAACGAAGCGGGACTCGCCACGGCGCAGGGCTGCCCGGATAGAGATGGTGATGGCGTACCTGATAAAGACGACGAATGCCCTGAGGTCGCCGGAACGGTGAATGGTTGTCCGGACCGCGACGGTGATGGGGTAGTGGATAAAAATGATCGCTGCCCGGATAAAAAGGGCAGCCCGGAAGATGGTTGTCCGGAGGAACAAGACCGGGATAATGACGGTGTACCGGATGCAGAAGACGCCTGTCCGGATGTGGCCGGTGACCTGGATGGTTGTCCCGATAGCGATGGAGACGGACTGGCTGATAAATACGATAATTGTCCAGAGGTGTCCGGAACATTAAATGGCTGCCCCGATCGGGATGGCGACGGCATTGCTGATAAAGACGATGACTGTCCGGACGAAGCCGGTAATAATAATGGTTGTCCGGAGGAAGAACCAGAGCCTGCCTTAAAAGACAGCGATGGGGATGGCTTTGCCGATGAAGTTGATTTTTGCCCGGAAGAGGCCGGATCTATTAATGGTTGTCCGGATAGTGATGGCGACAAGGTACCCGATCCACTGGATAAATGCCCGGAGGTAGCGGGTCCGATGGGTAACGACGGTTGTCCGGAGATAAGGGAGGAAGACCGAAAAGTACTTGATTTCGCTATGCAGGCGGTCCGTTTTGAATCTGGAAAGGCTATTTTGTTAGAGGAATCTTTTCAGGTCTTAGACCAAATTGCGGCGATTATGAAACGCTACCCGGAATATCATCTCGAGATCAGTGGTCACACAGATGATGTAGGTGCTTATAATCTTAATCAAATCCTTTCTGAAGACAGAGCAAAAGCCTGTTACCTACACTTACTTTCTCAGGGCATCGAGCCGGGTCGGATGAGTTACGTGGGGCACGGTCAGACTAAGCCGATTGCGGATAACGGCAGTAGCTCTGGACGTATGTTAAATCGACGAACCGAGTTTAGACTTTATCTGCCTTAGTAGAAATGTAAAGCGGCTCAGTACCCGGTATTGAGCCGCTTTAATGATTATTCCTTCTTGTATTTTTCGTAGCCGACTTCCTCCAGTTTTTCGTACTTTTTGGCGACGCCAATGGCCAATTGCTCTTTATAAACCGCCACTCGATTCCGCACCTCAGCTCGAGAGGCACCAATGATCTGGGCCGCTAATATCCCCGCATTTTTTGCACCATTTAGTGCTACGGTTGCCACGGGCACTCCACCCGGCATTTGGAGGATAGACAGCACAGAGTCCCAGCCGTCAATGGAATTAGAGGATTTGATGGGTACACCAATAACGGGAAGTGGGGATAAGGAGGCCACCATTCCAGGTAAATGCGCGGCACCACCCGCACCGGCTACAATAACCTGCACCCCACGTAAATGGGCATTTTGAGAAAATTTAAACAAGCGCTCCGGCGTGCGGTGTGCCGAAACGATGGTGACTTCGAAAGGAATATTCAGTTCTTTGAGAATATCCGCCGTTTGCCGCATAATGGGCAGATCCGAGTCGGATCCCATAATGATACTTACCATGTTAATTGTTGAATTATAAATTGTTGAATTATTGATTTGGCCCTTTAAAGTTCTTAAAAAATTCCATAGCGGATGGGTTTTTCATAGCGTCTTTATTGGCTGCTTTACTTAAGGGAATGCCCATTAGTATTTTTTTGACCGGTGCTTCCATCTTTTTACCACTGATGGTGTAGGGGATCTCAGGTACCTGAACCACTTCGTCGGGTACGTGGCGGGGGGAATAATCATCGCGTAATTGCTGCTTTATTTTTTGCCGTAAGGCTTCCCCTACTTCCTGGCCTTCCGCCAGTACGACAAACAAAGGCATATAGTGCCGCCCTCCGGACAACTCCAGGTTGACGATCAGGCTATCTGTGATTTCTGGAATCTTATTTAGGGAGCTATAAATTTCAGCCGTACCAATCCGAATACCCTGGCGATTGAGGGTGGCATCCGAACGACCGTAAATGATCAAGCTTCCCCGGGGAGTGATTTTTACCCAGTCGCCGTGGCGCCAGATGCCTTCGTACATGGCAAAATAGCTACTCAAATAACGGATTTGATCTTGGTCGTTCCAGAAATAGATGGGCATGGAAGGCATTGGTTTGGTAATAACCATTTCTCCTACCTCACTCTCCAGGGCCTGCCCGGACTCATCGTAAGCAAAAAGTGCGCAACCCAGTGCCCGCGACTGAATTTCTCCCTCGTAAACTGGCAATAGGGGATTCCCACCTACAAAAGCCGTGCATACGTCCGTACCCCCACTCATGGAGCAGAGCCACAGCTTCTTTTTGATGGCCTCGTAGACGTAGTCAAATGCTTCCGGGGGTAACGGGGCACCGGTAGAACTAATCGAACGTAAAGACCGTAAATCAAAATCTTTACGGGGGCTAATGTCGCGTTTCATACAGGCTACCAGATAAGGAGCGCTGGTCCCGAAATGGTGGATTCCTGCCTTTTCCGTCAATTCCCAAAGTACATTCATGCTGGGATATCCCGGACTACCATCGTACAAGACAATACTGGCTCCGCGCAGAAGTGCCGCCTGCACAAAATTCCACATCATCCATCCGGTCGTGGAAAACCAGAAATAACGCTCACCGGGATGTACATCGTTGTGAAAGGCGTGGTACTTCAGGTGCTCCAACAGAACACCGCCGTGGCCATGGGTTATGGCTTTAGGTTTACCGGTGGTTCCGGAAGAGTAGAGCACCCAGATGGGATGCTCAAAGGGTACTGGCGTGAAACTTAATTCCTGGTTCGGATTATCAAGTGCCTGTCGCCAGGACACCGTTTCGACCTCAGTTTCTATGGTAGCTTGCTTATTCAGATAAGGGATGAAGACGATTTTCTCCAGTGAAGGCAGCTGGTTGGCCAGTTCTTCGACGACGCTGGTTTTATCAAAAGCTTTTCCGCCATAGGAGTAGCCATCTACGGTAATTAACACCCTGGGTTCAATTTGCTGGAAGCGATCGACCACGGAGCTGGCACCAAAATCGGGTGAACAACTGGACCAGACGGCCCCCAGGCTATTGGCAGCCAGAAATGCAATCGTCGCTTCGGGAATATTGGGTAAAAAAGCGACGACCCGGTCACCACTTTCGATTCCTACTTTTTGTAACCAATGCCGTAGGCACGCCGTATCTTGTTCGAGCTCTTGCCAACTAATTTCCCGCAGTGGTTCCCGTTCCGATTGAAAAAGGATGGCGGGGTGCTCCGGGGTGGACTGACGGAAAATATGTTCCGCGTAATTGAGTGTACTCCCTTTGAACCAGCTTACTTCCGGCATCTGCTGATATTCCAGTACCGAATGGTAGGGCTGGTGAGCTTGGATATCAAAGTATTCCCAGATACTCTCCCAAAAATCTGCCAATTCATCAATGGACCATTGCCAGAGGGTATTGTAATCATCGAAATGTAAGTCTTTCTCTTTTGCCAGCCATTGTAGATACTGGTTTAGATTGGTATTTTCTTTAAATGGTCTATCGGGCGTCCAGAGGACTTTTGCAATATCGTTCATATTTTATCTTGGTTAGGTAAGAGTATAATACAGCGAAATAAGCTATTTTACAAACCTAAACCGAATCCTGTTGCTATGTCTTTTTCACTGAAAGATCAGATTTATCATCCGGCTTATGTTCATGCCCTGGCCGGGGCCTTACAGCAAGTCGATCCGCGTATTTCAGCCACCGCTTTCGCGGAAAAAGCCCTGAATGAATCCTGGGAAGGACTGGCTTTAAAAGAAAGAATGCGGCATCTGACTCAATGTCTGCATCATTTTTTGCCGCAGGGCTACGCCAAAGCCATCGACCTCCTGAAGGAAGTCATTGAGGACTTAGCGGAGCATAATTTCGCTAACCTGATCTTTCCCGACTATGTAGAGCAGTATGGATTGGAAGATTTGGACCTAAGTCTGGATGCGCTGGAGTTTTTTACACTATACGGGAGCAGTGAATTTGGGGTACGGCCATTTATCAAGCAGTACGAGCAGGTAACCATGCAGCGCATGCGGCAGTGGGCGGAGCACGAAAACCACCACTTACGTAGATTAGCCAGTGAAGGCTGCCGACCACGTCTGCCCTGGGGTATGGCCCTGTCTAAATTTATGGAGGACCCCACACCCATTCTGCCTATCCTCGAACGGCTTAAGGCCGATCCGGAAGACTACGTATACCGCTCGGTGGCCAATAATCTGAATGATATCTCTAAAGATCATCCCCACCTGGTATTAGACATTGCCGAGCGCTGGCATGGCGTACATCCGCATACGGATTGGGCCGTGAAACACGGCCTGCGCACCCTACTGAAGCGAGGAAATCCGCGCGCTATGCAACTCTTTGGTTTTGGTAATCCGCACAAAATGAAAGTCGAAACTCTCGAACTAAACCTGCCGCTCAGTATCGGGGAAGAATTACATTTTTCCTTTTCTTTACACCTTCCGGAAAAAGCGAAAGTACGCCTGGAATACGCCGTGGATTATTTAAAAAAGCGCGGTACTTATTCGCGCAAGGTCTTTAAAATTTCGGAAAAGGAAATAGGCGCCGGAACGCATACGATACATAAAAAGCAATGGTTTAAGGATTTTTCGACACGTAAGCACTATCCCGGTGAGCACTTCCTGAGCATCATTGTGAATGGGGTAGAGTTAATCAGAACCTCATTTGAATTACAAGCATAAGTACGCCAGCCCCATCAGGTTCAGCAGGTCGGTTCGGCGGAGGATTCCCTCCGCCGAAACACGGTCTTTGTATTTACCTTTCCAATTTCGGCAAATAATTCATCGGATCTTTTGGATGGCCTTCTTCCCGCACTTCGAAGTGCAGATGGGGCCCGGTACTAGCGCCACTGGAGCCTACCGTGCCGATCATTGTACCTTTATTTAGACGGTCGCCCACTTTTACACTAATGCTTTGTAACTGTGCATAAAGTGTACTCAATCCTTCCGCATGTTGGATAATGATTTTTTTACCATAGCCACTGGTTTTTTCTTCTACTTCGATTACTTCACCCTGGACCGCTGCGATCACGGGGGTCCCCAAGGCTGCAACCAGATCAATCCCCCGATGGTGCCGATTTACCTTAAAAACGGGATGAATTCTGGGGCCGAAGCCGGAGGACATTTTAGTGATGTCCTTTGGAGCAATGGGGTAGATTAATTCGTAGGGACTATTTCGGAGCGAATCGATGATAGCTTTGGAGTACCTAAGGCTGATTTGATCGGTACTATTTTTTTGATCAGCACTTTTCTTTAGATTGATACAAAGCGGAAAATAAAAGCCCTTTGTGGTGGGAAGTAGGACATACTCATCGCGTACTTCAGATAAATGTGTGGCTCCCTTTTGTTTTTGCTTTAAGAACACCTCCAAATCGTTGAGACGCTGATCAATAATTGCTTGCAGCTCGGAAGCAGGTCTTTCTTCATAAGTAGATTTCCCAGCGTCCTTAGCTGGTCTAAAGAGAAAATCATTCCTGACAAGAAAAGGGCGGTATGAATGGTTTATGTACTGTCCCTCGTAGCTTATTTTGGGTAAGCTCTTTCTAAGCATTTGGATCTGTGCCGGATTCACCAATACCTGGTTCCCTGAAAAGGAGAGATCCCCCCACTGTACGGCCAGTTCACTTCCTGAGATTGGGTTCTGGCCTTGTATTTTAATGACCAAATCGTAGCTATCCAGCTTTTTTGTTCCGTTCATTGCAGATACACTTACAATGAGTTCATCACCTGGGTTTATATTATGCAATAGAGGTCTTTCGGGAAGTTTCAACTTGCCCTTCGAATTAGCGTATGTATCCCATAGTTGATATTTAACCGGAGTATTTTCGTAGATGATCAGCAGGTTTACACTAACTTCACCCTGGTATTTTTTTCCTTGCTCTATGAGAAAGAAATCCTCTTGTACTAATTTCTTAAAATTGGTTAGACTTATATTAAGCTTGGCTTCTTTACTGATTGGGTCAATAGAGAGCTTCTTCTTGTTGCCTAGTAAAAAGTATCGATCTTGTTTTTTGGCGAATGACTGATTGGCGGGTAGGCCAATGGAGAACTCAACTACATGGTCATTAGTTAGTTGCGCCTTGAATTTAAGCACGTCTCCCGTGGAGAAGTTGTTCCAGAGTACATGCTTTTTGCCGAAGTGATCCTGAGTAAAGTACACTTTAGTGCCGGATTCATCTTGATTTTGTAGGTGTTGTACCGACAATTGCCTTAAATTTTGGTTGTTCTGGCCTATTTTAATACTTGGTGGCATCTGACGGAGTTTCTCTATATCCTTTTTTTGAACTTTCTCTAGATCACAATAGTACATACCTTGCATACTACTTTTGTAGCAGTCACAAGTCAGATCACCCCAAAGTACGGTAGCATCGGCCCTGGAAGCGATGGGTTCGACTTTTTCTACGCGATCAATGGCAAAAACGGTGACCAATACCAGAAATAATGGCAGAATAACCCAGTAGCGTAAACGGGCCCAGGGATTGTGTGTTTTTGTTTTCATAGCTATTATTCGTTTTTTAATGAATGCAGCAAAGGATAATGCCAGAATGGGTACTGGTGGCTGGGTAGCCTGATCTACCAGCAGTCGTGCGTACTCCAGCAGGCCGTATTGCTGCGCTACGGCCCGATCGGCAATAAATTCGTGGGTTTCTTTAAGTTGTTTCTGGTAGAGATATATGATCGGGTTAAACCAGTTAAAGATGATCAGTAGCTCCATCCAGAGTAGATCGAAACTGTGGCGTTGTTTTACGTGGATAAGCTCGTGGGCGAGTACCATTTCGGGTAGTTCCTGTCCTTTTTGTTTAAAGATATAGCGGCCGAAAGAAAAAATCTGAGAATAGGCAGGATGCTCCAATAAAGTGAAGTCAGTGTGCTTTTGATCCAGACCCATTTCGATCAATTCTTGTAGTTTTTTTAGTCGAAGGACGAAAAGAAATAAAGCCACTAGAACACCGGCAAAGTATAGCTGCCACCAATAAAGTAAAGGCACTCGGAGAGAGCGGTCTAAGGAAGCGTAGGGTGATTCTGTCCTTACTGCTGGGGCGTCGAGGTTAGTCGGAATAAAATAGGATTCAGTCTCGATCTGGGGGGCAAGAGAAGTTGTTGGAGCTTCCAGCCAGACTACATAGTCAAGCTGCAGGCTGGCAATAGCAATACAAAGCAGAGGCCAAAAGAACAGGAAAAGACGGTTCCACTGATAGTGGGGCTGCTTGCGTAATAAGCACCAGTACAGGCCAAATCCAAAGGCCAGGCTGAGGTTTAGTTCGACCAAAAATTGAAGTAGGGAGTGAAACATGGCTGGGTATTAAGGGGTTGATTCGTTGTCTTCTTCCAATTCTTTCAGCAGTCGCTGCAATTCGTCAGCCTCTACTTCTTCTGCTTTCGCAAAAAAGGAAAGCAAGCGGGAAGGGGAGCCATCAAAGTAATTGTTGACCATTCGCTTGAAGGAAGACTTAACGTAGTCCTCTTGCTTAATGACCGGAAAATAGCGGTGGGTCTTGCCAAAAGCTTCGTGATCAACCCAACCCTCAGCTTCCAGTTTGCGTACTACCGATGAAACGGTAGTAGTAGGTGGCCTGGGATCCTCTAATTCCGCGCGAATCTCTTTGACGAAGGCCTGCTCCAGCCGCCAGAGGATTTGCATGATTTGTTCTTCTCTTTGGTTGAGTTTGCGCATAGTGGTGAATGTCTGTTGTGGTACAAACATAAAACGAATGATTCGTTATTACAACTAATATTTAGTTTGTTAACTAATTTTTAGTTTTATTTAACTTTTTGACGGTTTAGCGCGAGCAGTCCAAAAATCGGACCAATGACCAGGGGAAGAAGTAACCAGCGAGTAGGGTAGTGTTGGTTCAAATAATTCAGAAGCTGGATAGAGCCGATGGTTATGGCAAAGCCAATGCAGTTTACTATGGTCAGGGCAGAGCCGCGAAATTCAGCAGGGGCATTTTGTGCGACCAGTGTAGAGAATTGAGGGGAATCGCCCACAACGCAAAAGCCCCACAGCAGCATGAGCCCCAGGAATAGTGGTGCCAGATTGATCTGTAGGATTAATGGCGACAACAAACACAGGATACCGGAAACCAGTAGCATATAAAAGGCTACCATTTTGCTGTTTTTCCGTAAGGAAATATAGCCCCCAACAACGCAGCCCAGACTTCCCATACTGATGCCGATAAAGCTCCATAATGAGACATCGCCGACAAAGGTGTACGCTTCAAACCAATAGTGTAGAACAAAGGGTAGAAATGCCCAAAACGCGTAGAGTTCCCACATGTGTCCAAAGTAACCAAAGGCCGCCGCCCGGAATTTCGGATAACGAAAGATGGTCCAGATTGCCATGGGATCAAAAACCTTACTTTTTTGCCGAAAGGGGCCGTTGGGTACCGTCAGGTATAAAAGCAAACCGCCGATAGCCGCCGCCGCAGAGGTAGCGATCAGCACACCTTGCCAACCCAAATCGCCCAGGGTATACTGCACAAAATGGGGGAAAGCGGTACCCAGGACCAACGCGCCAACTAAATAGCCCAGGGCTTTGCCCAAGCCAGTTTCGTACCAGTCGGCAGCAATCTTCATACCTACCGGATAGATACCGGCGAGACAAATACCGGTCAGGAAACGCAACAAGAGGAAATAATCCAGGCGGACTTCTATAAAAGCCATCGACAGATTAAAGCCCGCACCCAGTAAGGCACAGACCAAAAAGACAGCCACGGGAGAAAAGCGATCGGCAATTAAGAGAAAGGCGAAGACCAGAGTGCCCAGGATGAAACCCAGCTGCACGGTGGAGGTCAGATAGCCCAGGGAGTTGGCCGCCAGTCCGTAACCTTCGACCAGACTGGGTAACACGGCATTACCGGCAAACCAGAGCGCAGTACCACAGAATTGGGAAATGATAATAACGGGAAGTATATGCCAGGGAACCTGGCCAGGGGCAGCCTGAATCATGATCGATTAATAATTAAGTACTTCGGCAAACCGGGACCATTCTTCATTCAGGGGGGGATCGGCCGTGATATTAACGGGCTCTTTTCGCACCGGGTGCACAAAGGAAATACTGCGGCTGTGTAGGGCGATTGTGGCGTCATTCATCGGGAATGGCGCACCGTATTTCAAATCACCAACAATGGGTGAACCAATGTGTGATAATTGAACTCTAATCTGATGGGGCCGACCGGTTTCCAGTTTTACCTCCAGTACATTTCGGCTGTCTGCGCTCGCAATCAACTCGTATGACAAGCGAGCTTTTTTGGCCTTATTGGATTTAGCCCGACTACTCATATTATCATAGATCAGGGCCTGATTCTTACTGCGATCTTTAGCAATATAATGTTCCAGCGAACCATTAATTGGGCTGGGGCGATCCTGAGTAATGGCCCAGTATTTCTTTTCGACTTCCCGCTTCTTAAAAAGCTCATTCATTCGCGTAAGCGCCTTGCTGGTGCGGGCGAAAACGATGGCTCCACTCACGGGCCGGTCAATCCGATGGATGGTACCCAAAAAGACGGCACCGGGTTTTTTGTAGCGTATTTTGATATATTCCTTAACAAAGTCTTCCAGGGTGGCATCTTCGGTGGCATCGGCGTGTACGAGCATGCCCGCAGGTTTATTAACGGCGATCAGGTGGTTATCTTCAAAAATTACTTGTAAACTCATGTCATTTTCTATTAGAGTACAAAATTACGTTAAAGAGCAGCAACAATTCGATAATAGTAGACATTATTTAAAAAAACAAGAGAATGACTTTAACGCTTGGATTTTCACCCTGCCCCAACGACACCTTTATTTTTGATGCTATGATTCATGGGAAAATTGACACCGAAGGCCTATCCTTCGAAGTACGACTTGGGGATGTCGAGGAACTGAATCAAATGGCTTTCGACGGAGCATTGGATATTACCAAGCTCAGTTACCACGCTTATGCCTATCTGACGGAGCAGTACGTGCTGCTAGATGCCGGAAGTGCGCTGGGGAATAATTGTGGCCCCTTATTGATCGCCAGGCAGCCTATGAGTGAGGAGGAGATTATCAAAGCCAGGGTAGCGATTCCAGGTAAATATACCACGGCTAATTTTTTACTCAGTTTGGCTTATCCGGCACTGACTAACAAAACACCAGTACTGTTCTCGGAGATTGAAGGAGCCGTTCTAGGCGAGGATTTTGATGCGGGCTTAATTATCCATGAAAACCGTTTTACCTATCAGGATAAGGGATTGGTTAAATTACTTGATCTGGGGGAGTACTGGGAATCAACCACGGGGCATCCGATTCCATTGGGTGGCATTGTCATCAACCGTCATTTGCCCAAGGAGATCCAAAGCAAGGTAAATCGTATTATGGAGCGCAGTGTGCGCTATGCTTTCGATCATCCTTCTGATTCTGCCTCTTTTGTGAAAAAACATGCTCAGGAGATGGACGAGGCGGTTACCCAACAGCACATTGATCTATATGTCAATACTTATACGGAAAATCTGGGCTTAAAGGGAAAAGCTGCCGTTCTCCATCTTTTTGCGAAAGCACAGGAAAAAGCCATTATTCCGAAATTAAAGCAGTCTTTATTCCTTTCCTAGGTGTTGTTGGGTTTGTTTTTTAAGTGATTCGCAGATTATTCTGTAATTTGCGCAAT
>Ga0209938_1000387_pt1 | contig 24557 bp, 22 predicted proteins | sample SalPonR2_C_D1_MG_FD_185708 | JGI IMG/M metagenome (GOLD analysis project Ga0209938, IMG submission 185708) | Salt pond soil microbial communities from South San Francisco under conditions of wetland restoration - Salt Pond MetaG R2_C_D1_MG... ... | reverse complement strand
CAGCAGTTTCAGACTCCAGGTAAAGCGCTTGGGGAAAGCGATTTCCCGTTTGCCTTTCTGCAGACCTCTGACAATCCGGTCCGCGGCGTCTTCAGCGGTGACCAGAAACGGCATCGGAAAGTCGTTCTTATCGGTCAGTGGGGTCTTGACGAAGCCCGGTGATACCACCACCACATCAATGCCTTCTGCGGCCAGGTCAGCGCGCAAAGCCTGGGCAAAGTATGTCAGTGCGGCTTTGGAGGCGCCATAGCCTTCGGCCCGACCGAATGGAAACCACCAGGCTGAGGAGCTCACTATCACCACCGTGGCCTGCTTGCCTTTGTTTATGGTCCGGCGCAGCGCAGGCAGGGCAATATCCAGGCTGCGGGCGGTGCCGACCACGTTGGTGGTGAGGTTTTTTTCAATCACCTCACTGTCGTATTCACTGATATCCAGGTATTCACAGGTACCGGCATTGAGCACGGCCATATTCAGGTCGCCGTTACTTTCCAGCGTATCGGCAATGGCGGCGAGGTCTTCGCGGCTGGTGGTATCGGCCCGCGCTGTGGTGACGCTTTCGCCACCGAATTGCTGGAGTTCGTCAAGCGCTTCCTGTCGGCGCCCGGTCACGACCAGGTGGTGTCCCTGCTCGATAAGGGCTTTGGTCAACGCTTCGCCGATTCCGGAGCTGGCGCCGGTTACCCAGATGTTCGAGGTGCTCTGGAGGCGTTGACTCATCCTGCCTGACTCCTTATCCAGCGAATGGCTTTGCCCAGAACTGGCAGATTCTCATACAGTAACTGCCCCACATCAAAATAGTCCCGATGACTGGTAACCTTGCCACCATGAATGGCGATCTGGCTGATGCCATCCACGTTGACCTCGTGGCCATTTCGAATGCTCTTGTGCCGCAGGCGCATGACCCAGGGTACACACACATCCCGGCCATTGATGACCGGGTCGCCAAAGTCAAAATTGCAGGAAATGACGTTTGCGTAGGCGCCTGCGAAATACCTTGTAAGCTCTTCAATTCCCTCGACGGTCGCGAAGGGATCCTGAAACCGGATATCATCGCTGTAGATCTTGCGTATATCGTCAAGATTACCGGCGGAGAGATTGTTGAACAGTTTCTGGAACTGCGAGAGCGTCGTGGTGACAGAGCCGTTTGCTTTGCCCATCTCAATCACTGAAGCTGTACTCATTATCGCTGCCTCTTCATTTTATCCAGTTGGCGGGCTTCCTCCATGATATGCCCCGGGATCGGGTTCATTGCCCAGATGATGCCGAGCTTCGACAGCACCCAGAGCCCGTACCATGTGATATCGATCTCGTACCAGCGAAAGCCCTGCCGGACTGACCGGGGCCAGCGGTGGTGGTTGTTATGCCAGCCTTCACCCAGAGTGATCAGCGCGAGCCAGCCGTTGTTGCGGCTGTCGTCGCCGGTATCGAATCTGCGCTTGCCCCAGACGTGGGACAGCGAATTGATTGACACCGTGGCGTGGAAAAGTGCCACTGTTGAGATAAAGAACCCCCAGACCAGAAGCTGTAAGCCATTGGTACCAAGCTGTGGCGCAGTCGCCGCCAGGATTTCACCCAGACCGTAAATGCCGACGGCGGCGAAAGCAGGTACCAGCGAGTCGAACCGGTTCAGAAACCTGAGTTCCGGGAACCGCATCCAGTCCTTGACCCGTCGTTCATCCATTGCAAAACCGGCATCACAGGTGAACCATCCGATGTGGGACCACCAGAAGCCACCCTGGTGAGGCGAGTGAAGATCTTTTTCATCGTCGGAATGCTGATGATGGTGACGATGATGAGCGGCCCACCAGAGCGGCCCACGCTGCGCGGCGCTTGCCCCCAGCAGCCCGAACAGAAACTGGACGGGCCGGCTGGTCCGGAATGTTTTGTGAGCAAAATAGCGATGGTAAAACCCGGTGATTGCGAACATCCTGACGAAAAAAAAGGCCGCAGCGAACCCAACGGCGAAAATGCTTGTACCTGTTACAAAAACCAGCAGGCACGCCAGGTGCAGGGCAATGAATGGTAACACCCGCACAAAGTTGAATGCCCGGGAATTGGTGTCGAGGTGATCAGAACCTGCCTCCGAATCGACCCATCTAAGAATATTTGTCAGCCAGTCCTGCATTCGGGTCATACCCTGCTTGCCTTTTGATTCATGATTCATACCCGACAACCAATCGTTATTTTCTCACGTAACTGCTTGTCTGCCACTCTTACGTTTCCTCAACCAGATCTGGATGTATCGTGAACTATGATTAATAAATCTGATACTTCAAATATACGTTCTGTCGCCATTATCGGTTCAGGGCTGGCAGGCCTGACTGCAGCACGGTTGCTTTATAACCAGGGAATTGACGCCACGGTTTTCGAGAAAAGCCGTGGGCCCGGCGGCAGGCTGGCGTCCAAAAGGGTCAGTGGTGGTTCGGCTGATATGGGCGCCCAGTATTTTACTATCCGTAATCCGGCATTTCTAAGCTTTCTGGAGCAGTATGCCGGCACCGGGACGTTTGCGCCCTGGCAGGGACAGTTCGGCTACCAGCTGGGGCCTGATCACTGGGAGGCGTTTCCGAACGAACAGCGTTACGTCGGCGTTCCGCGAATGACGGCGTTCAGCCGGGCGCTTTCTGCAGATGTCAATCTTGTTGCCAGGACACGGATAGCCCGCCTCGACGGGAACCATGACGGACGCAGTCTGGTGACCGCCGAAGGCCAGAGGACCGGACCTTTTGACGCGGTCGTCATTACCGCCCCACCGGCCCAGGCCCGCGATCTGCTGCGTGCTAGCGGGTTGACCGACCTCGCCGCGGAACTGGATGACGCCGTTCGCCACGTCCAGCCGTGCTGGGCCGTTGCGGCTCATTTTACTTCAGTGCCGTTTGCGCGGTATGTCGGCATGCGCGTGAAGAGCAATATCCTCAGTTGGGTGGCTAACAACAGTAGCAAACCCGGCCGGGATGACGACGGCCAGTGGTGGGTTCTGCATGCCACGTCGGAGTGGTCTCAGGCCAATGTGGACGGGCCTGCGAAGCAGGTTGCCGGTAAAATGATCCGTGAATTCCAGGCGGTGACCGGAACAGACCTGGTACCTTGCGACCTGGTGACCCACCGCTGGCTGTACGCCAAATCCTCGGACCCGGCTATGCCCGTTTATCACTGGTTTGCAGATGAACGCATCGGGCTCGCTGGTGACTGGCTCAGTGGCGGCCGGGTGGAGGGTGCCTTTGACAGTGCCAGCGCGCTTGTTCAGGCCATTACCGAGGTCCCCGCCTATTGATGAGCTGGAAAGTAGGCGGACACGTCCATTCAGGACACGCCGTGAATACATCCATGTAGGCTCGGATGCAGCATCCTTGCTGCATACGTTCCTGAATGGACGTGTCCGCCTACTTCCTTTCAGCCTACCCCGGCGCCATTTCAGGCGGTGTGTAGAAGTGGGTTATGGTGCCATCATTGAATTTGCTGAAAAACGCACTCACCTCGGTAATCTTTTTCAGGGACCTTGAACGGTCAATCGGATCCTTGACCAGTACCTTGATGCCGTTGAAGTTGTCCTGAATATTGGAAAACCGGGCGCGCATGGAGCAGGTGACCACTCGCGCCGGGTCCAGCTGCAGTTCCCGGGCCAGCCATTGACTGTGGGCGGCTATGCCTTCGGCACTCAGATCTTCGCGGGTATCCAGATGGTTCAGCTTCAGCCGGTCAACAATGCAGCGGGAATAACTGGACGGATTGTTGCGGGATACCCTGCGGAACGCTTCCCAGAAAAAACTGTCGGTCAGTTCGGCAAAATATTGCATGTCACTCAGGCAGGTATCGACCCATTCAAACGCCTCCGGGTCGTCCAGCACTTCGTTGATCGCCTCGCGCAGCAGCCAGTCAAAACCGAGCGCGGTTTTGTGGGCATAGACTTTCCGGTACATCTGATGCCGGCTGTAAACGAAATCTTCCAGAGCGCCCAGGCCTTTCTGGGTAATGGCCAGCCCCAGCCACGGCTCCTGGACATCCCAGCCAAAGCGAAGGTTACTTAAAAGGTGATCAAGGTTGAAGCCGCCGATGGTTACCGAGGAATGAAAACCGTCCCGCAGCATGTAATCCGCGCGGTCAGCGTCAATTTCACCGGAGACAATGGACGATAACAGGTCCATCACCAGCCTGGGGGTATCCGATCTGCTCAGTACTCCGGATTCTGCGTCCTGGCCGGCAATAAAATTCCAGAAGGTGCGCGCGTGCTGGCAAAAGGTCTCGCTGGGCTGGACGTCGGTAGTCTCCATAATGCCGATCACATCCCGGGCGTCCAGCCCTGCGTCTTCCATAGCGACGGCAGACAGCACATCGTGAGCAACCCTGACCGAATAGTGTTCATGTTCAAGTTCTTCCGGTTCTGCACGGTGGTAGAGCCGGTAATCCGCATCTTTCCAGAGTTCTTCAAAGCGCCCGCGGCGGGCCATGAGTTCGTGGATTCGTCGCGCCTGGGTAAACTGATGGGAAAAGCTGGAGTGTCCGCTGTCATGAAGCAGGCAGCCAAGGCGGATGATTTTGGCCAGGTAGTCGATGGCATCCAGTTGGCTCAGGCTCAGATCGTTGCGGCTGCTGAGCTTGCGTTCCCGCAGGTAGGCATCAATCATTGAGCGGAACATCCGGGTGCCCACATACATCACGCCAATGCTGTGCAGAAACCGGGAATGGGTCGCGCCGGGAAACACCAGGCTCAGAATGTCGTTCTGACAGATATTGCGCAGGCGCTGGAAAAGAGGGTGATCAATGACCTGGATTTCGTGCCGGTAAAGCGGAATGCCGCCATGAACCGGGTCCATAATCAGCTTGTCGTAGGCACCAAGCAGGTCATTGACTGCACTTCGCATGCTCTGTTGCTCCCAAATTCGGTAAAGATGCCTTGTTATATCACAGCGGCATGCCAGAATAGGAAACAGACCGCCGAATTTACTTTTATCACTGGCAGTTCAGGGCAGAACCATGGCATCGCGCACCGAGCGCATTCTGATCATTGATTCAGACGAGCAGGCCCGTGCAGAGCTGGGCCGTTACCTGAGCGCCCGCGGCTTCTATGTGACCGGTTACCCGGACCTTGCCTCCTCCCGTTCCCTGTTTGACGATCAACCGCCCGATATCATTTTTGCCGATATCCCCCCGGTTGCCATTGGCGAACTGGCCGGGAGTCTCGAAGACGCCGGCTTTTTTGCTCCCATCGTCGCTATCTACGCCACCCGGAAAGCCACCGATATCGTCGAAGCCATGCGCGCCGGTGCCGCCGATGTCGTGCTCAAGCCCTGCTCGGACGATCGTGGTGCTCTGGACGACGTGATCGGCAAGCTGTTCGACCGGGTTCGGGTCAATCGCCTGAATCATCTGTATCGCCAGGAGCTGGAAGAGGCCAACCGCGATCTTCGTGATGGCATTTCGGAGCTCAGGGCCGACCAGAACGCGGGCCGCAAGGTTCAGCTCAAAATGCTGCCGGATCGTGAACAGGTGATGACCGGGCTGACGATCGACTACCTTATCAAGCCGTCGCTCTATCTCAGCGGCGACTTCCTGGACTACTTCCCGCTCTCCGACGACAAGGTGCTGGTTTACATCGCCGATGTGTCGGGCCATGGCGCCAGCTCGGCGTTTGTCACTGTGCTGCTGAAAAATCTCACTAACCGTCTGCAGCGCAATCTCCGGCGCGGGTCCAGTAGCGATATTCTGCACCCGGATCAGTTTCTGGAACGTATCAACAGCGAATTGCTGGACACCGGGTTGGGCAAACATGTCACGGTTTTTGTCGGAATCATTACGGTTTCAGAGCGTAAATTGCGGTATTCCGTAGGCGCCCATTTCCCGATGCCGATTCTTTCCTTCGCCAGCGGTGACACCCGGTTTCTGGAAGGGTCTGGCCTGCCGGTAGGGCTTTTCGACAAGCCCGAATGGGAACTCTATGAGGTTTCTCTGGCCGAACCCTTCAACCTGATTCTTTTCTCCGACGGAATTCTCGAAGTTATTCGGGAAAAAGGGCTGGATGAAAAGGAACGCAGACTACTTGAAGTCGTATCTGGAGGCGGTCACACTACCGAGGCTTTAAGCGAGGCTCTGAATCTGGACAAGATCACAGAGTTACCTGACGACATTGCTATCGTATCAGTGACGGATACAAAAGCGGTCACTGATGGGGCAGCATAGATATAGTGGCAGTGAACTCAATGGCTGGTTATAAAATCCTGCAGGCAGAACAACAGGGCATCTACGTCCTCAAGTTCATTGGGGAAATCCGGCTGAACCTGTGTTCAACGCTGGATCACCTGGTTGATACCATCACCCAGGATCCGGACTTCAAAACCGTGGTTGTTGATCTTACCGAAACCGAGATCATTGACAGCACGACGCTGGGCCTGCTTGCCAAGATTGCCATGGCTGCCCAGAAGCGCAGTCAGTTTCTGCCCACGCTCATTTCCACCAATCCCGATATCACCCGCATTGCCACCTCGATGGGATTTCACAAGATTTTTATCATTGTGAAGGAACCTGCCTCCCGTATTGAAGAGCTTGAAGAAATACCCGTTCTCAAGGCCAGTGAACAGGAAGTCCGCGACAAGGTTCTCGAAGCGCATCGGGTGCTGATGGGAATGAACAGCCGCAATCGCGAAGAGTTCAAGAATCTGGTGCGGGCCCTGGAATGTGAAGAGCCGGGCTGAAAGTCCGGACCACAACCCATTGAAGGGAAGAACTATGCCTCAGAACAAACATGCCAAACCGCAAATACCGGGATCCAGCGGTCAGCATGTCGCTGTACTGGGTGGTGGCAGCTTCGGCACGGCCATGACCAAGGTGCTGGCGGAAAACGGCCACATTGTTCATTTCTGGATGCGTGACCAGCGCCAGGCTGACGAGGTTCGCGATACCGGCTGCAACAGTCGCTACATGCCCGATATCAAGCTTAATGGCGATATCAGACCGACCACAGATCTCGAAGAGGCGGTCGGCAATGCCAGTACGGTTCTGGTCGCCATACCCAGCAAGGCTTTTCGCGCCGTAATCCGCGAAAACTGTCAGGCATTCCGCGAGCGCCAGATCGTTGTCAGCCTCACCAAGGGCATCGAAGAGCATGGCTTCAAGCTGATGAGTGAAATTCTGGTTGAGGAAATTCCCCGTTGCCGGATCGGCGTGCTTGGCGGACCAAACCTTGCCGGCGAGATTGTCAGTCGTGACCTGACCGCCACAACCATCGCGGCCAAGGATCCGGATGTGCGCCGAGAGTTGCAGGAATTACTGGGCTGCGAGTATTTCCGGGTTTACGCCAATGTGGATGTGTACGGCGTGGAGCTGGCCGGTGCCCTGAAGAATATCTATGCCATTATTGCCGGCCTGGCATCGGCCAGGGGGCTTGGTGAAAATGCCAAAGCCATGCTGATCACCCGTGGCCTGGCGGAAATGAGCCGCTTTGCCGTCAGCCTTGGCGCCAATCCGATGACTTTTATGGGTCTCGCCGGGGTGGGCGACCTGATCGTCACCTGCACCTCATCAAAGAGTCGGAATTACCGGGTCGGCTTTGCCATGGGCAAGGGCAAAGCGCTGGACGATGCGGTGGCAGAAGTGGGGCAGGTGGCTGAGGGCATCTACACGCTCAAGCTGGTCAAGGAAAAATCCGAGGCAATAGGCATATATATGCCACTGGTTCGCGGTCTTTACGAAATCATGTACGACAACGCCTCCATCAGTGCTGTCATTAGCAGCCTGATGATGTCGGTGCAGAACTCGGATGTCGAATTTATCCTGCCCCGAACGATCTCTTATTGAGTCCTGCTCCAACCTGGAGGTGCGGTGAAACTGATCATAATGCGGCACGGTGAGGCCGGATATCACTCCCAGGACCGCAAGCGGGAACTGACCGAACACGGTCGCCAGTCGGTGGCAGACGTGGCAGCCAAGATTGCTGAATCGCCCTGGCGACCGGCAGTCATGTGGTGCAGCCCACTTGTCCGGGCCCGCCAGACCGCCGCGATCGCTTCTGAAATCCTGAATTGTCCGGTTATTGAAAAAGATTTTATTACCCCCGATGATGATCCGGGCCAGAGTCTGGATGCTCTCCTTGAGGTAGCCGACTCGCCGCTGATGATTGTTTCTCACATGCCTTTGGCAGGAAGCCTGGCGACTCTGTTTGTAGACGGCCACCGCAATGGCATTCCACTGATGACGGCGCATGCCGTTGTGCTGGACATGCCGGTCGTGGGTCCCGGCTGTGCAGATCTGAAAGCCCAGTTCCTACCGTAGCGGGATGATTGCCCATGAGTCAGAAACCTGAAGCCATTGCCGACCAGATCAAAGCCGGGACCGGGGCGAAATCAAAGCCACCGCTGGACCTCTGGCATCCGGAACTATCCGGGGATATCGATATTGTGGTGAACCGCAAGGGACAATGGCTTCATGAAGGCAAACCCATTGCCCGGGAGGCGATCGTTCGGCTGTTTTCCACGATTCTGCGCAGGGAGGAAGACGGACACTACTACCTGGTAACGCCGGTGGAGAAATGGCGCATACAGGTCGAGGATACTCCATTGCTCGCCCACAGCCTGACTGTGCAAGGTCAGGGTGAACAGCAGGCCCTGTCAGTAACAACCAGCGTTGGCGAAGTGCTGCCGATTGACGAGGATCATCCGCTGTCGGTCGGTACCTACACGGAAACGGGAGAACCCAGGCCAGTGATACGGCTTCCCCACGGGCTGGAGGCGCGACTGGTAACGTCTGCCTATTACGAACTGGTGGATCTGGTGGCAACGGATGGCGCCGGTCCGGACGCCCCTACCGGGGTCTGGAGTCATGGAAATTTCTATCAGATTTCCTGATACGGTTGAAAACATTGGGCCCGACCCCATCAACTGACAGTAGAAAACGCAGGATGACACTTGTTAGACTGTGATTTCACACTTGTTACCGAGCCTGGCTCTCTAACGAGGCCCGGCGGTCGTAAGTTCCTCTGTGCAGTCCGGCTGTTCATGATCTTTCCGATTGCCCATACATTCATTAAACAGTCATTGCGACACGCAAGGAGATCACATGGCCCAACCTCGTGTTGTCACCATCCATTACACGCTCACAAACGATCAGGGAGAAGAGCTGGACTCCTCCCGTGTCGAAGGTCGCGAGCCTCTGTCCTATCTGGAAGGCGCACAGAACATTATCGGTGGACTTGAAAACGCTCTGAATGAAAAATCCTCAGGCGATCAGGTGAAAGTGTCCGTCGAGCCTGCCGAAGGCTACGGAGAAGTGAATGAAGAGCTTGTTCAGCCGGTTCCGCTTTCTGCTTTCGAGGGTGTCGAAACCATTGAGCCAGGCATGCAGTTCCAGGCACAGACACCGGGCGGCCCCCAGGTCGTTCGCGTGGTGGAAGTTGGCGATGAAACGGTAACAATCGATGCTAACCACCCGCTGGCGGGTCAGACTCTGCATTTCGACGTAGAAGTAGTGGACGCCCGTGACGCAACTGACGAAGAGCAGGAGCACGGTCACGCTCACTAGAGGCTTTTTGTCAGCGCAAAAAAACGGCCCTTTCGAGGGCCGTTTTTTTGTTTGCCGCTCATAGCCGGCTACATATTCGGGTAATTGGGACCGCCGCCACCTTCGGGTGTCACCCAGGTAATATTCTGGGCCGGGTCCTTGATATCGCAGGTCTTGCAGTGGACACAGTTCTGCGCGTTGATCTGGAATTTCAGGCCGGCACCCTCATCCTTCTCAACCACCTCGTACACCCCGGCCGGACAGTAGCGCTGGGCAGGCTCGTTGAATCTGGGCAGATTTTGCTCAAGCGGAATCGTCGGATCGGTCAGTTTCAGGTGGACCGGCTGGTCTTCCTCGTGGTTGGTGTTTGAAATAAACACCGAGGACAGGCGATCAAAGGTCAGTTTGTTATCCGGACGCGGATACTCGATCTTGTGGGTCTTCTCCGCCAGCTTCAGGGTTGCATGATCCGGAACTGTGTCATGGAAGGTGAACGGCAGGCTTCTGCGCAGAACGTTCTGTTCGATGAAGGCAATTGCACCACCGACAAAGTTTCCGAACTTGTGCATGGCGGGACTGAAGTTGCGCTCTTTGTATAGCTCTTCATAGAGCCAGCTATCCCTGAACCGATCTTCAAAGCTGGCGATTTCCTCGCCGGCCTTGCCTTCATTCAGTGCTTCAAACACAGCCTCTGCACCGAGAATGCCGGACTTCATGGCGGTGTGAGAGCCCTTGATCTTGGAACCGTTCAGGGTGCCCGCGTCGCAACCGAGCAGCAGGCCGCCCGGAAAGGTCATCTTCGGCAGGGAATTGAAACCACCTTTGGTGATCGCCCGTGCGCCATAGGAGACGCGCTTGCCACCTTCCAGATGCTTTTTTATTTCCGGATGAGTCTTCAGGCGCTGGAATTCCTCGAACGGACTCAGGTGCGGGTTGCTGTAGGACAGATCGGTGATCAGGCCCACATAAACCTGCCCGTTTTCAAGGTGATACAGGAACGAACCGCCAGTGGAGCCACTTTCCTTCAGTGGCCAGCCAGTGGTGTGTAACACCAGTCCGGGCTCATGTTTGGCGGGATCGATATCCCAAAGTTCTTTGATGCCGATTCCGTAGTGTTGCGGGTCTTTGCCTTCGTCCAGTTTGAAATCACTGATCAGGCGCTTGCCAAGATGGCCATGGCAGCCCTCGGTAAAGAGGGTGTACTTTGCGCGCAGTTCCATTCCCGGCATGTAGCTGTCTTTTTCGGACCCGTCACGGGCAACACCCATATCGCCAGTGATGATGCCCCTGACCTGGCCGTCCTCAACAATGGTCTCGGACGCCGCAAAGCCCGGGTAGACTTCAACACCCAGTTCCTCGGCCTGCTCCGCCAGCCAGCGGCAGAGATTACCAAGGCTGATAATGTAGTTACCGTGGTTATGCATGTTCCTGGGAACAAAGGCATTGGGGATCTTCGTGGCGTTGTCCTGATTCTTCAGCAGATAGATATCGTCACGGGTGACCGGCGTAATCAGTGGCGCACCCTTTTCTTTCCAGTCCGGAAACAGTTCGTTGAGGGCAGTAGGTTCGAAGACCGTACCTGCCAGAATATGGGCGCCGACCTCGGAACCTTTTTCCACCAAGCAGACGTTCAGTTCCTGCTCGGATTCCTGCGCCATTTGCATGATGCGGCAGGCTGCCGAAAGGCCCGCTGGCCCGCCGCCGACGATCAGAACATCAAATTCCATCGATTCGCGTTCCACGTTGGTCTCCTCAGATATTTTCTCTTTAGTGAGCACCGTCAGGCACTTCTCCGATATTTTCGCTGCGCTGTATGATAGCGATTTTTCAGGCTATAAACGACTGCTTCTGCCTGAAAGCGCTCAACTTGTGTTCCCCAGAGGATAGCGCAAATGAAAGTTCAAACAAACGTTTGTTTGAACTTTCGCCCAGGCTTTGGCATGGTTGGCTCAGCAGCAGGTATACGGTTGTTCTATTGACCCCGCTGACCATTGTGGGCAGTATTATGACGCCCTGTCCGACAGCTGCTCGTTCGCGTGAATGCTGTCTTCAAAAGTAAACTCATCGTACAAGAACGAGGAATCTATGAAGGTTCTGGTCGCCGTAAAACGAGTGATAGATTACAACGTAAAGGTTCGAGTCAAGCCGGACAACACCGGCGTGGACCTTGCAAACGTCAAAATGGCAATGAACCCTTTCTGTGAAATCGCGGTTGAAGAAGCGGTTCGTCTGAAAGAGAAGGGCGTCGCCGCTGAAATTGTCGTGGTCACCATTGGCCCCAAGGCCTCTCAGGAACAGATCCGTACGGCGCTGGCCCTGGGCGCGGACCGCGGTATCCACATCGAGACCGATGCAGAGGTTCAGTCTCTTGAGGCGGCCAAGCTGCTGAAAAGCGTGGTCGAGAAGGAACAGCCCAGGCTGGTTATCCTCGGCAAGCAGTCCATCGATTCCGACAATAACCAGACCGGCCAGATGCTGGCAGCACTGACCGGTATGGGGCAGGGCACCTTTGCGTCGGAAGTTGTGGTTGAGGGTGACAAGGTAACGGTGACCCGGGAAATCGACGGCGGCCTGATGACCGTGGGCCTGAAGCTGCCGGCCGTGATAACCACGGACCTGCGTCTCAACGAACCGCGTTACGCTTCACTGCCGAATATCATGAAGGCTAAGAAGAAGCCTGTTGAAAATATGTCCCCGGCAGATCTTGGCGTTGAGGTTACATCGCGCCTGACCACCCTGAAAGTCGAAACTCCGGCTTCCCGTAAGGCTGGTATCAAGGTAGCGGACGTAGCTGAGCTGGTCGACAAACTGAAGAACGAAGCGAAGGTGATCTGAATGAGCATCCTTGTAATTGCTGATCATGACAACAACAAACTCACGCCATCAACGCTGAATGTAGTCGCGGCGGCCACAGCAATTGGTGGCGACATCGATATCCTGATCTCCGGTGAGAACTGCGGCACTGTCGCTGAGGCGGCTGCCACGGTGGCGGGCGTCAATAAGGTACTGGTAGCGGATAACCCCGTTTACGGCCACTCACTGGCGGAAAACCTGTCAGAACTGGTTGCTGAAGTGGGTAAGGGCTACAGTCACATCCTTGCCTCTGCAGGCACCACCGGCAAGGATTTCATGCCGCGTGTCGCTGCACTGCTGGATGTTGCCCAGGTGTCTGACATCATGCGCGTGGAATCGGAGGATACCTTTGTTCGCCCGATTTACGCCGGCAATGCGATCGCCACTGTCAAGGCCAACGACAGCATCAAGGTCATCACCGTGCGCCCGACGGGTTTTGATCCGGTTGCAGCCGAAGGCGGCTCCGCTGCCGTTGAAGCTCTTGATATCGTCAAGGATGCCGGGCTTTCCGAGTTTATTAATGAAGAGCTGGCGAAGTCTGACCGTCCTGACCTGTCCGGCGCAGACATCGTTGTGTCCGGTGGTCGTGGCATGCAGAACGGCGAGAACTTCAGGATGCTTGAAGCGGTTGCCGACCAGTTGGGCGCGGCCATGGGTGCATCCCGCGCCGCAGTCGACGCTGGCTTCGTACCCAACGACATGCAGGTCGGTCAGACCGGCAAGATTGTCGCACCACAACTCTACATTGCCGTTGGCATCTCCGGTGCAATCCAGCACCTGGCAGGCATGGGCGATTCAAAAGTGATTGCCGCAATCAACAAGGACGAAGACGCGCCTATTTTCCAGGTTGCCGATTACGGCCTGGTAGCGGATCTCTTTGAGGCGGTACCGCAGCTTGAAGAAGAGCTGAAAAAGGTTCTCTGACCACAAGAGCATTGGGCAAAGACACCTCCGGGTGTCTTGCTCTGCTACCAGAGGGAGCTTCAGCGGTATTCGAGTTGAATGGTGACAGGGATTTTTCGACCTTTCATCTCTTTCTCTAATTCCTTCATAACCCCCTGATATGCAAGTTTTATTACCACTTCGGGCAGTTTATCTGCGAGTACTCTGGCGGAGCGGGATTCCCGTCGGGCAAGGGCAATCGGATCCAGCACCTGCAGTGTAAGCAGGGGCTCGGGATCGCGGGTCTGGTCCGGGCCCTGGCTTGCTTGCCGGGCCCGCGCGACAAATGCTCTGTGCTCGCGAACTTGCCACAACAGCCAGGCGCTGGTCGTACAGAGAATCACGCTCAGTGAGAACAGCATAGTAATCAATGGTAAACCTCCGTAAAGGATAATCTGTTTGGCAAACAGTGTGTCCGATCTTGCGGCCGGAGCGATTGACCGCGGCGACGTCAGAAATTAACTTACAGGGAAATTTGTAGAAGGAAAACGACATGATCTGGTTAAAGGCATTTATCAGCGGCTTGCTCGCCACACTTATATTTCATCAGGGTCTGTTTGCCGTATTTTACATGACCGGCATCGTTGGCTCTGCACCGTTCAATTTAACCCCGGTGCCGCCTTTTGGCGTTCCTGCCGTGCTGTCGCTGGCGTTCTTCGGTGGGCTTTGGGGTATATTGCTGTGGTTATTGCTGGGCAGGCTCGACAGACTCGCTTTCTGGCTCGGAAATATCATTGCCGGAGCCATTGGACCCACTGCCGTTGCCATGCTGGTGGTGTTCCCGCTGAAAGGCATCGAGGTTTCGGTACAGACCTGGACCGGCGGCCTGATGCTGAATGGTTTCTGGGGCCTTGGTGTCGCTCTGTTTATGGTGTTGATGGGCGCAAAATCTTCCAGCAAAGCCTGAAATCATTAAAGCATTCCACCAAAAAGGATCCCGAATGAATAAACCAACGGAAACCACCTATGACATAGTGGTATTCGGTGCGACAAGTTTTGTTGGCCAGATACTCACCGACTATTTGCTGCAAGCCTATGGTGCCGGCAAAGACCTGAAGTGGGCGGTCGCCGGGCGTTCCCGGAGCAAGCTGGATGCGCTGAAAACGGATCTTGGCGAGGCGGCTGCCGGTTTGCCTGTGATCATTGCGGATGCTTCCGACGAAGCCGCATTACAGGCGATGTGTGACCAGACCCGCGTCGTTATTTCCACCGTGGGGCCATACGCCCTGTTCGGCGAGCCGCTGGTCAAGGTATGCGCAGAAACCGGCACGGATTACTGTGACCTGACTGGCGAAGTCCAGTGGATTCGCAAGATGATCGAGAAATACGAAGACACGGCCAGGGCCTCCGGGGCACGTATCGTTCATTGTTGCGGCTTTGACTCCATTCCGTCAGACATGGGCGTGTGGTTTCTGCAGCAGCAGGCCGAGGGTACCTTCGGTGTACCCTGCCAGGATGTCCGCATGCGTGTGAAAGCGGCCAAGGGCGAGTTCTCTGGCGGTACTGTGGCCAGTCTGGTCAACGCCGTGAAGGAGGCTGCGGCCGACCCTGCGCTGCGTAAGCAAATGGCCAATCCGTTCTCCCTCAGCCCGGCCGGACATCGTTCCCGGGCCCGTCAGCCGAACCTGAAAGGCGCCGAATACGATAAAGAGCTGGGCGTTTGGCTGGCCCCGTTCGTGATGAGTGCGATCAATAACCGCGTCGTTCACCGCTCCAATGCTCTGCAGGATGCGCGCTATGGCAAGGAATTCACCTACGATGAAGCGGTGATGACCGGGCGTGGTTTACAGGGCCGTCTGACCGCCTATGCCATTATCGGCGCATTGGCTGGCTTCCTGGCGGCTTCCGCCTTCCGGCCAAGCCGTTGGGTGATAGAGAAATTTGTGCCGAAAGCGGGCGAGGGTCCGAGTCCCGAGGTCCAGGAAAAGGGCTATTATGATCTGCGTTTTGTCGGCAAGACTGAAGATGGCAAAACCATGAGAACCAAAGTGGTCGGCAAGGGGGATCCGGGTTATGGATCAACGAGCAGGATGCTGGGTGAAGCGGGTGTGTGCCTGGCATTCGATGTGGCTGAAATGCCGGGCGGTATCTGGACGCCGGCTTCCCTGATGGGAACCCATCTGTTTGACCGTCTGACCGCTAAGGCGGGGCTGAGCTTCGAGGTACTTGAAACCGGCTAAACGTCAAGATGTATTATGCGGTCGGTGCCCGGCAGGGCATCCGGCCGGTGTGCCAGACTGATCACTGTTTTTCCCGTCAGTATACTCTCCATTGCCTGCGTAATCCGGCTCCGGATTACCGAATCCAGCCCGGTAAAAGGCTCATCAAGAATCACCAGCGGTGCAGGGTTCAGTAGTACCCGGGCCAGCACAACCCGCCGGGCTTCACCACCGGACAGCCGGTTTCCTGCGCTGCCGAGCCAGGTATCGAGCTGGTCGGGCTCGCTGGCAAAACGTTCTGCGAGCTCCATCAGTTCAAGCATGCGCCAGAGTTCAATATCAGCAGCGTCAGGTTTGCCAAGTAACAGGTTGGCTTTAAGGGTGTCTTCGAACACCACCGTTTTCTGGGTCAGGTATACCGTGTGTTGGCACGCCAGCTTGCCATGGGCCGGGAGCAGGCCGGCGAAAGTGTCGGCCAGGGAGGACTTGCCACTGCCGGAATAACCGACAATACCAACCCGCTCACCGGTTTTTACCTCAAGTTCAAAGTGGCTGAAAAGTGGCGCGCAACCGGGATGTTTTACCATGATGTTTTCGCACACAAGTGCGGTGCCCGGCGGCAGCTCCGCGCTGATCAAATCGCCCGCTGGCTGATCTGGCCGGCAGTTCCGGTTCAGACGCCCGGCAGAGCCGATGGTGGCACCCAGCTTGCCGAAGGCATCCGGAAGTGCCGCATAGGCCTCTGCGAGCCCGAGCAATGCCACAGGTATCAATACCAGCACCGGTCCGGACAAAGCGCCCGCCTGAAACATGGCAAAACCGGTCCACAAGGCAACGACCGCTGAAAGATTGACCAGAAGCTGGGTACCGGCAAGATGCCAGCCGACCCGGGAATCCGCTGTTGCCTGGTCTGCGTTCAGGCGTCTGGCCTGGCGCATCAGCAGTGCGGCGTGCTTGCCGATGCGGCCTGCGGCCGTGAGTTCCGCGAAACCCTCGATATGTTCAACAACCCCGGTTCGCAGGGCCTCCAGTTTCTCGCTTTGACGGCCGGCAAGCCGTCTTGTCCTCAGCAGGACGCCCACTGTCGCGATGAGCAGTGCCAGCGCCAGGATCAGGCCGACCAACAGGGCCGTCAGGAGGTCAAACAACAGTGCAGTCAGCAATATCACCAGCAGGGTAACGGCAAAGGCAATGGCGGTGGGCGCGATCAATCGCAGGTATAAAGTATCAAGTGCATCGACATCGTTGGTGAGCCTGGAAAGCCACTGGGCGCCGGTAAGTTCGTTGCGGTGAAGTCTGGTGGCCCGGGACAGATTGCGGAATAGCGTGACCCGGATGTCGGTGAGCAGGCGCAACACCGTGTCATGGTTATAAACCCGCTCCAGATACCGGAACACGGTGCGGGCCAGGGCAAAGAACCGGATCAGCCCGCCCGGCACGTACAGGTTGATGGTCGCAGCAATCCCGGCGGCCAGCAGCAGACCAACCAAGGCTGTTTCGGTGATAAACCAGCCGGCAACCGCGAGCAGGGCGATGCCCGATATCAGCGTGGCAAAAACCAGTAAGCCTCCGGTTATTAGCCTGCCCGGACGCCGAAAGATGAGCTTGAGCCAGGGCCTGAGATCACCCATTCCGCACCTCCCCGCCGGACACAAGCAGCACCCGGTTAGCCAGTGTCAGCAGGGCCTGGTGATGGGTCGAGAAAATCAGGGTTTTACCAGCCAGGGCCAGCTTGTGCAGAGCTTCAAGAACAAAGATTTCACTATCGGTATCCAGGCCTGCCGTGGGTTCATCCAGCAGGATCAGGTGGTAATCTGCCAGGAATATCCGGGCCAGGCTCAAGCGCCGGGCCTGGCCGCCGGAAAGCCCCTGGCCGTCTTCCGACACAGGGCTGTGGATCCCATCCCGGCGATTCTGCAACAGATAACCCAGGCCGACATTCTGGAGCGCTGTTTCGATGGCGATGTCGGAAGCATCCGGCGTGGTCAGGCGCAGATTATCAGCCCAGGTGCCGTGCACCAGAAAGCCTTTCTGCCCCAGCCAGCCGAACCGGAAGCTGCCAGGTGCCCGACCAAACACCTGAATTCGACCGGTGTCCGGCGTGATAAATCCAGCCAGCAGATGCAACAGGGTGGACTTGCCACCGCCGGAAGGTCCGGTCAGGGCGATAACTTCGCCCTGGCGAATTACCAGAGACAGATCCGTCAGCGCCGGATGGCCGACCCGGAAAGACTTTGACACCGATTCCAGTTCAATGAGTTCCTGCGCAGCGGTAATTTCCTGCAATTCGGTCGATGGAACGCGGGCCACCGGGCTGCTCAGGCGTTCAAGAATTTCCGCGCCAGCACCCAATGCCGAGGCCCGATCGTGATAGTGCTGGGAAAGCGTCCGCAGCGGCTGAAAAAACTCGGGGGCGAGCAACAGAATCAGCAGCCCGGAAAACAGCGTTAGCTCATCAGCCGGTCCATAACTGATGTAGCCCAGCAAGCCAAACCCGATGTAGATGGCGATCACGGCAATGGCAACAGACGCAAAGAACTCCAGCACGGCGGAGGAAAGAAAGGCCACCCGCAGGGTTTTCATGGTGAATTCCCGGTAACGCTCCGAGCGCTCGCGGATAAGCTCCGCAGCCCGGGCCGTCTGGCCAAACAGTTGCAGGGTTGTCAGCCCCCGGACCTTGTCCAGAAACTGCCCGGAGAGCCGGCTGATGGTCTCGAAATGCTGTTGGTTAAGCTTTTCCGCACCCATGCCAACCAGGGCCATGAATAGCGGAATCAGGGGGGCGGACAGCACCAGGAAAATCGCCGCCAGCCAGTCCAGCCAGAACACCACCGCAAGAACAAGCAGGGGCACTATCAGTGCCAGAATGATCTGCGGCAGAAAGCGGGCAAAATAGCCGTGCAGAGCCTCGACATGATCCAGCCACTCCCGGGTCAGTGTTCCGGCGGAGGATTTGCCCAGCTCAACCGCGCCTGTGGCCTGCCAGTGGTTATGGATCTGCCGCCGCGCATCGCGGCGAGCCTGCTCGCTGCAGCGGGCGGCAAATCGACTCTGGAAGCCCTGACCAACAGCCCTTACCACCATGGCGATGACCAGACCGATGAACAGGGGGGTCAGTTCCGGGACCGGAATCTCATCGATCACGCCAAGGTGGACAATCCGGGCGAGTAGAACCATCTGAACAATCGTGGCGAGCCCGGCAACCGTGCCCGCGGCGGCCGTTGCCTTTATCCACAAGCGGCTGCCACGGGCCAGTTCCGTAAGCCATTTTTTAACGGCTTGCGGACCATTTACAGCTGGCGACTCGGGCACTCAGTGGTAACCTTCGCCAGCGCGGACCTTGCCCCGGAATATCCAGTAGGTCCAGGCGGTGTAGGCCAGCACAACAGGGATAACGAACACCAGCCCCACCAGCAGGAACATCTGGGACTCATAGGCGGAGGCGGCTTCCCAGAGCGTGTATTCCGGCGGAACCACGTAGGGCCAGCGGCTGACCACCAGGCCAAGGTAAGTGGTTATGAACAGTCCCATGGTGGCGGCGAACGGCATCCCTTCTGTCCGGTTACGAACCGACCGGAAGATCTGGAACGCACAGAGCAGCGTCAGTACTGGCAGAATCCAGATTATCGAAAGACTGGAAAACCATCGCGCCCGGATCATGTCGTCCACAAATGGTGTCCACACACTGATAATGGCGAATACTACCAACACCGCAGCCAGCAGTGGGAGAGTGATTCTGTAAGCCCACTCCTGCAACCGCCCCTCGGTTTTCAGAATCAGCCAGGTCGACCCCAGCAGAGCATAGCCGGCAAACAGGCCAAGGCCTGTGAGCACAGTGAACGGCGTCAGCCAGTCCAGGGCGCCGCCCACATAAACCCCGCCGGCGGTCTCAAAGCCCTGGATATAGGCACCAACCACTGCGCCCTGGGCAACGGCGGCGACTGCAGAGCCACCGGCAAAGGACCAGTTCCAGAGATAGCGTGAACTGCGGGCCTTGAACCGGAACTCGAACGCCACACCCCGAAAGATCAGGCCGGTCAACAGCAGGAACACGCCAATATAGAGTGCCGGCAGGAGGATGGAATACACCAGCGGGAAAGCCGCCAACAGGCCAGCGCCGCCAAGCACCAGCCAGGTTTCGTTGCCATCCCAGACCGGAGCGACGGAATTCATCATGGTGTCGCGGCTTTCCTCGTCGGGAGCAAACGGGAAAAGAATGCCAACCCCCAGGTCGAATCCGTCCATCAGCACATACATGATGATGCCGAAACCGATAATGAATGCCCAGATAAGGGGCAGATCGAACAGTTCCATAATCAGTGACCTCCCTGGCTCGTCGGTTTACCTTGATGGCGGTTGCCATCGATTTCAAACGGCACATGGGCGGCTGAGAACGGTCGCTTGGGCCGCTCGGCGTCGTGCTCGTTTTCTTCCTGCTGGTCTTCAAGTCCTACATACAGCACCCGCATCAGATAATAAACGCCTGCGGAGAACACCAGTGCGTAAACGACGATGTAGCCGATCAGGGTGAACAGCGCCATGCCGCCGGACAGCGACGGAGTCACTGCCTCAGCCTGGGTCATCAGGCCCTGAACCAGCCAGGGTGCGCGCCCCACCTCGGTTACAAACCAGCCCGCAAGAACCGCAAAAAACGGCGCGATGCTCATGAATCTAAGCCCCTGCAGGAACCAGGTGTTGCGGGCGTAGCGGCCACCGGGCCGCAGCAACAAGCCAGCCAGCGCGAACAGAATCATCAGCATACCCAGCGCGACCATCACCCGGAACGACCAGAACACAATGGCCACCGGGGGTTGCTCCTCCGCCGGTACGGCATCAAGACCCGGCACCTCGCCATCCCATTCGTGAGTCAGGATCAGGCTCGCCAGGCCGGGGATGCCAATTTCAAAGTGATTGGTCTGGTTTTCCTGATCGGGAATCGCAAACAGCAGCAGAGGTACATTCCGCGAGGTTTCCCAGTTGCCCTCCATTGCCGCTACCTTGGTGGGCTGATGCTCCAGCGTATTCAGGCCATGAAAATCCCCCACCACCAGCTGCGCCGGAGCAATAATCAGTAACAGCCAAAGGCACATGGACAGAGCCTTGCGATTGGCCTCCATTTCCCGCCCGTTCAGCAGATACCAGGCGCTTACCCCGGCGACTACAAACCCGCCGGTCAGGAAGGACGCCAGCCCCATGTGGGTGAACCGGTACCAGAAGGACGGGTTGAAGATCGCCTCGCTCCAGGAGGTCACATAGAACACCCCATCCCGGAGTTCGGTGCCGGCCGGTGTCTGCATCCAGCTGTTGGCGGAGAGAATCCAGAACGACGAAATAAAAGTGCCGAGGGCAACCATAAGGGCCGCAAACAGATGAACTCCGGGGGGCACCTTGTCGCGCCCAAACAACAGCACACCAAGGAACGCCGCTTCCAGGAAGAAGGCCGTGATTACCTCATAACTCAGTATGGGACCAAGGAAGTTCGCTGAGGCCTGGGCAAAGTTGCTCCAGTTAGTGCCGAACTGGAACGACATCACAATGCCGGAGACGACCCCCATGCCGAAAACCACGGCAAATACTTTGGTCCAGAACGCGGAAAGCTTCACCCACACCTGATTCCGGGTTTTGAAAGCCAGGCCTTCGAGTACTGCAATGTAGGAAGCAAGGCCGATGGTAAAAACCGGAAAGATGGCGTGAAACGACACCACAAACGCAAACTGGATTCGCGACAGGAAAAGGGGATCTAGTTCCATGGGAACCCTCCGGTAATATCTGTATAACAATAAACGGGGCCAGCAAGCCCGTTCAGCCGCTGCCTTAGCTCATATTGTTATGTTGTTATTACCGGCAGTTACCGAACATGCTACCAAACAAGGCGACAAGACCGATAGGGCCGATTGTCGCACCCCTTACCCAGCACAAGTATGGTGATGTCTATGAGCTTTTACGAGGACCGGATACTTCCCCACATCATAGACCGGGCCTGTTCCATGGGCCAGATCATGAAACTGCGCGGCCAGATAGTGCCCCACGCCAAAGGCCGGGTACTGGAAGTGGGCATGGGCTCTGCCATCAATATGGAGTTCTACGATGCCGGCCAGGTCGAGATGGTCTATGGCCTTGAGCCTTCCGACGGCATGCGCCGCCGGGCGCAACCCAATCTCGCCAGATCCCCCATCCCGGTGCAGTGGCTGGACCTGCCAGGCGAACGGATTCCGCTGGCAGACGGGTCCGTGGACACGGTTCTGCTCACCTTTACCCTGTGCACCATCCCTGACTGGAACACCGCGCTCCGACATATGTGGCGGGTACTCAGACCCGGCGGTGAACTGTTGTTTCTGGAGCATGGCGAATCACCCCGCGACAGTGTCCGGAAGTGGCAGCACCGGATCACCCCCGGCTGGAAAAAGCTCGCAGGCGGCTGCCACCTGAACCGGAATATAGCCGACCTGATCCGTCATGCCGGTTTTGAGATTGTGGAACTGGAGAACCTTTATGTTCCCAGAGCGCCGAAAATTGCCGGCTACATCTACAAGGGAAGGGCACGCAAGCCGGCCTGATGCAGAGTCAGGGGGACGACAATCGTGATTGCGTTGCTCTCAATTGCGTTATCAGGCAGGTCCTTATACAATCCCGCCCGTCAAATCCCCGCCTGTGCCCGGGTGGTGAAATTGGTAGACACTACGGACTTAAAATCCGTTGACCGTTAGGTCGTGCCGGTTCAAGTCCGGCCCCGGGCACCATTTAATTCAGTGGTTTATACTTTTTTAGTCGAGTCTTTCAACTGTTCAATTTGTTTCAGGTATCACTGCTGCATCCGGTCAGAAGCTTTTAACCGTTCGTATTGATTGCCCGGCGGTAGCGCCACCTCCCTTGTAATAGGCCTGGGGGGAGAGACTGACTCCGTTCTTTTTCTAGCCCCAGCTTCTGTTGTGATCAGTTGAATCCACACCACAAAGCGGACCTTTTGCCGGGCCGCGTTACCCCGATCTTACCCCGGGTCTATTGAGCCTCGAAATCGGAACCTCTTGGGTTTACTCTTAAGCCGAGGAAATGGGGTCAAAGAGCAGGGGAGAGTGAATATGTGCGGCCGGTACAACGTCACGGACTCACGGGAGATCCATGCCCTGATGAAGTCACTCGGACTTCCGGGCACCACTCCCACGCCCCAGCGGAACGTGCCCCCGGGTGGTACCGGAGAATTTGTGATCGAAGCGGCGGACGACCGCTACCTGCTGCCTGGCATCTGGTCGTTGTTGATCGAACCCCGCCCTGAGGGCCATGATTACCGGCCCAATCCGAAGTTTCATACTTTTAATGCCCGCAGTGACCGCCTGACCAGCAGTCCGCTCTGGAAGAAGGTCTATCCCTCGAAGCGCTGCATTGTGCCGGTCAGTGCGTTCCATGAGTGGCGGGGAAAACAGGTCTACAACATCCACCCGGAGAATGAGGCCACGGCATTGGCCGGATTGTGGCAATCTTGGCATTTCGGCGATGAGCAGGTAAATTCGTTCACCGTTATCACGCTCCCGCCGCATCCGAGGTTCAGTCACATTCACCCAAAAAGCATTCCCTTGATGTTGCGTCCCCAGGACTTTGATCTGTGGCTGGACCCGGGCTTTCACCAGGTAGAGGCGTTTCAGTCCCTGCTGAAGACGCATATCCCGGCACCGCTGGTGTGCCAGCCGGTCCGGAACACCCATCGATTAGAGCCTGTTGGCGAGGCCGAAGTGCTCGCTGCAGATTCCTGAAACACGCGACCCGGGGAGAGCCTTGTGCGAAGTCTGATCTGGTTTTTATGTGTTCTGTTCTTTGTGCCGCGCGCCATCGGGGAGACGATTCACTACACCATCGACGTGGATATCCGGCCTGGGGATCACCAGCTGGAGGCACGCGTCGGGCTGAAGCTGCCAGCCGCCACGCCCGGCACCCTGGTATTCAGACTGCACGCTGACCTTGAACCCGTGATAACGGGCGGGCACGGAGTACTCGAGCGTATCGAAGCCGCTGAAAGTGGCAGCTCTGGCGTACCGACACGAACCTACCGGCTTGAGCTCGATAAGGCCCGGCGAGAAATAGAGCTCTCGTATTCCGGGGCGATATATCATCCGATAAAAAACCTGGCGGACAACTACGCGCGAAGCTTCCGTGTTTCACCCGGTCTGATCGACTCTGATGGCATTTTCCTTGCCGGAGCCAGCTATTGGTACCCGGTTTTTCAGCTCGACCGGTTAATCAGTTTTGATCTGAATGTCAGCCTGCCCGGGGAATGGCGCTCCGTCAGCCAGGGGGGCAGGTCAGACCGGGATGGAAACATGCCTGAGCGCTGGAGCGAGCAGCACCCTCAGGATCAGATTTACCTTATCGCTGCCCCTTTTACCGAATACCGCAGCAGCGCTGGCGCGGTCGACACTCTGGTCTTCCTGCGCCAGCCCGACCAGGCGCTTGCCGACCAGTACCTCAAGGTCACCGCAAGTTACCTGCAAATGTACCAGGAGCTTATTGGTGACTACCCTTACCGCAAATTCGCACTGGTGGAGAATTTCTGGGAAACCGGATACGGCATGCCATCATTCACGCTGCTGGGTCCACGTGTCATTCGCCTGCCGTTTATTCCCTACACTTCCTACCCACACGAAATTGTGCACAACTGGTGGGGTAACGGGGTTTACGTCGATTACGCCACCGGTAACTGGTCTGAAGGCCTGACCAGCTATCTTGCCGACCATCTGCTGAAAGAAAACCGGGGTGAAGGGGCCGATCACCGGCGCTCTGCGCTGCAAAAATATGCGGACTATGTGGATGGCAATAATGATTTTCCGCTGACCGGTTTTCGGGGCCGTCATAATTCGGCGACCGAGGCGGTCGGCTACGGCAAAACCATGATGGTGTTCCATATGTTGCGTCGAATGCTCGGTGATGAGCAATTCGCCCGGGGGCTTCGTCTCCTGTATGAAAACTACCGGTTCAGGAGTGCTGGCTGGACGGATATTGCCAGCAGCTTTTCCCGGGTGGCCGGCCAGCCGCTTGAGAGCTTTTTCAGCCAGTGGACGACCCGTTCCGGCGGCCCGGATATACAACTCGGCGATGTCTCGGTTGACAGGACCGAGTCCGGCT